>Ga0209071_1000005_pt1 | contig 178201 bp, 231 predicted proteins | sample CoawatmetaG10DNA_2_FD_187513 | JGI IMG/M metagenome (GOLD analysis project Ga0209071, IMG submission 187513) | Marine microbial communities from the West Antarctic Peninsula - Coastal water metaG108-DNA (SPAdes) (version 2) | ecosystem: Environmental > Aquatic > Marine > Coastal ... | reverse complement strand
ACAATCAAGTGAACAAGATTCAATAGATTCTGGATATACTGCAAACACTTTCGATAGATCATTTAGTATAAACGGTAGTAATGCATTATTTACAAATGCAATCGTTAGTGGTTCATCTCAAATAACAGATTTAACTACTCATAAAGAAACAGTTAGTGGAGCATCTTCATATACAGTAGATCACAACTTGAATGAACAGTATCCAATTGTTCAAGTATGGAACACAGGAACTTCACAACAAGAAATACCAAAAGATGTAACATCAAACTCAGTAAATAGAGTAACTGTTGATTTTTCTACAACTTTTGCAGGGAAAATAATCGTAAAAAAATAGCTTATAATATACGGTAATTTACCCACATGGAACACAGTAAACTAACTAAAGAAAAAAATAGGTTTAACATAGAACAGAGATATTTATTAATAACAACGTAATTACTTAAAAAAACAACAGATGAGAATAGATAGTGCACAATTGACTAACGCGTCAATCTCCGGATCTTTTAGCGGATCCATTACATCGACTGCTGAACAACCGATTGTGTCGGGATCCTCGCAAGTAGTCTTAACAGCAACAACAGGATTTGGAACTTATAGTGCTTCAGTAGCAACATACACTGACGCCAAAGTAGCCGATCTAGTAGATAGTTCTCCAGGAGCACTAGATACATTAAACGAATTAGCAGCAGCATTAGGAGACGATTCTAATTTCTCTGCATCTTTAGCTACATCAGTAGGTAACAGACTACCGACAGCAACATTTAATACCTATTCAGGATCTTCAGCAGGAGCTATAAGAGGAGAATATGTGGCAGCAGTAAATACGTTGAGTGGTTCTGCACATATTAGAAGAAATCAAATTTCAGCTTCATTAGATGCTACTATTGATGCTCTTGACAGTTTAGGTATATCAACAGATACCGAAAGAGGAGCACTATCTGGATCAGCTCATACAGACCGTATAGCTAAAGTAAGTGTACTAAGTGGATCAGCTCATACAGACCGTATAGCTAAAGTAGGTATACTAAGTGGATCAGCTCATGCACAGAGAGTAATCGAAAAAAATATAGCAGCAGGATTAGTATCAAGTCTTAGTGGCGGTCAAGTAGCAACCAATGCAACTACAGCAGGTGCTGCACTACCTAAAGTAGGTGGAGCAATGACAGGAGCTATTACAACTAATAGTACATTTGATGGAAGAGATGTTGCAACTGACGGTACTAAATTAGACGGTATCGAAGCAAGTGCAACTGCAGACCAAACAAATGATGAAATTAAGGCAGCAGTAGAAGCAGCAAGTGATTCAAATACATTTACAGATGATGATCACACTAAATTAAATGCAATCGAAGCTTCAGCAACTGCTGACCAAACTGCATCTGAATTAAGAAGTGCTATTGGAACTGGAAATGGGAATTTAGTACCATCTGCTGGTTCAGCAGGAACATTCTTAAAACATGATGGATCATTTGGAACTCCTTCATATACAACGAACACAAACACAACAACAACTTCGGATGTAACTACTGCAGGTGCATTAATGGATAGTGAAGTAGATAACTTAGCAGAAGTTAAAGCATTCGATTCAACAGATTACGCTACAGCAGCACAAGGAACTAAAGCAGATGCTGCATTACCTAAAGGTGGTGGTGCAATGACAGGAGCTATTACAACTAATAGTACATTTGATGGAAGAGATGTTGCAACTGATGGTACTAAATTAGATGGTATAGAATCTTCTGCAACAGCAGATCAGACATTAGGAGATCTAAACTTAGATACTGACGATGACGTACGGTTTGATAGCTTTGGAGTAGGTACAGCAGCATCTGGTACAACAGGAGAGATTAGAGCAACTGGAGATATTACAGCATACTATTCTTCTGACGAAAGACTAAAAGAAAACTTTGCACCACTAGCAGGAGCTTTAGATAAAGTAAACCAAATAGGTGGATACGAATTCGATTGGAAAGAAGGAATTGAAGAAATAGTAAGCAAAGAAGGACACGACATTGGAGTTAAAGCACAAGAAGTACAAGCTGTATACCCAGAGTTAGTTCATGAAAGAGACAATGGATATTTAGCAGTTGATTATGTAAAATTAACAGCAGTATTAATAGAAGCAGTTAAAGAATTATCTGCTAAAGTAGATAAGTGTAATTGTAATTAATATACATTAAACGTTATGGGATTAAAAATAAGTTGCGAATTAGAAACAAGTTCTGGACCTACTGATGAACTGTACATACGTATTGATACGTGGAAAATAAACAGGTCTGTAAGTGAAATTAGATTCACTACAACATCTTGGCTAAACAAAAAGTTTGGGAAAGATATGAACAGACAATATACATCAGAGCCTTATAATAATGCTATTGGTCTAGTATCTTCAAAAGTAATTTGCTATGATAATAGTAAGGACGGAGAAGAAAAAGAGATAGTTAATCTCTATAAGTTTCCAATAGCTACTAAAAAGAAAGTTACTGTTCCAGTTTATGAAGAACAGAGTTTTAAAAGAGAAGTACCTTACATAAGCTTCAATGAAGAAGGAGAAGAGTTAACTCTTTACCGTACCGTAGAAGAAAAGAAAAATGTAAAAGTAGGAGATAAACAAGAAGTAAGAGAGGTAATAGACTCCTCAATTATTGATAATTTAACAAAGGTTTCTTATAAACATCTAGCTTCCGAGTTAGGTAAGTTATTTCCTAAAGATAAAATAATAAAAGATTAGACATGGCAGTACAAACATACGGAACAACAAACATTTCTTTTAGCTCTTTTGATACATGGGCAAATAATATTAGCTCAGATTCGAATGTAACTATGAATGATGCACTGGCAGATGCCTCACCGAGCAACAGTAACCCAACTGCTGCAAGTGAGATACGAGACAATAATTGGTTTTATGGATCAATACAGGTATCATCTGGAGGATATGTAGATGTAGCAGGACCAGGAAGTTATGCTTTAGCAGATCAGACAGGTACAGTAGCATTAAAAAACTGTAATTTAGATGAAGGTAACTTAACACTTACTGCAGACGAAACAGCAGCATACCCTAAAACTTTTGTTAGATGGAGAGCTGGTGGATCAGGAGGATCACAAATTCAAACTGGTACTACTCTTACCTTGAATGCAGCAGCACAAACAAGTACTACAGTATTTTACGCAGAATTTACATAATAATTTGTAAGTAAGCAGTAAATTTCGTATATTAATGGTTATAATAGTTAAAACAATAGGTTGTGCAAGTACTGTGGGTATTAGAGAACATAAAGACAGATAAAGAGAAACATCTCTTTTATACTAAGCTTGATAGTTTATTACTATTGAGCTCTGTTTTTTTATATAAGAAGAATCATCCTAATGATACTTGTATACTATACTGCGATAAATCAACAAAAGACTTTCTTAAAACACTCAATGCTTTAGACCTTTGGGATGAAGTAAAAAATCTAGCAATAAATACCTTTATTGACAAGAGTGTATTTTGGGCTTCTAGTAAATTAGAAGTACTAAGGAATATAAAAGAACCAACTATAGTAATGGATAATGATTTCTTGATATATAAGAACATATCAGAAATGTTAAACGATAAACCTGTCTTTACTCATAAAGAAGACGGAACAATGTACTATCCTACAGCAAACGATCCTTTTATAGCAGAAATATCAGATATGATATCTAGACCTGTACCCCAAGCGATAAATTGTAGCTTTTGTTACTTTCCTGATTATAAATTCGCAAATAGTTATGCTCAATTTAGTTTAGAGATGATGGAGAGATTTACTAAATTAAAAGCTCCAAATTCTACTTTTCTTATTTTTGCTGAGCAACTTACCTTGAGACACCTATTAGATTACCATAGAGTAGAGTATACTACTCTAATGAAACAAGAATGGGTATGCGAAACTAAGGTATTTAGAGCAACAGAGAAAGGTATTATAGCACCTCCTAATCACGAACTATACTTTAAGCACTACTGGATGGATAAGCCTATAATCAGAAAAGACAAGAATACTAAAGAGTATAAAACACTTTATAACATATTAAAAAACCAACCAGAGTTAAACTTAGAACCTTTAAAAGAACTTAAAAATTGATAGGAGTACATGCTTATTGGTCTAACCCTGTATTAACAGGAACAGCAGGACACCATACAAAAGAAAGTATGGAAACATACTCTATGTTTAATTTTGAACTCTTACACTTTATATTATCAGCACTAATGTATAAAAAACATATTGGTGAAATACACTTATACACAGATGATACATTTAAGAGTTACTTAGAAAAATTAGGATATGATATATACTGGGATAAAATAGATACTAGTAAAACTAAACAGTTCAACAAACTAAATATTAACTCAGTTAATAACTGGACTGCCTTTAAAACCTGGTTAATAGGAGAGTTAGAATGTCCATTCGTTCTTTTAGATCATGATAATTTAATATACACCCCTATACCTGACGAACTATGGGATGCTGATGTTAGATTTGCACACTTAGAAGAAATTAATCCCTACTACTACCCTGATAAAGATAAATTAAAAGTAGAAGGATTTAAATATGATGACGATTGGAATTGGGATGATGAAGTATGTAACACAAGCATCCTATACTTTAATAACCCAGAATTTAAAAAGAAATATGCTGATAAAGCAATGCAGTTTGAACTATTAAATAATGTACAGGATCCTCATCTATCTCAGGTACAGTATTTATTTGCTGATCAACGTCTACTAATGATGATGATGAAAACTGAAAATATAGAATGGGGTACCTTTAGTAACCTTAAATTTTTACCTTTAGAAAAAGAAATTAGAGATTCATGGACTGTTATAGATGATAATCCATTAGTACAGTCAATAGGGTTTGATCATACCTGGTCTTTTAAACACCAACTAAAAGAAGAAACAGTAAACTTTAATAGACATAGTTCTAATAATTTAATACTTTATTTAGAAAGACATAAAAAAATGTTAGAAGATAACTTCCCTCAGTATTTAGATAATTTAAAACCACTCTATAATGTTAATTGAAAACTTTAATAAACACATACATCAAATTTGGTTTCAGAAACCAGATAGCAATTACGGAATAGGATGCATAGGAAATAAAGATTATATAGAGTTCTCTAATAGCCATAAAGACTTCTGCGATAAAAAAGGTTGGGGGTATACATTATGGAACGAAACTACTGTTCTTACTTTGATAAAGGAACATTTTCCTGAAAGATTAGAAGAATATAAGACAATAACAGGAGTAATTAAAAAAGTAGATTGCGCTAGATTAATGATACTTTATGTTTATGGGGGTTTATATTTAGATATGGATACAGTTATAAAAAGAGATTTAGATGAATTTCTAAACCTTACTACTATAGTAAGAGATGACTACCCTTTCTCCGATTGGCATATAGCTCCAGAACTTAAAATACAGAATTCTTATGATATTATTGTAGGTCAAGAAAAGACAGTATACGAGTACCACTATAACAAATACGGTTTAGTTATACCTAAATTAAATAACGCAGTAATTTTTGCCAAAAAAGAATACAGGTTATTTTTAGAGATTTTAGACTTAGGATTTAAAAGAAAAGGTAATACCATATTAAATTCTTTTGGGGTACATACTTTTTCATTAAAGCTATATCAAGAAATGAATAAACAAATAAGTGGTATGTTAGATGCAGATGATTATGCAGCAACTTCTAATATACTTACGACCCCTACAGTTTACTTCTACGAAGTAGATACTGACGCTGATTGGTATGAAAAAGGAGGAGGAAACCCAATACATAAGAATAGCCCTAACCAGTATATACTACATTTTTTTGATGGAGATTGGGATGAAAACACTTACGGTGATTTTTTATTGAATGAAGTACCGGGAGAAACATTAGACGCAGCAGGAGGAGATTGGTATGAAGATTAACCTAGTTACAGTAGTCGGGTACAATACCCCCATATTACCGCATATGTTAAAGCATTACGAGAATATGGTTGATAAGATATATCTCTGTGTTTACACCGATCGTCAGCATATTGGAGTTCTGAATGAATTAGAAGAGTTAAATATTAAACCATATAAGGTTGTAGTTGATGATAAATTTAACTGGTATCAAGTAACTAAGATTTATAACGAAGTAAAAAGGTCCCGTCCAAATGACTGGTGGATAGTAGCTGATGACGATGAACTACAAATATACCCAGACACAGTTGAAAGTATAGTGAAACACTGTGATAACAAAGGATATGACTTTGTCACAGGAGGGTTCTTAGATAGAATAGGTACTAATGGTACTTTCCCCAAAGTACCGAGAGATACGGATATTCATAAGTTATTTCCTAATGCCGGTTTTTTTAGATATCCAATGTCTGGAGCCTGTCCTAATAAAGTAACTTTAATGAAAGGGTATCAAGATGTAACGGATGGACAACATTACGCTGATTTTAATAACGGTAGTAACAGTTGGGGGATAACTCACCCTAAAAGAATGCCTGTAGAAGAATGCTTTACACAGGTTCATCATTTTAAGTGGGATTCTACTATTTTAGAAAGATTACTATGGTGTTCTAAAATGCAAGATAACTACAAACATTGGTATGAGTATAGAGATATGTATGATGCAATAGCAGATAATGATATGAAATTCGACTTAAAAAAATCGGAGTATTTAGTTGAGAACTTAATTGAAAGTTCGTATATTGGTTATTCTACCTACTCTAAATGGAGTACATTAACAAATAAAATAGTTAAAATATGAGTAAAATAGACAAAAAAGCAGACGATATAGTATTAGAACAACGTAAAGTTAGAGCCCTAGAAAAAATATCCTTATCTTTAGATAGCCTAACTATGTGGTTTGAAGAAATAGACAAAGAAGGCTGGGGAGATAGAATGGCATGGTATCTTAGTCTCTGGAAAGAGCAGTACATAGATGAAGCTTCAACAACTAAGTCTAAACCGTCTAAGTCTAAAAAGAATGCATAAATTAGGTATAATTGTACCTTATAGAAATAGACCAGACCAATTAACTAAGTTTAGAGAAAGTATTAATCAGTATATTACTGATATTAGCTTTGAATTAATTATAGTCGACCAACAAGGTAAGAAAGAATTTAATAGGGGAAGGCTTTTAAATATAGGATTCAAAGAAGCTGAGAAACTAGGTTGTGATTATGTAGTATTTCACGATATAGACATGTTGCCCATAGATGTCGACTATAGCTACTCGGATAAACCTCTTCACTTAATTACCGATTTGGATTTACCTCAAGGAGTATCTAGGACACTCTTTGATGAATACTTTGGTGGTGTGACTCTTTTTCCTGTAAGTATATTTAAACAAATAAACGGGTATACCAACTTATACCAAGGATGGGGATTTGAAGATGATAACCTACTGCTCCGTTGTTTGGAAAACCATATTGCATTAGACGGTAATGAAACAGTACAAAAAGCAAGAGCAGCAACAGCATTAGAATTTAATGGTGAAGATAGTTATGTTGCAATACCTAACAAGTTGAATAGTTCAAGAAATTTTTCTATATTCGTATCTTTTAGTTACGATGAAATAAATACTAATCAGCATCAAATCTCAGATAACAACTCAATATTTAGCATACCAGGGTTTGATACAACTTTAACTGTTAATTCCTTTTTTGACTTGACATTTCAGTTTTGGAAAAAGAATTTAGAGTCTATATCTTTACCTACAAAAGGATTAAGAGCAGGTAGATATAATGCTGTAATTACTGTAAGAAGTAAAACTCTCAATGAAAATACTGATGATTTTATGCCACCTACTGTTAAGATGTACATTAATGGAGAACTAGTTGGAGAAAATGCATTTGATAAACTATCAAATTTAAGGAAGTCAAAATATATCTACTTAGGAGTAGGAGATCCCAATAGGGAAGAAAGAAGAAACTGGTTTAAAGGAAATATAGATACTTTTGCTACTTATAATACAGATTTAACAGAAAGGGAATGCCTACAGTTAGGAAATAATACCAATAGGAGTTTATTTGGCTTAGAATCAGGCTTGAGTTTATCATCATATTACGACTGTAAATTTGTAGATTCTGGGGAGCTTATAGATTTAAAAAAATCTGCTAACGGAACCGTAGTAAATTGTGAACAAGTAGATATTCATAAAACACCAGACGTCAAAAGACCAATACCTTTCAGAAGAAAAGGTAGATTTGAAGTATTACCTCATACAGAAAATGGATATAAAGATGGGTACTGGGTAAGTTGGTCTAGTAGGAATAACCAACTTAAGTATTTAGATAGTTATTATAAATCAGGAACCGGTTATCATAAAGATGGTCTAACTACTTGCGGGTATAAAGTTATTAGTAAAGATTCTTTAGATAATTATCACCATATATTAGTAAACTAATGAAACATAAGTTAGGAGTTTGTGTACCATACAGAAATAGAGAGCTACACCTTAATGAGTTTGTACCTAAAGTAGGAAAGTACTTAAAAGAACAGGGAATAGAGTTTCAGATGTACTTCTGTCATCAGGTAGATGATAAACTTTTTAATAGAGGAGCTACTAAGAATATAGCTGCTAAGCATGCTATAGAAGACGGGTGTGATTATGTAGTTTTCCACGATATAGATATGATACCAGAAGAAGGAGCTGATTATTCTTACCCTACAGAAGGACCTAGACATATAGCTACTAAGATATCTCAAATGGGATATAAATTAAAGTACCATGAATATTTTGGAGGAGCAGTAATTTTTACAAAAGAACATTTAGAAGCTACTAACGGATATTCTAACGGATATTGGGACTGGGGTATGGAAGATGATGATTTGTTTTGGAGATGTCATCTAGAAGGTCTTACTAATGATACCTGGTTAGATGCAGACTTAAAGGGTAACTCATATCTTTCATTCACAGGAGAAAATAGTTACGCAAAAATACCTTATAAAAGAGAGCATAAAGGACTAACCTCTAAAGCTCATACAATTTCTGTACTTGTTAGAAGTTTTCAACAACCTGTTAAAAATAAAGTTTTTCTCATAGGAGATAGTAAAGCTAACTATATAGAATACCCTATATTTAGACTGCCGGGGTATGACTATGGTATTTCGTTTAATAACTCTAAAGCTGTAACTTTAACATATTGGAATTCTTTTAATAAACATAATTACATGTGGGTAAAAAGGTACGATAAACATTGGAGTTGGGTTACTGCAGTTATAGACGATGAAACTCGTATGTCTCATTTTTACTTAAACGGTAGTGAAATCGATGCAAGAGCAGGACAGGGAAGTCATTCTCCTTTTAAATACGACGGTAAACTTAAAAGCTACGGATCAAATAATTTCTATTTAGGTACATCTCCTTCTCAACCTGAGGATAGTACGTACAAGTACTTTAAAGGAGATATAGCAAAAGTATTTGCCTGGAACCGAGCACTAACCCCAGAAGAGGTACAAAACATACATAAAATAAAACCTGAAAATAATTTAATATTAGATTATGATTTCTCTGAAGGACTAAAAGACGTAGAAGTATTTAATGCTGAATTAAAAAAAGAGGATATAAAAGTACCTAACTCTATACTACCTTATAGAAAAGATGGTAAAATGAGATGTTTACCTCATGATGATGAAGGTATAGTGGACGGTAAATTTAAAAAAGGAGATACATCAGCAGCTAATGAACGTAGGTATGTACTTGAAATGCAGCAAGGTAAAATAAATTATAAGGGCGACGGTATTAAACAGCTAAAATATGAATTCATAAACGAAGAAAAATTAACACCTTGGGCTAAGATGTTAAACATTAAATTTTAAGAGGATATTTATTAATATGAAGAAAAGTTATTTTGGTTCTGAAACGTTTTGTGCAATGCCTTTCGTAAACCTAACAACCGCCGCTGATGGAGCTTATAGGTTCTGCTGTATACAGAGAGGCACTATTAAAGATAAGGATGATAAACAGGTTTTTTTAGATAAAAAATCACCAAAACAAGTATGGAATGAACAAACTTTTAGAGATGTTCGAGAGAAGTTAATTAACGGCGAAGAACACGAAGGATGTTCTCATTGCTACTACCAGGAAAAAGTAGGAGAAAGATCATTTAGACAGAATATGACTGATGAATGGCTTGGCAAACTAGGAAGACCTCAGATGAGGAAATTAGTGCAGCAAGCTATAGAGAACAACTATAACTTATTTGATAATCCAGTTTACTTAGATTTGAAATTAGGTACTCTATGTAATCTTAAATGTAGAATGTGTAACCCTTATAATTCTTCGCAGATAGAAAAAGAACAGTATGAACTCTGGGATAAGGATGAAGACTATCAAGAAGCTATTAAATTTGACTACAATAATAAAGCACCAGAAATAGCAAAAAGATCAGAATGGTTTGAAGCAGATTTATTTTGGTCAGATATTATTTCTTATATTCCTGATTTAAAAAAGGTTTACTTTACAGGTGGAGAACCAACTATGATAAAAGGTAATACTGAATTTTTAAAGTATGCTTTGGATCGTGATAGAAAAGATATTCACTTATTTTTTAATACTAACTGTACTAATTTGAATAAAAAGTTCTTGAGTTATATATCTCAATTTGATAAAGTAGATATAAACGGTAGCTTAGACGGCCACGGAGCAATGAATGACTACATTAGATACCCTGCTAAATGGTCAGCAGTATCAGCTGTATTTGAAAAATATGCTAAACTACCTAATGTAAATTTAGGTGCTACACCTGTACTACAGACATATAATATTTTTAATATTGGAGAGGTAGTTAAATATGTTGAAGAAGTTAAATATAACTACCATAGAGAAGTATTTATTGATGTACTTTTAAATACTCACCCTACTATTCTAGATGTACAAATACTTCCTTATGAAATAAGAAAGCAAGCTAGAGATAAGTTATGGAATATATGGGACAAAATAGATCAAACTCACATGCACGGGTCTACTAAAGCAGGTATACAGACAGCACTAAATATTCTCGGAAAGCAAGGAGATCATAATAAAGAAAAAATTAATATGTTTTTAAAATATACTAAGTCACTAGATAACCACAGGAAACAGAAATTTTCGGATGCATGTCCTGAATTGTCATCATACTTAGAAAAAAATTACGTAAAAAGCGTCCTGTAATGAAAAACCAAACATTTTGTATACTCCCCTGGGTTCATTTAGCTACCTATACCGATGGTACTGGTCTGCTATGCTGTATTGCTAAACCCGGTGGAGAGAAAACAAACCTTAATACACAGACAGTAGATGAAGTTAGAAACTCAGACTACTTTAAAGACGCACGATTAGCTCTACAGGAAGGAAAGCAATTCCACGCATGTACTGCATGCTATAAAGAAGAAGCAGCAGGACTTAGAAGTCATAGATTACATGAAAATAGGTTTTGGCGAGACACACTTGGCCAGGAGCACATAGATTCTTTAATAGAGGATACAAAAGAAGACGGCAGTATAGATAACGATGTATATACAGTTGATTTTAGATTAGGAAATACATGTAACCTAGCGTGTGTAATGTGTAGACCTCAAGATAGTAGTAAATGGTATAAAGAAGCACAAATATTATCGGGTACACTTAAAACCGGAGCTAAATACGAATGGCAATCGAAAGAAAAAGTAGATAGAGATTCTTTTGAATGGTATAAAAATCCAAAGTTTTTAGAAAGTTTCTACGAAGCAAGTGGGGAAATGAGACAGATGATTTTTGCTGGAGGTGAACCCCTACTTATAAAAGAACATAAAGCTATTATAAAAGAGTTAGTAAAGAGAGGAACAGCTAAAAATATTAAAGTAAATTACCATACTAACGGAACTATTTACGATACTGAATTATTAGAGCTATGGAAACATTTTAAAAGGGTAGACTTATTTCTATCTTTTGACGGTATTGATAGAATTAACAAATATGTTAGGTACCCATCATTACATGATACCGTAGTGGGCAACTTAAAGAAGTATAATGATAATGCACCACCTAATATACACTTTAAAGTATTATACACAGTCCAAGCTTTAAATATATACTATATACCAGAGTTTGTTAAGTGGCTTTTAGATATGGATTTACCGAGGATCGCAGATTACAAAAGTAAAGATAATATAGCTGATATTATACATACAGGTATACTACATTACCCTCAATACTTATCTCCAAAAATATTTCCTCCTAGAGTAAAAAGACAAATTACTAGGAAATTAGAAAATTTTATCTTAGATTATGGAGATAGGATTAATTTAGATAGTATAAAAGGACTTTGTGCTTTAATGAATGAGGAAGACCATTCTCACTTATTAAATCAATTTAATGACTACTTGGAAAATATAGATAAATTAAGAAATTTAAATAGAAAAGAAGCATTTAAAGAATTAGATGATATGGGAATATTTAAAGATGCAAGAAGAGAAGTTGATCACGGCCCACAGTCTTAATATATAATATATGAAAAGCACAGAATCAGCATTACAGCCCCTTAAGAAGATTGTTAATTTAGAACCTAGCACCCTCCAGGTCACTTGGGTGATGAATAATATATGTAGTAATGCATGTACCTACTGCCTTCCATCACTTTATGCAGGGACTAACCATAACTACGATTGGCTAAATGCTAAAGAGTTTATTCGGACGGTAATAAACAGGTATAAATCTTCACATTGGAGTGTTTCCGGAGGAGAACCAACCATGTCTCCTTTCTTTCCAGAATTTATTCGAATGATTAAAGACTCAGGAAACACCGTGGGTATAACCACTAACGGAGTAAAACCCGTTAAGTATATGGAAAAAATAGCACATGACTTAAATTATATTGCTTACTCTTACCATCCGGAGTATACTAACGATCAAGAATTTATAGAAAAAGTATTAACTACAAACCCTATAAGTACTTCACCCGTTAGAGTTATGATGCATGCAGACCCTAAACTGTGGGATAAATCAAAAGCTCTTATTAAAAGATTATCAAAAAACCCTACAATTTCTTATGAAAGTGTAAAAGTTACTCCATATAAAGGGGTAGCTAAATATGCTTTTGATTACTCACCGGAGCAGTTAGAATGGTTTGGAGATATTAAAAGCAGTCAGTTTGGAAGAATGGAAACTCAGGTAGATTCTAGTCCAGCGATGAAAGCTCTTTTAATTGATGAAAATGATACAGCTTATGATACTGATAATATTAGTCCTGTTGAATGGATAAATCAAGGACTTACAAACTTTAATGGCTGGAAATGTAATATAGGTCTAGAAAGTCTTTTTATAGGTACTACTGGTCATATAGAACGAGGAAACTGTATAGTAGGTGGCATCATAGGTCATTTAGATAACCCTCAAGAGGTCCAATGGCCAACTAAAGCTGTCACCTGTAATGTAGACATATGCCATTGTGCTACAGATATGTTTATTTCAAAATCAAAACTTCATTCAGAACTTAAATAAAATTAAAAGTTATGCCAAATAGGATTATAAAAATAAAATTTAAAACCGAAGATAATTCTCCATTAATATTATCATACTACCTATTCCCAAATAACCCTATTGTGGATAGATGGTTTAAAATGACTCAAGAATCATTAGAGGAAGATTTAGAAATAAAAACTAGAATTACCAATAACGATTTTGATAATATAGGTAAACTAATGGAAAAAATTAATGAAATACTAGTATTCATTAATAAGAACTACACAACTCTAAATTCAGAATACGATAGTAAATTACCTATATTTACAAACGTAGAAGAACTGGATAATACGGTTTTAAACTTTTTACATGAAGAGTTTGAGGTATACGGAGATAGGATAGAGGAACTACAAGAAAAAGGCAAAGATGAAGTTAGTGGAGTCTACTACTACTGGAGTATGGAACTACACGAAGCTTTTCTTAATTTAAATGAGTTTATTCATATGATTGAAACAGCTATTCATAGTGATGAACATAAATTTCCTAACTTTAGTTGCATATATGATTTTTTACCAGTAGGTAAGTTTGAACCAGTTACCCTACTAGATAAGTTATTTTTAGGTGATAGTTTCGAATGGGGAGGACTCTATACAGGTTACAACACATTAGGTAAAGACTACTTATCAGTAGCACCTGAAAACGACTGGGATGTTATTGATCGAGATGAAATAAGAATTCAAGAAAGATTCGCTCCAGAGACTTGGTTAAACTTTGGCCCAGATATGTCGGACTCTATAAGAGAGAGTTTTTATACATGGTACCTCACATTAAAACCATCAGTACAGGATAAAGTACCAATTGAAGACTATTATAAATTATCTTTAGGTAGATATAAGTTAGGCCGTATTATATTAGATAATACCTTTACCGATTATGAACCAGATATTAAAAAATGGCATTTACCTGTAGGCCCCTCTTACCCGGCTTTAGATGATAGTGAAAATATTAAAACAAAATGGAACAAAGAGGTTTGGACTAAAGTAACCGGTATTAAACAAATTAACTTATATGATCCGAAGTAAATTCTACACTGAAAACCATACAAAAATATGGAGACCTGAACATATACCTAATAATGTATGGGAATCAGACTGGCCCTATGCTTTTTTAGATTTCAAAGATGACTTTGATGTTTTAGAAAAGGAAGCAATAGAGCTACCTAGTAAATTCTGGACAAGCCATAGAGCAAAAGATTCAAAAGGTTCTTACTCACATCAAGGTTGGGAATCTTGTACACTACACGGTATATCTTATGATAAAACTGAGAACTATGATAGATATGGATTTAAAAGTATAGAGGAGGCAAATTATACTTGGACAGATGTCTGTAAATATGTACCAAAAATAACACAGTTTATTAAAAACTTAAATTTTATAACATACGAAAGAGTAAGGTTAATGAAATTAGCACCAGGAGGATACATTATGCCACATAAAGACGGTAAAACTAGAATATTCGGCCCTTTTAATATTGCTTTAAACAATCCTGAAGGATGTGAGTTTGTATTTGAAGACTATGGAGTTGTACCTTTTAAAAAAGGAAGAGGTGTATTCCCCGATATAGGTAACATACACGCAGTATATAATAATACAGACCAAGAAAGAATACACTTAATACTCCATGGGGAGGTTAATCCTAATATTATGGCAGAAGCTGTAAATACAACATTCAATGGACTATATTAAAGATACATTTGAAAACACAAACAAGATAGGAATTTGTATCTTCCCTGCAGATACATTAACTAATTTTGATCTAGCTGATAAAATGGTTGATTTTACTAAGTTCTATATCCAAAGACTGAATACAATTTGTAGTACTCCCTTTAAAATTGAAATTCACCAAAGCATTGATATAGGACTCCAGAGACTACATGAAAAGTATGACCATATCTTATTTATAGCAGCAGGAGCAAGAATTTTTGATAGTACTATAATATTTGATATAAATAATGAAATAAACAATAATCCAAATTATATGGTTGCAGGCCATATCTTAGAGTGGAAAGAGCATTGGTATGAAATACACCATCAATTTGTGTTAGTTAATACAGAGAATTGGTCTAAAAGTAATAAACCTCTTTACGGAGGATGGGGTATGAACAGCAGTATACTTCCTGTTATACAAAGAAGTGTAGAGAATTTTCATGACGACTACACTCCTCTGTGGATCAAGGGAACAGGTAAAGAAGAAAAACAGTCCCATTCCAAACAGGGATGGAATATCCTGAGTGAGAGTATAAAAAATAACTTTGACGTACTGAATTGGTCCCAAAAAATAAGAAATAAAAGAACGTACTACTACCCTGAAAGCAATTCAGATAAATTTTTAGAATGCTTAAATAATAAGACTACAGATCCTTCACTTAATATCAACCAGAGAAAACTTCTTGCTCTAGGGTCTAATGTTAAAGATCAAATCTGGTTAACAAACTCAGAGAATATGGTACTATCTGATAAACATCCAGATAGGACTTACAATACCATTGTACTTCCAGCAGCAGGATTAAAATTTTTAGAACCATTTAAAAGTAACCTCTTAAGGGAAAACGGAAAATTAATTATCTACGATTTTAACAGTAAAAGTTTAGAATGGATTAAATTAATAAAGAATTCTACTGAAACAGATATAGAGGAACTAATTAGAACTTTTGAACATAGGTCTCAATTTCAAATATCAGGTAAGAAAGTATTCGCATACTTACCAGAAGAAACATTCACTGAGGATTTCCATAATAACATTAACGAAAGTTATAAACATTTTGGAGGTATAGAGAAGACAGTAGAGTACCTTAAAGCCTTTAGGGCAGCAAATGTTGAATTTACTACGATCGACCTAATTAACGACCCGACAGAATTAACTAGTAAGATTGAAAGTAAAAATGCATTTATTAATATTTCTAATATTTATGCTACAGATTTTACTAATACCTTTGTAACAAGAAAAAAATTAAAAGAAAGTTTCTATATACTACAAAGACATCTACCACATGATACAATATTAACAGGGTTTACTCCCGAATCTGAATATCTAGATGAACCAGTCTTTGATGAAAACGAACTAAAAAGAACAAATGCTTTAGAAAATTTATCTGGAGACAGGGATCAACTTATAGTTAAACACATAATGAAGGTTGATAAAGAGAAAAAAGATTCTCTAGGGCATGCATCAGCTCATATTGGACGTCCCGGTAATGTAAAGTACCACGATTTTGAAGAACCTGTAGCTCTCAGAGATTTTACTCCAAGCAACGGTAAAGAAAGGTTAGTCTTTACAATCTGCCCATCCTGGGGAGTAATTTTTCCTCCATATGGACTCTCTAAAATTGTAGGAGCTGCAAGAAAAGGAGGGTATGCATGTAAGGTATATGACTTAAATGTACAGTTATATCATAACTTACTCAAAAGAACAGGTCAAGACTACTGGGCTTCAGAGAAGTTTTTCTTTTGGGAAGACAAATGGTTTTTTAATGAATACCTATTAAAAGAAATTGAGGAGTACCTACACGCAGCAGCAGTTAAAATGCTTTCTGATAAACCTACTATGATAGGCCTTAGTCTATATACTACTAATGCCAATGCTAGTTTAGTACTAATAGAAAAATTAAAAGAATTAGACCCAGACGTCATTATTATAGCAGGAGGACCCGCAGTAGCCACAGAAGAGAACATGATGAAAACTCAATTTGCTAAGTACGTTAGTTACTTCTTTAAAGGAGAATCAGAAGAAAGTTTCTTAGAATTTTTAGATAATGAAGTATTTAAAGAGACCCTTCCACTAATGGGTAAAACTATAGGTAGCACAGATAGTAGACTAAGCCTTGATGATCAAGCTTATGCTGATTTTCAAGATTATGACCTTACTTCATACCTACATCAAGACGGTATTAGCATAGAAACCTCAAGAGGATGCGTTGCTCAATGTAGCTTCTGCGCAGAGACTTATTTCTGGAAATTTAGATCAATGGCACCAGAACGTACAGTTGAAGAAATGAAACACCACGTAGAGAACTACGGTGTTAAACGTTTTTGGTTCGTCGACAGTCTTGTTAATGGAAATATTAAAAGTTTTAGACAGTTAGTCGATCTTATTATAGCTAATAATTTAAATATAGGGTGGAATAGCTATAGCAGATGTGACGGTAGAATGGATAAAGAGTTTTTAGATACGGTAGCAAAATCTGGATGTACAGCACTTAGCTACGGAGTAGAATCAGGCAGCCAGAAGGTCTTAAACGATATGCGTAAGAAAATACAAATATGGGAAATAGAAAATAACCTTAGGGATACTTACAATACCGGCACTATATTTACACATGTAAACTGGTTAATTGGTTTCCCAACAGAGGAGTACATTGACTACTACCATAGTAATATACTAATATATAATACAAGAAACAGTATACATGAACTATCACCTGGTATGGGATGTGGCCCAAGTGCTTTAAGTGACTTACAGGAAAGGTTTGCAATTTACGATATAGCTTGGAAAGAGAAAGTATGGGATAATCAATTTTTAGGGGATTGGTATACCACAGGTTACCGTAATACTAAGATGACAAGATTTATAAGAGTTAAAATGTTTCATATCTGGATGGAAATCCTCAATGCATTTACTGAAAGCAAAGTAAGTAATTCTCAAAGGCATGGTGATATCCAAGATTGCTACACCTTTAAGACCTTAGGAAACTTTGAACATCCAGATTATATTCCCCAAGAGGATAACTTAAATTTTGCTCTTATTAAAGAAGTTCCATCATACTCAGCTCAGAGTCTTTACCTTTCTAATGAATACTTTTCAGTTATATATGGTCTTTACCGAATATTTAACTCTTTTGAACTGGTAATAAATTTTGAACCAGAAAAAGATATTATGTCTTGGGGGAGTATTGCAACAAATTATGCAAGTAGTATGGAAGTTAGAGTAGAATCAGACGGTACATTTAAATTTAACCTATATCATAAGTTTAAACATAAAGGACAAACTCCTAAAATGGAAGATATACTTAAATGGGAAAGAGATAATGAACACGGAGATTTAAGTTTTCAAGATACTATTGAACTTCAGGGTAATATAACCTCAGTAGAAGTAGACAAAGTAATTACTAAACCTACAATACATGAAATGTACCGTAAAAAGGATAGACCGGTAACATTAACACAGAGTAGAGTACCGCCTATTGAACTACCTAATATCGTAATAGAATAAATGAAGGATTTTAAGAATAAGATTTTATTAGTAAATGGATGCAGTCATACTGCAGGCTCAGAAATGGAATATGTTTATCAACCAAATTGTTACCATAAAGCATGGCCTAAACACTTAGGAGACCTATTGAAAGTAAAAGAGGTAGTAAATATTGCCCAACCCGGCGCTAGTAATGATACTATCTTCAGAACCACTCAAGATTGGATTATTGATAATGTTATACTAGGAGAAGAAAAAGATTTTGATTCAGTACCGGAACAAGGTAAAAACGCAGAATCTAGGAAACCGAAATATCTACCAGAAGATATTATTGTAATATTATTTTGGAGTGGTGTAGATAGGTATGAAGTATACGTTCCTAAAGACGAAAGTAAACCTGAAGGTCTGGATCAACTTTACCCACATAACTCACTCATATCATTATCACCTGCGTTGGATACTAATCGCTTAGAAAATTTAACTCCTGAGTATATACTAAATTTAAGTGAATTAAAAAAAGCAAAAGTTATGTTATTTGATAACTTATTCAGTGACTATATTATGCTACAGAAGATAGTAAGTATGAATCACTGGCTAAAAAGTTTAAATATACAAAAGTATCATGGAAATACTATAAATAGTTTACCCGGTTTTGATTATATTCCTAAAGCCTATGCTCACCACCCGATTAAAAAAACTTATATAAACCTATTAAGGATGTATAGAGAAGATAGTAAATACCACTATGCATTTTTAGATCACGATAGGTCTTTTTATGGACATATGAAACAAAACCCAGATATGAAGATTTCTGAACATGCAAAAGATCATCACTACGATGAAAAAGCACATAAACACTGGGCAACAAAAGTATATGACTTCTGGTTCAATCCTATCTTAACAGAAGATAAAGAAGAACACTACCATAGCAACCAATGTTAAATAACAAAAGAGTTTTAAACCAATTTAAATTAATAAACAATGCCGGATTTTATAGTAAGTAAACCAATAATAGCACAAATCAAACAATTACAGATAGATCAAGGAAAATTACAACAAGATTTCGGTAACCTATACGTACAGGAAATTACACTAAAAGAAAGAAAAGAACAAGCTGAAAATATACACAAGCACTTAAAGAATAAAGAGGTGGAATTAGCTGAATTACTAGAATCGACTTACGGTAAAGGACAGTTAGATTTAGAGAATGGAAAATATAATACTATTGAGTAACTTTTACGCTAATTAAAACATATTTATATTAGTAAAAGAGTCATTAGTTATTTTAGGCTGTTTTCGATATATAGACGATATTTATAATAGACTCATAATTTTAACATACAAAACATGGCAGAAGCATTAATCTCACCAGGTGTACTAGCACGCGAAAACGATGTATCATTTATCGCACCATCCCCAGTAGAAGCTGGAGCAGCGTTCATTGGTCCATCGGTAAAAGGACCCGTAGAAGTTCCTACACTTGTAACATCATACGGTCAATACCAAAGACTTTTTGGTACGACTCTTAAATCTGGCTCTAATAACTACGAATACCTTACTTCAATTGCAGTTAAATCTTATTTTAACCAAGGCGGTAACACAGCGGTAATTACTAGAGTAGTAACTGGTTCATTTACATCAGCAACCAATACTACTATAACAGCACAGACAGCATCAATTACTAACCCTTTTACCTTAACTACTCTAGGTAGAGGTACAATTTACAATGCAGAAGCAGGCACAGGAACAACTCACCAAAATAGTGATGGTTCATTAGTAACTGGTTCAGCTGACAACCTAAGATGGGAAGTATCTAACGTTAATACTAAAGTAGGTGAATTTAGCCTTATAATTAGACGTGGAGACGATAATACAAAAAATAAAATTGTACTAGAAACTTTTAATAACGTTTCTTTAGACCCGAATTCTTCTAATTACATAGAAAGACAAATTGGTAACCAAACACTATCCAAGACAACAGATGGAGACGGTGCTACTTTTGTAATATCATCAGGAGAATATGTTACAAGATCAAATTATATTAGAGTCGCTTCAGTAGCAAACAAGACAATAGATTACTTAGGTAATGACGGACTAACAGTAGGAGTAGCATCTGATGGCTTTTCTTATTCAGGATCTCTACCGTCTAAATCTTCTGGTTCTTTCTTTGGAGCAACTGGTTTAGAAGCTTCTTCACATAGAGCAATGAAATTTAATGGAGATATATCTAATCTAGATACTCAAGGATTAACAGGTCCTAACTATACAGATGCTATTTCAATATTAAACAACAAAGACGAATACGTATTTAACGTTATATCAGCACCAGGTTTAATATATGACTTCGCTACTCACAAAGCACCGATTGATTCTATTATCTCTTTAGCAGAGACAAGAGGAGATTGTATCGCAGTAGTAGATGTAGAGCAATATGGAGCAACAGTATCCAATGCAACAGCAGCAGCAAATACAATTAATAGTTCGTATGCAGCTACTTACTGGCCTTGGTTACAGACTCAATCTGAGTCTGGTAGAAACGTATGGATACCTGCTTCGACAGTTATTCCAGGAGTATATGCCTTTACAGATGGAGCAGCAGCACCTTGGTTCGCACCAGCAGGTCTTACTAGAGGAGGTATTGGAAATGTTATACAAGCAGAAAGAAAGTTAACGAGAACTCAAAGAGATACTCTTTATACAAATAACATTAACCCAATTGCAACGTTCCCAGGATCTGGTATTTCAGTATTCGGTCAAAAGACCTTACAAAAGAAAAAATCAGCTCTTGATAGAGTAAACGTGAGAAGACTATTAATTTCACTTAAGAAATTTGTAGGAGATGTTTCTAAAACTTTAATATTCGAACAGAATACTATCCAAACTAGAAACGCTTTCTTATCGCAAGTTAATCCTTACTTAGAATCAGTAGTACAAAGACAAGGTCTTTACGCTTTCAGAGTAGTAATGGATGACACAAACAACACTGCAGACGTAGTTGACAGAAACCAATTAGTAGGTCAGATATTTATCCAACCAGCTAAGACAGTAGAATACATCGTACTTGACTTTACAGTTGAGCCAGGTGGAGCAACTTTTGCAGGATAATTTAAAACGTGAATATTTATAATAAACGAAAATAAAATGGCAGTATTAGATCCAAACGAAATAATGTTTAAAGCCTTTGAACCTAAGGTACAGAATAGGTTTGTCATGTATGTAGATGGAATTCCATCTTTCATGATAAAATCTGTAACTGCACCTTCATTTGAGGATGAAGAGGTGAAGCTTGATCATATCAACACATATAGAAAAATCCGAGGAAAAAGATCTTGGAATAACATGGACATGACATTATATGATCCTATAACACCTTCTGGAGCACAAGCAGTAATGGACTGGGCTCGTTTATCTTATGAATCCGTAACAGGAAGAGCAGGATACTCAGATTTCTACAAAAAAGATTTAACATTAAATCTATTAGGACCTGTAGGTGATATCGTATCAGAATGGATTATTCAAGGAGCGTTTATTACAAACATGCAACAAGGATCGTTTGACTGGGCAAATTCAGATGCAGCAGAACTACAGATTACAGTAGCAATGGATTATTGCGTTCTCAACTACTAAACATTATAGTATTAAAAATAAAGCCCGACTTTTTGTCGGGTTTTGTTGTTTTATAAAGTTATTTATCTTATATTTATATATAACTATAGTTACACAAAATAAAATTTATGAGCACAGAGACTAAATTCCCAACGGAACAAGTTGAATTACCTTCAAAAGGCTTATTGTATTCTAAAGACTCACCTTTATCATCCGGAACGATAGAGATGAAGTATATGACTGCAAAAGAAGAAGATATTTTAACAAATCAAAACTACATTGAAAAAGGCACAGTAATAGATAAATTATTACAGGCATTAATTGTAGACAAAACTATCGACTACAGTACAATCTTATCAGGAGATAAAAATGCACTATTAGTTGCAGCACGTATCTTAGGGTATGGAGCAGAATACGAAATTACTTATGGAGGAGAAAAAGAAACAGTTGATCTTTCTCAATTAGGACATAAGGACGTAGACCTTTCAAAATTTAAAGATGGTAATAATGAGTTAGAGTATACTTTACCTTCATCAGGTACAGTGATAACCTTTAAGTTACTAACTCACGGTGATGAACAAAAGGTAGATGCTGAAGTAAGAGGGTTAAAGAAATTTAACAAAGATGCTTCTCCTGAATTATCTACTAGACTTAAACATACTATTACATCAGTTGACGGTAATGGAGATACCAAGGCAGTAAGAGATTTCGTAGATAACTTATTTCTTGCTAGAGACTCAAGATCTTTTAGAAAACATATGGCAGAAGTATCACCAGACGTCGATCTAACGTTCTACCCAGAGAACGGACCAGAAGGAGGGGTTACAATTCCGATAGGAATTAACTTTCTTTGGCCTGACGCAACAATATAGAGTAAACATATTTAATCAAGTTCATGATATAGTATTTCATGGAAAAGGAGGTTACAACTATAACACAATATATAATATGCCCATATGGTTAAGAAACTTTACTCACAGAAAGATAATTGATTTTTATGAAGCAGAGCAGGAAGCTGCTAAAGGAAAACCAGCTAACAGCACTCCATCAATGGGACCGAATATTAAAAAACCTTCATATAGTACAAAGGCTCGCAAATAGGCGGGCCTTAACTATTTATACTATATAGAACTACTACCTAATGGCAAAGCAGAACGACGACTTAAGAGAAAGACAGAAACTTCTCAAAGATTTAAATGCACTTGAGAAAAAGACTGGAGCAGATACCACTAAGATAGGTTCTGATAGAGCTAGATCTCAACAGGCTATAAATCAAGCTATTAGAGAAGAACGTCGTGAATTAGCTAATCTTGAAGGAACAGCATCATCTCTATTTGAAAGAGTCAAAGCAATAGCATCAGAATTTAAAGGTCAAACAACAGAATTAGGAAGAAGTAGGTCTGCAATGAGACAGATTACTAATGCTGCTGAGAAACTAAAAGATGTTGAATCTGGATCCGCTGATATGAGCCTAATTCAATTGCAGAGTCTTAAGCAAAAAATAGTATTACAAGATGCGCATGCTGCTTCCGCTGCCGTCAACATTATCTCCCAAACCACCGGTGTAAATTTAACAAAACAGTTAAATAATCTAAAATCAGACGGCAATTCTCATAATCATGATTCTGCATTAGACGCAATAATGAATCTAAAGGCATTAAAAGACTCGTCTGATGAGACAAGAGCACTTATAGCACTAGAGATATCTAGAAGAGGTATAGGAACAGACAATGTTGATATAACCCAAGAATTACTTAATAAGACAGAAGAACAAATACAGTTACAACTACGAATTAATAAAGCAATGGGATTATCCGGTGCTGCATTAGAAGGAGTAGGAGGACTGATGACTAAATTAGGTATTTCTTCTTCACAAGTACAGGATATACTAAAGGAGACAACTGAAGAAATGCGAGAAGCAGCTAAAGAGGGAAGTAGACTTCAAGTTGCTTTGATAGGTGCAAAAGGAGCTGCAAAAGCAATAGGAGCTGCATTAACAGACCCAGTAGTCATCTTAGGTAATATATTAAAAGCATTTTTAGCAGTAAATAAGGCACAGACAGACTTTCAAAGACAAACAGGTAGAACTGATACTAATTTTGCAAGTCTTAACACTAACTTAGCATCAGCTGCTCAAACACTAGAATTATCAGCCGAGGCAACTAGAAAATTAGGAATGCTTAGTACGTCTGTATTTTCTAAAGAAGATCTAAGTAGGTTAGCTGAAGCAAAAAATCTTTTAGGGTTAAGCAGCGATGAAGCTATTCAAATAGGCAGACTAAGTAAAACATTTGGAGGAAACGTAGGTACATTTAACGACAACATATATAACTCTGTTTCAGCATTCAATACATTAAATGATTCAATTGTTAGTCCACACGAGGTAATGAAAGACGTACTAAACGTAAGTGACGATATAGCTTTATCATTAGGCAATAGCCCTACTGCACTTTCAGAAGCAGCAGCAGCAGCACGTAAATTAGGTATAGATTTATCTAAAGTTAATAGTATAGCAGATAAATTAATGGACTTTGAATCTTCTATAGAAAGTGAATTAGAAGCTCAACTATTAACAGGTAAACATATAAGATTAGGTAAAGCTAGAGAACTAGCATTAAATAATGATTTAGCAGGATTAGCACAAGAACTAAGCAAACAAGGAGCATCAGCACTAGAGTTTGCTAATATGAATAGAATACAACAAAATGCTATTTCTGAAGCAATGGGAATGAGTAAACAGGAAATGGCTGAAATGCTAATTAACCAGTCTCAAGGATTAAACTTAACAAAGAAACAAAAAGCAGCTGCAAGAGGAATAACAATTGAAGCTTCAGAAGCTTTAGATGTACAGACTAAGTTAAATTTAATGGTTTCTAAATTAGCACAATCTTTTTCACCTGTTCTAGAGGTACTTATTCCTATTGTAGATGTACTCGGGTCGATTGTAAAACCTTTAGCTTATGCAATAGCTAAATCTATTGAATTTATAGATAGTTTTGCAAAAGGCTTTGGAGGACCTGTAGTAGGTGCAGTACTACTCTTTGGAAGATCTTTAATTATGTTGCCTTTTAAAGCGGTAGGATTCCTTTTTACTAAATTAGCAGGAGGAATCTCTCTGTTTTCCAAAAAAATTATAGCAGGAACAGCAAACCTACTCGGATACTCAGCAGCACAAACCACAGCAACCACCTCGTCAAGATTATTCGGATCATCATTCGCCTTATCTGCTCAAGCAATCGCAGCAGGTTTAGCGGTATTTGCCAACCCTGCAACTGCAGCTGGTGTAGGTGTGATAGCCTTAGGAATTATAGGAATTGGACTTGGATTAAGAGCAGCCGCACCCGCTATCGAAGCATTCGGTACAATAATCACATCTGTATTTAACGGTATTGCAACAATAATTCCGTTAGTAGCAAAAGAGTTTCATACCTTCTTAGATGGAATGACACTAGATAAATTAGGATTTCTCTACGCATTAGGACCGGCACTCATAGTAGCAGGATCAGGATTAGCGTTATTTGCAGGTCAATTACTTCTAGCTGCACCTTTGTTATACCTATCTTTACCTTTATTAAAATCTATTTCTACGTTAGCTCCCGACTTACTAAGTGTTGGAACATCATTAACTACTATAGCAGCAGGTATAGGACTAGTTGCTTCAGCATTAAATAAATTAGATACTGAAAAATTAGATGAATTACAAGATCTAGTTATAACCACAGCATTCGCCGCACCAATGGTGGCAGCAACAGGAGCAATAACAGATTTAATAACAGGTATTACAGGAGATAATGAAGAAACTAGTAATAATAATGTTATAAAAGAACTGCAGCAACTTAAAGCAGTCATGAAAAATAAAAGTTTTGATGTGTACTTAGATGGAGATAAAGTCCAAGCAGCATTAGCTAAAAATCCAGGACTAGGGTAGATAATACCTTTTTTACTATCTATTTATACTTATAATAATAATATAACCAATTAAATTTAAAATCATGGGAATCAAAAAAGATCAATTACCAAATTCCATCTTAGGATTGAAAGGTGAGCTTCCTGCATTAGGAACTTACGAAGACAACAGACCAGAAGATGCTTTAGGATCTAATATTGTTGATGCTACACCACCAGCAGCAAGAGACTAATAAATGGCGGAAAATAAAGGCCTTAAAACATCTCTGCTAAAAGGAGAACAAACTAATTTACGCTCACTTAAGTACAGTGAGTACCGTAACGGTTCTCCTATTATCGAAGATAAAATAGGTAATAAGTATAACCAAATCAATTCACGTATAACAGATACTGAGAGATTAGGTAAGTTACTATTATCTAAACAAGGTCTCAAATTTCAAGCCAATCAAGCACTACTTTATCAGTATGGAAACGAATTAAACTTAAAAAATCTTGGTAAGTCTAAGAAAGGTAAGTTTAATTTTAAAGAACTAGGTAAACGTATAGGTAAACAGGTATTAAATACCGCACTAAATAATGCTAAGACTACCCTGTCTATTCTGGCACAAGCACCAGTTAATGGTACAGGTACCCATTTTATACAGGGATTAGGAGCAAACGGCTACCTTAGAGAAGGAGGCCGAGAGGAAGCTAGCACCGGCTTAGGAAGATTTATTCAAAAAGTAAAAGATTTTGCTGATATCGGTGGAGGAGTAGACGGGGCATCAAAAGCTTTAAAAGGTCAAACAATATCCGGTAGATTAGAAGACGGAGGTATACTTAATAATAGTCAGTTTGAAAGTGATTTATCTATTCAAAACTCAGAATTTGGTAGCGACGTATCATTAGAACTTTTCGCAAAATATGCTGCACCATTAGGAGCATTTGCACTAAAAGCAATATACAGTTTGAGTAAACCACCTTTTGTGAGTAAAGCTCTTGCTAGATTTAACTTACCAGGAACACCAAGTCTTGCAACTAACAGTTTATTACTAAAAAACAATATTCCATTCTTAGGCTCTTTGTTAGATGCTTCTTTAGAAAAAGTTCAACTAACAGAACCAACAAACTCTAAACCTTTTGACCGTAATAACGGTTATCTCAACAGCGACGATGAAAACGCAGTTGGTACTACTAATTCAGGCAGAAGTAAAATTAACGTTCCTATATCAACTCGTATTGCAACAGAAAACGATGCTTTACTTCGAAAATTAGTTAACGACGGCACTACAACTAGGTCAAACAGAAAAGGACTAATAGGAGAAGCAGGATGGACTGATCCTAAACCAGATACTAGCGACTTAAATGTTTATAGGCCAGTAGGTACAAAAAAGAACGAAACAAACTATATAAATAGTAATATAACCTTACGTAATAGGTATAATAAAGGTGGTACTAATAGTAAACCGTCTCTTTATCCTGATGCAATAGGACTATTAGCTGAGCAAACACAATCAATACTCGGTAAATCAGAAGTAGAGGATATTATTCCTTTCGAATTTCAAATAATTACACCTAATGATGATGAAAGGTTTATATACTTTAGAGCTTTTTTAGATAGCTTAGCTGATAATTACACTGGAGACTGGGGCGGAGAAAGATACGTAGGTAGAGCTGAACAATTCTATACTTATCAAGGATTTGATAGAACAATAGACTTTTCATTTAAAATAGCAGCATTTTCAAGAGAGGAATTAATACCTATGTACCAAAAAATTAATGGACTAGTATCTACTACTGCTCCAACTTATAACACTGAAGGAGCTTTTATGAAAGGAACTTTGACTGCAGTAACTATAGGAAACTACCTTAATAACGTAAAAGGCTTTATAACAAGTGTAAATTTAAGCTGGAACACATCCTACCAATGGGAAACTAATAATCAAAGTGTCGGCAAAAAAAATCCCCTAGTACCACATGTTCTTGACTGTTCAATTGCATTTACACCCATACATAATTTTAATGTAAACGCAGAAAAAATAACCTCTAGCTTAAGAAAGTATATTGGAGGTAGAAACGCAAGTGTTGAGGTAGGAACCGGAGACTTTGGAAAAAGCCCAGATACAGGAAGAGACTTTAGTACTAACGCTACCAATGTAATCGATCCATCCAACTAATGGCTAATAGATATAAAGAAATAGAGGTATTAAAAACAGATGAAGGGAAAAGGTACTATAAAAATGCCATTTACCCAGACATACCTGTTACTGATAATGACTTATATGTTATTACAACAGGTAGTGATAGATACGATACTTTAGCACAGCAGTTTTACGGAGACCATAAACTCTGGTGGGTAATAGCATCAGCAAATGTATCTAAAACAGATGGGCTGATAGTAAAACCGGGTGTACAGTTAAGAATTCCTGCTAACGGTACAGCTGCTAAGAACCTATTTACTGAATTTAATGAGAAATTATAGTAGTTATGTCAAAACAAGTATTAGGTTCACCTATTCCCGATAAAGTAGCAAAACAAATTAAGGTACGAGGAGAAGCACTTTCATCTAATAATAAAACTTTAGATGAGATGGAAGCTATAAATTCAAATACTGGGTTTGCAATATTTAGATCTAGTGTTAACAAAGTTACTTATAATGATGCTCGAGATATCTTTAATGCATCTAAAAATAACTGTATAATTAATACGAATGTTAAAAGAGGGAGCCCAATTAAAGCACAGAATTACGAACTATTAGGAGGAACTTTAAACCCCGATAGTAAAACACCTAGATCAGGGATACTTAACAGCAAAGACTCTGATGATTATCACGGAGCTGCTGCTTTACAAAGAGATACAGAAGCTTACCTGAACTACGATAGTATGGGATTCAGACCAATGCCAGGATTAACGGGTATATCTGTAGCAACCAAAGGAGCATACGGTCAGTTAAGAACAGCAACAGTTAATTTTACACTTAACTCTCAAGAACAGTTAGAGGATGCTGAATTGCTCTTCTTTAGACCTGGATACTCTGCGTTGTTAGAATGGGGCCATACGGTATATATAGATAATGACGGAAATAGAGTTAAAACTGCAGGAGAAAAAATTAGCGAAGATCTTTGGTTTAAATCATCTGATAAAGCTGATGACATAGTACTTCAAATAGATAAACTTAAGAAAAAAACAGATTATAATTACGACGGACTCTTCGGATTTATAACTAACTTTTCGTACTCTTTTAATAAAGACGGTACATATAAATGCACAGTTAAACTTACTTCAAAAGGATCGATTGTAGAAAGTTTAAAAACTGGAGTACAGATAACCACATTTGTATGTAACCCTGGACCAGATGGTGAGAAAGGAAGAGACGACACTGAAGATATATCAGCCATGCACTTTCTCCTTCGAAATTTGCAAATATTTGGAAATGATATTTGGACCCATAATGCAGATAATGCTAAAGATGGTTATGACTACCCTTTGGAAATGGCACTTCGCGGTGAGATAAAGAAGCGAGCACTGGCAGGACTAAAAAAACCGTATGCATTAGGTGTCAAAATATACGACTATTTAACAGGAGCTCAATCTATAACTGATAAACAGCAACGGAAGCTTTATAAGGGATTATATAACCATGATTGTAGCTCTACTACTTTAGAGTTTTTTGTAGTAAAATCAGAAGCAGTAAATGATGATAGTTCTAACACTATGGGGGGTAACTTACTTCGTTGGGCATCAATAATGTTTAATAAGTTTCTAACACCAGGTGAAAATTTAACTTACATTTCGTTCCGTACCCTACTTTCTATTATTAACTCAATAGAAATGCCTAAGAATGCTTCAAACGGAGAAGCGGTAGTATTATTTAGTGAACAACTAGGGGAAAAGTTTAAAACCTATAAATCACACTATAGTATAGCACCTACAAAAGCAATAAAATTAGGCACCCCGACATTAAATCCAGATAACGTAGTAAAAGGAAAAGGCTTTAATGTGAGTTTAAATGTAGCTGCCATTAAAAAAGGAGTACCTATAGATGACTGTTTATCAGTATTAATAGAAACAGATTCTATACTTCAAGCATATGAAGAGACGATGGTTGATGGAGAAAAGTCTATACTCACATTTATTGATTTAATATGTAACATTATTAATGATGCATTTGGAGGAATAAACCATTTTACGTATATGTTTGACCAAAACTTGAAGATGTTCACTATAGTAGATAGAGGGTTCCCATCAGGAGGCCTTAAAGGAGGGATACCTATTATTGCAGAATCCGGATTAAATTCTACAGTCTTAGAATTAGGTGTAGAGAGCAAAATATCATCTAACACTTCTTCTCAAGTTTCCATAGCAGCTCAAGGATCAGTAGGGTCTGGGTATAACTCTAATGTTGAGGCTATGATGCAATGGAATTTAGGAGCAGTAGACAGACACTTTCCATACAAGGCAAATGCTAAAGCAGAAAAGGCATGTAAAATTGACAAAGAAGAATCTCAAAAATCCGATGAAGACCCCAAACTTAATTACACAGAATTACTAAGAAAAGGATACGATCAATTAAGTGAGGGTGTGACTAATACCTATATTTGGCCTATAATAGCAGAACAAGGGGCTAAAAATATAAAAGAACAATTGCGACTGGATATTGATAAAGAATTTAGTTTTGATCCACTACCTGTACCTATTGAACTGTCTTTAAAGCTACAAGGAATAGCAGGATTCAAAATAGGACTTACCTTTAGAATAAATAATACTATTTTACCTGATAGGTATAAAAGATTTGCGTATATTATAACAGGAATATCTCATGATGTAGGCGCAGATAATAAATGGGTTACAAATGTTAAAGCTTTAATGTATTCAACTGGAATGTAATGTATATACCTAAGATAAAACAAATAGTAGGAGGAAAGATCGGTGGGAAACTACTTGATAAAGTAACTGGAAGAGCTTTCGGCGGTAAGTTTGTGCAAGATTTTCTAGGTAATTTTTACAAAGGAGAAGAAGTAACAGCTGAATCAGTATCCCTAGAATTTGTTCCTGATATAGATCCAAACTTAGTTGCTAAAGAATTAGGATTGACTAGAGTTTATAGAAAACCTACATATAAAGACTATCAGAAAAAAACATACGATAGGTATTTTATAAGAGACATAAGAAAAAATAAAATTGTAGAAACTGATCCTAAACAATATCTTGCTGAACAAAAAGAAGGTAAATTATATAGAAGAACCTTAAAGGTACAGTGGAATATAGTAGGACTTGCAGAAGATACCATTATTAATGACTATCAGCACCCGGGGTTAAAACGTAAAAATCAAGACGTAATTGATCAATCGCAAATAATATTCCCAGGTATTGCTTTAATTTTAAACGATACTACTGAATTTATACTTACGGAAGGACAAGCTAACTCATTTATTCAAGCCGCAATAGCAGCTGAAAAAGCTAAGTTAAAACCTTTCGTACCTTATAAATCTAAAATTGATATTGAAGGTGCATTAAACCAGTTAAATGATTTATTGAATCCTAAATCAAAACCAATACCTCGACCTATTACCCCTAAGGTAGAAAAAGAAATAGTAGTTAAGGAGAAAAATATTGAGAGAGTTAAAAAGAAAAAAACACCGAGTCCTCAAAGAAGAAGGGTAAATGATCCAAAAGGAATGATAAGCACTAGAAGATCAGGAGGTAGAAGCGGAGGTTCAAATAGAGATCGAGATCAAATGCTGTAATAGTTTTTTTATAACTTATTTATTCTTATATTAAATAAAAAGGTTATACAAGTGTTTTATATAGTTGAAGAAGAGTCTAAACTCGAAAAATTACTGGAATTATCAAAAGATGGGTTATACGTAGATGTTATAACTACTAATAACTACTACCATCCTAAATTATCTAAAACTGTTGCAGTATATTTACGACCCGTCCATGATACTAAAGGATATATTATCCCTATCGACCATGAAGAAGGAGTTAACCTATCGAAATCTTGTGTCTCTGCAATTCTTTCGAAAATACCACTACTATATACATTAAACAAAAAGGATCTGTTATACCACTTCAATTTACAGGGAGCAATAGATCTATCACTGTTATATTCAATGACTAAGTACGATAGATTAGAGTATAGTAAGGAAATTAACAATAACCTCTATTCAAGGTACAGAACAATTGATGATATTAACAGAATCATACCAATTGCTAAATTACACGAATCCTGTGAGGATACATACAATTCAGTTAAACACGTAATAGGGTTTGATATACCAAAAGGGTTTGATTTTTATAATAAAACCGCTACTAATGTATTTTACTTAATAGAACAACCGGGTATAGGAGTAAATTATGAAGATTACATTAAATTATTTACACCAAGGGACCCTAAATACAACACACTTAATAAATCAGTACTAACTTCATACAATTTATATAATGCTACATCTAGACCTACTAATGCTTTTAATAGCGTTAATTTCGCTGCAATACCAAAATCTGAAGAACACAGGAAATCTTTCAGACCTAAAAATAACCGATTTGTTGAGCTTGATTTTGACGGTTATCACTTGCGTCTACTTTGTAATCAGATTAACTACAAGTTAACAGCAGAATCAGCCCACAAACAACTTGCTGAATTTTATTACGGAACTAAAGATATTACTGATGAACAGTATATACAGGCAAAACAGATTAATTTTCAAGCAATATACGGTAAAATACCAGAAGAGCATAAAAATTTAGAAATATTTATTAAAGTACAAGAGTACATAGATACTCTTTGGGCTACATATGAAAAAGATGGAGTTGTATATAATCCTCAATCAGGAAAGCCGTTTACTAAAGCATTAAAAGAGATGCATCCAGCAAAGTTAATGAACTATATGATGCAATCGTTGGAGACCTCAAATAATATTACTATATTAAAAGAAGTACTTAGGTATTTAGATAATAAGAAAAGTGAACTAGTGTTATATATCTATGACGCTTTAATTATCGACTTAAGTGATGATGATGGAGAACATATAATAAGTGAATTGCAGTCTATTTTAGAATGCAACTCGTTATACCCCGTTAAATTTAAGTATTCAAACAGTTTAGTTTTATAAAGTAACTCATATTTATATTAGAATGATAGACATTCAAGACACGAACACATTTAGCTACGATTTCGAGCCTATTAGGATAAACGACGATATGAGTAACAAATTATTTTGCACATTTTCTACAGAGCAAAATCTAGATTCAACTCTCACGCAAATACAGGAAAAATATAAGATCATTTACAACAAGATCTTTATACTGTATGCAAAGAGTCAAGATGAATACATCTGTACGTATAATGTAGACTTTGGTAATATTTCTAATTTTTTAGAGAATACTATCCTAGTACACAGAAAGAAAGAATCTAATACATTATATACAATTAATGCATTGAATACACTAATTAAAGAGTTAAATGGAGGAGTAGCAGACAATACTTTCCGAGTTAATTGGCCAGACTTCAAAAACTGTATACTTTTAACCAAAGGAGACGAATTAAAAAGGATAAATACTAAACTTTATAAGATATTAGAGTTGTAAGTTCGAAAAATTATTCTTATATTATAGAATAATAGGTTATTAATTAAATGTTATATATATGGATTTAAATGCAATCAAGGCTAAACTAGATGCCTTAAACTCAAATGGTCAGGAGAGAGAAAAAACTGACTACACCAAAATCTTTTGGAAACCTGAATTAGGAAAACAGACAGTTCGTCTGCTTCCATCATTTTTTGATCCGGCAATGCCATTCAAAGAAATGAAATTTCACTATGGAGTAGGAGAACGACCTATGGTAGCTCTATCTAACTTCGGTAAACAAGACCCTATTGAAGAGTTCGTAAATGAATTAAAAAAGACTTCTGATAGAGACAATTGGTCTTTAGCTGGTAAACTTAACCCTAAAACAAGAGTATTTGCTCCTGTTATAGTAAGAGGTCAAGAAGACCAAGGAGTAAGACTATGGGGATTCGGAGTTACTATTCAGAAAGCTCTATACTCTCTAATTGCTGATGAAGATATCGGTGATATTACGGACGTGATTAACGGATGGGATTTAGTAGTAGAACAAGTACAAGGTAACCCTTACCCACAGACTACTGTTCGTATTAAACCTAAGCAAACTGCTTTATCCGATAATAATACTTTAGTAGAAGCATGGTTAAAAGAACAACCAGATCCTATGGAGGTTCATAAACCTATGGCATACGACTTTGTAAAGAAGCAATTACAGAAATATCTTGATCCATCTGCAGAGATAGAATCAGATGCTCCTGCTGCTACTCCTGGAGTTGTACCTGCACCTACTACTACTGATTTTTCTTTAGAGACAGCTCAATCGCAAGGATCAACAAAAGCAGAAAAGTTTACAGATTTATTTAACGAGTAAAAAACAATAAATGGCAAAGAAAAAGGAAGTCCAAGAAGCCGCGAGTGCGGCTGTCAAGAAAAATTTTAATCTTGGTAATTTTAAAAAGAAGAAAGGATTCTCAAATGCATCCGTAAAATTTAAGGAGCAAGGTTGGATTCCCTTGTCTAAGGCATTTCAAGATATTACTTCACTACCTGGTATTCCAACAGGACATATAACTTTATTAAGAGGACATAGTGATACTGGAAAAACTACCGCGTTATTAGAAGCAGCAGTAAATGCTCAAAAAGCAGGTATTCTACCAGTATTCATTATATCTGAGATGAAATGGTCTTGGGATCATGCTAAAGAGATGGGATTAGAGTTCGATGAGGTAACCGATAAAAACGGTACCGTAACGGATTACGAAGGTCATTTTTTATATGCAGATAGAGGTTCGTTAAATTCTATTGAAGAAGTAGCGGTATATATGGCTGACTTAATGGATGAACAAGCAAAAGGTAACTTACCATATGATATGTGCTTCTTCTGGGATTCAATCGGATCTATACCTTGTGATTTATCAATTCGTTCTAATAAGAATAATAATGAATGGAATGCAGGAGCAATGTCTACTCAATTCGGTAATAACCTAAATCAAAAGATTCTATTATCTAGAAAAGAAAACTCACCTTATACTAATACATTAGTTGCTATCAATAAGGTTTGGACAATGAAACCTGAGCATCCGATGGGACAGCCTAAATTACAGAACAAAGGAGGTATGTCCATGTGGTATGACGCTACTTTAGTTGTAACGTTTGGAAATATTACTAATCCAGGTACTTCTAAAATTAAAGCTGTAAAGAATGGCTTACAGGTAGAGTTTGCTAAAAGAACAAACATTCAGATAGAAAAAAACCATATAGGTGGCGTACAATCAAGAGGTAGAGTTGTAATGACTTCACATGGTTTTATCGAAGATGATAAAAAAGCAATAGATAAATATAGAGATGCACATAAAGATCACTGGCTAAAATTAGTAGGTACTATAGATTTCGACTTAATAGAAGAGGGAGACCTTGAAGAAGAAAGAATCACACCTAATATTTTAGATTAATGGCAAACTATAGTAATATACTTAATAACTTAAAAGAGACCCCGCCCCGAGAAGTGAACGACCACATTTTAGTGATCGATGCTATGAATATGTTAATTCGTAGTTTTTCTCTTCTTAAGGCAATGAATCCATCAGGCCACCATATAGGAGGTCTGGTTGGCTTCTTGCGTTCTCTTGGTTACGTTACACGTACTTTTGATCCTACAAGAGTTGTAATAGTATGGGATGGAAAAGGAGGATCAGGTAATAGGAAAAATATTGATCCTAACTATAAAGCTAATCGAGCTACTAATAGGATAACACATTGGGGGTTATATGATACTAAAGCTGAAGAAACAGAAGCATTAATAGCACAGCTTTATAGGACTATGGACTATATAGAACACCTACCAGTCCAGCAAATTATACTTGACAAACTTGAAGCAGATGATATTATAGCCTATATAGGTAAACAAGCATCATTTTCTAATTCTAAAAAATTAACAATAGTATCTTCAGATAAAGATTTCCTACAACTTGTAGACGATACAGTAGAAGTATACTCTCCTATTAGAAAAGTACTGTTTACTAAGGATAATATAGCTGAAGAATTAAAAGTAGACGTTACCAACTACAACGTTGTAAAAGCTTTATTAGGTGATAATTCTGATAATTTAGCAGGAGTAAAAGGATTAGGGATAAAAACAATAATTAAAGAGTTCCCTAAATTAGTTACTGAACCTAATACTGGTTTAGAGTATGTTTACGAAGTCTGTGAAGGAAAATTAGACGGTAAAAAAATATTTCCTAAGATTATCACAGAATGGGATAGAGTTGAAACCAATTTTGAATTAATGGACTTGCATAAAACTGTACTTGACGATAAAGAAAAAGAGCATGTTATGGAGGTTATTAAAGCTCCCATTCCTACCCTGCGAGTAGGAGTATTTTTATCTTTACTAGAAATAGATAAGATAGAAGGTATAACTAAGAACACAGAAGGTTGGCTAGAAAATTTTAGAAGATTAACAACGGTAAATGAAAAAAGCAACAATAGTTAGCGGGTATTTTAACCCCATTCATAAAGGTCATTTAGAATTATTAGAGATTGCTAAAGGAGTAGGAGATATGCTAATAGTAATAGTTAACTCAGACTTGCAAAGGTATTTAAAAGGTTCTAAAGAATTTCAACTCGAAGAAGAAAGGTTAACAATTATTAAAGCAATAAAATATGTTGACTGGGCTATGGTATCTGTGGATATTGATAAAACTCAAATTCAAAGTTTAAAAGAAGTACATGCTATATATGGTGAAACTCACGTACTATCTTTTGCTAATGGAGGAGACCAGAATAATGATACTATTCCTGAATCATTAATATGTAAAGAATTAGGGATAAAGTTAATTGACGGATTAGGGCAAAAGATACAGTCAAGTAGTTGGCTATTAGACAAAAATTAATTATATTTATAGAATAATAAAACGGTTATATGACATTAAAAAGACTTCAAGAGTACGGTAAAGGTTTCCAGTTAAAAGTTTTAGGTTCTCTCCTTACGGATAAGACCTTTCTTTTAAATGTTAGAGATACAATTAGAGAGGAGTATTTTGATGCAGATTCACATAAGTGGATTATTAATAAGATTACAGAATACTTTGATAAGTACCACACCGTTGTAACAATGGATGTACTCAAAGTAGAGCTACAAAAAGTTGAAAACGAAGTGTTGATAGTTGCATTAAAAGAAGAATTAAGAACTTCTTATGAGGCATCTCAAGATGACTTAGAATATGTACAGGAAGAATTTACAACTTTCTGTAAGAATCAAGAAATGAAACACGCTATCCTTAACTCAGCAGACTTATTAAAAGCTGGTGATTTCGACGGTATAAGAAATACAATCGAAACTGCAATGAAAGCCGGGATGGATAAAAATATTGGACATGAATATAATAAAGATGTTGAAACGCGGTATAGAACTGACTATCGTCCTACTGTTGCTACTCCTTGGCCTATCTTTAACGATGCTATTCAAGGAGGGTTCGGACCTGGGGACCTTGGTATTGTATTTGGTAATCCTGGTGGCGGTAAGTCGTGGACTATGGTTGCTATTGCTGCTCACGCTGTTAGCCTTGGGTACAACGTTAATTATTACACTTTGGAACTCGGAGAAGACTACGTTGGCAAGCGCTTTGACTGCTATTTTACAGGATACTCTATCGATGAAGTTAATCAACACCGTGAGGAAGTACAGAAGTACGTAGATAACCTTAAAGGTAAGTTAATAGTTAAGGAGTACCCTCCAAAAGGAGCTACAGTTAACACTATTAAGTCACACATTCAAAAATGTATGGATATGGAACATAAACCAGACTTAGTTGTTATTGACTATGTAGACTACTTACGAGCACCCTCTAAAGGAAATAAGTTTGCAGAACGTAAAGATGAAATTGATGATGTATTTATTGCAACTAAAGGATTAGCTAAGGAATTAAAAATACCTATTATTACTCCTTCCCAAGTTAATAGAATGGGAGCTAAAGATACAATTATAGAAGGAGATAAAGCAGCAGGATCTTACGATAAGATGATGGTAGCAGACCTATGTATATCCTTATCACGTCAGAAAGAAGATAAAGTACTTGGAACAGGAAGAATACACGTCATGAAAAATAGATACGGCCAAGACGGTATGACTTATAACATAAAAATGGATACTAATAACGGTAGGATAGAATTTTTAGAGAAAATGTCAGCACAAGATTTAATTGCTGATGAAAATACTCCGAAGTATAATTTGGATAAAGATGTAATGAATAAAGTATTTGATAAAAAACTATAATTTTTAGGGCGAAAGTAGAATATATATTCTATTTATTAAATGTCCTCGACAGTCAAAGATTATCGAGGATTTCTTGTCTAAATCAATCAATAATATATAAAGATATATGAGTTTACTTAATGAAAGAATTGTTTATAAACCGTTTGAATACCCACAGGCATACGACTACTGGTTAAAACAACAACAAGCACACTGGCTACATACAGAGGTACCAATGGCAAATGATGTAACAGACTGGAAAAGTAATTTAAAACCATACGAAAAAAACGTAATAGGTCAAATACTAAAAGGATTTGCACAAACTGAAACTATAGTAAACGACTACTGGTCTACCTTAGTAACTAAATGGTTCAGAAAACCTGAAATAATTATGATGGGCACAACTTTAGGTTCATCAGAAACTATTCATGCTGAGGCATACTCTTTACTAAATGAGCAATTAGGATTAGATGACTTCTCAGAATTCCTACAAGATGAAGCTACTATGGCTAAAATAGAATCTTTAATGAATGTTAGAGATAATCATGATGGTACTGCAAACTGGCATGAAAGAGCTAAATCACTTGCAATTTTTTCTGCATTTACAGAAGGTGTTAATTTATTTTCTTCCTTTGCTGTTTTACTTTCTTTTAAAATGAGAAATAAGTTAAAAGGAGTAGGACAAATAGTAGAATGGTCAGTGAGAGATGAATCTTTACACTCTAACGCTGGATGTTGGTTATTTAGAACTTTAATGGAGGAGCATCCTGAATTCAAAACTAAAAAGTTAATTAAAGAAATAGAAGAAGCAGCACTATTAGCAATAAAATTAGAATTTGACTTTATTGATAAGACATTCGAAATGGGAGATTTAGAAAATTTAACTAAAGACGAATTAAAAAACTTTATTAGACATAGAGTTAATATCAAAATGAGTGACTTAGGGCTAACACCTATTATTCCATCAGAAGATATTGATAAAGGAGCATTAAAAACTATGAAATGGTTTGATGCAGTCATCGCAGGTAAACAACAAACAGATTTCTTTGCAAGTAGAGTAACAAATTATAGTAAAGGTCATTTAGACTGGTCAACAGCATTTTAAAATAAATTATGGGAATAGACGTAGACACTGCAACTTGGGAGGTAGGTAAAGATTATCCTGAGTGGATGAATGAAGTTTCATTAGCAACAATATCGAAAGGTTACTTACTACCGGACGAAACTCCAAAAAAGGCATATAAACGTGTTGCAGATACAATTGCCAAAAGATTAGATCGACCTGATCTAGCGAATAAGTTTTTCCGCTATATGTGGAAAGGTTGGTTGAACTTAGCCTCACCTGTTTTATCTAATACCGGTACAGATAAGGGACTCCCAATCTCTTGTTTCGGTATAGATACCCCAGATTCAATAAGAGGAATAGGTCTTACTAATGCTGAACTAATGAGACTTACTTCTTTAGGAGGAGGAGTTGGAATTGGACTATCTAAAGTAAGAGGTAGAGGAGAACAGATCGGAAGAGAAGGAATAGGACAATCAGAAGGAGTTATTCCTTGGGCAAAGATTTATGATTCTACTATTATTGCAACTAATCAAGGTGCAGTAAGAAGAGGAGCCGCTTCTGTAAACCTAGACATTAATCATCCAGATATTAAAGAGTTTCTAGAGATAAGAAGACCTAAAGGAGACCCTAATAGACAGTGTCTAAACCTACATCAATGTGTTGTAGTGGATGATACATATATGCAAAAATTAGAGCATAGAGACCCTGATGCAATGGAATTATGGGTGACTATACTGAAGTCTCGAATGGAAACAGGTGAACCCTATATTATGTTTAAGGATAATGTTAATAATGCAAATCCTGCTGCATATAAAAAGAACAACTTGGATGTAAGTATGACTAATATATGCTCAGAGATTACACTCCACACAGACGAAGAGCATTCGTTTATATGCTGTTTATCTTCAGTTAATCTAACTAAATGGCATGAATGGAAAAATAGCGATTTAATAGAAACTGCTATATACTTTTTAGACGGAGTACTAGAAGAGTTTCTTGATAAAGTATCAGGAAGAGAATCACTAGTAAGAGCAGCAAGATCAGCTAAAAAAGGAAGAGCTATTGGACTCGGAGTACTGGGATGGCATACATTCTTACAGAACGAAAGAATTCCTTTCGCATCTTTAGCTGCTACCTCTTATACTCATCAGATATTTTCACAAATAAAAAACCAATCAGAAGCAGCTTCAAGAAAGTTAGCAGACGAGTACGGGGAACCTCTTTGGTGTAGAGGAACTGGAATGAGAAATACCCATACTCTAGCTATAGCACCAACAGTTTCTAATAGTACGATCGTAGGAGGAATATCTGCAGGAATCGAACCAATACCAGCTAACATATTTACGTTTAATTCAGCTAAAGGAACATTTATAAGAAAAAACTCAGCTTTAGAGTCTTACCTTGAAGGAAAAGGATCAAACACAGAAGAAGTATGGGATCAAATAATGAAAGATAGAGGGTCTATAGCTAATCTACCTGAAAGTGTTATGCCACATGAAGATAAACCTATATTTCTTACTTTTGCAGAAATAAATCAATTGCAGTTAGTAGAACAGGCAGCAGCTAGACAAAAGTATATAGATCAAACACAATCTCTTAATTTAGCTTTCGATCCTACGGATAGTCCTAAGTTTATTAACGAAGTACATCAAACAGCTTGGAGATTAGGAATAAAAACACTATATTACCTACGTACTGATAGTGTAATCAACGGAGACATTGGAAGTAGAACGGATGAGAACTGTTTAAGCTGTGATGGTTAAATAAATAAGCTATTTATATTATATGAGCAAGTCAATTAACATACGAGAAAGTGGATCATTAGGTTTCGATTTAACAACTATAGAAATATACCATACTGCTATTACTGCTAGTAACCTAATAACGATAGTTTCTGCTTCAGCATTAACAGGTTCAGGCGTTACAATAAATGATATACCTGATGCTTATAATGTATTTTGGGGACGATCAAAAGACAATGCATGTATTAATACAACTGGTAGTTTAAATGTTATAGGAAATGCTAACCCTGCAACTAGATACTTTGATGTATTTGCTACAGATTCAAGCGGTAGGAACTCTACTGTTGAAGTAACCTATCCCATTGCAGCCGGACCAGTTACTAGTTCAATTGCTCAAAAAGTTAATTTTAATACATATCCTAACTTTACTATAAAAGCTAACCCAGTATATCCAACAACCTTTGGTGGATGGTTTCATGCAAGTTCAGGAGGTTCAGCAGTATCTACAGATAACCCACTATCTATCACTTTAACTACATTTACTGGATCAAGTCAATTTTACGGTAGATTTAGTTGATAGATTAATAATTATTTCGTATATTAATATAAACAAATAAGTTATAAATATGTCAAGAAACTCCGCAAAACAAAGAATTACTCAACTCAAAGAATGGTTAGCAGTAAATAGACCAACTGTTAAAACTGAAAGTAGACAAAAACGCTTCTCTAAAGCAGACACTTACAATAAAAAATAATAATTATGGCAAAGGTAATTAAAGTATACGCCAATTGGTGTGGCCCCTGTAAACTGTATGCGAAGACTTTTAGTATAGTTGCAGAAGAGTTAAAAGATGAACATGAATTTTCTGAAGTAAATATTGATAAAGATACTACAGGTTTTGCTGCTAAATATAAAGTCTCTAATATTCCTGCTACTTTAATAATTAAAGAGGATAATAGAGTTAATTTAGTACAAGGTAGATTAGATAAAAATGCATTAATTAAACTAATAAACACGTAATAATATGTTAAGAAACCCAAATAGTATTCCTTCTGGGGATACAGTTATACAAGATAAAGTAATGGAACCTTTTTTTATTGCTAAATCTCAATCAGGAGGTTATACAGTCTACGAAAGAGTTATTAAGGGAGAGAATAAAACAGAGTATATTAAAACTATTAGCTACCCTTCTAACTTCAATGCTGCTTTAAAAACAGTAGTAAAAGAGAGACTTAATAATGGAGAAAGTAAAGTATACGATTTAAATCAATATGTTAATAGATATGAAACTATACATAACGAGATAAGTAGTAGATTTAACTTTTAAAAATAGGATTCGCCTATATCCTTATTAATACCTGGCAAAAATTAAATTTATACAAATGGCAAAAAATGTTGTAATATCCTTATCGGGAGGGATGGATTCCTCTACTTTACTACTCAGATGTTTATCAGAGTATGACAATGTAACTGCAATATCTTTCGATTACGGTCAAAAGCATAAAGTAGAGCTTGAAAGAGCACAATCGTTAGTAGATTACCTAAATGAGAAAGATTTTGGTATCAAGTACCAGGTAATTAAACTAGACGGATTAGTAAACTTACTAAATTCAGCACTTACTGAAGGAGGAGCAGATGTACCTGAAGGTCATTATGAACAGGATAACATGAAAGCTACAGTAGTACCTAATAGAAACAAAATATTTGCTTCGTTAGTACAAGCAGTAGCTCTATCAGAAGCAATGGCTAATGGTAATAATACAGATATTGCATTAGGTATACATGCAGGTGATCATGCAGTATATCCAGACTGTAGACAAGAGTTTAGAGATGCAGATGACAATGCCTTTAGATTAGGTAATTGGGAAGCAGATAAGGTAGGGTATTTTACACCTTATTTAGAAACAGACAAATTTGGAATATTAAAAGATGGACAACAATTGGTTGAAGAGCTCGGAATTGTTTTTAATGAAGTGTACAAACGTACTAATACTTCTTATAAGCCCTATCCTAGCGGTAATAGCGATTACAAATCAGCATCATCTGTTGAAAGGATTGAAGCTTTTATCGCACTCGGTGTGGATGACCCTGTACAGTACGAGAACGAAACTGGACCGGTTGATTATAATGTTGCGAAAGCACATGTAGAAAAAATACTAGTCGACTACAGTACTGCTGCAGAATTAGGTTATTCTTAAATTATTGGGAAATACTTAAATCTATCATATGAAATTTATTAGAGCCCTATGGGGAGATTTAGAACATCATGATAGTAAACCAAGAAAAGAAATTATAAGATGCTCTAAAGAACAAAGATTTGATGAAGTAGTGTTCGTATGGGGCGAAAGCAATTATGATTTTATTAAATCTTTTGGGTATGAAGCTATATTAATGTCTAAAGATCCTTATGAGTACGGAACACACTACTTCTATGAATCACATACTTTTTTCCTGCATAAGCTTGTAGCTATAAAGACTGGAGTAGAGCTATACGAACAAATTATATTTCTTGACTGGGATATTTACCAACAGAAACCACTTGATTTTAATTTTTATAGTAGGTTAGAAGAGCAAAACAGTAAACTTCAAATACCTCTTTATTGTTTTCCTAATAACTACGAAGAGTATGTTCTTAAAGAATGGAAAGATATAAGCAGGGAAGATATAAAATACTTACATAAACACCAATCTGTACTCCAGAAATATAATTGGCAATGGGCAAACAACGTAGTAGTTCCTAACACATCCTTTGTATACTGCTCAGATCTAAGCATAGCTGAGGAATTTATTAGAATAAATCAAGAAGAAGATATTGAAATAGTAAGCGATGAAACGCCTGTAATGCATTATTTTTTAAATCAAGGTACAACGCTAGAGGCTTATATTAAGAAGTATGAGCCTTTAGTATCTAACGCAAAATTTGAAACTCATTTTAAACAAAAAGATTTAAATGACTATATAAAGTTATTTATAAGTAAAGATTTATACTTTATACATGAATAAAAAGGATTATATATGTGCAAATCCTTTCGTAAATTTAGAAGTCCATGATAAAACAAGTTTTTTATGTTGCCCTGCTTGGGTTAGCAAAAAATTACCAGAAAACATATCACCATTAGAAGCTTGGAACTCTAAAGAAGCGAATGAAATTCGAGATTCTATTCTCGATGGTTCTTATAGGTACTGTGATGAAAATCTTTGTTCACTACTTTCCGGCTTAAGAGACAAAACTGCACCTAAAGTGATCCGTCCAATGGTAGACAGAGGGAAGCTACCTGATACTTTACAAAATACAATTAACGACTATAAACAAGGTAAACCTATATACCCTAATACGGTTCAATATTCCTTTGATTATACCTGCAATTTAAAATGCCCTACCTGCAGAGTGGAAATTATTACTGCTAATAAGTCAACTATAACTAAAGTACAAAAGACTATAGAAGAGATAGAAGAGAGTTTAGGAGAGTACGTACAACTACTGTCTTTAACAGGAACCGGTGATCCTTTCGTATCAGTAGGATTTAGAAACTTCTTAAAGAACTTCGATAAAAGTAAGTATCCAAATCTCTACTGGATACACCTTCATACTAACGCTACTAAGTGGAATAAAAAAATGTGGAATAGTATGTCTAACGTACATGAATACGTAAAGAGCACTGAGGTATCAATTGATGCAGCTACTCAAAATACTTATGAAAATAAAGTAAGGTTAGGAGGAAAATGGAAAGAACTTATAAGTAATTTAAACTATATATACACCATTCCTACCTTAAAACATATAAAAACCTCTTTTGTTGTGCAAAATAGTAATTATCATGAAATGGAAGACTTTATTGAGCTAATAGTTGGTATATGTAAAGAAAAATCGGATATTTACTTTAGTAGACTTATTAATTGGGGTACTTTTAGTGAAGAAGAATTTAAAGAGCATAATATATTTGATACTTCCCATAGAAACCATGAAGATTTCGTTAATACTATAAAAAGAATTTTACCACAAGATAAAGTTCACAATAATTTCTCAGAACTGTTATGAAGCAATTAGGAATATCCGCATTTTATCACGACGCTGCAGCTTGTATACTAATTGACGGAAAAGTCAAAGTAGCAGTAGAGGAAGAAAGATTTACTGAAATTAAACATGACTTATCTTTCCCAATTAATGCTATAAACTTCTGTTTAGAAGAAGAAGGACTAACCATAAAAGATATAGATCAAGTATGCTGGTATGAAGACCCAATTATTAAAAAAGATAGAGTACTTACTACGTTTAATAAGAAATTTTTTAGGACGTATTTTCAAAGACGAAAGTTTCTTAAAGAGCAAAAAATACACGATATTAAGTTGCTTTTACAGAATATGGGATTCACCGGAGAGATTGTATATACTCCTCACCATGCTTCTCATGCTGCTTATAGTTACTATACCTCTCCTTATATTGATTCAGCAATTTTAACTATTGATGGAGTAGGAGAATGGGAAACAGCTACTGTATCATTAGGTATAGGTAATAGAATAGAAAAGAAAGTTTCAATTGATTTCCCTAATTCACTAGGTATGTTTTACTCAACTATTACTTCGTTTCTAGGCTTTAAACCTAATGAAGGCGAGTATAAAGTTATGGGATTAGCACCTTATGGAGACCCAAGCAGGTATAAAGAGAAGTTAGCTAGTGTATTTGAAAATACTACTAATAAATTCTATATTAAACAGAAGTACTTTACATGGGAATACTCAGATAAAATTATGTTTAATAAAAAACTAGCTTCACTTTTAGATCTACCTCCTAGATTACCTGAAGAAAAAGTTACTCAAGAACATAAAGATTTAGCAGCAGCATTACAAAAAATATATGAGATACAGTTTTTAAAACTTGTAGAAAGAACAAAATACTTAACTAAATCAAATAACTTATGTTTAGGAGGAGGCTGTGCGTATAATGGTGTAGCTAATACACTTGCTTATAAGTACTTTAAGTCTATCCATATCCCTAATGCTCCATCAGATGCTGGATCAGCAATTGGAGCTTGCTTTAGTAATATTTCAACGGAGTTAAAAAGGGAAGAAAATTCAAATCCATTCTTAGGACCAGAATACAGTAATAAAGAAATTTCCAAAGAGATACAGAACTATAAAGAGCATATTCAGGCATTTAAACTATCTGATTCAAAATTAATTCAAAAAACTGCTGAGTTAATTAATAATCAAAATATAGTAGCATGGTTCCAAGGTAGAATGGAATTTGGAGCTAGAGCTTTAGGTAATAGAAGTATCCTAGCCTCTCCATCAGATCCAGAAATGAGACAAAGACTCAACCTTATTATTAAAGAACGAGAAGGATTTAGACCCTTTGCTCCGTCTGTTATAGAGGAAGAGGCCTCCATGTGGTTCCACGTGAAAGAGAATATTCCCTATATGAATCAAGTAGTACAAGCTAAAACTAAATACCTACCTGCAGCAACACATATAGACGGTAGCTGTAGAGTACACACTGTAACACAAGCTCAAAATAAAAGATATTATGACCTTATTAAACAAGTAGGTAGGTTATCAAATAAAGCAGTAGTACTTAATACATCTTTTAACCTAAAAGACCAAACTATTACGATGACTCCAAAACAGGCAATAGAGAGGTTTATATCTTCTAAAATTAATTTTTTAGTTATAGGTAACTTTTTAATCAGAAAAACATGATTTTAGCTACAACTGCAATAAATAAACCGTATACAGAATCAGCTGAAAAACTATTAAAGATATTAGATAGAAAAATATACGATATTAGAGTGTTAACCGATGATCCCGAACGGTTCAAGGAATACGATACTACAACCTATAATAATATTATATTTTCATACTACGATAAGTTGATATATGCATTTCAATTAGCGTTAAAAGAAAAACAAGGAGTACTTTTTGTTGATGCTAATAAAATACATGCAATGACACCAGACTTCCACCAGCATTTTAAAGGAAGTGACGATTATTGTTTTGTAGGGTACTGGGACTACGGCAATTCTATATGGAAAGATACAGATATAAATGGTTCCTATTGGGACAAATTAACAGACTACTTAAAACTTGCAGATTTCCCTATAAATTTATTAAGACCATTACTAGAAACCGTATTTTACATCCCTTACGACAGTAGGTTGAGAAATGTTACTAAGTATATAGAGGTACTTAAACCTATAATAGAGTACAATAGTATGTTTGAGAAGTCTATTTATAACCATAGGGGCAATGGTGAAGGTATGGGAATAGCTTTTTCTTTACTACTAAATAATATAAAACCTAAGTTTTTCACTAAAAAACAAATATATGAACTTGATTCAGAAGATAAAAGCATACTTTGCTAATAGAAAAAGAGAAAAGAACTTTGAAAAAAGGATAGCTGAAATGAAAAAGAGAGATCCTTTCACCTATAAGAATTTTTAACCTATTTATTTTTATACAGTATACTCATGGCAAATTTAACAGGAAGTAAAATAAAGGATACCTACGGAAAAGTAGTACAGTGGACTAATAATAGATTTGAAGATGGACTTGGAAATGCACTTTCTGCATCTTTCAATAACCTTACAGGATCATTCTCAGGATCATTTGTTGGAGACGGATCTGGGCTAACTTCTATTGTTACTGCACTATCATCATCTGTATCTACAAAAGCAACTACCGCAACTACCGCATCTTATGTTAATAATGCGAAATACGCACTAACTAGTAGTAATACGTTTATAGGTGAGCAGTTAATTAGAGGAAAAATAAACCACACAGGTAGTTTATCTATTACAGGATCTGTAGAGATAGGACAACATCACTGGTACCCGGCTAAAATTGGGTTAAAAAATTATAGATCTGAGATTTGGATTGACCAAGCTTCAACTGACCAGTCAGCAGGAAACTTTGTATTTATAAAATCAAGAGGTGTACCAGGAGCTGAATCACCCGCACTAGTAGGCGATAATATATTTAGAATAGCAGGAAGAGTAGTAAACTCAGGTTCTACAAGAACAGGTAACGCTCTAACTTGGACAGATTATTCTGAACCTGTACAAATTACAGGAACTGTAACAAAATCAGCAGTAAGCTCTTCAGGAGCTAAGATAACATTTGCAACTCAAGAAACAGGAGCATATGGATCAACTGTTAGACTAACTATACAGGATAATGGTCATATTAATGCTGTATACCCACTATCAGCATCACTTTTCGTAAGTGCATCTAACGTATTAACATTACAGCCACAACATCCTCTTCCATCTGCAGGATTAGCAGCCGGAGCATTCGCAGTATCATCAAGTAGTCCAATTAAACCGTATTTTTATAACGGTTCAACTTGGAATGCTTTATATTAAAATAAACTAAGGGGTAGTTGTTTACTACCCTTTTTCTTCTTATATTGTAATATAAATATAAGACATAGTGTCACAGCACCACTTTAAAAACACGAAATATGAATAGTATAATTGAAAAAGAACTCTACGATGTAGAGTCAAGAAGAGTTACAAACGAAGAGTATCTACTCAACAGACAAAACTCAAACCCTTTACCAGACTCCTTTATTAACTACCCAGACGCAAAAAAACACCAGATAGTGTCGTTTATTAAGTCAGGAATTCGTATATTTGGTTATATACTTATACCTATTAACTTATTAGCAGCAGCTAGTGTTTTAATTGTTTCTGAAGTAATTGGTATAATAGAGGAATTAGTATGATAGAAATTTTAAAGCACGCAGTAGGCATTTGCGGGGATCATTGGCATCCTAACGCACTTACCTTACTAGCAGGAAGTCCAATGGTATTGGCAGCAGTTACATATATAAAATGTAAATGTGGAGGAATGTTTAATCATAAAAAAAGTTGTAAGCATGAGTAAATTTAAATCAACAAAAGTATTTGAAGGATTCAGTACAGTCTTTAGACAATGGAAAGCTGAAACTACTCACTGTAGGTTTTTACACGGTTACGGTATTTCTTTTAAAATTTGGTTTGAAGGAGATTTAGACGAAAGAAACTGGGTATGGGATTTCGGAGGAATGAAAAGGGCGAAAGGGAAGATTGATGGTATGTCTGCTAAAGAGTGGATGGACTATATGTTTGACCATACTTTTATAGTAGCCGAAGATGATCCTTTCTTAGAATCATTTAAAAAAATGGATGATGCAGGTGTAGCTCAAATAAGAGTAATACCAGCAACAGGAGGAGAAAGATTTTCACAGTTTATATTTGATAAATTAAATCCTTTTATTGAGGCAGAAACTGAAGGAAGAGTAAAAATATCAAAAGTAGAATTTAGAGAACACGCTAAAAATACAGCAACATATGAGCCTAGGTAGAGTAGTAGATTATGATAAGAATTTACCTATTGTAGAGATATATACTGCTGTTCAATCTGAAGGATCAAGAGCAGGGTACCCTACAGTAGTAATTAGAACCACAGGATGTACTCACAGATGTTATTTTGGAGAAGGTGGCTGGTGTGATAGCTGGTATACATCAATACATCCAGATAAAGGTCAATATAACTTTAATGACATTATTAAAGCATATGAGAAAAATCCTCATATAAAAGAAATGATGCTTACAGGAGGTTCACCTTCTATGCATGGTAAACTGGTTAATGAACTAACACATTTTGCAAATGAAAAAAATATTTTTATTACAATGGAGAATGAAGGTAGTCATTTTGTACCTACGGATTATCCTATCAATCTGCTTTCGATCAGTCCCAAGTTCTCTAATTCGGTACCTGTACTTGGAGTGGCAACACCACAAGGTAAGATTACTGACGAAAGGATGATTAAACAGCATAATAAGTTTAGGCTTAATTATGATGCAATGAAGAAAAGTATTGCTTACCACTCAGACTACCATATTAAACCTGTATGGGACGGAAAGGATGATTTCGCATTACAGGAGATATTAGAATGCATAGGTATTTTAGAAGTACCTCAGGATAAAGTCTGGTTTATGCCAAGTGGAGATTCAAGAGAAGCTTTATTTAAATCTTACCCGGTACTATTTGATTGGGTTAGAGATAATGGATATAGGATGACTTGGAGACCACATATTATAGCATTTGAGGATCAAAGAGAAGTATAACCTAATAAATAACTTATAATGAAACTACAAGTAATTAAACAAATCGTAAAAACTTCTAACGAAGATGAAATTAATATTACTTTAAAGGTATTAGAAGACATCTCAGAAGCAAGAAAAGTTACTAGTGAAGAACTAGACGTGATTGGGGAGATAATGTCTAACCTATATGGTGCTCTAATAGTTACAGAGGATATAGCAACCGGAACATCCTCTACAGATGCTGTAAACAAATTTATGAAAAAAGTTACTTTATGAGCTACATTATAGGAAGTCCCTGTATTAGTACATGTGATACAGCTTGTGTTGCTGTTTGTCCTGTAGATTGTATACATGGTCCTATAGATATTGAAGGTGCAGGAGCAGAAGTTGCGAATATGACTAAAGAGCAATTGATAGGCAAAAGCCTATATATTAACCCAGACGAATGTATAGATTGCGGAGCCTGTATTCCAGAATGCCCAGTTGAGGCTATATACGAAACAGAAGAAGATGCAATAGAAGCAGGAGAATTAGAAGCAGTTAAAAACAATTATAAATTTTTTGGATTAAATTATGAACCTTAATAAATTAGTAGAAGAAAATCCTAACGATCAAGAATTAGGAAGTAAAGTAAGAGAATTATACTGGAAAAGTAAAGATCAGAGTTATATAATCGATAACCAGTTTTGGACAACAAATATTGTATGAGCGTAAAGAAAGTTTTTTTAACGTGGGAAGATATAAACTCCCTTCTAGATAATATATACCAACAGACAAAAGGACAGGTAGGATACGTTACAGGAGTACCAAGAGGAGGTACGATTTTAGCAATACTCTACTCACATAGGTTCGGAATTGAGTATATGGAAAACCCAAGCAATCATTATCCAAGCCTATTAGTACTTGATGATATAGCTGATACAGGAGAAACTTTAAAACAGTTTCAGTATAAGTTCCCCCAACCTTTATATGCAACACTTCATTATAAAAAACAATCTACATTTAAACCAGATTATTTTGCACAGCATATAGGACCTGAATGGATAGTTTACCCTTGGGAAAAAAAAGATTCAAAAACCATACAAGGTTATTTGGATACTACAAAATAAAATCGTATATTTAAGTATAAATAAGTTATAAGAATGGCAAAGAAGTTTATAGAAGGAACAGAATTAGTTCAAGCTGGATTCGCTAATGGTATATCCAGTCAATTAGCAAAGAAACAACTAACCGAAGGACCTGAAGCAAGGTTATCATCAGAAGAGAAACAAGAGATTATTACTAATGCAGCAACAGCATTTGGTGACTTCTTAACCGCTCTTGGAACTGACTGGGAAAACGATCCCAACTCTTCTGATACTCCTATGAGAGTAGCTAAAGCATACGTTAATGATCTATGGAAAGGTAGATTTGAACCTTTAGACCGAGTTACAGCATTCCCTAGCGACGGCTACGACGGAATCGTACAAGAGTCTAATATACCTGTAACGTCAATGTGTAGTCACCACCACCAAACAATAGGTGGGACTGTTAGCATAGCCTATATTGCTTCAGAGTCTGGGAAGGTTGTTGGATTATCCAAATTAAATAGAATAGTAGAACAATTTGGAAGAAGAGGAGCCATTCAAGAACAATTAACAGTTGCCATACATAATGCTGTTAATAAAATTTGTGATGGTAATTTAGGAGTAGCAGTTCAAATTAATGCTACTCATAACTGTGTAAGCTGTAGAGGAGTAAAGCATCAAGGAGCTTCAATGCAGACAGCTAAGTTAACAGGAGCATTTTTAGATGAGGATTCTGCAAAAGCAGAGTTTTATAAGAATATAGAATTAGCAAGTATATGCAGACATTAGAACATGATATAAGACCTTGGGGGGAGTATCAAGTTTTACTTGATAGTCCTTTTTGTAAGGTAAAAATGATTACAGTTAAACCTGGCGGACAACTATCCTATCAATCTCATAAACATAGATCAGAGACTTGGACTATAGTACAGGGAATGGCAGGATATACTTTAGATGGCTCAGATAGTGTTTTGACGGAGAAGAATACTGTTTATATACCAGAAGGAGCTAAACATAGAATAAGAAATATTAATAACGTACAGGATAACAAAGATATGATTTTTATTGAAGTGCAGCATAGTAATGCAGGTATATTTGATGAATCAGACATAATCAGATATGAAGATGACTATAATAGAGAATAGTTGTATAGAAGTAAAATTAATCGTATATTAAATTAAATTAAAAAAGCATTATTATGACATATTGGCAAGTTACTACCCAGTTTGAAAGAGAAAACGATAGAGGTCGTATTCAAAAAGTAAAAGAAATTTATTTGGTTGACGCTATGGGCGGTACTGAAGCTGAATCTAAAGTTTATAAGTACTTAGAAAACGAAGGAGAAAGAGATTTCAGAATCATAAGCCTTACAGAATCAAGAATTTTAAAAGTAATCTAATATGGGTGAGCAACTATCATTATTTGAAGTAGAAGAAAAAGTATTACCCGTATGGGTTAACGGAGTTCCTTTCGTAGATGAAGTAGAAGAGTTTAACAAAACGTTTAACAAACCTAATAACTATGAACCAACTATCCCTAGTGAAAAAGAATGGAGATTTGTTTACGACTTTATCCTTGAAGAGCTCCAAGAATATAAAGAAGCTTGCGAAAGAGGAGACATTGTGGAAATTTTGGATGCTTTGTGCGATATTACTTATGTTTCCCTTGGGAACGGTACTATGCTACATGGCCTTAAGAACAAGATATGGCCAGCATATCAAGAAGTACAAGCCTCTAATATGTCAAAAGCTTGTGAAACTGAAAAAGAAGCCATACAGACCGTCCGCCAAAGAAGTAAGGAACAAGGTGAGGCCTGTCATTTTGAAAAGATTGAGGAAGGACGGTATATTGTCTACCGTACTAGAGATAGAAAAGTAATGAAAAGCACTAACTACTTCAGACCGGACCTTAAACAATTCTTTACAGATGATGAAATTGTTAAAACTAGACCACAGCAACACTTAGGGATATGAATACATGGAAAGAAAATATCGTAGTAGTAGAAGGAGTAGAAATGATCCCAGTAGAAATAGCTGAAAAAGCTATTAAAGAAGTAAGCAATTATACTGCTAAGCTTAATAATGCTGCTTTAAAAGTAGATAGCTCAATAGAATTATTAAATAACGCTTTAAAGGAAATTAATAAAGATGATTAAGATTGCTCATGAATCTCCGAATAGTATTTTTGATGAAGTTCAAAGACTAACTGATTATGACTATGCATTAGTACATTTACTAGAAGAAGATCCAGAATACTTAAGGCAGTTTGAAAAAGCAGTAAGAAAAGGAAGAGAAGTAATATTAGACAACTCTATTTTTGAATTAGAAGAAGCCTTTGATGCTGATAAGTTTTCTAACTGGGTACAATTGCTTAAACCTACATGGTATATAGTACCAGATGCTTTAGAAAATGCTGAAAAAACTATGTCGCAAATGGCTAGCTGGTTTAAAAAGTATAATAATGTACCGGGTAAGAGTATAGGGGTGGTTCAAGGTAAGACTTATCAGGAAATTAAAGACTGTTATAAAGCTATAGATGAATTATCACCTTGTGATATGATTGCTATATCCTTTGATTATTCGTATTATACTGAGTCTTTTCCTCATCCTAATAAATACGTTAGTTGGATGCTAGGACGTGTTAAGCTACTTGGAGATTTACTTAGAGACGGTGTTATTAATAAAGATAAACCTCATCACTTATTAGGATGTTCACTTCCCCAGGAATTTTCGTACTATAAACATTTAGACTACAGTTGGATATACTCTTTAGATACTTCAAATCCTGTAGTACACGGATTAAAAGACATAACTTACGGATCTGATGGCTTATGGAGTAAAGAATCGCAGAAGTTATTCGAACTTATTAACACAGATATTGACGATATAGAAATACCCACCGTATTAAATAATATACAGAAATTTAGGTGGTTCGTTAATGGATCAACACCTATAGCAGGAATATGAAAGATATAAAAATTAAATCTGGCAAACAAACCTGGATTGCTTTTTTCTCTCAAACAGGAGCAGAAATAGCTGATCTTGCTGAAAGCACAGGTAAGTGGCCATCCCGTATTATTACTAATGAGAGACCTAATGATGCTAGAACTATAGATCCTAGAATAGAAGAAAAAGGATATTTTACCTTTAGTAATAAACCTAAAGTGAATGAATATCTAGACGTACTTCAGTATTTTCCAGATGCGATTATTACATTACACGGTTGGCTGAGAATTCTACCTTCTGAAGTTACTCAAAGCTTCAACATATTTAACGGTCATCCAGGACTAATAACTGTCTACCCAGAATTAAAAGGAAAGGATCCTCAAATTAGAGCTTTTGAAGCTAAGCATGAAGTTATGGGATGTGTAATACACAAAGTAGTAGAAGGAGTAGATGAAGGAAAAGTTCTAAAAGAAATTAGGTTTAATGCATTTAGTATAACTGAAGAAGAGATGTGGAAAGTATTTAAAGATAGGTCTCTATATCTTTGGATTGAATTTACTAATGAATTATTCGGTAATAAAAAATAAAGTTCGTATATTGTATTAAATAAAAAGGTTGTATGACAAAGAGAATTGCGTTAGTAGGAGCTAGTAGTACAGGTAAGACTACTGTGTATGAATTACTAAAGAATAAATTACCAAAGTACGACTTTGTTAACGAATCTACTAGAACGGTAGGTTCTTATGGTTTTCCTATCAATGAAAAAGGAACTGATGCTACTCAATTAGCTATTAGTTGTTTTCATTTAGAAGCTTTATTACAACCTTATAATCAAGTACTCGATAGATGCTTTATGGATGTTGTAGTATATACAAGATTTATGGATAACGTATCAGAAGAGACGTGGAAATATATAGATGCTACTTGGAATAGGATTAAAAACGAGTATACTCATTATATTTATTTTCCTATAGAATTTGATTCTGTAGATGATGGAGTTAGAAGTATAAATGAAAAGTGGAGAGTAGATATTGATGAAGAGTTTAAAGCAGTATTAGAAGACGTACGTCAACCTTATTTGACGATAACTGGCTCTCCTATGCAAAGAGTAGAGCAAATATTAAATTTTATAAATGTATAAATACGGAGCAAAATTATTAAGAGTAGTTGATGGTGATACAGCAGATGTAATGATCGATCTAGGATTTGATACTTGGGTTAGAGCCAGATTAAGATTTAAAGGAGTTGATACTTGGGAAAAGAGAACTAGAAATTTAGAAGAGAAAGCTAAAGGTATAGAAGCTTCTAAATTTACTGAGAAATATATGGAGATGAATGATGGTAAGTTTGTTATTCAATCTTACGGTAAAGGGAAGTACGGTCGAATACTTGCTGAGATTTTTATTGATATCGACGGAGAAGAAACCTCATTAAATAAACTACTGGTAGAGAATGGCCACGCTTATCAATACGAAGGTGGTAAAAAACAAATATTTAAAGGATAATTATGTCAGAAGTTAAAAATTACGAACAAGTAAAGGATATTGCATCCAAACATTTAGGAACTGTAGGCGGAGCAGGTTATAAAGATACTTACTCTCCAGAACTTTTAGTTAAGATACCAAGATATCTTAATCGAGAAGGATATGGATTAACAGGTAAGGAATTCGTAGGTGTAGATACATGGAATGCTTATGAAGTTTCTGCTATTACTACAAAAGGTCAACCTGTTGCCGGTATGGTTAAAATAGTATGTCCGGCTGATAGTGAAAACCACGTTGAGTCTAAATCGATTAAACTTTATCTTAATTCATTTAATATGACTAAGATAGGTGACAATGCAGCAGACTGCATCGCAGGAATTGAAGCAAGAATAAAGAGAGATTTAGATGAACTACTTGATACTATAACTACAGTTAGTTTCTATTCTTCTGATTTTGAAATGGAAACCTTGTCTTTTTCTGAAGAATTCGAAGAAATTGGAGAATTAGCTAATTTAGATGCAATCGATTTTACAGCATTTAAATCAGATGCTAATCAGTTAGAAGGTTCTATTGATGCTCGAGAACTTAAGGTTCGATCAAATTTATTACGTTCTAATTGTAGAGTAACTGATCAACCAGATTGGGGAGATATATTTATCTTTATCAAAGGAGATGAAGTACCTACCGCAGAATCTCTTGCTAAATACATAGTTAGTCATAGAACAGTAAGTCACTTTCATGAAGAGATATGCGAAATGATTTATTCTCACTTAACAGAAAGATTCAAACCAGAACAATTAATGGTTGCTTGTCTGTATACCCGCAGAGGAGGAATAGATATTAACCCTATTAGAGCAACCCACCAAATGCTAATACCAGAGTTTTTTACTAACCCAATGTTTTGTATTAGAAAAACTCTACGTCAATAAGTTATGAACATAGGAATTGTAGGACAAGGCTTTGTAGGTGATGCAATCTATAAAAAGTTTAAAAGCTATTATGAAGTATTTACATATGACCTAGATAAGGATAAGTGTAATTCTACTTTAGAAATTATAGTACAAAAATGCGGAATAGTATTTTTATGCTTACCTACCCCAATGGAATCTTCAGGAGCTTGTAGTACCGATATACTAAGACAAGCATTAGACGATCTTAATTTCTTGGGGTATAGAGAAACTATAGTAATTAAGTCTACTGTACCACCGGGTACCACAGATGAATTAAACTCAATTTACTCAGATATGAGTATCGTATTTAATCCTGAATTTTTATCTGAAGTATCAGCAGAAGAAGACTTTAAAAATACTACTAGAGTTATTTTAGGAGGTCCTAGACCTTCTACTACTTTACTTAAGCAAGTATATGTTAAAGTATTTCCTAATGCTACTATCGTAAAAACAGGTGCAGCACATGCTGAAATGGTTAAGTACTTTACTAATGCTTTTTTAGCAACTAAAGTTACTTTTGCTAATGAAGTATACAGGTTATGTGAAGCTATAAATCTAGATTACGATAAAGTTGTTGAATATGCTACTTTAGATCCACGTATTGGAAAAGCACATCTAGCAGTACCAGGCCCTGATGGGGAGTTAGGCTTTGGAGGACATTGCTTACCTAAAGATCTTAACGCTTTAGTCTATTTATACAAAAGCAAAGGAATCGACCCTATTTTTTTTGAAAGCGTATTAGAACTAAATGATACAGTAAGAGAGAATAAGGATTGGTTAGAATTAAAAGGTAGAGCAGTAGTATGAGCAATATAGAAACAGTTATAGAAGAAGAAAACGTATTAATCGCTAAAAGAAAAGCTCCTGGAGATAATTGGGTTCTGGAAAGAGACCAGTCTACTGTTATTGAAGGATTAGTTCCGGCATTAACGGCATATTTGAGAAAAACTAAATTTAAAGGGCACTATAGGTTAGAACCTCTCAACGGTAAACTATATGCTATTATAGAACACGAAAAAATTGTAGAAGAAAAAGAACCTGAATTATTTGACCTTTATGGGGAAGGAATTTAATGTCGAAATCTAGATATATAAAGAAGTATTCATTAAAGCACCAGTATTTAAAATTGGAACTTGAAGATATTAACGATATATGTGAAAGTCATTTAGAAGATTGGAATAAACGTTTTGGAAAGTACTTTGTCAAAGATAAAGAGATGTTAATAAATACTGAAACTGGAGAACTGAAAGACCCAGAAGAGATTGAAAATACCCCTAAATCTAAAAAACATAATAAGGTTAAAAAGTTATTCAGAGAACTATCAAAAAGATTACACCCTGACAAAGGAGGTAAAGAGGAAGATTTCTTATCTGCAAAAAAAGCATATGAATCTAACGATATGTTAGAATTATTAGAGTTAGCTGGATTGAATGATGTTAAGTTTGATATTGAAGAGGAAGATGAAGAGCTACTAGAGGGAAGTATTAAAAGTCTATCTAAACAAATAGAAGTTCAAAAACTTAGTATGATATATACCTTTTATACTGGAGATATATTAGCTAAGAGACATGTAATATCTCAATTAGAAACTATGTGTGAAACGAAAATTGATAAGAAAGATTTACCTGAAGAAATGTTGGAGAATTGAAAAATTATTCTTATATTTAGATATAATATAGCGCTGTAGAGCAGTGGCCAGCTCGCTAGGCTCATAACCTAGAGGTCGAAGGTTCGAATCCTTCCAGCGCAACTAAATTAAATAAAGGTTATATATGAAGTTAGAGAAAAAGTATTACACAGTTCAAGATAGTGAAACGTTAGAATTACTTCACCAACATATCCTTGACTCAGATACAATTGCAGTAGATACAGAGACTACTGGTCTTAATCCTCGTAAGGATAAAATTATAGGATGGTCAGTATCAGGAGATGAAGGAGTAGGTTTTTACCTACCTACTCTAGTATGGGATTACCATAGAGAAGAGCTTATGCTCCAAGAAATTAAAGGTACCTCTACTGAGGTTATTTCTAAAAACTTATTAAAGTTACTTAAAGGAAAGAAGTTAGTATTTCATAATGCTTCTTTTGATGTCCAGTTTATCAGTAATTACTACGGTATAGATTTATTACCAGACGTATGGGTTGATACAGGATTACTTGTTCATACAGTTTATGAAGAAGGTGCATTTGGTTTTGGTAATCCTTTTGGTCTAAAATCTATTGCTATTATGAACCAAGAGGCATTAGGGCTTGATGTTGAAAAAGCTGCTAATGAAGAACAAGTAGAACTAAAAGAAAGCATAAAGAAAAATGGAGGATCCGTTACAAAAGAAAGCTTTCAAATATATAAAGCTGATTTGGATATACTTTCAAAATATGCTGCTGCTGATACTGACCTTACCCTTCGTATTTGTAATTTATATTTGGATAAGCTTAGAGATGAGGGCTTGGAAAAGTTCTTCTTCGAAGATGAAGTAATGCCTGTTTATAGGGAAGTAACTGTTCCTATGGAAGCACACGGTGTTGAATTAGATATGGACTTAATTGAAGAAACTCATAAAACTATATCTGAAGATTTAAAAATTAATAAAGAGATAGTAATGAAATCTTTATTAGATACTGACGAAGCTCAAACATGGGTGATGGGAACAGCTCTCAATGCATACCCTGTATCCCATAAAGGTAATTGGGCTCAGAGCCTTATTCAAAGATACTCTATACCTTTACCTAAATCAGATAAAACTGGTAAATACTCTCTGACTCAAAAAAATATAGAAGCTTTTGAACCTTCTACGGATAAAGAAAGAGTAGTAAAAGAGTTTCTATTGACCGGTAATGAAGAATTAATAGAAGAGGTAGAACGTTACCGTATTTCAATGGCTCTATGGAAAGAATCAAATAATGGAGAGTATATTAATATTCAATCTAAAAAGCACTTAGGTGAAATAGTCTTTAAGTACATGGGAGTAAAACCTATTACTGCAGGAGCTAATACTAAATCCGGTAGGGATAAGTTTGATATGAGTATGGTAGAGACCCTAGCTAAAGACTATACCTGGGCTGAGAACTTACGTATATATAATAAGTTACTTAAGATCAAATCTACTTACGTAGACAGGTTTAGAGACCGTCAGGAAGACGGTAAATACTATTTCTACTTTAAGCAAAACGGGACTGTATCTGGTCGATACGGATCAGATGCTCAACAGTTACCTAAACCTTTAGAAGAAGGTGAAGATGCTCCTATTATTATGAAGTATGTAAATATTGTAAGAGCTTTCTTAATAGCTGGAGAAGGTAGGAAGGTTATTGATGCAGATTATGAATCTTTAGAACCTCATTGCTTTGCATCAGTTTCAGGAGATGAAAAACTTCAAGAGATATTTGCTAATGGTTGGGATTTCTACTCTTACGTTGCTATTCAAACTGAAAAGATGAATGAGCAGACAGATAGATTTCCTAATGGTGTATCTGCTGATAAAAAAGCTGATAACTACTTAAAAAAGTTAGATGTACTAGCTCGTAATAAAGCAAAAGCTTATTCACTAGGAGTAGCTTACGGTATGGAAGCATATGCATTAAAGATGACTTTAGGAGTTGATCAAAAGACTGCAGAAGGACTAATTAAAGGATACTTAGACGGATTTCCAGGATTAGCTAAATGGAGAGAAAACTCTAGAATACAAGTTAAAGAGCACGGTAGTATTCAAAACTTTTTAGGAAGGATACGTCATTTACCTAAAGTAAAGAGGCTTCATGAGAAATTAGGTGATAGATTAATGGATTGGAGATTTAGAAAAGATTTAGAGATGCAGATACCTGTTAAAACTGATATGAAAACTGGTAAGATTACTTCTCCTAGAGACCAAGTAACTCAAGCTTATAGAGACTACCGTAACGGACTTAATAACTGTTTAAACTTTCAATTACAATCCCTTGCTGCAGCAGTAGTAAATAGAGCAGCATTAAAAGTTAACTTAAAGGCTAAAGAATTAGGAATAGATGCTAAAGTACAGGCACAAGTTCATGATCAACTTATTATTAACTGTGATGCTAAAGATGTAGAGATGTTTGCCCCAGTAGTACAGGAGATTATGGAGAATACTACACATCTACCAGGAGTAACTTTAAAAGCACCTCCAGAGATTTCTAATAATTGGAGAGATGGACATTAATAGAATTATGAAAAAACAAAAAAAAGGAGATTGGAGATCAAAGAGAGTAGGGTACGTAGAAGATTTTTCGGAACGTAGTCTCCAAATTATAGAAAACATTTTAGACAATAAAAGCGATCCTCTTGCATGGAAACCTAAGCTAATGAGCGTTAACGTACAAAACGTAGATGTTCCTTACTTAGAATTTATTACTAAATGCAAATAAACTGCTATTTATATTAAATAAGAATAGACCCTAGAGCAATTTTTATTTTATTTTAACCGGAGATCTTAGGACTCCACAAAACTACATCAATATGAGTAATATTTTTCAAGAACGTAATCCGTTCGACATTTTAGTCCGCAATTTTTTGCAAAAGACTCAAAACTATCAAACGTTAGAAGAGTCAAAATTACCCCACCCAGTAGATATTTACGAAGTAGAAGACGGCCTTGGCTTAGATATAGCCTGTACCGGTATTCCAAAAGAAGAAATCGAAATCTTAATTGAGGGTAATATTATTAAAATCAATTATAACAAAACAAAAGACGATTGCCAATGTGAACCAGACTGTGATTGTTCACAGACGGAATACATTTATAGAGGAATCGCTAAAAGATCTTTTAATTTAGGTTGGAAGATTGATAGCAGATTTGACCTACAAAAAGCAAAAGCTGAGTTTAAAAACGGCTTATTGCAAGTTTCAATACCTTATGCTAAAGGAAAAGAATCAAAAACTTTAAAAATTAGCTAAATTAACCCGCTCTAGGGTTTGCTCTTATATATAATAATCGTATATTAATAATAAATAAAAACGTTACATATGTCAAAACAGTTACAGCCTACAAATGATCGGATACTAATAAAGCCGATTGATGAAGGGGAACAGACTTACGGGTCTATAGTTATTCCCGATATGGGAAAAGAAAAACCAGAAATGGGAGAAGTTTTAGCTATCGGTTCAGGCCGACAATCAGAATTAGATCCTTCTAAACTTATTTTAGTACGTTCTTGTAAACCAGGAGATATTGTATTAGTCCCAAAACTAGGTACTTTACGAATAGACTTTGAAGGAGAAGAGTACTACATAGCACAAGATAGAGAGATTTTAGCAGTTATAAAAGAAAGCAAAGATGAGTAAATCAATTATTTTTTCAAATGATGCAAGACAGAAATTAGCTCAAGGAGTTGATGCACTTGCAAACGCAGTAACGTCAACATTAGGACCATCTGGCCGTAATGTAATTATCGAACAAGCACAAGGTAACCCAGTATCTACTAAAGACGGAGTTACAGTAGCAAAGTCAATTGAATTAACAGATCCACAAGAGAATATTGGAGCACAGATAGTTAAACAAGCTTCCATTAAAACAGCAGAACAAGCTGGAGATGGAACTACGACATCTACCTTATTAGCTCAGACAATATTAAATGATGGAATGAGTAGGATGTACGATGGTGCAAATGCTGTAGATATTAAAAAAGGAATCAGTAAAGCTGTAAATGTAGTTACTGATTACCTAATTGAAAACTCTAAAGATATTACAGATGAAGCTTTAATTAAACAAGTTGCTACAATTTCATCTAATAATGATGAAGAAGTAGGTACTTTGATTGCAACCGCAATTGATAAAGTCGGAAGAGATGGAGTAGTTACTATTGAAGAATCAAGAACAGGTGAAACTTATTTAGAGACTGTTGAAGGAATGCAATTTGATAGAGGTTATAAATCTCCATATTTTGTCACCGACAATAATACTATGACAGCAGTACTAGATGAACCTTTAATCTTAATTACGGATAAACGTTTAACTAATATTAAAGAGCTTTTACCTATCTTAGAAGGTGTTTCTCAACAGAACAAGTCATTAGTTATAATAGCTGACGATATTGACGGAGAGGCATTGTCTACTATGGTAGTAAATAAAATGAGAGGTATCTTACCGGTAGTAGCAGTTAAAGCACCTGACTTTGGTGATCGTAAGAAAGCTATTCTACAGGATATCGCTACCTTAACAGGAGGTCAAGTAGTATCATCTGAAAAAGGTCAAAGATTAGATAAATTCGATACTAAATGGTTAGGTACTGCACATAAAGTGACAGTAGGGAAGGATAATACGACTATTATCGATGCTAAAGGAAACGAAGAAGACATTCAGAAACGAATGGAGGAAATTAAAAATGCAATCGATAAATCTACTTCCCCTTATGAAAAAGAAAACTTACAAAGTAGGTTAGCTAAATTTATAGGAGGGATAGCTATTGTATACGTTGGAGGGCATACTGAAGTTGAAATGAAAGAGAAAAAAGATAGAGTGGATGATGCTCTACATGCTACTCAAGCAGCTTTAGAAGAAGGTATACTACCAGGAGGTGGAGTAGCTTTGCTAAAAGCCTCTAAACAACTTGTGGGTATATTAACAGATGATGATAGTGAATATAACTTACATGAAAAAGCAGGAGTAGAAATAGTAATTGCTGCATGTGAGTCACCTTTTACTAAGATACTTACTAACGGAGGATTATCGGAAAATAAAATCGGAGATATTGAAGAAGAGTTAATTACTAACGGAGATTTCTGGTACGGGTATAACTCACGTACTGATACTTTCTACAATATGGATGATATAACAGGAATTATTGATCCAACAAAGGTTACACGTCTTGCCTTGGAAAATGCTGCATCAGTAGCTAGCACTATGCTAATTACAGAAGCGGTGGTATCAATTAATAAAGAAGACGACAATAAGGGTAATGTAGGAGGAGTAGATCCAAATATGTTGCTAGGTTAATTAAATTAAATATAATAACTATGGCAAGTAAACAAGAATTATTTGATCAAATCGAAGCTAATTTTAACACTTTAGCTGAGAACAATGAAGGTTCTACTAAAGCTTCACAACAAAGAGCTAGAAAAGCTGCAGGTGAAATCAAGAAATTGATTACAGACTACAGAAAGGCTTCAGTTGAGGAAAGCAAGTAAGGTACCATTAAATCAAAGCCCGCTTCGGCGGGTTTTATTTTTTAACTATGAAAGACTTAAATTGGTACTATATTATTTTAGGAGCCGCGATTACCGTAATTGCTCAAGTAGGAGCATGGTTTCAACACAACCTACAGTTTAAATACCCAGAACTTGACGAAAAATGGTGGGGTATGTATGCTCTATCAGTTCCATTAACTTATGTATTCATATTAGCTACTAAATATAACGTAGAAGGTTATGGATCAATATGGGGAGCTAGGTTTATAGGCTTTGCAATTGGGATGATAGTTTATGCTATTATGATTCAATTATTCTTCGAGGAAAAATTTACCTTAAAGATAGCAGTACAGTTGCTTCTTTGCTTTATAGTGCTAGGGGTGCAGTCTTTCTGGAAAGAATCAGGTGGGAAGTAGAGAGGGCGTCGTTCCTTCTGCCACGCGCGAATTTAACAAAAGTTAATATTTATATATAACAAAGCAAAGTATGTTAACGACGAAAAAAGGAGATAAACACCTTAACTATCGATTCCGAGATAGTACACAATATTGGGAAGGAAGTGATTCAAATAAAAATTTTTTAATTAACTATAAAGAGGCTAAAGATAATAATTGGCCTAAGTTAAAAGATTACGATTATTATGTTGAGAATCCAATTGAGTATAAGTATAATAAATATGGTTTTAGAGCCGATGAATTTTCTACCGAGCATAATGGGAATATTTTTTTAGGTTGCAGTCACACTTTTGGCACCGGACACTACCTTGAAAATACTTGGAGTCATATACTAAACGAGCAAATAGGCGGACGTTTCTACAATATGGCAGCTCCAGGCTCCGGCATACAGACCGGTTTTAGAATGTTGGAACAATATATCGATAAAGTAAAAGCAGATAAATGCTTTATATTCTACCCTCACCACGACAGGTATGATTTTTCTTTAGGGGAAGAAGAAGAAGAGCACAATAAACCTATATATAACCATTGGGAGACGATGTTCCCTCATCTTGATTACGGTTTTTATGATATTACATGGGATGACAAGTCCGGAAAAGCTTTACGTAGATTATTGCTTGACCAAGACTATAGTTATTATGTACATCGTTCAAATCTGCTCGCGATCTTATACCTATGTGAAAAAAATAATATTACTCCATACTTTTGGCAAGATTTTCATTTCGGATGTGTAGAGTATAATGACATGGCCGAATTCAGTAAAGTATTTAGAGTTAATCCAAATTCGCCTGTAGAGGAATCAAGGGATATACATATGAATGTAGGTTGGCAGTATAGACTTTATCTGGAAATGAAAAATATGATTGACTCGGGTAAAACTGCTACTTTAGAAGAAGTAGATATTCAATGTGAACGTTATAATAAAACTAATCCGTGGTGGTAATGAATTTAAAAGATTATATTAAAGATGTTGAAGACTTTCCTATCAAAGGAATAGTCTATAGAGATATTCAACCTTTATTAGAAAAAGAGTATGTATTTAACGACTCCGTCAGAAGAATGGCAGGTTTGGTAGAGTATGAAAAAGTAGATTATTGGGTAGGAATTGAATCAAGAGGATTTATATTTGCATCTGCACTATCGATATCTCCAGGAAACGGATTAAAACTTATAAGAAAAGAAGGTAAATTACCCCCTATTAACTTAGTCACTCTAAACTATAAATTAGAATACGGAGAAGATACTATTCAAATGATGAAAGGAAAAGGGAAGGTAGTGATTGTTGACGATATATACGCAACGGGCGGTACTATGAAAGCAGCAATAGAGTTATGTAAAATGGCTGGATATGAAGTTCTCGATACTTTATGTTTAGTTGATATCGGTATCGAGAAAAATCACAACACTAAATGTCTAATATCTTATTAGTATCGGCTACTAAATTAGAGCACCATGATACAGAACTTTTTGGTATTCCAATCCATATTATTGGAGTAGGTAAAGTTGAATCTGCTTTAAATATAAAAAAATTAATAGATAACTACAAGTTAACTCATGCTGGAGAAATACCGCACCATGTTATAAATTTTGGCTCTTGTGGAAACCTAAAAAACCATAAAGTAGGAGAAGTACTTAAAGTTGGTGTAATACACGATGACTTCTACGGTTGTGTAGTTCCGGAACATCTGCCAATTAAAGTATCTGATTCCCCTACTAAGTTATTTACTACCGATATCTTTTATGATATAGAAGGAGTCTACAGTAATAACTATACGACTAAGATACGAGAATGTGATATAGTAGACATGGAAGGATATTCTATAGCAAAAGTTTGTCAGTCTGAAAATGTTTCCGTATCTTTGTATAAATGGATAAGCGATGATGGAGAATCCTCTCGTTGGCTGGCTAACGCAGCAGCCGGATATAATAATTTTAAAAACGTTTTACACAAATGGTTAGAACAGCAGAAATAGTAACACCAAATCATCCCGATAAAATATGCGATAGAATCTCAGATGCAATATTTGATGAATGTCTTAAACAAGACCCTAATACTAGAGCAGCAATTGAAACTATGGGAGGTCATGGAATTATAACTGTAACTGGAGAATTAACGACATCGGCCTTTGTCGATATACCTTCAGTTGTAAAAGGAGTCTACGGTAAAGATATTGGTGTGCAAACTAACATTGTTCGTCAATCACCAGAAATATCTCAAGGAGTTGACACAGGAGGAGCAGGAGATCAGGGTATTATGATAGGTTATGCTTGTGACGACAACGACGAAATGGTTCCACAAGAGTATTACTTAGCTAGAAAATTAGCCAAGAAGATATACAAGGTTTATCCATTTGATGGAAAAACTCAAGTAACTTTAGACGGCAGTGGGAACGTAAGTGTTGTAGCTTCATTTCAAAATGCACCTAAAGAAGAACTCCTTAAACTTATTGATGAATTTCTAGTAGAGTTTAACTTAAACTTAAAAACTGCTTTTGCGAATCCTGCAGGGGATTGGTCATTAGGAGGATTTGATGCTGATGCTGGACTGACTGGAAGAAAATTAGCAGTAGATAATTACGGTCCTAGAGTTCCTCTTGGAGGAGGAGCATTTAGCGGAAAAGACTGTACTAAAGTAGATAGATCAGCAGCCTATATGGCTAGAAGAATAGCAGTAGACTACTTAAAAGAGTTTAAAGCTAAAGAAGTAACAGTAAGATTAGCTTATGCCATAGGTCATGATCAACCATTGGAAGCTACAGCTATAGTAGACGGAAGCTCTTCAGTAATACGTGATTATGATTTAAGTCCTAGAGGTATTATTAAATTCTTAGGGTTAAAAGAGCCTATATTCAGTAAGACAGCTGAATGGGGACATATGGGGAACAAATTTAATTGGCTATAAGATGAGCGACAGTGTAAAAAAATGGCATGAAATGCAAGAAGATAAAAAACTAAAGATTTATGAATCCCCTGACGGAGGTGATACTATTACTGAACGTCCATTTGGAGGAGATATATCTGAAAGATCAGTAATTCAACACCCACAGAAAGTATCATTAGAACTAAAGAAAAAAGCTTATACCCTACTCTGTGAATACGATGAGGAGGTAATTCGAGTTGCAATGAAAATAATTGACATAGGAGAATAGTTGTATAATTGAATTAAAGTTCTTATATTTAATATATGTTTGAACCTTATAAGCCTATACATTCCGTAAAGTGGTTAGAAAATTATTTATCTACTAATTACTATAAAAAAAAGTACGACCGATTTATGTGGTGGAGATCCTATACCCTAAGAAATAAACCTCTTAGTAGTCTACACCCATTGAAAGATAGAATTACTAACGGTGATTTTAATTTAGGATCTTATACTTTTGAAATAGAATTAGTTCAGCATAGAATAAATGAAAAGTATATTAAACTAGGTCATGACCAAGTGCAGTATATAGAAGCTATATCATTAGACAACGCAAGGATTAAACGCTTGCAGGAAGATAGAGATAAGGACGAAAAAAATAAGCTTGAAGAACTTAAAAAATGTTTTTTATTTTATTTTAAAATGAGTAAAGAGCAGTACGATAAAGAGGTTATAAAATCTCATAAAGACTTATTAACATTCTTTTTTAAAGTAGATAATAAGTATAAAAGTAGAACTTTACGGGTTAAGCCGGTCCCTAAAAATTGGTGATATTTATAATAAAGTTAATATTAACAAATTCAATTAAATGAAAACAATTTTAATTACTATTTTAGTTGTTGCGGTTATAGCCGGAGCAATTTATATTGCCACTAAGTATTTTAACTTATTTAGCGATAGAGATGCAGATGGAATCCCTGATGAAGTTGAGGATACTGTAGAAGAAGCAAAAGCAAAAGTTGCTACAGCGAAGAAAGCTGTAAGGAGCCGTGCAAAGCGAGTAAAAGAGGAACTCACCGATGTTGCAGAAGCAGCAAAGGATGTAGTGAAACAAGTAAAAGATGTTGCAGATGCAGCAAAAGGAAAACCAAGACGTGGTAGAAAGCCTGCCGCCAAGAAAACAACTAAAAAATAAACTATGAGTTGGATTATAATAATAGTAATTGTAGGAGCTGGAGCAGCATACTACTTTACACAGGTAAAAGGTAAAAAAACAGTAACAAAGAAAACTACTAAACCAGTAGCGCCGAGAAAACCAAGAGGAGGATCTTCTTCAGGAGGTTACTACGGAGGTAAGAGATAAGAGAATCTTATGGATCAAAATTTAAATGTGGACATCAATCAAACTACCCCAGTTCTTTGCGAGGAGTGCAACGAAAACCTCTTCGAACAAGCAGTTATCATCCGAAAAGCCTCAGGTATCCTCACAGGTACCGGCAAAACCGGTTACGTACCAATCCCAGTTTTCAGCTGCAAAGGATGCGGACATGTTAATGTCGAGTTCTTACCAAAGGAAGCTCAAAGCTTCTAAAGGATGGAACTATAGCGGTCTTCATGACTACTACTAAAATTAAGGGAACACAAAAGTGTTCCTTTTTTTTTGTTCTATTTATGATGATATACTAAGAGTTTTATGAAAGTATTTCTTTTCTTATTGAGCTTTTTTATTAGTTTTTCAATTTTAGGACTATAGTATTCCTAAAAACATAAAGTAAAAATTAGATTAAAACAAGCATTATGTACATTGTCTTAGAACTCCTTTTAAGACGTACACTCTCCCTCCCTCTTCTTGTTAATTAAAGCTATTTATTTATAAACCATACTATAACATAATATGAGACATATAATTCTTTTAGTTGCATTTTTCATAACTAGTTCTGTTAATGCACAATTTTTTGAAAATTTCTATAAGGACTTTTTAAAGTACAGTACATTTTATGTTGCAGGAGACATAACAAATGCATACGAAAATACTAGAAAAGATTACTTCGTAGCTAGACCAGAAGAGGGAGGTCTTTATGATATACCAAAAGTAATAGATGTAACTGAATACTATGACTATGACTATAGAATAGGATTCGGTATAAGAAAGCTAGGAAGATACGATTACGAAAATAAACCTGGAAACTTCTGGACAGGTAATGCAGACATAGAAAAACAAACAGCTTTAATTGGACCAGAGTCGGCAGTAAAAGGATTTGAATACCTTATACATTGGGAAAAAGAAAGATTAAGAGGAGAAGAATTTACTAACCATAGGTACTTTTTAAGACATACAGGCAAATATCATATTGCTAAAATAGAATCAAGAGAACAAGGTAATGTAGGATTTAATTACCAATCAGCTGAATTAAGAGCTAGAATAGGTATTGGAAAGAAATTCTCTTTATCAGCAGGTGTAATCGGAAGAACACATCAAACAGTATATGGAGTAAATCCTATTGAAATTTACCTTAACGAAACTGAAATGGTAGAGGCCGATAATGGAGAAATGATAGAAAGACCTGTTAATCAATGGTTTGAATTAGGATACGAATACGGATATACAGACCACTTTACTACCTATTCTGACTATGAAACACAAGAAGAAACACAAAACTGGATATGGAAGGATGAATTAGGAGATATAGTAGCTTATTCTGATATAGATTTTAGAAATGGAGTCTTCGGTGAATTAATGAATAGGTATAATAATGAAATATGGGATGACCTAGCAGGATTCAATTTAATATCACCAATTATAGGGTTTGATTTTTACCATTATAAAAGTAACTTCTGGTTACATGCTTACGGTAACTACCTTCCAGGGTTTCATAAATATATCAGTGGATCTGAAAACTTTAGTTACCTTAATAGAGAAAATTGGGGTAAAGGAGGATTGAGAGAAGATGCTGCACCACTTCAATGGGAAGATTATCAATTCGGAGCTAATTTTGGATTCAGAATTACCAAGAACATAGGAATATTTGCAGAAGGTGAATATACTAAGTTTTGGGATACTAAAATATTTAACACTTCCTTTGGAATTAACTATACATTTAGATAATGAAAAATATACTTTTAACAATAAGTTGTATTATTTTAATTTTAAGCTGTAGCAAAGACGATCAAGTAGAAACTTTAATACCTGTATTCGAAATTGCTCTTGATGGAGAGTCATTTGACCCCTATGAAAAGTATTCTGTAATTAATACATTCGGTGGTGTAAAGGAAGAAAATGGTATTACTAAAAAAATATTTATTCTTTACTTACAAATTGATGACGGTAATCCAAGATTAGATAGACAGCATTTTGCAATGTACCTATTAGATACAGATGCTAATGATGACGAATTTTTATTAGATAAAGGAGTTTATACATGGCAAAATATTAACAACAAATATGCCGGAGTAGAAATACCAGGCCCAGATGACTATATAGTATGGAACGAAGTACAGGTTCAAGATGCTGGTCAATTAGGAGGAGCACATAAAGGACTTATATGTTTAACAGCAGTCGGTGAGTTTTATAATCCTTATATTCAAAGGAATATGACTTTAGATTTAAAATTAGAGAATATAGAAATTGGATTAGATATTAATGCTACTCCTTATGGATATTTATTAGATTAATAATATAACAATGGCAAAAAAAGTAGATAACGTATCAGTAGGAGTAGATATAGATGGTGATGGAAAACCAGATTTCGCTTTTGATCTAAAAACTATAGGAGGTATACTTATATTAATCTCAACTATTATAGGTATGTGGTTTACTCTTAAAGCTGATATACAAGAAGCTAAAGAGCTTCCAATACCCCCTATTGAACGAATGGAGTTCGATATGAAGGATGAACTTATTAGACAAACAATAATGGATACTCAAGAAGATGTAGAAGCTATCTTAAAGGAGTTAGAAAAAATTGACGATAGATTATATGAGCTTCAAAAGCAGCAATAATGAAAAAAGTCTTAAATATAGTTTTAATAATGTTATCGATGATAAGTTACTCTCAAGATACTCTTGAAGACGGTAATTTTGAATCAAAGGTAAATGAAAAACATTCATTTGGAGATGATCCTGAATTTAATATAGTAGTAGTTGAATTTTGGGCTAAGTTTAATGAAGCAAATGCATTTTCAGACTGGGATAAAATCAAAGGTGCTAAATATTTTAGAGTAGATATAGCAGACGCTCCTGCTACAAAAAAGAAATATAGAATTAGAATGGCTCCTACTTTAATTATATTTAATAACGGAATTAAGGAAGAAATATTTAAAGCAGGGTTAGATTTAGAATGTCCTGTTAATTTAAGTGAACTACAAGAATCTATAGAAGAAGTTAAAACCGCAAATAAATATTAAATTATGGCAGACGCAATACAATGCATTATAGCAATCAACAACGTAAAAACATCAATACAGGGTAATGACCCAAGAGGGTGGATGAAAGCATGTGCAGAAGAAACTTTACTTAAAGGTAAACAAGCTAAATACTTTAAGAAGTGTTTAATAAAAAAAATAGAATCTACTAAACAACATATTGAAAACCCACAAGGTTATGCAGATGAACTGTATAATGAAATCAAAAGTAAATGTAGTTAATTATGGCAGATATAACAGAAAAACAAAAAGGAGTACGTAGAAACAGGTTCGTTATCACCACCGTTGTTCTAGTCACTTTTCTACTTATTATGGTAGGTATAGGTATAGCTTTATTTTCTGAAGCAGCAATGGGCTCAGAATGGAAGGAAATACTTTTACTTGTACTGGGTGCATTTATTGCTTCATATGGTAAGATTATAGACTTTTGGTTTAATGCCAGCGACGATGACGGCGTACCAGGAGAATCAATAGAAATGACAGATGCAGATCCACATACTATAACTGGTCCTAGTTACTGTGATAACTGTGGAGATTCAATAGATTACGATAAATTTTAAAATAAGTTATTATGCCAATTGTTCCAAAAGGACTGATACTACACAGTATGTCAGAATATCTAGTATATGAAGGTAAGACACTATATGCTAAAGAATTTATAAGAGAAATAGGTTTATCCGTTCATGGTTATATTAAACCTGACGGTACATATGACAAACATATTGTGTCTCCAAGTAAAGCCTTTCATGCAGGTAAATCAGAATGGAATGGTCTAAAACATCTCAACTCACATTACTTAGGAGTTGAACTATTAGTAGCAGGAGTAAATGACTGGTCATCGTTTAATTCTAAAATTAAGAAAAAAGGTACATACACAAAGCATCAATTTGATACTGCTGTAAATGTATTTAGTTTCTGGATGAATAAGTATAATATAGATATAGATAACATAGTAAGACACTCAGACTGCTCCGGTGATCACGTAAGAGGTAAAGGGAAAGGTAAACCTGACCCTGGTAACGCTTTTGACTGGGAAGCATTTAAGAGTACATTAGTTGCTAGATCAAAGTAATTTTCTTATATTTATACTATATGAATAAGACATTAATACAGAACGTTATAATTGCTATTGCTGCTATAGTGTTGTACAGAATGATCTTTGCTCCTACTGATATAAAAACAGATGTATCTAAGTATGAGTCTCAAATAGTAGCTTTAGAGAGTAAGATAGATTCTCTACAAGTTAAAAACATTACGCTAGAAGTACAAGCTGATTCACTTGTATTAGAGCTAGCAAACTACGATAGGAAAATTAAAAACTTAAATATTAAGATATATGCTATCAAAAAAGAAACACAGAAACAGCTTGATGCTGTTAATCTTTACAGTAATGATAAGCTGGAACAGTTTTTCACAGACCGTTACAGATACTACAAGGATAGTATTAACTAAACCTATAGCTAAGTTAGTCGTAAAAGACTTAATCAGCTTTGATGGATTAGAAAAGACTAATAAAACATTAAATCAATTGATTCAAGAAACCAATAACAGGTTAGATAAGTCACTTAAATTAAACACTAACTTATCTCAGCAAGTTAAAAACTACCAATTAATTATTAGCGATAAAAACGTACAGTTACAAACTTCAGATGTTCTTTCTAATCAGTTACAAAAAGAATTAAAGAAAGAGGCTCGTGCTAAGAAACTATACCAGATAGGTTCAGGCATCGGAGTATTTGCAACTTTACTTTTACTAGCTCAATAATGAATAGAATTAAAAGAAACTTTTTCCCTACCATTATAGCATTAACTGCTCTCTCTGTAAGCGGCTCAGCTGCTTTTTACTCCGTAAGTGGGTTAAGTAAGCTATTTGCAGGAGCTACACTAGAGGTAATTATAATGGCAGGTTCATTGGAGGTAGCTAAACTAGTTATAGCTTCACTCTTATACCAGTATTGGGACACTATAAATAAGCTTCTTAGAACGTATCTCTCTATTGCTGCTGTAGTTTTAGTACTTATTACTAGTATGGGTATATACGGCTTTTTAAGTGCAGCATATCAAGATACTTATAGACAGCTAACAATTAAAAACAATCAAACAGCTTTCTTAACTCAAAAGAAAGACTTCTACAATAAAGACGTTATACGATATGATCAGGAACTTGAAAGAATCTCTAATAACATTAGCACTTTATCTAATGCGAAAGTTTCAAACATCCAAGTACGAGACACCACGGTATCTTCAGGCTTTCGATCAACAATCTCTACTACAGAGCTTAGGTTATCCCAAAAACGTATCGAAGTGGAAGAAGAAAACCGACAAAAGGTTCAAACTAAACGAGAAGTGGCAGCCGATTCCTTACAAAAGTATCAAATCGAAATTCTGACTTTAGAGAATAATTCTGAAGTAGCAGGAGAGTTAGGTCCACTTCAATACCTTTCCGGATTAACTGGTACTTCTATGGATAAGATTATCAACATATTGTTGTTAGTAATTATATTTGTATTTGATCCTTTAGCTATTTCATTAGTAATTGCAGCAAACTTTGCATTCGACAACGCTAATAGGAAGAATCTATACGGTGAGTTAGAAGAGGAAGAACCTCCTACTAAAAAAAAAGATGAGACTGTAAACGTAAACGAAATAGAGGTAGTAGACCCTATTACTGTTATAGCACCTAAAGTAAAAGGAACATTACACTCACCTAAAATTATAAAAGAAGAAGATTGGATAATATCAGATGAGAATGATAAACCAATTCCAGAGAAGAAAATTATAAAAATATTACAAAAATCTCCTTCAAAAATAAGAGTACTCTATTCTGATAATACTGAAGCTTGGCTAGATAAGAAAGATATCGGTGGAGGTATTAAAAACGAAAAGGAAGAAAATATCATTAGATATTTGTAGACCCAAATATTTTTTCGTATATTTAAAGAATAAACAGTAAATAAGTTATATATGGCAATGCCCTGTCCTTCGTGTAAGAATCCACTCGATTTAACACTTCAATACATATTAGATAACCCAGTCTCAGTTTGTCCTCATTGTGAGGTAATAATGAACTTTGAAACAAGTGATATTGCAACTGATACTTTAAGAGAGGGTTTACGAGAGATGGAAAAGATTAAAAATAAATATTCAGATATTGCTAAATTCTCTTAATTAATTATATTAAAAGTGAAAATCTTATATATTTATATTAGTTACAGAAATAAAGGTTTATACTTATCTGCAACATAATAAAGGTTTTCATTTTATTAACTAAACAAACAAAATAAATTATGCCAATTGCAGACCAATTCAGAGGACTTCCTATCGAAGACCTAATCGTATCACCTTTAATCGGAATGGCTAAAGGACAAGCAGCATTAAACGATGTAGCTTGGAATTACATTCAAGAAGTAGCTTTTGAAGCACCAAAAGAAGGTAAAGAAGGAGATGCTCGAGAAGCAAAACAACTTAAGATTGCACTAAATCGTTTTGTTGCAGACCCAAAAGGTGGAGCACCACAATTACAAATAGTTCATTCTCAAATCCCAATGCTACCATTAGTACCAATCCCATCTTTAGCAATAACTAAAGCGGATATCAGTTTTACTATGGAAGTGAAAGAAACAGTAAAAGATCACTCTAAAACGGATATAAAATCAACTGTTGATGTAAAATCTAAAAGTTGGTTTTCCCCAGTTGAAGTAACAGTACATGGTGAAGTTTCAACTACAAGAGAAAATACAAGAGAGACTGATAATTCAGCTAAGTACGAAGTAAATGTACATGCAGAACAATTACCTCCAACAGAGGGTATGTTAAAATTATCTGATATGCTGACAACTCTAATGGATCCTATTACTCAGCCAGCAGCTGGAGGTAAAGGTGGTTCAGGAGAGTAGTAAACAATTAAAAAATAAGTTATGGCAAAATTAAAGATTGAGGAGTTAGTGAGTGGTCTCTTAGAGGCCGCTCTCGTAGCTTCTAACTTAAGTGAAAGACAACACATAAATTCATTGAGACATTATTTCGATGATGAAGGTAATCCAGAAACAACTTCGGTGAAAATACAAGGTAAGGATGTTGTAATACCTCTTTACATATTAGCAGACCACTCTTCAATAGGTCTTGAAAAATTAGAAATAGAATTCGATGCAAGGTTAAACTTTGGTGGTACCAATACATCTTCTTTAAAAAAATCATTATTAGGTATCTTTAAGAAAAAAGGACACACCGAACATAATATAAAGGAAATTCTTGTAGATTCAGATGGAGGCAAGCGTTCAACTACGGCTAAAATCAAAGTTACATTCAAGAATGATAGGAAACCAGAAATAGTATCACGACTAGTTGATAAGTATATCCAAACAATTGATTCAACAGTACATACTGAGCTTACATAGGGAAAAAAATATCATTAGATATTTGTAGACCCGAATATTTTTTCGTATATTTAAGTATTAAACAATATATAAGTTATGGCACAGTATAGACTAATAAAGATGCTTAAAAAGTCTTTCGAAACTCAGAAAGAAAAAGCATTACTTACATTTGAACTATTAATGGAAAATCCTGCTGGTATAGGAGATCATTCTACCGACGATTTTTATAAAAACGCAGAAGATGCTGCAAAAGCATTAGCAGAAGCTGATGATGTATTACAAACCCTTAAAAGATATTTTGACAAATATGAGTAGTAGAGAGATAATGAACGCAATGCACGGAGAGCCTGTAAAAACAGCAAGAGAGATTTTAAAAAGTGAATACCCTACAATACATGATGGTTATCAATCTATCATAGATGAACAGTTTGAATTATTTGCTAAAAAACATTTAGATTATGGAATGCATAATGTTAGTGCTGGAACTAATTTAGACACAGATGATGAAACAGAGTTCGCTATGACTGGCCTTTGGTACAGACTTTCAGATAAGATTAATAGGTGGAAGAATATGATTATCTCTGGTAGAAAAGCTCAAAACGAAACTATAATAGATACGTTTCAAGACGTTACTAACTATGGAATAATAGCTCAGCTAGTCCAACGCGGTATGTGGAAAAAGTAAAAGGTATATGAAGAAGATATATCATGATGCAGTTAATACTAAAGCTATACCTGCAGTGAAAGAGGTATGGGAATCTAAGATTAAACAATCTAAGAAGAATAAACATATTTCTTATTCTCAACTTTCTACTTACGATAGATGTCCTAAACAGTGGTACTTAACTTACGTTAAGAAACTTATACCCTATGAGGGTTCAATACATGCTTCTTTCGGAACAGCATTTCACGAAACCCTACAAGAATGGTTACAGGTACTTTATCATGGTAAGGTAAAAGATGCTATGGCAATGGATGTAGATGCATTGTTATATGAGAATATGATTAAAGCATACAAGTCTACCAAAGCACAGAATGGACATGAGCACTTTGCTACTGCGGAAGACTTAAGAATGTTCTGGTTAGACGGTAAACATATTTTTGAATTTATCAAGAAAAAAAGACGTGCATACTTTAATACTAAGGGCGTACATTTAGCAGGAGTAGAGACGCTCTTATACCAAGAGTTACGTCCTGGAGTAATGTTTAAAGGCTTTATTGATTTAGTATTTTACGATGCAAGAGTAGATAGGTGGAAAATTGTAGATATCAAGACCTCAACTAGAGGATGGAGTGCTTTAGATAAAAAAGACCTTAACAAAACTCAGCAACTTATACTATATAAAAAGTTTTTTGCAAAGCAATTTAATATTGATATTGATAAAATTGATGTGGAGTACTTTGTTGTTAAAAGAAGAGTACCGGTTGAAGCAGAATTTGCAGCAATGCAAAGAAGAGTTCAAGAGTTTAGCCCTGCTTCCGGAAAAGGAAATACTAATAAGGTACTTAAGATAATGCAAAACTTTATTACTAAGGCAGTGGATCATCTAGGTAACTATATAGAAGAAGATCATAAAGCTAATCCTACTAAGGATAACTGTAAATGGTGCAATGTAAAAAAGATGAGGCTTTGTCCTGAAGCAGTTTTATAAAAAGGGTATATTTATATAAGTATATATTTATATAATTAAAAACAAAGTTATGATTAAAAAAGAAGAAAAACTAACTTCGGTTAAAATTACACAGCCTTTATTCGATCAATTTAAAATGGCAGCTTTACAAGAAAACTTTTCTTTTAAAAAGCTTGCAGATCGTTCTATTTTTCTCTATCTTACTGATAAGGAGTTCAAAGAGAAGGTACATAAGACTAACAAATTAAATCTCAGAAAATAAATGAAAGAGTTAGGTTATATTAAAAAAGAGGAAAGAAAAAATATTCTCTTACTATGCGACGATATTAGAATGCATTCAGGTATTGCAACGATGGCAAGAGAGATTGTAGTAAATACAGCACAACATTTTAACTGGTATAACTTAGGAGCAGCTTTAAAGCATCCAGAAGTTGGGAAAGTTTTTGACTTATCAGGGGATATTAATAAAGGCAAAGGGCTAGATGATGCTGAAGTAAAAGTCCAACCTCATAATGGATATGGAGATGCTAATCTAGTTAGACAATTAATGTCAATACATAAATTTGATGCTATATTCATCTTTACTGATCCAAGATACTGGACTTGGTTATTCGAAATTGAAAGAGAAATAAGACAGGAGATACCTATTATGTGGTTAAACATATGGGATGACTACCCTGCTCCAATGTATAATAAACACTATTATAACTCAGTAGATTTATTAATGGCTATTTCTAAACAAACTAAAAACATTAATGAGATTGTCTTAGGTGATGATGCTGATAGTAAGATCATAGAATATGTACCTCACGGTATAGATGAAACAGTGTTTAAACCTATCGATGTAACTACACCTGACTTTGATAAATTTAGAAAAGGATTATTTGGAGATAAAGATATCGAATACGTAGTGTTTTATAACTCTAGAAATATACATAGAAAACACCCTGGTGATACTATTTTAGCATATAGTGAATTCTGTAATAGAATAGGAAAAGATAAAGCTAAAAAATGTGCGTTAGTAATGCATACAGCTCAAGTAGACGAACACGGTACCGATTTAAAAGCTATTAAGAAAACCTTAACAGATCCAGAATTTGTTAACATTTATTTCTCTACAGATAGACTTACGCCCGCACAAATGAATCTACTGTACAACTTAGCCGATATTACATTACTAATGTCTTCTAACGAAGGATGGGGATTAGCATTAACTGAATCTATGATGGCAGGTACTATGATATGTGCTAACACAACAGGAGGAATGCAAGATCAAATGAGATTTACTAATGAAAAAGGAGAATGGATTAACTTTACTCCAGATTTTCCTTCTAACCATAGAGGAACTTATAAAGATCACGGTGAATGGGCAATTCCTTTATACCCTTCTAATATATCCTTACAAGGCTCACCTGCAACTCCTTACATATGGGACGATAGATGTTCAATAGAAGATGCTTCATCAGCATTAGAGTTAAATTATAACTTAACTAAAGAAGAAAGGAATAGAAAAGGATTAACTGGACGTAAATTTGCAACTTCGGATGAAGCTCAAATGTCTGCTTCTACTATGAGTAGTAATGTTGCTAGATGTATGAATAAAACATTTGATTCCTTTAAACCGAGACCTGTTTACGAAGTAATTCAAGCAATAGAAAGACCGTCAACTTTAATACAACACAACCTAATTAACTACTAAGATGAATAGACCGTTATTAATTATAAGTGCACCAGTAGATACATATAGTGGATATGGAGCAAGAGCAAGAGATATTGTTTTAGCACTATTGAAATTAGATAAATACGATGTACAGATATTGGCTCAAAGATGGGGCAATACAAGAACCGGTTACTTAAAAGATCATAAGCTAGCTGCTATTAAAAGCAGAATAGTTCCTCAAATAGCTTCTAAACCACAAATTTGGATTCAATTAACCGTACCTAATGAATTCCAAGCAGTAGGAGAGTTTAATATTGGAATGACTGCTGGCATGGAGACTACTTTAGTAGCTCCTCAATGGATAGACGGTATGAATAAGATGGATGTAAACTTCGTATCTAGTATACACTCTAAAGATGTATTCGAAAGAACATCTTTTGATATGAAAAATAAGAAGACAAACCAATTGGAAAGACAGGTAAAGTTAGAAAAGCCTATTGAAGTACTATTAGAAGGAGCTGACTTAACTAAGTATTTACCTGCTAAATCATCTATTGATCTATCAGAAGTTAAGGAGTCATTTGCTTACCTAGTATGTGGACATTGGATGCAAGGTTCAATGGGACATGATAGAAAAAATATAGCCTATACTATTAAATCTTTCTTTGAAACTTTCAAAAACTCATTAGGAAAGACACCTGCACTCATAGTGAAAACTTCTAGAGTAAGTTCTTCAATAATGGACAGGGAAGCAATATTAGATCAGATAGATTCTATACGTAAATCTGTTAACGGTAGTAAATTTCCTAACGTATATTTAGTACATGGAGAGATGTCTGATACTCAGGTAAATGAGTTATACAATCACCCTAAAGTAAAAGCTATGATTAGCTTAACAAAAGGAGAAGGATTCGGAAGACCTTTATTAGAGTTTAGCTTAACTAAAAAACCAATCATTGCATCAGGGTGGTCAGGACAACTAGATTTTCTTAAACCGGAATATAGTTACCTACTACCTGGAACTATTCATCCTGTTGATAATTCTGCAGTAGTACCGGATATGATTCTACCTGAAGCTCAATGGTTTCAACCAGATCCTGGATCAGTTGCTAAGGCGTATAAAGAAGTATTCAAGCAGTATAAGAAGTTTGAAACTAAAGGAAAACAACAAGCACAATTCTCTAGAGCAAACTTCTCTTTTGATACTATGGTTACTAAGTTAGATGAGTTACTAGTTAAATACTTACCGGTATTTGCAGAAAAGACTCAATTAGAAATGCCTAAACTTAAGTTACCTACTTTAAAGAAGAAGACTCAAGAGTTAGTTTTACCAAAATTAAAATAAAAAAAATGGATAATTTAGTTATATGTAAAAAATGTGGCGGAAATGCCTGCTACGAACAGCACATTGATGAGAATACTAAAACTTGGCTCTGTATGGGCTGTGGTTTCTCTACAAGTACAGTAATGACAGAAGGATCAGCAGCAGTTAAGAACACATTAGAGACCTCCCCAGAGCTATACAAAGATTTAATGTATGTTGGCGAAGACAAAAATGTATGGTTTCCTGCTACTATTACCTTACCGGGTAAAGGAATGGTATTTTTAGATGGTGTAAGCAAAGATAACTGGTTATGGTCAGCAGTACTATCAATCGATTTATCTGAAAAAGAACTAGCATCAGGAAAATATCCAGCAGACCAAACTATTAAAATGGATATGACTAATGCTGCTAAGTTTAAACAAGATGATTTTATGACTGCTCTAGAGGCAATCGGATTCTTTCAAGCAATTGAATAAGGTTAAAATATGAAGCATATACTAGTAACAGGAGGAGCAGGGTTTATAGGAAAAGCACTACTTACTATTCTCTCCAAGGACACTAATAATAATTTAGTATCGTTAGATAATTATTCTACAGGTACAGAGGAGAACCATGTAAAAGGAGTTCAATACCTCAGAGGATGTATTACTGAGATTGATAAGATTTTAAAATCTACAAGGTGTGTAGATATAATATACCACCTAGCAGCACAGTCTAGAATACAACCTTCCTTTACTGATCCTGAAAAATGTTTCTTTTATAATGTAACAGGAACCTTAAAGGTACTTGAGTTTGCTAAGTTAAATGAAGCTAAAGTTATATATGCAGGATCATCATCTGCTAGCAAATTAGATACACCAGGAGGTAAATCACCCTACTCTCTTTTTAAGTATCAAGGAGAAGAAATATGCAACCTCTATAGAGAAGTATTTGGGTTAAATGTCGAAATAGCTAGATTTTATAACGTATACGGTCCAGGAGAAATTACAGAAGGACATATGGCTGCTGTCATAGGTAAGTTTAGATATGCTTTAGACAATAAACTTCCTTTGAGTATAGTTGGGGATGGAGAGCAAAGAAGAGACTTTACTCATGTTGATGATATTGCTGAAGGTTTAATTGCTATAGCTGAATCCAAAGCATCGCAACCTCATTGGCAGCTTGGCACAGGTATAAACTATTCTATAAACGAAGTAGTTAAAATGTTTGGAAATAATATAAGTACGGAATACGTTGAAGACCAGCCCGGAAATTATAGAGAGACTTTAGCTCAATTAACTAAACAAAATAAACAATTACTAAACTGGGTACCAAAAAGATTATTAGAAAACTATATAAAAAACCTATAAAGTGAAACATACATTAAGATTTAATCCTCCTAAAGAATGGAAAGGACCTGAAAATAGTAATAAGCATTTTCTAGGTTTATGTGAACTGGTTAACACTATACAGATTAAATTAAATATTGAGGACAAATTAAAAATGGTTGAGATAGGTAGTCATTTAGGTGAATCAACATTTGTATTTGCTGCCTCTCAAATTTTTGAATCTATTAATTGTATAGATCCTTTTGAAGGAGATGAAGAAGCTTTAAAAATATTAAAGAGAAGTTGGAAACAAGTTAAAGAAGAGTTTAAAATTAATACTAGGTACTTTGATAATATAATTTTACATGAAGATTATAGTTTTGAGGTAGTCAAACAGTTTAAAGATAAGTCATTGGACTTTGTGTATATTGACGGAGACCATAAATACGATAGTGTAAAAAGAGATATTAAATTATTCCTACCTAAATTAAAATTAACTGGAATAATTGCAGGTCATGATTATAACCTACCTTGCGTAGATGTTAAAAAAGCAGTAGATGAAATATTAGGCAAACCGGATTTAGTCACGATAGATGGAAGCTGGGTAAGATACATGAAGAGACCAACTCCGTCTCCATCTGAATCTAATCGTATACTAACAAACTTCAGATAAGTTAATATGAAAATAAGTTACGCTATAACAGTCTGTAATGAGTTTACAGAGATACAAAAGCTAGTCAACTTTCTAAGAAAAAATAAAAGACAACAGGATGATATAGTTGTACTTTACGATCAAAAGAACGGAGAGGAAGAGATAGCTATTTGGCTTACTAAACAGAGTAAATACCCTAATGTACAATTCTGGAGAGGATTAGACTTCGATGGTCATTTTGCTAACTGGAAAAATCAACTTACTGATTACTGCAATGGAGATTATATATTTCAGATAGATGCTGATGAGATGCCCCATAGTGCTTTAATAGAGAATCTACCTGCAATATTAGAAAGTAATCCTGATAATGAAGTATTCCTAGTTCCCAGAGTAAATACTGTTGAAGGGTTAACTGAACAGCATATTAAACAATGGCAATGGAATGTAAACGACCAAGGCTGGGTTAACTACCCAGATTACCAATGGCGAGTATGGAAGAACAATCCTAATATAAGATGGGTTAATAAAGTACATGAACAACTAAAAGGTCATAAATCATATGCACTGTTACCTGCTCAAGAAGAACTTTCTTTATACCATCCTAAAGATATTAAGAGACAGGAAAAACAAAATGCCTACTACGACACTTTAAATTAACCCTATTTATATATATGGACATCGCTAAAATCTTTAATAAAGCTAATAATGTAGAAGGAGTATTCCTAGATGCTACTTTCTTCGAAGGTGAATTTAGCGATAAAGTATTTACTGCTATAAAACAAAATAATATATTATCCAGAAACTTCACACTACTTGGTTCTAAACACTTAAGGTATACAAGTGATTTTAAATCTAAACTCATAAACTATTCTAGTCAACGAGCAACAGTAGTTGAGGGAAAAGCTTCTACTAATATAGTAACAGCAATTAAAGCTAATAAAACAGCTATAATTAGAATAGGATTTAATAAATTAGATACACCTGATAGTGCCTCAGCAGTAGATATATTTAAACAAGCTTATGAAGCAGCCAGAATAAATACCTTACTTCTTATAGATGACATATCGCCAATCGGAATTGAGCTTCTAAAGATTTTCTGTGCTAATAATTTACTTAAATATAAAGTTGGTAAAACGAAAGATTATCTTTATATTATTAAAGGTGAAGTGGTTAAATTAAAACCTAAACCAATAGAGGAGAAAGTAAATAATCCTTTAACACCCACCCCAGTTAAAAAGGGTAAGACTATACATAGTACTCAAGTTAGGTCAAGAACAAAAGATCTATCTTAATTTATGGGTTGATCACAAATTTAAGTAAAATGAAGAAAAGGTTATTAGATTGCACACTTAGGGACGGAGGATATTATAATAATTGGGATTTCAAAATAGAAATGGTCCAAGATTTAATATCAAGTCTAGATTTAGCAGGAGTAGATATTATAGAGTTAGGTTTTAAATCTCCAATAAAAGGAGGAAAGTTCCGTAAATGTAATGATAGGTTTATTTGGGAAGTACTAGAACATAAACTTCCAATTAACTCTGAATTAGCATTTATGATTGATGCTAAAGACTTTATAAATGGAGCAGAAGTTGACTTTTCTCTTATTGATGATGTAATACATGACGCTAAACATTCCCCCTTTAGTATATGTAGATTGGCTATTAAACATAACGAAATAGAGCATGCATTAGACATAGGGAGATACGTTAAGGACAAGGGCTATACCTTATTTGTTAACCTAATGGGTATAACGCTTCTAAGCGAAGAACAAATAAAAGAGTTTGGAGCATTCACTAAAATAGATCCCTCAGCATTATACTTTGCAGATACTTACGGTAATTTAGAACCTAAAGACGCTTCTAAAATTATAGAACAATTCTCACAATTTGGCCTTCCTATCGGAGTACATACACATGATAACTTAGGATTAGCATTTGCAAATTGTTTAGCATCTATGGAAGCAGGAGCAGAAATTATTGATGGCACTCTATTAGGAATGGGTAGAGGTGTTGGAAATGTTAAGACTGAACAGTTAGTTACATACATGCAGTTTAAACATAACTTATATAATGGAACTTCTATACAGAAATTTATCTCTAAATGGATGAGACCTTTACAAGAGGTCTACAAATGGGGTTTTACACATAACTATATGGTAAGCGGCTTAAAGCATATACACCCTCTATACACTCAAGCACTTCAAGCATCATTTTTAAACTCTAATAGAATAGAAGATGTAATACTAGGGATTGAAGATAGTTTAAAATATGACTTTACTAAAATAAAAGATAAATTAGAACCTAAAGTAGCAATTGTTATACCAGCAAGATATAAATCAACTAGATTTCCTGGGAAACCATTAGCACTTATAGATGGTAAGGAAATGATAATAAGAGTTGCTGATATAGCAGCTAGTGCAATAGACAAAGATAGTGTCTATATAGCTACTGAAAATGAAGAGATTGTTAAGGTAGTAAAAAGTTACGGGTACAGAGTTATACTAACCTCAGATAGTTGCTTAACCGGTACTGATAGGGTAGCAGAAGCAGCATTAGAGATTGATGCTGATATTATAATTAATATTCAAGGAGATGAACCTATGTTAGATCCTAATGATATTAAGAGAGTAATACAAGCTAAACTAGATTACCCAGACCATATTATTAACTGTCAAGCTTACTTAAACGCTAATGAAGATGTTACTGATAAAAAAATTCCAAAAGTTATTACTAATATTAATGACGAGTTACTATATTCAAGTAGGAATCCTATCCCAGGTACTAAGCTTGGCAATGGATCTAGACCTAAAAAACAAATATGTATTTATGGTTTCGATAGAGAGCATCTAAAAGCGTTTACTTCGCTTAATAGTAAAACTCCTTTAGAGGCAGAAGAGGATATAGAAATATTAAGATTTATAGAGTTAGGGTATAAAGTAAAGATGATAGAAGTAGACGGATCAACACTTGCAGTAGACTACCCAACAGATATTATTGAAGTAGAAAAACTTTTAACTTAAGTATTTATTGATATGATAGATTTAACAAAAGGAAAAGATTCTATATATCCGTTTTCATTTACTGAAATCGATAAAGTTTTTGATGATGAAACCTTTAAGAAGTTAAATGAAGAATGGCCTCAGAAATATAGACAGACGGTAATGGGAGGTAGAAATCAAATGTCTAATTCCAATAAAAACTTTATACAAGAGGACTATGAAAAATGGTTAGGGAACTCTCCAACCTGGAAGAAAGTTTATAACTTATTAAATACTGATGAAACTTATAAAGCTCTAATCAAGCACCATAAACAAGCAATAGATCAATGGGATACTAGTTTCGATGATTATGATCTAGAACCTGAAAATAAAAAAGGTAAACTATACCTTCATATTGACTGGTCATCTGCTGGGAATAAATACAAAAGAGAAGTTCACGCTGATGTTCCAAGAAGAATTATAAACTTTCTTATATTTTTTAACAATAAAGATTGGGAAGGCGGAGATTTTATCGTACATTCTAGTGATAAAATAGATAAGTTTATATGGAATAAAGAAAAAAAAGATCATTACCCGGTACATAAAGTAGTAGAAGCAAAAGCAAACACAGCTTTCGTATTTGCATCAACTCCTAACTCCTTTCATGCAGTCTCAGAACAAGCAATAACTAGAACACCGAGACGTTTTATATATGGAGCTTATACATTAACAAAAGGATTAGCTTACAAGAGCGATAGACCAAAAAGATATTTAGATGAAACTAGAGGAGTATAATAAGATACAGCACTCAGAAAACAGTAAACAAATTGCAATCGATTTTGATGGTGTAATTCATGGTAACTCAAAAGGCTTTCACGACGGTACAGTTTACGATGAACCTATAGTAGGAAGTTTAGATGCAGTAAAACATTTTTATAATCAAGGTTACTCTATAATAGTCTTTACTGCCAAAGCTAAACCAGATAGACCCTTAGTTAACGGTAAAACAGGAGCACAATTAGTATGGGATTGGTTAGGAAACTATAATTTTTCTTCGTATATTAATAAAGTAACAGCAGAGAAGCCAAGAGCTTTAGTTTATATAGACGATAAAGGTTTAAGATTTAATAATTGGGAAGAAACATTAAAACAGGTTGATGAACTCACGAACACAGGAACTTAAGAATAAAGTACTTAGTTACGACGAACCTGAAAAAAGGTTGAGTGTATTAAAAGATGCATACAAAGGAGAAACAGCATACATTATAGCTGGTGGACCTTCGTTAAAAAACTATTCTAACGAATATCTTAAAGAAGCTTTAAAAGATAAATTAGTATTATCTATCAAACAATCATATGACTTACTAAGAGATGAAACAGATTTTCATATTTTAAATTTTACAAACTTTAGAGAGTATGACTGGACAGGAAATAAATCTATAGTACTATGGGAAATATTTGAGCAGTTTCATTACGAGATGATAGAGAAAAACAATATGGAATGTGACTTAGTACTTCCAGTTTATAGAAATAACCAACATACAGGAGGAGGAGTAGGGCCGGATAAAATGATATACTCAGTAGCAGAGAAAGGAGACTTTGAGCATTTAAAATTAGATCACCCTGAAGTAGGAATGAATCAACCTTGGGGACCTGGTATAATGTATGAAATATGTATTCCTTTAGCTATGCACTTAGGGTGTAGCAAAATTATATCTGTAGGCTGGGATATTGGGGACTTAAATTCCTTTAGTAACGGAGTAGAAGATGATACACAGAGAGTATTTCAAGAACACTTTTACGGTGATGAACATAAAAAGATAGTTTATGCTAAAACTTCTATGGGTCCCAGAGAGATAACCTCTGTGGCCAAGTCAACTGAAGGAATGTTTAAATGGCTAAAAGAAAATAATATTGATTGGGAGTTGGCTTCCGATAGAAACCCGGGGTATAATAAAATTCCAAGAATTACTTTATGATAGCAATAGGTTGTTTAGTTCAATGGTACGAAATAGAAATGGTAAAAGAGTATATAGATTCTCTTGCCAAATCAGCAAAAGGGTTTGAAGATAAAGTCATAATAGACTTTAAACTTGTAACTAATCAAGATCTGGAAAAGGTTATAGCAGGAGGAGAAGTGATGTTGGAGATCAAAGCTCGTTTTAATTACCTGATGGGTGAGTTAAGAGAAGCTGGATTCAAAGTAAACTGGGACATAAGTCCTGATCTATTTACTATAGCTGATTACAGAAGAACGTTTAATGAGAAATACTGTAATGAGGTAGATGTATTATTTTGGGGGGAATCAGATATGCTCGTACCTTCTCAAGCTATTCAAACTGTATTACTGTTACAAGACAGTGTAAAAGATACAACTCCTAAATGGGTAGGATTCTTTGCTACCTGTAAAATGTGGGATGATAGTTGGAAAACTGTTGAACATCCTAAACTTTCTAGCTTAGAAAGAGATCCATATGCCTGGTACGGTACAAGACACTATATGGACTATGATAAAATGGAAGAGATAAACTCAGACGTAGTATCACCAGACATTAAACATTTAGAGGATTTCAAATTTAATGGATGTGGACTATTCTTTTCATCTGAAATAGTTAGATCAGGTGTCAATATACCCGAATCAGTCTTCTTTACACATGAAGATACTGCTTTTATGAATAAACTATCTTTGACGTTTAGTAACGGGCAGATACCTTTCTATGTTGCTAAGAATATACTACTTGTACATAATAGAGAACATCCTAATAAGAGAAAATATGTTGAAGGAGAATCAGGAGATGATTTAAATGCACAACGTAAATCTAATAAATGGTATGAACTTGCAAGTGAGTACTCTAAGCATAATGCTTATAGTTTTAATAAACAAGGTAAAACTTACACATGGGAAGACGTATGGAACAACCTATAACAACCTGTATTAATACTAATAATAATTTTGCATACTTAAAACTAGCTGTGGAATCTATTAGGAATAATGCGTACTATAAAAATCAACCTATAGTAATATATGCTGAAAACTGTACTGATGGCACTAATAAATGGCTGAGATCAGTTCAAGAACTTTTAGACCTGACTATTATAATAGAGGAAAACGAAGTACCGAAAGGGATAGGAGGAGGAATGGACGTATGTGTTAGTAAGGCTAAAACTAAATATGTAAACATAATACATTCTGATATGTGGATAGCTCCTAACCAAGATATTGAACTATTAAAGCTTTACGATGGACTAGATAAATCTGAAAGATTGATCGCTTCTTCCTTTAGAATACAACCTAAAATATTCCCTAACGATCCTGACTACAGACCTGGTACAGTATTTGTACCTATGGATGGTTTTGGATCCTTCCATGATGATTTTGATAAACAAAAATTTGATGAATGGTCAACTGAATTTAGCAGAGATAATGACTTGACAGTAAGGAAAGGAGGAGGAGCAGGATTCTTTTGTAGAACTGAAGACTATAAATGGATAGGAGGAAATGATCCACTATTTGCTCCAGCATCTTTTGACGATATGGACTTGTTTATCCGTATGCAAAACGAAGGATATACTTTTAAAATGGTATCTAAATCAGTACTTTACCACTTTTCTGCTAGAGGATCACATTTTAGAGATGAAGCTAAAGATAATTTTAATTCTAAATCTACTAGACAGCAAAAAGCAGAGAGTGATAACAGTAGAAAGTTTTATGATAAATGGGGTCAAATGCCTGTTAGTGATGAAGCTACTTTTGTTACACCGATTAATAATCCAAAAGTACCTAATAGAATTCCTCTTATATGAAACCATGGATGTCTAGCAGTGAGATAGAGCTAGTAAAACACTTTCTCAAACCTGATATGACTATGTTGGAATGGGGCTCAGGGGGAAGCACAGTAGAGTTTAGCCCACTAGTTAAGAAATACTATTCTATAGAACATATAAAAGAATGGTATAATAAGGTGGATATAGAAATTAAAGTTCGTAAATTAAACAATGTAGTTAATATGCTACTCGAACCTGATCTACCTAGAACTATTCCTACTAAGTATGAAGAGTTTAAATCTTATATTGAAAAGATAGATGAGCTTGATGAGATGTTCGATGTTATATTAGTAGATGGTAGAGCAAGAGTACAGTGTGCTGAAAGAGCAATTAAGTATTTAAAAAAAGATGGAGTAATATTAGTACATGACTACTTTAGAAGACCTCAGTATCATAGTTTAGAAAAACTATTCTATATTAAAGGTATGGTAAAAGAGAATCAGTCTATAGTTGCTCTAAAAAAACAAAAGCCTATGGAAATAAGTATAATACAGCCAGCAAGAAATAATCTTAAATACCTTAAATGGTCTTATGATTCTATTAGAAAGAACCAAGATACTCATGAGGTAGAGATATGTGTTGCAGACGACGCATCAACTGATGGTACTTGGGACTGGTGTCTGGAAATGATGAAAAAAGATCCATTGTTTAAAGCACATCGTAACGAAGGACCAAAGAGATTAGGACATACTATTCTATACGATACTTTAGTAAATGAAGTAGCAACAAAAGATATTTGTATGATCTACCATGCTGATATGTATCTATGCCCAGGAGCTATCTCTGCAATAGAAAGACTTATAAAACCTAAAACGATTGTATCTTTGACCCGAATCGAACCTCCTTTACATCCTGACGGACCAGAAAAAGTACTATGGGCAGGTGGAGAGGAACCAGAAGAGTTTTTAGAAGGAGACTTACAAGACCTCCTCAATAGAGTTAAGAACCCTTCTAAAGTTACTGAAGGAATATTTGCTCCATGGGCATTTTATAAAAAGGATTTTCAATCAATAGGAGGACACGATCCTCTTTATGCTCCTCAATCTAAAGAAGACTCAGACATATTCAACCGTTTTCAATTAAACGGAGTAACGTTTAAACAGACATGGGAGGGTTTTGTATATCATATGACATGCAGAGGAAGTAGACGTAATACGAATGATAAAGCAGTTAATATCTATGAAGATAGTCCTGAATGGTTAGCACAGAATCAAAGATCTACTAGAAACTTTATTCGCAAATGGGGTCACTTTGTAATGCATGATCAGTTAATGAAGCCAATTGTACCTCCTAAGTACAATATTGGATTAGTAATAGACAACTGTAATTTAAATTTATTAACTACTTTAGAACCTTGGGCAGATAAGGTAGCAGTAAATAAAGAATCGTCTTTTATAATAGATCAGTATATAAATAGTGAACAGGTTAATACTATTATAGATTTAAGCAAAAGAGTAGAAATAGGGAACACTATTAATACTGATATTTATATTAACATAGACGGTAATACTTTTGATAATAGTGACTATGAATTAATAGCTCAAATGTCAAGCATATTAAAGGAAAGCGGTGAAGAAGGAGTATTCGAATTAGGTAACCTGAAAATAACCGTTGTTAAATTAAATACCTATACAGACAAATTAATTAAACTATGAAAAAATATTTAATAGAATTCACTCATGTAGATGGATCAGTAGAAGAAGTTACATTAAGAACAGACAGGATAGATTGGTCTATAGAACAGTACAAAAGAAATAGAGCGATAGCTAGTCATCAAATAATCAAAGAAGAAAAATCAAATAACAAGCAAATGCTATTTGGATAACTATTTATTAATATGAAAAACATACAAACATTTGTAAAAAAGGTAATAAACGAAGCAGCAAAGATTAATTTTGCAGGACATCAGTTTATGCTTAAAGTAGATACTAACGAAGATCCTCAGAAGAAAGGAGTTAAAGTTCAATTTATTCCTACAGAATTCGGATCAATATCTCCTACAGAGCAAAATGATATTGCAATAGAACTTGAAGGTAGATTAGAATCTGGACTATCGGAATACGAATTAAGAGTAGAACGTGATAGAAACCTTAAAGATAAGAGCATTATAGGGTTCTTTATTTATATAGAGTACTTTGATAAAATTATCCGCAAAGCACTATCAGGTGAAAGCCCTACGGTAGAAAAAGAAGTCGACGATTCAGACGTATCGGCTGTTTAGTATTACCTTATTAAGGTTAACGTAATTTACAATATATGATTGACCCAAAAAAACGAATTAGACAAGTTCTTTTTTCTATACATAAGTTATCGTATAGGATTAAAGAAGTGAAAGTAGATAAGAAGCATATGGATAAGAAAGCATTCATAGAAGTTATACAACAGCTCCGTAAAATAGAAGATAGAAGAGATTTTATTACGACTGAGATTGGCATGGACATGACAGCTTATGAAGATGATTTTTTTGCAGTAATAGAAAATCTATTTAAAATAGTTTTTAATACTGAGCAATTAGAATTAATACAAATGTACCTTTACCAATTAGCTCCGGATAAAGAATGGGACGGTAAAATAACAGTAGAGGTTTCTAACGGGACTGAAGAGACTTTATCATTTAAAACTCCCACACAGGTCTGGAACGTTATCAATAAATTTAAATAAATACCTACTATGGCAAACATTAATATATCAGATTTTAAAGAGAGTATTAAAGATAGCAGAGTAAGTTTACAAACTAACACAGAGCTTACACAGCTTACTATCATTTTTCTTGGAAATGCTATTAGTATTCCAGTATACAATTTAGAGTTTATCACAGAAGAAAATGCAAATTCAGTAAAAACCAACTTAGGACTATAGATATGGTTAATGTTAGTGATACAGCAGCTAATCAACTTCAAAGTATATTCTTAGAAGAGAATAAAGTTCCTAAAGATAATTACGTTAGAGTTGGAGTAAAATCTGGAGGCTGTTCTGGTCTATCTTACATATTAGATTTTGATGATAAGTCATCTGAAGGAGATAAAGTAGTTGAATCTAACGGGATTAACCTTCTCATAGATAAAAAGAGTTTACTCTACCTTATAGGAACTACTTTAGAATACTCTTCCGGACTTAATGGAAAAGGATTTCATTGGTCAAACCCAAATGCATCTCGATCTTGTGGATGCGGAGAAAGTTTTTCACTTTAATTTAAAAATTAGTTGGTTTTCTGATAAGATCTTCTTATCTTTATATCTAATATAAAAACGGTTATAACTATGCAAGAATTAAAAATGCTTCCCTGTCCTAAATGTGGCAAAGATTTCCCGGAAAAGAGAAAAGAATTAGGCTACCACGTATGTGTTAACTGTTCTACTGTTAAAGGTGTAGTAGGTGTAACTACTGTTGAAGGTACAGGAGATCATACCTATAACGATATTATCATAATGTCCCAAGATAAGTATAGAGCAATCGCAACAGCAGAAGCTCACCAAACTGGAAATAAAACAGCACAGCTAGAACTCCTTAATTTAGATGTAGACGAAAACGAAGTATCACAATCAGTAAAAGAATCTGTCAATAATGTATTTAATGATGAAGTTGTTGATGATGAAGCCGATAATGATACCCTTAGAATTAAAGGAATAGATTACTAAATGGCTAGACCTTCTAAAATATTATCCAAAGAATCAATAGTAGCAGCACAATCACAGACTCGTTCTAATATGTCTGCTGCTAGATATCTTCGTGTATCTTATAACCATTATAAGAAGTATGCTAAGATGTATAAAAATGATGATGGTATAACATTATTAGAAGCTCATATGAACCAAGAGGGTAAGGGTATTCCTAAATTCTTATCAAATGGAGGAACTGAACCGCCCCTTATGGACCTTATAGAAGGTAGAATCCCAGTTGAACATTTTGACGCTAGTAAAATTAAACAGAGATTAATATTCGAAGGTTTAATAGAAGAGGTCTGTGCTAATTGTGGATTTTCGGAGAGACGTGTTACAGATACAAAAGTACCTGTAATTTTAAATTTTAAAGATGGAAATAAAAAAAATTACCATTTAAAAAACTTAGAGTTTCTCTGTTACAATTGCTCTTTTCTGTATGCAGCATCTCCAATAGAGGAGAAACGTGCAGAGGCAATGGAAGACTACGTCAAAACACGTGATGATGAACCTGATTGGGAGATGGATCAAGCACATATTGATCACCTTAAGGACTTAGGACTGTACGACGATGAAAAACCAGGGGAAGAATATATCTCTAGAATTTAGAACTATTTATATACATGTCTAAGAAGAAAACTAATAAGCTTTCAACTTTTAAAAAGCATAAACCCCTCGAAAGAAGAGTAGCCGATGACTTAGTTCGGCTCTCTGAACGTAATGAAAAGTTACGAGACAAGGAGATAGGAACAAGCTTCCTCGATCTCTTCAACTAAAAACTTATATATGAAAAAATTGACTTTAACTGTTATGGTTTCATTGGCTTCTTCTTTAGTACTAGCATTTGGTACTTTTGCAGCAATCAAAGAGGCAACACCAATTGATATGGAACCTCCCAGGCCTTTGGCCTTAATCGTTCCCTCAATAGAAAAAGTAGAAGTAAAACTAGCTAGTAAAAGCTATAGCTCATTCCTTCATGAAGTAGGAAAGAGAGAATCTTCAAATAGATACGAAATAGTAAACAAATTTGGTTATATGGGGAAGTATCAATTTGGTAGAAAGACGTTAGATGGATTAGGATTCGAAGACATTACTAACAAAGAATTTTTAAACAGCCCTAGATTACAAGAACAAGCAATGTCTGCTTTATTAAGACACAATAAAAGAGTTTTAAAAAGACTGATTAAAAAGTACGAAGGCAAAACAGTACACGGTATATATGTTACTGAATCTGGATTACTAGCAGCAGCACATTTAGCTGGGCCTGGTAATGTTCGTAAATGGTTACGTTCAGGCAAAGAGTTTAAAGATGGATTAGGTACAAGTATTGTATCTTACATAGTAAAATTTTCAGGTTACCAAGTATAAAATTATTAAGTTATGGATAAGAAAAGAGTAATATTTTTCGGTACAGATACTCTCCAAGGTGTAGGAGCAGAATGGCCAAGATTAGCAATAGATTGTAAATTTGTTCCAAAAGAACTACTTCCAGCTAATTGGGAGGCATTTATGAAAAAAACAGAGTTTAACTTTGAAGTAATACAGAAGGAGTATAAAAGAATTTGTGATCTATATGGATTTGCAAAAGACTTACCTGAAGTTGTAGAGTTCAGAGAAGGTAAGAACTGGCCTAAGTTAGTAGAGAATAATTATAAAGATACTGTAGAAGTACTAGTACCAAAATTAAACGGCCAGAGTCTCTTTACTCTATCTTTTAATCTCATTTCCGGAATCGTATACGAAGATTTTGATTTACATGATCTCGAAGATACTGCAGTTATATTAGCATTGCCTGATGCCAAAAACGATATAATGTATAGAGCAGTACCCGGTCAAGACAATTTAGAGAATATTACTATTTGGAACTATGCTTTAACTATATCTAGAATTAGGCAATATGTAGAAGATAGAGGAGGAAACTTTTATTATTTTCACTTAGAAGATTGGCCTAAAGAATTATATGATGATAGACTTAATCCTCTCTTACACCATATAAAAGAAAGCCTTCTATTTGAAAACTCTTTATACTCATACGTTCCAGGTGATATACTTAAAAGAAAATACAATGGTTTTCATCTAGATGGTTTAGCTCATAATACTATTAAAGATATATTCATACAAGTTATGAAAAAAAATCAACATTTAAACTTATTTAAATAGTTGCGTAACTGAGATATATTTCTTATATTTAAGTATAAATAAAAAAATAAAGGTTATGGCAGAAAAAGGAGGACTAGAAGCGCAGAATTTAATCAATGAATATAATTATGCAGGAGCATTAGAGATATTTAAAAACGATAGATGGGTTCGAGTTATTTCAAAAGACTTTAGAGCATTTAATGGACCACGTAGAATAACTCAACCTCAATATACTGAGTTAGGAAATGTAGATGTACCTATGATGACTTATGAATACTTCGGCCCAGTATATAGTTGGGGGACTAATAATGTAGTAGCTTATTCCGATACAGGCTCATTAGAGAAAAACAAACAGTGGGAAAGAGCTAGAAATATCTCAGAAAAAAGAGGAGTATAGATATGGTTAAATTACATTTTAATACAACAGAAGAATTTGAAACTTTATTTAAGAACAAGAGTCTAGCTGTTACTGATACTATATACGACGGAATAGAAGAGGCTATGAAGAAAGGAGATAAAACAGCTATGCTTTTTGAACTAAGTTTTGCTGATACTGAAAGAGCATTTGAAATGAGCCTTCCACAGAGTCAATGGGTAGACTCATTAGAATCCTGTTTAAACCATTATCATGAACTTGAAGAAGGAGATAAAGCTATTGATGCCTGGAAATTACTTGAAGCAGCTAAACTATGGTGAATTGGGAACTTCCTTACTTATCAAAGCAGGAAAAAGAAGAATTATCTAATTTAGATTTCGTTAACGGAAAAGAGTTTTACGGAAGAATAAATAAAGCTACTTCTAAGATAGAAACTTATAGTGGTGAATTACAAGAAGATGTATTTTCTAAACTAGATTTACCCGGGAGTATAGATAGTTGGATAGAAAATGGATTTATAACTGAAAATGATAGTGAAGAAATTAAATGGAACTACCCTATCTACAATCAAAATAAGTACGGATTTAGAACTGATGAATGGATAGATCAAGAAGGTATCATATTTTTAGGATGTAGTGATACTTACGGTCACTATTCTCACGAAAAGAATACTTGGGCTAGAATAGTTAGTAAGAATTTTGATAAAAGATGTTACAATCTAGGTATCAACGGAGGAACTATCATAGGCTGCTACAGACTTTTAAAAAGATGGCTCCCAGATATAAAATCTAAAACAGTTTGCTTACTTATTCCTGGTCTTAGTAGGTTAGAATTATTTAGTTATGATTCTTTTGGACAACGTCATATATCAATCGGTGACAAAACAGTACTTACTCCCCCCAACACTAAGTTAGATAAACAAACACAAGATTCTATTTTTAAGCTCATTACCGAAAATATTTGCTCTGCAGCTTATAAAGCAGTAACTTTAAACCTAGCATTAGACGGCATTAAAAGTATTTGTGAGAAAAATAATATCAACTTAGTATATGAGTATAATCCGTATACCTTCCAAAGTCGCGATAATACTAATATTAAACTACCTGCAGACTCAGAACTTGGCTTAGCGATGGACTTAGCACATAAAGGCAATGTTTATCAAGAATCAATAGCTAAACATTTTATTAGGGAATTGAATAAATTTAACTATTTATAAGTAACAAAAATATGTTCTGTTTAAAGGTAGCATTACTTAACCTTAAAAATAATAACAGATGCAAAATTTACCTAAAGTAGAGTTGTCTAATTTTTATGTCGAGTTTATCGAAATTGCTTTATCTATACTCGTAATAATGTGGGTAAAAGATTTAGTAGCTTCATTAATGGAAGGCATGAAGTTCAGAACAAATAAACATTTTAATGAAGGAGATAAAGTACTATTAGACGGCAAGCAAGCAATGATTATTAGTATTGGATGGACTCAAAGTGTATTCGGTGTATATGGAGAAATGGGATACACATGGAGGTATATTCCTAATAAGAAAATTGAAGGGCTTAAACTAGAAAAGATAGTTGACCCAGATTTACATCCTGATACTGCTGTAGAAAAAGCACAAAAACTTAAAAATATTTTAGGAAATAACTAAGTAAGTAGTTGCCTACCCGAGTTATTCTCCTTATATTTATAGTATATTAATTTAAAAAGGTTATAATTATGTCAGATGTAATATCAAGTTTCGGTAAAGGTTTAGATTCTTACCTCACAAAAGATCAAATTAGAAAGTCAACTCCATTAGTGTTTGCAGATGCTCCTACTAACCCAGATGTTAGTGATAAGTATCTTTTTGTTAATTCAGAAACAATAATTGATGACTTAGCAAAGTTAAACTGGTTCCCAGTTACTTCTGCTCAGAGAAAAAGTAAAGGGAAATCTACTATTTTCTCTAAACATATGATTTCATTTCAAAATCCAGATATCAAAATTACTTCTAAAGATGGCGATGATGCTTATCCTAGAATTATTATGACTAACTCTCACGATGGCATGCAATCATTTCAATTTTCAGTTGGTATATTTAGAATGGTTTGTTCTAATGGATTAGTTGTCGCTGATGAAAAGTTTTCTTCATTCAAAATAAAGCATAAAGGTTATACCTTTGGAGAGCTTAGGAACGTTGTGGTAGAGGCAGTAAAAGATCTACCTAACAAAGTAGAAGTACTTAATAATATGAAGTCAAGAATACTTTCTACTGATGAGAAAAGACAATTAGCTTTAGATGCTATGTTAATTAGAGCAGGAGTTAAGACTTTAAACTATGATGAAGAAACTATAGATGAAATCTTAGAACCTAAACGTTCAGAAGATAGAGGAGATGATCTATGGAGAACTTTTAACGTAATTCAAGAAAAGATCACTCAAGGAGACTTTCATGCTGCCTTAACTGGAGCTAAAGTTAGAAAAGTTCGTAAGATTAAATCTTTTGAAAAGGATATGAAAGTTAATAAAGAATTATTTAAGCTAGCAACAAATTTAATATGATACCAGATTCAATAGAAAAATGTGTGAACTGTGGGGAGAATACTCCCTATAAGTTTGCAGATAATATTTTTAATAGAAGTTTTTATGTAGCAGCAGCTGGACAGTTATGTCAATCATGTTATGAAAAAGTATACGCGTTATGAAAAAAGGAGTTATAGCAGGTAACTTTGATGTTATGCATCCTGGTTATATTGCGATGTTTAAAGAAGCAAAACTACATTGCGACTGTCTTATTGTTCTACTTCACACGGACCCTTCAATAGAGAGACCAAATAAGCTTAAACCTATACTATCTCTAGAAGATAGAAAAGAAATGCTTCACAGCAATAGGTATATAGATGATGTATTTAGCTATACTTATGAAGAAACGTTACTAGATCTATTGAAGATTGGAGAATTTGATATTAGATTCTTAGGAGATGACTATATAGATAAGCCTTATACTGGAGACGTTTTAAAAATACCTGTCCATTATTTAGATAGAAGCCACGGATGGTCTACTACAAAGTTTAAGAATTTAATCTCTAATTCAATTTAAATGTACTTTGATAAACCCCTTCATAAAACTTCAGAGGAGAACATATTTCACCTAGCACCTATACCCGTATACTGTAAGCAATTTGAAGATGACGACTTTCAAGACGCTGTGTTTAGATTAGGATTAAAACATTTATCTCCTGAGCAGAAACAAATGGGTCAAGAGCTTCCTGATCAATATGATGAAAATAGACAGAAATGGTATGAACTACCTTCTGACTATAAAGAAACATGGGTAGAAGAAGATGAGGATATCCCTATTGGAAGTAGGTTTTATACTCCTCCTAATGATTTCCTAGAAATAGATAATCCACTAGTTACTAATATCAATAACAGAATTACAGAAGGCTTCAGTATATTAGCAGAGTCTATCAATAAACCTATATATGAATCTAAAATAACAGAGAGCTGGCTTCAATATTACGAACCATATTCAGGCAGAGGACATAATGCTCACAACCATTGTAGATGGCAAAGAGGAGAAGAAAAACCTCTTATGTTTTCCGGAGGATATTATCTAGCAGATGGAGAACCTATTAAGGATCATCCTTACTCTGGAGCTTTTGCTTTTCATATCAGAGGACAACTCCATTTTATTAGACCTAAAAAAGGTATGCTTATATTATGGCCTTACGACATAGTTCATTCAGTTAAACCATTTTACGGTAAAACACAAAGAGCAGTTATTAATTTTAATATACAAAGTGTTGGGTAAGTTATATGTATACGGTTGTTCGTTTAGTATTCCTTTCTTTATAGAAGAACATGAAAGTTGGATGCAACTTACTGCGAATTGGTTTGAAAAAGAATTAGTTAATAGAGCTGAAATTGCTATAGATCATAGAGAAACCTTTCATAGGCTACAACAAGATGCTCCTAATTTTACAGAGGATGACTTAGTTATATACCAATTTACAGCAGGAGTGAGAAAAGGATATAGAATAGGAGATGATGATAAATATTATTCTTCAGCCGGACTAGCATCTACTCTTGAGGAAACATTAGAGGTATTTGATAAACATGGTGGCGGTAGAGATAAGTATCCTAATCCTGACAAATTATTAACTCTAATAGATTATATTAATAAGTGGGGCTCTGATAGTGACTTTTATAATTATAATTGTCCTAATAATCTTCTGTCTTCTATGGTTACTAAGTACTTGTTTTTACATTTAGATGATAGCTTTAAAAAGTATATTGATGAACATACTGTAAAAATATTCGGTAACTTATCTATAAAAGATTACAATAGAGAAAATAAAACAGGCTTAATGCATTCCGGAAGAGGTGTAGATAGGGAAGATTTACATCCTGACGAACAAGCACATAAACATATACATTTATCAATTTTAAATCAATACAATGGTATTTATAAGAACTTTTTGGGGAGACCTCTCTAAATATATTCATCAAATGGATGAGGCTAAATTAGATAACTTGAATGAAAAAGTTATAGTTTGGGGTAAAGAGAATGAAAAAATACTTACTGAAAAAGGTTTTGATTGTTATTTAGTACATGACGGACCTTATGATACTAGCATTGCATCGGATCATACATTTAAAGACTTTAGAAGTTTAAACCATAAGCTTAAAGCTATTGAAATAGGAGTAGAGTTATTTCAAGAGGTAGTTCTTGTAGATTGGGACTGTCATTTAATCAGACCGATTGACTCAGAATTCTATACTTCTTTAAAAGTAGGAGGTCCTTTACAAGTGCCTTTATATATTTACCCTGAAAAAGCTTTTGTAGAGCTAAAAAAAGTTAAAAATATTAATCCTTTTATTACTGAATTAGAGAAACAAGTCAAAGCTAATTCTTATAAATATAAAGGAGGGTATGTAATTCCTAATACTGGCTTTGTGTACTGTAATTCTTTACTGGTTGCAAAAAAACTTATACAGTTATCTATGGACAATAACCTATTAGCAGTTCCTGATGAGCTTTCGGTTATGAAATATGCTTTAGACTCTGGTCTAACAATGGAACAGTATATAGAGACTATAGAACCTCAAGTAGTAATAGGTAAACAACATGAACTAGATTGGTGGATAGATGATCAAAATACTTTTAACGAGTATATAGAAAAGTTAAAATATAAGAAGATATATTTTGATCACAGGTAGAAAGTTCGTATATTAAGGTATAATAAATTTAAATAAAAGTTATGAAGAAGGAGTATTACATTGCCAAATCAAGAATGAACGGAAAGATTTCAGATACTATGATCGAAGGTCAAGGAATATCTGTAGAAGGGTATAGTTATGAACTTATCTCTAAAGCTCCAGCAGGTAGAAGAGCGGTAAGAAGATTAGTAAGTGAGGAATTAAAAACTCGAATTACTATATATGCGTAATTATAAACAGTTCATAAAATCATTAGTTAAGGAACGAAAAATTACTCCTAGTGAGAAATTAGCTAATAGGGCAGCATATATGGGCACAGGATTTCTTATTCTGTCTCCTTATTTAATTCCATACGGCGATATAGGAGGGTATACATACCTTATCGGCGCAGTACTAACTACTCCTCAAGTGTGGTTAGCTAAACAATGGAACCTAGTTCTCCTTAATGGTAACCTCTTAGTTGGTTACGGGATATTTCTATGGGGATAGTTTGTTAAAACAAGTAAATATTCGTATATTTAGATATAAAAATAAAGGTTATGGCACTATTTAATATAAACGGTAACATTGAATATTCTCAAAGAGGGTATATACAGTCTCCACCAGTTTCAGGTACCAGTGTAAAGAGGCATTACTATGAATGTAAAGCTCCAGTATACGGTATAGCTAATACAATATCGGGGAAGTATATAATGCCTCATTGGATAAAAGTTCATTATAAAACTGAATTAAAAGATATAATAGTGGAAGAACCTAAGAAAGAGTTATTTGAAGAGCTATTTGTTGAACCTAAAAACTGGAAGTTTAAATCAGCTACATCAGACAAAGAATATACTGTAAGAGAAGGCAAAAACGGTCTGCATTGTGACTGTTGGGGCTATATAGCTCATCGTAAATGTAAACATTTAAAAGAAGTTAGTGAAAAAGAATTTTAAACACTTAGTTATAGTAGGTCACCCAGATCAAAAATCATTTTGTTACAACGGTATATTTAAAACAATAGTACGTACATTTAAGAATTGCCCAGATCAGGTAGCTTGGAGAGTTATTGATTTATACGAGGATAAACTCCATAGAGATAAGACTGAAATGATACAAAACTATAAAAACTCTGTTACTTGGGCTACTCACTTATATTTTATATCTCCTGTTTGGTGGTTTAGATTAACTCCTAAGATGGAAACATTCTTTGATGAAGTTCTTACACCGGGATTTGCATATAACTTTGTACCTTTGTTTGGTAAATATGCTTACCCTAAACCAAAATTAAGTGATAAAAAAGTTAGAACCTATATTACCCATGGAGCTCCAATGCTTCCAGTTATAACACTATATCTGAATTCAGTTAAGTTAAGATTGGTGATGGGAGTATATACATTTGTATTTGGCTGGAATCTTAATAGATGGTTTAAGACCAAGCAATTCTGGTCCGTACCTTTTGTAGATGCAGCAACTAGAAAAAAATACTTAAAAGTAGTTACAAAAGACATTAAAAGAGATTTAAATGGATAAACGAATCATAGATATACTCGATAAAGAAAAGAGTAGACAATCAAGTACTATAGAACTAATTGCTAGTGAAAACTTTGCTTCTGATGCTGTTATGGAATTAGCAGGCTCAATACTTACAAATAAATACGCAGAAGGGTATCCCGGCAAAAGGTATTACAATGGATGTGATCATATGGATGAAATTGAAAATCTTGCAATAGAGGAACTCAAAAAATTATACAGTTGTAACTTTGCCAATGTACAACCTCATTGTGGAGCAAATGCTAATACAGCAGTATTTCAAGCATTCTTAAAACCAGGTGATAGGATATTAGGGATGGGTTTAGCTAGTGGAGGGCATTTATCACATGGAAGCAAACCTAACATTTCAGGTAAAATTTATGATGCATATTCATACGGAGTAGATATAGATGGTTTTTTAAATTACGATGGTATAAGAAATTATGCATTAAAAGTAAAACCAAAAATGATTATAGCTGGTGCAAGTGCTTATTCAAGAATAATCAATTGGAAGAAGTTTAGAGAAATAGCTGATGAAGTAGGAGCAATACTTTTAGTAGATATGGCTCATTACTCAGGTCTTATCGCAGGAGGAGAATACCCTAATCCAGTTGAGTATGCAGATGTTGTAACTTCAACAACTCATAAAACCTTAAGAGGACCGAGAGGCGGAATTATTATCTGGAATAACTCAGATTATACAAAGAAAATAAATGGAGCAATATTTCCGGGTACTCAAGGTGGTCCTCTAATGCATATAATTGCTGCTAAAGCACAATGTTTTATAGAAGCAAATACACCAGAGTTTAAGGAGTACTGTGTTAAGGTAAAAGAAAACGCAAACCATATGTGTGATGTGTTTAGAGATAATAATATACCTATCTTAACTGGTGGAACTGATTCTCATTTAATATTAATTGATTTATCCACTAAAAATCATAGTGGAAAAGTAGTTGCTGATATGTTAGAAGAGAACGGTATTACTGTTAATAAGAACGGTATTCCTAACGATCCTCGTAGTTTCATAGAGACTAGTGGTATCCGAATAGGAACAGCAGCAGAAACAACAAGAGGCCATAGTAGCAATTGGTTTAGGGAATTAGCAATAAAAATAAGCACTTTAATAAACGGTAAATAAAATGGGATATATTTTAGTAGGAATTATATGGTGCTGGTGGTTAGAATACTATACTACCAGTAATATTGAAGGTGAATTAGGTAGAAATTGGATTTGGAGAGAAAGATTCTTCCATACATTATTATGGCCATTTAGTTTGGCAACCTTTGTATATGAATTCGTAAAACAAATACTTTAATGAACGTAGCAGTACTCGTAGATATAATAAAAGAAACTAAATCTAATTGGAGATTTATATTTGAAGATCCTTTACTCGATAGGATTAATATGATATCAGGAATGCTAGTACAGTTATGCAGCAAACCTGGTAAGGGAGATTCAGCAGTTCGTAACTATTCAGTTGCCTCTTGGGCAGATGGTACTCCTAGATTTGAATTAATTATCACTTATTTAGAAGGAGGAGCAATGAGTGAATATCTATTTAAAGAGGCTAAGATAGGTGATGAATTTGCGTATAGAGGACCAATGGGAGTATTTACTCTTCCAGAGACTATAGATAGAGACCTTTACTTTGTATCTACTGGTTCAGGTATAAGCCCTTTCCGTTCTATGATTAATTTTATAGCTCTAAATGGAGTTCCTACTCAAGAAGTAAAACTTTTCTTTGGTACTAGAAAACAAGAGGACATATGTTATTGGGAAGAAATGAAACTTATTGAAAGCATACTTCCTAATTTTAAATTTATTCCAACTTTATCTCAAGAAGAGTGGGAAGGTAAAACCGGATATGTTCATGAACATTATCTTAAACTAATAGATGAAAAGCAACTTTTAGGACTACAAAAACCTCTAGTATACTATTGTGGATGGGATAGAATGGTAAAAGAAGGTAGAGAGCATTTATCTAAAAGAGGATTTAAAATGACTAAAGATATTAGGGTTGAAATATTTGGATAATACTATAAAAATAGTTGCCTACCCGAGTTATATTTCTTATATTTATAGTATAATAAAAAGATAAAATAAAGGTTATGTCAAAACAAATAGAAATTTTAGAAAGTAGATTAGAAGAGCTTTACGATAGTAAGAATGGGCTTGAAGATAGATCGCATAAATTAATAAGACGTAAAAAGAACGAGCAGAGACTTATGCTTGGTAATTACTTCCACGTAAACAGTGAAAAGTTTATATGTCAAATATCTAGCGATGAATGTGTAAGGTTAAAATACTCTGGTGATAAGTATGGAGAGCTTATATCTTACCAATTAAACTACAACTGGTCAAGAGATGATAATGGTGAAAGAGTTGTTGATAGTAAGGTATTCCATAATGGTTCAACTTATGAAACTTTAGATGAAAATATGCTAAATGAGTCACAAGCTAGATTTGAATTTATGCAATGTGCTGTTGATCACAATGACGATATAATTGCTGCTTGGAATACTATCGAAAAAAAGTACGATAAGCTTACTGAGACATTTTATAAGCCTATGAAGGAGCTTAGAGAATCTTTAATCTCACAGCAAAGCGATATTGCTAAACTTGAAAAGAAAGCTTTAAGAGATAAACTATCAGGAAAAGGAATTACATTTACTAATAGCGAGTCAGGTAAATTACCTGAGTTGGAGGTAAGATGGGATTGGAGTATAAGTAGAATAAAAACTTTAAAAGTATTAAGAATGACTGCTTCTGGTAAATCAGCAGACTTAGAGATTACCCAAAAGAGTAATAGATGGGATGATAATACTAAATCGTATATTGATACTGAAGCAACTAACACTTACGATAGAGTCAGAATGGATAAGGTAGAGTACTTAATTAAATCTGCTCAACGTAATAGTCAATTAGTAAGCGAAACAAAGTGAAAAAGAAGAGTTTGAAAAAGGTTCAAGTATCGATGCAGGATATATGGAATGCATCAAAACCTAACGTAGAGAAAAGTAAAAAAGCATACAGTCGAAAAGGTAAAAGTAAACCAAACTTTGACGAAGATGATAATTTTTATCCTGATAGTAAATTATAACTATGGCATACGTATATAAATCTAAACATACTCCTATAGCAGTGGTATACACGATAGGAAGAGGACGTAAATACTATATAAAGGAATTTACAGATCTAAAATGCCCTGATCCTATCGTAGCATCAAGATCTAGAAAGCTTCCTAATGGAGCTATTATAGAACAGATTGGTGTAGGAACTAGCTTTAAAGAAATATATAAAAAGAAATATAAAGTAAAATAATATGAATAAACAAGAGAAGTTAATATTAGCATTTGTAGCATTTGCAGTTTTAATAAGGTTAATACCACATCCTCCAAACTTTACTCCAATAGTTGCATTAGCGTTATTTGGTTCAACTACATTTAGAAATAAATGGTTAGGAATATTTCTACCAATACTAGCATTAGGAATATCTGATTTGTACCTAGGATTTTACTCTATATCAATATGGGTATATAGTTCGTTCTTTTTAATTAGCCTACTAGGAACATATTGGAAAAAGATAAAGGTTACAAATGTATTAACATCATCTGTTATCTTTTTTATTATCACCAACTTTGGAGTTTGGTTAGGTGGTTATCCAAAAACAATAGAAGGGTTATTACTTTGTTATACTATGGCAATTCCTTTCTTTATAAACTCTATAATAGGAGATTTATTTTTCAGTTACCTATTAAAGTATTCATTTAGATATTCTGAAAATAAACTCATTAACTTTAACATTAAATAAATAATAGCCTATAAATAATCAATATGAAAAAACAAGTTTTAATACTTATAACTCTTTTTTTAACTTTAATATCCTGTAACAAAGGAGAAGAAGTTTTGGATCCAGTAATTTCCGAGCCGACTGTTAAACTTTTATTTGTTGCAAACGAAGGAAACTATGGCGAAAAAAACGGATCTATATCAGTAATAGATGAAGAAGGTGTAATTAACACCATAGAGAATGTAGGAGATGTAGTCCAATCATTGCTAGTTTATAATGATAAGTTATTTGTTATAGTAAATAACTCTCACATGATAAAAGTATTTAATATTTTTAAAGATGGAATGTTAGAAATAGATTCTGAAATATCTACAAATGGATCATCTCCAAGAGAAATGATTGTATTTCAAGATAAACTGTACTTTACTAATTGGAACACAAGCGATATCAAAGTTTTAAACCTATTAAACTACACTATTGAATCCTCTATAGAAGTAGACGGTTTACCTGAATCTATTATAGAAAATAATGGAGATTTATATGTTGGAATTACGATGAACTCTGATTATAGTGATGCATCAACAGTTGTAAAGATTAACCCAGTCGCCAATAATATAACAGATTCATACGAAGTTGGAGACGGTCCAACCTCTCTATTAGTAGAGGACGATGTAATTTATATTGCTAGAACTTTTTATGATGAAAATTGGAACGCATTTCATGGTACTAGCTCAATAGATATAAAACTTGACAATACAATTAGGATAGCAGATTATGGTGCAGGGACTGTATGTGGAGGCTCAGTGCATTCATATGCTCAAAAAACTTATAGAAGTTTCCAAGGAGGAATTGCTTCTATTAAAGAAGATTTAACTATAGATGAAAGTACTTTAATTGGTAATTACGATGCTAATAATGTTTATTCTGTAGAAACTATTGGCGATAGAGTATACGTTGGAACATATGACGGGTATGTAAAAATTCTTTCTCAAGATAACGTTGAGATTTCCAATTTTAAAGTAGGAATTTTCCCAGGTGATTTTGCAATATGGAAAAATAACTAATAGATGAAGCAACAAATAGCATTTGCCAAAGCAGTTAAAGTAATTGAATCATGTACTAATGAATCACATCTAGAAGGAGCATATAACTACCTTAATAACTTCTTTAATGTATATCAACAGACGATGATGCATCAGGCACTCTTAATGGAATACACTAAAAAACAAGTAACACTAGAACTAACCAATTAACCCTATTAATAATTACTAAATGAAAAACGTTTTTACATCACTGCTGCTGATAATTACCCTATATGTTACAGCTCAACAAACCCCAGATTTTATTACAGCCGATCTTAACCGCAATATGAATGGGGTATGGATTAATTTTGAACATAATAATGTTCTTACTATGACTTTAGACGGTAGATTTAATAGAGTATTTACCGACACTGATGGTGTAACAGATACTATTACAGGTAAGTACGAAATCAAAGGAAAGAACTTCTTTGTTACTAAGCCAGATGATCAATATTCACTTCACTTTGTTTTATCACAAGATAGACATACTCTAGTAGTTACAAGGCCTAGAAAAGATTTAAAGGAGTATGAAGCAACCGCATGGTTATTTTTCAAAGTGAAGTAAATATGAATCAATATCTAGAACATAAAGAGAAAGGTTTTTACCATCTTAAAAATGTAATACCAGATTATGTTGTTTTAGATCTAAGAGAAAGATTAGTAAACTTAAAAATAAAGTATGCTGAGAGAGAAGGAGAACCAAGACATAACGGAACAGGAATGTTCTGGAAAGGGTTAGAGTTAGCTAGCACATTAGATCCTAACCTATGGAAGTACTACAAGTCGGAATTTATGTTAGACATAGCACAGAGATTCCTCGACACTGATATACCTTATCTTTTTAATGATCAGGCAGTAGTTAAACTTCCAGAAGAAGAGTTCTTCTTTCCTCCCCATACTGATAATAAATTTGGACCTGATCCAGAAGGATCTTTAAGAGGGGAGTTTAGTACAATTAACTGCTGTATGATATTAGTTGACTCTCCAAAAGAAGCAGGAGGTATATCTTGTTTTAACAAAGTTACTCAAGAGTATGAATTCATAGACACTAAAGCTGGTGATATAATAGTAATAGATGGAAACACCCTTCATAAATCAGAAGTAAATAATATTACAGAGCCCCGACCTCTTTATGCCTGTGTATACTCAACACATCCAATTGGTAACCACGACAAAGGTTACTACAGTGAAAAGTTTATTTAAAGTTACAAAGATAACTTAATATTCTTCCGGTTATACGAGATAAAATTCATATCTTTAAGTATTAAAGAAAGAGAGATATACTCTCTTACTAATTAACTTAATTTATTTCTACTATGATTCAAACTATCTATCACACCGACGAAAACATCAAAAAAACTCTTCAATCTCTATTAGAATCTAATTCGATTACACCCGAATTCGCCGACGATATTTACAATTTAGTATACAATAAAAATTTAACCAAAAAAACTCTTCTATCTCTAACCGACCATAAATAATAATTAAAAATAACTCGGGGAGAAGTTAACTCCTCGGGTATTTCTTCTTATATTAAGGTATAATTAATAAGATAAAAATAAAGGTTATGAAAAAAGCAAAACGCCATTACGAATCTTGGTCGATCGAAGAAGCAAGATCATTCTTAGATTTCTACTTATCTAATGTTACTAGAAAAGAGTACAGTATTCTTATTGAAACTTTCGCAAAGGAAGTTGATAGAACTTATGATGCAATTGCATTTAGAGTAAAAGAGATCCTCAGTATTTTAACAGAAGGAGAACAAGGACTTCAGAAAGATAAATGGACCAAAGAGTTTATAACTGTTGTAGGTGAGAAACTTAAAGAAGGTACTATATCTAAATCTAAAATGATAATGTTATTTGAATAATTATGTACTATAAAAAACTTCCAAACGGTCAATGGAAAGCATACTTACAACTCTTTATGCGCAAAGGTACCAAGCATAGAAAGTATTTTAAACCAGGTATTACTGAATTTCAAGATGGAGATGCAAGAATGTACTTTAATAATTTATTAGAAGAACAAAGCTTTCAACAACATTTTGATACTAAAGTTATTTGGAGTAAAGTTTACGAGTCTAAAGGAGGCGCTAAAAAAGCTGAAGATTGGTTATTGAACTATTTTGGTAATGAAGTTGATATGGGGTTTAAAACTGGAGGCTATACTGAAGTAAGAGAATATAATCATCAATTATGGATGAAAATAAAAGACAGATTATATCAAAAATAGTTGCGTAACCGAGATAAAGATCGTATATTAAGGTATAATTAATAAGATAAAATAAAGGTTATGATAAATGTAAGTAAAGTAGTAGAAGAGTTATTTAGTGGATATGCTAATGGTATTATCACAGACAGAGAATGTGGTGATATGATTGACTTAGTTACCAACACCTATACGGTTGTTGTTGATGATGAGATTGAAATGAATTGGAACATAGATCAGGATAGTGGAATGTCTGATTTTAGTTATGATTTAGAAGCTTCACAGTACGATTACATTTAATAATTTAAAAATAAAGGTTATGAAAATTCAAGATTTAAAAGATGGTGATAAGTTTCAAATGGAAGGTTTAGATACCAACGGTGATACTGTTCAATGTGATGCTACATTTATTAGGTATAATGGCATGAATAAATACGTTATTGAATCAGAAGGTATTACTATTCTATATGATGGTGAGCAAGAAATTACTAAACGATACTAATGAAGTGTATAAAATGTACTGAGGATATAAATCCTCTAAGGATCAAAGCTTTACCAGGTACTAAGACCTGTGTGAAGTGCTCTACTACTAATGCTTGGTACGTTAGGAATATTATTTCCGGAAAGACTGAGTATGCTGAGACTGAGATTATTAAAGATGCAGAGTCAGCTACTACTATTCGTAAGATGGATCAAAGAGTAGGATGGGGAAGTAACTTATATAAAGGATAAACTATGAAAACATTAAATAAAGAATACGTAGTACAAGAAGTACTAGATACAATTGCTCTTAAGCAATTAAACAATGAGGATATACCTAGACTCTCAGAAGATAGAATAGACGGTATTGCTGATTCTATTATATTTGATTGGAATGACCTAGGTGATACTGAAGCAGACTTTGCTGAAATGGTTAAATGGAATTTAGATCAAAATATAATACACTGGGATGGATAGAAATAAAAAACGTTACGTAGTTACCATGGACATGTACGTCTATGCAGAGAATGATTATATGGCTCGTAAGAGAGCTCATAAAATGACAGAAGTTGTTGATGAAAAGTATGTCAATGCTAGACCAGCAGTTACAGAGCTAATGGAACAACAATTCGGTACAATAGGCTTTAGAAGACTAAATGATATTAGTAAGCCTGTGAGTAATAAAAAAGAAGAACAATTACCGTTTTAAAGTTGCGTACCCGAGATATTATTCATATATTAAGGTATAATATTAAAACAAAAAAAGGTTATGAGTTATTTAAACATTAAACAATCGTTCTCACAAATAAAAGGTAGTAGTACCGGAATCGCTTTAAAGGAAAAAGGAGACTGTATGGTAAGAGCTCTAGCAGCTACTGCTGATATAAGTTATAATATGTCTCATAGATTTTGTAAGAAGTTCTTTGATAGAAAAGATAATACCGGTACTAGTAATGCAATGATAATGGTTACTATGCTTAAAGCACAGGAAGAGTCTTTAGACATCTTCGGTAGAAAGTACGATGTTACTGTACTTGGCAAATCAGACCTTACTAATAGGTATAAAGTAAAAGGTGAGATAGTTTATAGAAAGAAGACTCTAAAAAGCTTTATTGAGTCTCATCCAAAAGGATCTTTTATAGTAGGGGTAGCCGGACATGCACTAAGTGTTGTAGACGGAGAGCTTATGGATTGGAATACTCTTAAGTTCAAACCTACTAGAAAGGTATTAGATGCCTATAAGCTAGAGAGAAAGCAATTAGGTACTCAATTGAGCTTATTTAAATAATAGGGAGGCGGGCGTTTTTCTTCTCCCCACGCGCGAATTTAATTAAAAGGATATGAATAAACAAACTTCAATAGGAGAGTGGATATTATACGGCATACTAATCATCTTGATAATGATATCATAATGAGTGATTTAATATTTAATCCAATACTTAGTCCTAAAGAGATGTTAGAAGCAGGAATCTTTGGAGGATCATATTTCGGAGTAGAAGACCTACAAGGAGATTATGACTACCAGAGCTTGTTTGCAGAATGCTTAGATGGTATTAGCCCTTTATTGTACTTAGGTAAGAAGTATAGTCCTAAGAAGAATAAGTTTAAGATACGCTCCGGTATGCCATATGACTATTGGTTAGAGATGGATTGGATGCATCATGATGACCCATACGGTTGGTTTGAATGGTATTGTAAGTACTCCAACGGAAGAAGACATGAAGATGATGAGAGACAGATAAGAAGATGGCAGGACTTTTGTGGACCAGGAAGAGGCCGATGGAGGAATGCTATCTATAAAAAGATACACCTCAGCGGTGATTGGAATATTAGTCCTCGTATATGCCAAAGCCTCTTACATTGGGGTTATTATGTTAATGATGATGATTATTTATTTTGGTGTGAATTGAATAGAGTTGAACCTAGAAACATATATAATGAGGATGAATGGTGTCAGTATGGCGGCTTACCTTCTCCTAAAGCTTATGAATAATTTAATAATAGATAGTAATTATGGCAATTAAGAAAGTATCAGTAACACGTACATCTTCTTACTCTATAGATGGAGAAGGAGTTGTAAGTAGAGAAAGGATAGTAGAGATGTCTCACAATTGGACAGAAAGAGATATAACTTTATTTAAGAAGATAGCCAAGCAAGGCGGTACATGTAGGATTCAAGGAGTTAAGTATGTAGTGCAACCAGGCGAAAGAGTAACAACATCTCATGGATGGGCAGATGGAGGAGTAGGGAAGATGCATGGACCAGAAGAATAGGTTATGAAGAAAGGATATATAGGATGTGAGCATACTAGTCAAACATATCTACAAGTAGCTAGAGAGATGAAGGAAGAAAGAGAAAGATTGACAAGGAAGCTAAAAGGTATCCAGACAGTAGATGATTATAGAGTAAGAACTAAAGCAGGTAAAAGAAAATGATAGAACTAATAGAACAATTATATAATAGTAATGAGATATCGGAAGAGGTAAAGAATAAACTCTTAGATAAGCATTACAATAGAGAGACAGGACCTTGTACATCACATGCTAAGGAGTCCAATCGTATGATTGAAGATGAAGAAGCTTTAGAAGAGAGAATGAGGATCATAGGACAGAATGGTAATACAGGAGAGCATTATGATCAATAGCGGTAGGGAGTGGGATTGGATGGATGATGAGGGTGAGGGGCGTTTTCTCTCTCACGAAGTGCCACGCGCGTATTGTCCGAACTACCCACCTAAAATAGAGGACCAATAAAGGACATAATCTACCATGGTCATGCTGAAGCATCACCTAACGGGTACTATCGTACCCTGTGTCTGAGAGTATAGATGACTTAGGCTAGTACTTGATATTAAACTAAATAGAACCTTCATAAGACATTGTAAGAGGTAGGGAGAACCTACTGCTATAGGGGTAGTATGGGTAGCATCTTACCAAGTCTATTAATAATACTAGAAGTATATTTAAAATATAGGAGAGAAAAGGCTATCCCTTGCTTAGTAAAACCATATATAAACATATATAATCTAAAGACAACTAAAGATGATCTAAAGATCTAAAGAGAATGTAGGTAGAATAAGGATGGACTAATGTATAGAATAAAGTAAGAAGGCGTATGGGAAGTAATAGAAGAAGTACAGGGGCATGTGTGTCGATGGTCGATCCATCCTATAGATTATAAAAATAAACACCCTAATGCCTTGTCTATATGCTAAATTCTTCCATAGGCTATCTAAAGATTCATCTAAAGAAATCTAAAGATTGGGTAGGTTATATGCATATTAAATCGTATATTAAGGTATAAAGAGGTATGGTAGAGAAGAAGATGATACAGATAGATAAAGAACTAGCCCTAAAGGTGAAGGGTATGTATCCAGACCTCTCATGGAATGCCATTGTAAGTAAACTAGTATCTAAAGATCTATCTAAAGATTCATCTAAAGACTCTGGTAGTACATACGCTACAGTAGATGATATAAAGGTACTGAAGGATAAGTTCTCTATGGTTATTACTCAATTGATCAAAGTAAATAAACTTAAACAATAGTTGGTACCCTGCTATATTATTCGTATCTTTATTATATATAAAGAGATAAAGCATTATGGTTAAAAGACTAAAGGAATGTATTGTGGGTGAGAGAGTCTTAGTAGACTGCTCAATGGTACAAGGATACAAAGGAGTGAATGAGGTGTTGGTACGTTCGATGGATGCTGGAGAGATAGTAGTAGAGACATCTGATGGATCAAGAGTAGGCATGGATGGTTATGAGAAGGTCCAAACTCTCTAAATCCTACCGCCCAATACGGTCAACCTGTGGTCATGGTGATCTAACGGTGATATAACACTGACGGTATAGTTCCCTAAGAGGTAGGTAGCCTGCGAGGCTGCGCCATACTAGGTCGTATATTTCTGATGATTTTTCGGTGTATAGGGTAATATATATTTATATATTGCTAGATATCTCTTTAATGAGCCTGTCTATGTTCCTATTATATCTTGCATCTTCTAAAGCTCTATTCGAATCAAAGCTATTAGTTTTGAGATAAGGGTAGAAATGCTTAGTTTCCCAATGCAGTCTATATTCATACCCGCTTGGAAACTCTTCATAGCATTGAGAGCATCTAATTAAGTTTCTAATCTTCTTTATAGAATACTTCAAATAACCCTATTATAAGCATTGCTATCATCAGAAGTCCTACTGCATAATCGTTCATCATCATTCTTTAACTTTATTACATCCGCCACATATTGTCCTATAAGCGGCATTTAAAGCTCCACATTCACAATTCCATGAATCGTCTACCAAATTAAATTCTCCCATAGTGCTTCAGTCTTTATAGGCTCTAAAAGTACAAGCATTACGTCCATTGATAAGAGGCATGCCATGTAAATCGTATGTTATAGAATTAACCTTTACCTTCTTATTCTTAAACCTACCTGTAAGTATATAGTCACCTGTCTTTATTCCTTGTAGCTTTATCATTACTGAGTATTCTTTGATTCAATTTAACTCTTCCATTGCATTAAAATATTGATAGAAATTAAAACATTGGTTACCACGGCTTGAATAATTAAAAGAGTTCTAATAAACGCGACCCTATCCGCTTCATTTGTCTTTCCTTGCTTCTCACCTAATGCTTTAGCCCATAATCTCCATACCACTCTCATTCTCTAACTTTACTACCTATTATTAATATATGAACTTTTTGGTGGGTTTCCAACTAATAACAGAGAAATTTTTTGGCAAATTTTCCCCTATATACCCCTTTTTATATATACCTCAGTACTTCCATATGTGGATCCAGTAGCTTATGACTCAGTAGTATCTCTATTAGTAGCCTTCTTTTCTTTTTTGCCATCTAACATAGACATACTTGAATTGTTGCCATACTTAGATACTACTACCTCGAGGACTATAGCTAATATTATAACACATATTAAAAACGCTATCATATCTTGTTTATTTAGTTATGTAGGCAAGGAGGAAGGACTATAAAATTGCGGTGCAACTCGTGCGCGTCTCGCGACGGCTTCGCCGTCTTGTTTATTTACCTATAGCCCTCACACCTCCACCAGCGAAGCGATCCTTTAACGGTTCCTGCTCTTCACATATATACAATATAAGAATATCATATCAGGATTCCAACTTGATTGGTAATTAACTTATCACTATATTTATCTATATGAAGCAGATTCAGAAAGATAATCTTTTCGCTATGTTTGAAGTAAGCGATGAAGAGGTGTACAAGGAGCATGGAGTAACGGGAGTTCTTAAAAATCCATATGTTCTAATGGGGATGGTAATTCGTGGTTTAGAGAATTACTATTTAATGGATGCACTATACTCTAAGAAATACCCAGAAGAGTATAAGAGACATACAAAGATGGTTAGGTATAAGTATTTTACTAACCTTATGGGTTATCTAGAGAGAATAGATTGGGAGGATATTAATGAGGCGTATAAGATATCAGATTCATTTGATTTTGCAAGTACTAATGAGGCTTTAGATTTACTTAAAGATTATTTTGAGGGAATTGAATACTATGAAAAATGTAGTACCATTAAAAAAAGTCAAGATATACTCTATGAGGGTGCACTCAAGAATTTTGAGGTACCTAAAGTTTAAAAGAACCTGTTATTTAGTTGGCTACCCGAGTTATTATTCGTATATTTAAGTATATATAAAAACAATAAAGGTTATGGGAATGATTCAAGAGTTAAAAGAGGAGATTGCAGAGATGCAGAATAGAAAAACTAGTTACCTGGCTATGGGTAATATTGGTTTATCAGAAGATTGTCAGTGGAGATTAGATGGAATGAAAGAACGTTTAGAGGAGTATAGTTCTAAGTGGGGAGAGTATGTATATGTACTTTCTAATAAATCTATGCCTGGAATAGTAAAGGTTGGATTTACGACTACATCTCCTGAGCAGAGATTAAAGGAGATTAACTCAGCAACTGGTGTTATTGAAGAGTGGGAGACTGATTGGTATTTAGAGTGTGCAGAAGCACATGATTTAGAGCAAAAAACCCATGAATACCTTAAAGATTTCAGAGTACGTAAGAATAGAGAGGGTTTTAATGTTTCTTCTACTCAAGCTATTGCAGCAGTACAGAAGATAAATGAAGAAAGGTATTAAATTAGTTGCGTAACAAAGATATAGTTCGTATATTAAGGTATAATAAAAAAAAATAAAGGTTATGAGGTTAATTTCACTATTTTTACTGGGTTATTTCTTAAGTTCTTGTGAAAAGGAAGATATTCTTCCAGACTTATGTATAGGAGGGGATTGTAGCGTTGCATTTAAGGTAAATGCTCCACAAGATGCGAATGGTTACTACCATTTAAAGTTAAACTACGATGGGCAGTATGATCCTAGGTTTAGTATTGAGGTAATTGCTTCTAAAACAGATGAATTCTACCATTATAACAGTAAATCAGTAGTAACAGCAGGATTTTCCGGAGATATTTTCGTACAGGTACCACTTCAAACCGGAGAGTTAACAGAATTTATACCGTTAGTACAGGAGACTCGCTTATACTTACGCGATCACGGTAAAATACCTAATAAGATGTATACTAAACGGATAATAGGCCCAGTTTTAGAGGGTTTAAAGGGAGATACTTTAAATGTTAGTGGATATATTAATTGGGATGGAGGTAATAATTGGAAAGAAGAGGAAGTTTTTCTAAAGTTTATTATAGAATAGTTGCTATTCTGCCTTAGAAGTATTATCTTAAAAATATATTAATTAGTATATAAGATATAATAGTATAAATAGTAAACTTAATAAGTAATATAAATATATAAATATATAAATATATATATAGTAATAATTAATCAAATAAATAACATATGTCTATAACAGCAGAAAAAATAGCCTCAAACTATGAAAAGCACTTAAAAATTGTAGAGACCTACATTACTAATCGTAAAGATCAAGTGCTAGCCTTACTTTCTTCGTTAGAAGATAATTATGTTATGGCTCCTGCTAGTGGAAAGACTTGGTATCATAATGCTTTTGCAGGAGGGTACGTAGATCATGTAAATAGAGTTGTAGAGTATGCGGTAAAGCAATCTAGACTCTATAAAGATATGGGAGGTACTATAGATTATACAGAAGAAGAATTAGTATTCTCTGCTTTATTTCACGACCTAGGAAAAATAGGAGATGGAGTATCACCAAATTATATACCTCAGACTGATAAATGGAGACAAGATAAACTCTCAGAGATGTATACTAATAATTCAGAATTGGATTTTATGCTAATCCCAGACCGCTCATTATATATTCTTCAAAACAACGGAATTAAAGTAACACATAGGGAATTCCTAGCTATACGTTGCCATGATGGAGTTTTCGATAAAGCTAATGAAGCATATTTTTTTAGCCACCAGGAGGGTTCTAGACAGAAGACCTCTATTATATCAGTACTTCACTCAGCAGATTTCTTAGCTTCTAAAGTTGAATATGATATGTGGAAAAGAGATGGAGGTAGCTCTAAACCTACTTCTAGGAAAGTTACTGCTTCAACTGGAAGACCAGTTAAAAGCTCAGAAGGATTATCTAACATATTAAAAAATATATAAAATGTTAACTTACCAAATAATAATTGCCATATTAGTTGCCGGCTTGATTTTTAGTTCTTATATTATTTATAACCTACTTAATGCAGTAGAAAAACATGAAGATATAATAGAAGATCAAGTAAATTATTTACAGAATATATCTAATTCAATAACTCAAGGAAAACTACATCTTCAAAATCTCGATGAAAAGGGGGTATTTCAAAGCGACGATGAAGTAGGAACATTTTTCAAACAAATGCAAGCAGTACAAGAGGAATTGAATAGATACATGCTCCCAGAAAACTATGGCACGAAAGAAAGCGAAAGCTAATTACTTTACTCAAGAAACAGAGTCCTACATAAAAGTATACAACAGATCATCAGATGTAGCTGAACGACAGAAGATCTTTACAGATCACATATACTTACCATTTTACAAGCTTGCAGAGAACATTATACATACTTTTAAGTTCTACTATACGGATGTAAATAAAATTGAAGATCTCAAACACGAGATTGTTTCTGTTTTATTAGAAGAGAAGATTATGAAATTTGATCCCGATAATGGAGCAAAAGCATATTCGTATTTCGGAACAATAGTAAAAAGGTGGTTAATAAACTATAATAATAAGAACTATAAAAAGCTAAAGCAGATTGGATCTTTTGATGAAATGTACGATTCATCTATTGAAGATAGAGGTATAGAGGAAGGTCATATTAATCTCTCTCAATTTATAGACATGTGGGTTAAGGAAGTATATGAAGTACTTGACAATATGTTCGAAAAAGAATCAGATTTACAGATTGCTGATGCTGTTCTTACTCTATTTAAAACTCGTCAAGACTTAGATATTTTTAAAAAGAAAGCTCTTTACATCTATATAAGAGAGATGACTAACTGTGACACCCCCTACCTTACAAAGGTAATTAACGTGTTAAAAGAGGACTTTAAAAGGAAGTACCAAAAACTATACGACCAAGGATATCTTACAGATAAAACTTACTAGTCTATTTATTATAAATAAAACACCATGAGTTTAGATAAAGAAATATTCAACGGCAAAACTCTTTCAGACCTATTCGGGGAGATACATGATAATTCTTCTACTACTAGGAACCAGGTAAAAAGTCTAATAAACGAATTAAAACCTCTTATAGAGAATATAGGGGATGCTACTTTAATTGTACCCATGATTAAAGAGTACATGGAAATTCAAGTAAAAAACGATGACGCTTTAATTAAACTGGCTACTATAGTACAGAGGATTGAAACAGCAAATGCAAATGGATCAGGAGATGAGATGTTTGACCTCTCAGAACTACAGGACTTATTAGAGGAGCAAGAAGCACTAGACAGTGAAACACAAGTAAAAATAGAAGAAAGTAAAGATGGCGAACAATCCGTATAGTCTAAATACCTTTTCAGGTGGAAGCCTTATGAGTAATGGTTCAACCGGCCAATCTTCATCCTCCGGCGGAATGTCCTTTGGGATAGTTTTAGATATACTGCTAAACGAAACCCATCCGGAATACGAAAACTATAATAAATCACAAGGTCTAAATGGGGTATTTTATACTCCTTATACAGACGGCGATGGTGATAATGAAACAGCTAACAGTTTTGCCTACTGCGATGCCTCTTTTCTTAAAAGGATACCAATACCTGGAGAGATAGTCGTAATAGAAAGACGCCCATCAGTATACACACTTACAAAAAATACCCCAAACGATAAGACCAACATTAATAGATCCAAAGAAGGACTTTTAACATACTGGACAGGTATTGTTGCAGGCTGGAACCATCCTAATGCTAATGTAATGCCTAACGAAGACATTACTGGATACATATACGGAGAGGACTTTGACCCAGAAAAAACAATAGCACCCCTTGGAGCTTTTCCCGGTGATACTATAATAGAGGGAAGGTTTGGGCAATCTATTAGACTTAACGGAACTAAAGCAGAGTCTAATACAATTGTAGTAGAAGATAATAACGGTAAACCTACAATTCTAATAAGTAATGGACAGGCAGAGCCTGAAGACTCAATTAACCCGGTAAAAGAAGATATTAATAAAGATCCTTCTTCAATATACCTAACCTCGGACCATCAGGTAGAAATAGAACCTGCTAATGATAAAAGAGAAGCATATATAGATCCTCCTATAACTCCTGAAGAATATAAAGGTTCGCAGGTTATAGTAAACGGAGGAAGATTATTTTTTAACGCTAAAGATGAAGGAGCGTTCATATCTGCTAAAGAAACTATCGGCCTAAATAGTAACATAGTAGCAGTAGACGGAGAACAATATGTAGCATTCGATGCTGATAAAATATACTTAGGTGAAGCAGCTAAAAGGTTAGAAGACGAACCGGTACTACTAGGTAAGAGAACAGTAGACTTGTTAGAGGAAATAATAGATGAATTAGACGCTATATATACTAATCTTGCTACTCTACCACCAGCTCCTCCAGCAGGAATTGCTAAACTAGTAGTATTAGGTAATATGCAAAAACCTTCAATACCCTTATTAAAGAATAAACTTAGGAGAATAATGTCTGAAAAAGTATTTACAGAGTAATGCCATATATTAAATTTCCAAATAAACAAGAATTAGTAGCAGCCCTTGCCCCGCAAGTAGGTAAAACTCTTGGTATACTTAAACAAAAAGTCTTAAGTAAGCTATTTGAAGTGATAGACGACTTTAGAAGAGAAGGCTGTCCGCATCTACAAAAACTAAATCAAGTTTCAAGGACAATCTCTCAAATGCAACGTACTATAAACAGTACTGCAAAAAAAACCAACAAGGTTAAGAGGATGGCTACTAAACTAGGCATCCCATTAACAGGGTTAGAAATAGCAATTAATGTGATAGGTAACATACCTATTCCACAAGCAGTGCCCCCTGGTGTAGGTATACCCATATCTATCACTAATAAATTTACAGAACAGCTAATACTTTTATTAGAAATGATTGCAGCTATAAAAGAAAATGTAAGCTCTATTGAAACTATGGTAGCACCGTCTATACTCTTTATAGATAACATAAACAAGAAAGTACAATCAGCTAAACTACCAGTTATAGCTTGCAAAATAGAAAATGCACTAAAAGAAGAAGTAGCAAACGGCAAACTAACAGAAGAACAGTTAATAGCTGCAGGATTACTAAATGATAAAGGAGAGTATATATTCACATCTCTTATACCTATATTCCTTGGTACTACTCAATTTAATACTGACGGAAGTACGTACTACCCTAATAACAACGAACAACAAGAACTAAGTGCTCAATCAGAAGCAGCAACTGTACTTAGCAGCGCTATAGAGCTACTTCCATCTCTCGACGATTCAAATAGTTTAAAAGATTTAATAGATACATATCAAGCTACTTCCGATAGACAGACGAGTAACCTGTCAGATACACAGTACTCACATGTAGGACCAGACGGTACTGTATATAAGTTAAATGTAGAGTTAGATGTAGAAGGGTCTACTATAGCACCTCAAAGGTTCGCAGTAGCTAAAAACCTAAATAATATAGTAGTGCTAAGAGGTGCTAAATCCTACAGTTCTTCTGAAACTGTACTAATAGATGAAATTAAATTCAGAATAGATAATCAACTTGCATAATACAACTATTTATATATATGAAACTCGATCAATTAAGAAAAATCATACGAGAAGAGGTTAGATCTGCTATAAAGGCAGAGCTACAAGAAGTTATGAACGAGGCTGTTAAAGCAGCCAGTGCTCCAACAACTATGACTGCAGCCCCAGAAGCAGGTAATACAAGCTGGTCAGCACCGAAAAAAGAATTAAAAAAACAACAATGGACATCAGGTAAGTCGTCCACGTTAGAAGAAATGTTAAATCAGACTGCTAACACCATGTCTAACGAGGAATATAAAAACATATCAGGAACCTCAGGTCCAATTGCACCTAATTTTGCTTCAAGAGGAGCATCTCAAATGGGAATGACAGAAAATACAGGTCCTGCACCAGGTCTTGATTTATCCACACTTCCATTTTTAAAAAATGCAGGCGCTATATATAAAGCCTCAATAGAAAAAGATAAAGAAAAAGGACGTAGATAATGGCATTTGAAGTAACAAGACTTAGCGTAATAGACACACAACCTAGTAAAGCAGTAGGGGTAGCCCTTCCGTTTTCTGGAAAAGCTGTTTTTAACTCTACCTACACGTCTAAAGATGCACTTAAAACCAATATAATCAATTACTTCTTAACAGCCAAAGGAGAACGCTTTATGAATCCTAATTTTGGGAATAGACTACAAAACTTACTTTTTGATAATCTAACACAAGAAAAGGTCAGTCAAATTCAATCAACTGTAGAAAGAGATATGGAAGTATTATTTCCTAGAGTAAATATAATCAACCTAACTACAGTAGGAGACCCAGACACACACACAGTTCAGTTTGCAATGTCGTACACTGTTCAAGATACTAACATAGAAGATGAAGTAATTATTAACTTCGAACAATAATGGCACAACAAGAAAGAGACATAAAGTACGTAAATAAGGAGTTTGGAGACTTCAGACAAGGGCTGATAGAATTAGCTAAGAACTATTTCCCCGACGCCTATAACGACTTCTCACCCACATCACCTGGTATGATGTTTATAGAAATGGCCTCATATCTAGGAGATGTACTATCCTTCTACCAAGATACACAACTTCAGGAAACCTTCTTACAACACGCGAAGAACCCATCTAATCTATATTCTTTAGCCTACATGATGGGCTATAGGCCTAAAGTTTCAGCTGTATCTAGCACAGTATTAACAGTTACGCAGAGAGTAGCAGCACAAGGTTCAACCTACACCCCTAACTATAATCAAGCATTAAAAATCACTGAAGGAGCCACAGTAACATCAACTGTATCAGGTTCAACTACTTTTACAACTTCTGAACCAATTGACTTTAGTTTTTCTAGTTCCTACGATCCAACAGACGTAACTATCTTTTCACTAGATGGAGGACAACCTGCTGAATTTTTATTATCCAAAAAAGTACTAGTTACTTCAGGAGCACCAAAAGTTACAACCTCAACCTTTACAACAGCAGAGAAATTTGCCACTATAGAATTAGGAGACACTAATATAGTAAAAGTACAAAGTATAGTAGATAGTGATGGCAATGAGTGGAAAGAGGTTCCTTTTTTAGGACAAGATACCGTATTTCAAGAGGTAACAAATAGTGCAACAGATAGTAACTTAGTCCCCTCTACCCTTAATTTAGTTAAAGCACCAAGAAGGTTTGTCACTAGGTTTACATCAAAAGGAGTATTACAAATACAATTTGGGTCCGGTATAACTGGGACAGATAATGATTCTTTCCTTCCAAACCCAAATGAACAGATAACAGGAACTAAGCAAGACGTTAATAAATTAGACTATGCTTATGATCCTTCTAATTTTCTCTTTACAGGTGCATATGGTATATCACCTACAAATACTACATTAACTATAACCTATATAGTAGGAGGAGGAGTAGCATCAAATGCTCCAGCAAACTCTATTACAGCACTCGGAACAGTAACTACATCAGCAACAGACAGCTCTTATACCTCAACACTAGCATTTAATAACGTTGAAGCCGCTACAGGAGGAGGAGACGGTGATTCAATTGATGAACTTAGACAAAACTCTCTCCGTTCATTTGCTGAGCAACAAAGAATGGTAACAGAAAACGACTTCACAGTAAGAGCATTATCAATGCCTACTCAATTCGGATCTGTTGCTAAAGTATATGTAAGTAAGGGATTAGCTACTTTAAATAGTGAACAGCAAAATTCTGATGTTAATTCTTTAGCATTAAGCATGTATACGTTAGGGTACGATATTAATAAAAAATTAGTTAATACTAGTTCGTCTTTAAAAGCTAACCTTAAAAAATACCTTTCTCAATATATAATGCTTACTGATGCAATCAATCTTAAAGATGCATTCATAGTTAATATAAAAGTTAAGTTTGAGATAGTAGCTCTTCCAAATGTTTCTTCTAGAGACGTACTTCTTTCCTGTACAGAAGAACTTAAAGAGTATTTCAGTATAAGTAAATGGAACATTAACCAACCTATTAACTTATCTAGCATATATACACTATTAGATAAAGTAAAAGGAGTACAAACAGTAAAAACAGTAGAAGTAGATAATTTAACAGGCGGTAAATATTCAACATACGCATACGATGTGAAAGGAGCTACTAGAAATAACATAGTATACCCTTCATATGATCCATGTATATTTGAAATAAAATATCCAAATTCCGATATTGAAGGACGTGTAACAACATTATAAACAATGGCAGTATATAGAATATATCCAGAAAAAGACACCTTCCTATTTAGCACACCAACTATTGCTGGTCTATATGGAAATGCTGGTCGTGATGAGATTTTAGAAATAGGTGGCTATCCTGATCCTAGTTTTCCACTCACAGGAAGAACTAGTAGGACTCTAATACAATTTAAACAGTCAGACATAACTTCTGCTTTAACAGATAAAGTATCAGGAAATTATTCTGCAAGTATTAATCTAGCTCTAGCAACAGCTGGAGAAATACCAACATCTTTTACAGTCTTCGCTAATCCAGTTTCTTCCTCCTGGACAGAAGGGGTAGGTAAACAAGCAGATAATCCTGTAAATAGAACAGGAGCAACCTGGAAATATAAGGATGCAGCAACAACTCAATGGACTACTCTAGGAGGAGACTATTTAGCAGTATCCCAAAGCTCGCAAGCTTTCGATAAGACATCTACTTATGATATTAATATGGACGTAACATCTGCTACTAAAGCATTTGCAAGCAGTTCTATAGCTAATAATGGATGGTTATTAAGAATGGAATCTGCATACGAAGGGTACACTAGTGCAAGCATACACTTGAAGTACTTTGGATCTGATACGAATACTATATTTCCACCTTACTTACAGTTTAAATGGGACGACTCTTCAACAGCTGGCTCTTTAACTGAACTTACAACAGACATAGCAACCATTAGTATAAAGAACGCTAAAGCAGAATACACAGACTCAGATAAAAGTAGATTTAGATTAGCGGCACGACCTAAATATCCACCGAGAACATTTGTAACAGCTTCTATCTACACGACAAACTACAGACTACCAGCTACTACATATTGGGGCATACGAGATGAATATAGTGAAGAAATGATTATTGATTTTGATACCAACTATACTAAGGTATCCTACGATAGTAGCGGAAGTTTCTTCGATATATATATGGATACACTACAACCAGAAAGGTACTATAGGCTGTTAATAAAAACAACTCTGAACGGGAGTGACTTAGTAATTGATAATAAAAACATATTCAAAGTTGTAAGAAATGGCTAATGATATTAAGATTGAAAAAACTGTATACACAAAAGATGAATTTGACAAAGTAGTCGATAGAGACTTTAAAACCTTTGCTCAACCTGCTCCTGCTGTAGTAGAATTAACTGTAGACGAGTTTTTCAACGAATACGAAAGACTCTATATGGATATAACAGTGAATGGACCTGAAGAATCTCATGAGTACTTAGTTAGAAGAAGTAATGAACTAGTAGGAATAGATAAAGAAACAGAAGATATACAGCCTCTATTAGATGAGATAGCTAATTTGAGAGAAAACATATTAAAGGATCAACAAGAGATTCTTGACCTAAATACAAAATTAGCAGATGCAAGAGGTTAATTACATAGTGAACCCCACCTCAGCTTCAGAGATAAAAGAAGAGTTGGTAATAGATAAAAAAGTAACTGATATAGTTAGTGATTATTCTATTAACACGTTTTTTGAGTCTAGTAAGAATCAATTAAAACTTGAAATATACTCAATTCAGAACACTCTCTTACTCTCTAACTCAAATTACAAAAGATATAGTGAGCTCCTTAACGCTGTATCAGCAGGCCAATCAGGAGCTAGTCAGATTACTTTAAGTCCTATAGACGATATTATTGCAAATGGATATGAAGCAGGAGACGTTAACGTAGTATATAGCTTCCTAAATAACCCCTACACGGATAATAGATCAGGAGGAAACTTCTATATAGACCAGATATCACCTGATAGAACAGAAATTAGACTGTTTGCATTAGGGTTAACTGACGAACAGACTAAAACCTATACAGAAGCATTTACAAGTAAACTAGAACAAGAAGCATACTTTTCTGAGTTCTACGTAAACTTAAGTAATGATACATCCTCAGTAGGTATAAATATAACATCAGAAGAAGTACCTAAAGGTTACTCCGTGGTTATAAAACTGATGAAACCTCTTCCTAACACAGTTGTAAGTAAGGACCAAGTAACTATATCAGAGATTGTATCTAACACAATTGCTTTTAATATAGAAGCTGATTTTATAGAGGAAAAAGAATCTATTGAATACCTTAGAGGACCAAACTTTAGCATTCCCATATCAGAAACTTCAGATAGTCCAACAGAATACTTAGACTACAACGACTTATTTAGCTACCCAGTAACAGGTTCTAATTATGAGTTACACTCTTTACTCAAGGAAAAAAGCGTAAACGTATCTATAAACCACTCGGACTATAGTAATTTTGTACACTTCTCTTCAGCAGAAGAAAGGTTAAGAAACTTTAAATACAAGTTAGACCTAGTAAATTCTTATAGAACTAGTTTAGATACAGCTACAGCAGGCACATATATAGGAACAGGAATATCTGGAAGTAAAGCATACTATAACGGACTAATAGAGGGGATAGTAGATAATTTTGATCATTACGATAGACACCTATATTTTAGTAGTGGATCTTCTTCTTGGCCTAAATCTAATAGTATTAAACCATATACTAATTACGCTAGTAGTACTTCAGAAGCTGTAACCTGGTTTAATAGTCAAATAGCAGTTGCTAATAACTACGACTTTAGTAATTTTGATATTTTAATAAACACTATTCCTAACTTTATAAGAGAAGATGCTAACAATACATCTTACTTAATGTTTGTGCATATGATCGCACATCATTTTGATAACTTATGGATATACTCTAAAGCCGTTACAGATAAATACGACTCTGATAATAGGATAGACTTTGGTGTAAGTAAAGATATAGTAAGAGAAGTAGTACAGTCTTTTGGTATTAACCTATACGATGGAAATGAAAATATAGATAATTTATTCTCTTCTTATGTAGGTGAAACATATCAGACTGGAAGTGAAGATATAAATTATATTAAAGTAATAACCTCTGGAAGTAACCTTGCTTACCAACAACCTATGGCTAAGCAAAGCTATAAACAAGAGGTATATAAACGAATATACCATAATCTACCCTTACTAACAAAAGGAAAAGGAACTATAAGAGGGCTTAGGGCACTAACTGCATGCTTCGGTATACCTGATAGTATCCTCTCTATAGAATTAGGAGCAGGCGCTAAGATAGGATCTGATGATTATTTTGGATACGAAGTAAACGTAACAGGCTCTTTAAATTCTATTAGAACTGACGCCACAGGAAGCTACCTTAGTGAAAGTGTAGTTTCTAACTATACATCTATAGAAAAACCAAGTAAAAAGTATTCTCAAGATACAAGTGAGATACACGTAGGATTCAATATAAATAACCAATACAACGATAAGTTAAGAAGTAGAACTACCGGTTCATTTAACATTGACCAGTATATAGGAGACCCTAGCTTAGAGCAGTCAGGAAGTTATGATGCTTTAAACACTCTAGCAAGTAGCTTAATGAACTTAACTGCCACTTGGGATGAAGCATCTGGTAAATGGAACGAAAACAACGCAATATGGAACTCAGAACAATACTGGGAAAAATCACCTAAAGCATTTATAAGACTATTAAAGTTTTTTGATAATTCTTTATTTAAGATGATTAAAAACTTTGTTCCAGCTAGGGCAACTGTAGCAACAGGCCTTATTATTGAACCCCACTTGATGAATAGAAGTAAAGCTAAAGCCCCTAAAGCAACAGCCGAAAACACTATACATACAGCATCAATAGCAATTGTAACAGCCTCAGCAGGAGATGCAGGATCTTTTCCAGTTTCAGCAAGTACAGCGTATACAACAAACTATACCGGCACTATAAATACACCACTAGGATCAGCTCCAAGGAACGTTACAGATGAAGCTCCTAAGTATACAGGAGAATTTAAAGGTTCACTAACTATAGTTACGACTGGAGAACTGAATGCTAGTAATCCATATAAATCAGCTGCACAGCCTCAAGTACTAATGGACCTTACTACTCTATTCTTATCTGATCCAATTCCTGCTTCATGTAATATTTCTTTACAGGTTACTTATGCAGGTGATTACTTTAGTATATTTGCTACAGGGTCAGCTGCAACAACAGGAAAAGTTGGATCCAGTTACCCAGTTGCTGTTACAGAAGCAGCCAGTATTAATATAGCTCAAAATTATGATGACTATGAGTTCTTTACTTTAACTCAAACAGCCACATATCCAAGAACATTTAGGGGGTGGTATAAAGCACCTACCTCAAGCTCAGGTAACTTAATTTCTACCGATACAACCTTAAGTGTATACGAAACATTCGAACCTGTATACGGTAATAACATATACGCAATATTTAATTAAAGATGATAATAGATGAATTCATAGCGTTAAATCCTGCAGCATTTTCTAACTATACTGGAGGAGTAGGTAATATAAACTTACTTGTAAGCAGCAGTGTATCTGCTTCTATTAATATAGCTCCCTTTGTTATACAGGGTATGACTATACCTTTTAGATCACAAGATGGAACTTCTATTAGGTCTGCTTTAACTGAAATGAATAACGTATCCTATGCATACGGTGGCACAGTATACACCTCAGATATAGTAGGTAGACAGCAGCAAAATACACACTACTACTTTAGGCTGAGAGATACGGTAGCAACAAGTTTACCAGTTGATGATGATGCAGGTAATCCAAGAGAACTTCTTTCTCCATTAATATTTGAGCCTTATGTTGCTAAAGGATTTGAAAATAGTGAATTTTACCCTCTACAAGGAAATTCAACAGTAGAGAAGAAAAATACGGTTAGACAGCAGGTAGACAGAAATACAGGAATTGCTAATCCTTCTAACCTATCTGCAATTATTTCTCAATCAGCTGCATTTGCTCAAGTACAAGATAGCAACTATACTATAGCTGGAATAGTAAGAGCTAGGTATGAAGGAACTAAATTAAACAGCGGAAGCGTAGTAGGTAATGATCCTGCTCTTGCACTAAGGTCTTTTGAAGGCAGTATATATAGTGAAGACGCTACCGTAGTGACTATAAAAGCACAGCTATTTGCTGATAGAGAGATAGAAGAGATATTTTTTAATGCAAGAACAATAAAATCAGCCTCTATAATGTCAGTTCAAAATTTTCCAGCTTCTTCTAGTATAGTATTTACACCAGAAGGAAATGTATTTAACAGAATAGTAACATCTCGAGTATATTCAATCGATACAGACGAGGTATACAACGTAGACTTAAATGGTATAGTAACTAGTATAGAGTAAAATAAAATTTTCATATATTTATATAAAATAACAATAACAAAATGGGATACTTAGATAATGCGATAGTAACAGTGGATGCTATCCTAACAAAAAAAGGAAGAGAGCTATTAGCCCGAGGAGATGGTTCTTTTAAAATAACACAATTTGCTTTAGGGGATGATGAGATCGATTATACATTATATAATCCTGCACATCCATCTGGATCAGCATTATACGGAGAGGCTATAGAAAATATGCCTCTACTAGAAGCATTCCCAGACGAAAACCAAATCTTGAAGTATAAGTTAACTACTCTTCCTCGAGGTACTTCTAAACTTCCAGTACTAGATTTAGGATTTGCTACTATTACTCTTAAACAAGGAGCTTCATTAGCAATCACCCCTCAAACACTAAACTACTTAGGTGCTACTTCAATTTTCGAAGCAGGCGGGTATACTGCAACAATAGCAGATACAAGAGTACTTAATTCATTTACAGGAGTAGGAGTCAATACAGATGCTGCAGAAGCTTTAAATGCTAACACTACATTAGGTACAAATGTATCTAAGACGGTAATAGGTACATCTGTAAACTTAACCGCCACTACAGTTAATACTTTATTCGGCACAAATACACAGTTATCTACTACAGTAACAATAATAGGTAGAGACTCAGGTGCAAGGTTAACGATTCCAGTAACAATAATTAAAACTAACTAAAATGTCATATAAAAGATTTGATACCGAAGATGTAGTAGTTAGCGCTGAGTCGATAACTTCTCCAATATGGTCAGGTGATACAACAACACTTACTACTTTTTTTACCTCCTCTACACAGACAGGAGCAACATCAGGAGAATATTATTATGATATTTACCAGACTGCTTCTAACTTAACAGGAGCGAAAGTACAATTTTCTATAGCATATGCAGATGAAAAAGGAAGCGGATCAGTATTATTTAATGCTGGAGTAACAGGTAAGTCACCTTCTTCTACAATATACGGCCAATATAGAAACTTAATACTAGGAGACGAAGAAGCTTCATTTAACTTTGGAGGAGTAACCTCAGATAACTTCTATGTCATAAATGTAGATAGAGCAAGATATAAAGAAAAGCTTTTACCTGGTACAATGGATTTAGCGTTGACTAAATCAGGAAGTGGACATGTAATACATTTAACTGATAACAGTATAACTGTTCCAACTACAACATTTGCAGATTCAGGTAGAGTATACGAACTGATCAGCGGTTCAAAAGGAGTTCTTTCATCAGGTAAAAAAGAATCGAACGGCTATACTACCAACTCAGGATCATATGGAAAATTACTACCGGATATTGGAGTAATATTAATTAATGCTAATGCATTAAAAACACCTGTTAGTGCTGGAGGATTAAACTATACTAGCAGCCGAGGTAACAATGCTATTGGTGATAATAATAAAAAACAATTCTTTGAACTAATCAGATGGGGATCTAACTTTAGAATGCAAGGTGAAGAAACTATTTCTTCTAACTTCATATTCGTTAGAGCTCGTAACAGTGAATTTAACTATACTACAAATCCTTCTATAACAACAGGGTCAGGAGAGTTAATACATAACGTATTAATTGACTCACCACAGACCTTTGTAACAGCAGTGGGACTATATAACGATAATAATGATCTACTAGCAGTAGCAAAACTATCAAGACCTCTTTTGAAAGATTTTACAAAAGAGTCTCTTATAAGAATTAAGTTAGACTATTAATGAATGAGCGCTTGGAAAAAACTAAACCATCAGGATGTATTTGTTACAACCTACCCCGCCCGTAAATCATGGCATGCCTCAGGTAGCCTAACTGGTAGTTATGGTCTAGAAACACTAAGAGGTTTTAGCGGATCTGTAACCGACAGACACTACCCGCATGATTTATATAAAGGGAGACATGAAGAACTGAACTTTAGAAGTGTCGACCAACTATACTATAGAGGCACTTCCGGTTCCTTAGGGTACAGTGGATCTATATATGAAAAATCAGGATCTGCATACGACCTACACTACCAATCCACATTAACTTTATCTCGTTCACGAGACCTTAAAACCGAAGTAGGTATCATAAGTATACCAAGAAAGGTATACGGAACTAATATCGTTCCGCACTCTTTATTATTTTCTCCTGAATCAGCATCAAAAGATAAGTACCTAACAGACGGGTATATTATTGATAAGTTTGATGGAACGAACCAGTATACAGAAGATATAGGATACTGGTATGATAGTGAGCCTTTAAGTAATACACCTTATATTAGCTCTTCAGCTACGTATGTTACAGAATCAAATGGACTGTACGTAGATATTAATAGAAGTCAACAGAGTATACAAATCATTGATGATGGGGAAGGAAGATTAGTTACTGCTTACTCTAATTTAGATTATACAAAGCCTCTGAGAGTAGTAGGAGATATAATATATAATGAAGGAATGCTTATTATCACAGATACAGATGTAGCAAGATATTTAAGTACCTTTAGCAGACATAATTTACGATGGAAATCAAACCAACCTATTTATACGTATAACGTATACTGTAGAATAAAAGATTCAGAGTTTAATTTCTCACAAAATCCATCAGCTACATCAGGTTCAAACGGGGTACTGAGGAATAATATCACAGGTAGTGATTTTAGCCCATATATAACCTCAATAGGATTATATAACGATGCAAATGAATTAATTGCAGTAGCAAAAACAAATAAACCAATTCCGAAACCGGAAGAAGTTGATACAACATTTATAGTAAAATTAGACATATAAAATGGCTATAACATTTAGAGCACAAAAAGGACAAGCATTATCGTATGCAGAAATGGATACCAACTTAGGTAGTTACATTTACTCAGCATCGACTTCTAACAATGGACAACAGCTAGACCTACACTACACAAGTAGTGCAGCAGCAAGTATGAATCAAGCAACTATTGCTGTACCATTAACAAAGGGTATCGGAACCGCAGGTTCTAATATGAGAATACCTTACTTTACAAGTAGCGCAGCTCTTACAACAACCCCAGGATTTATCGTACACAGCGGTAAAGTTGGAATAGGATTAAACGAAACAGGTGATGTTCCTTTAACTTACGCATTAGAAGTATCCGGTAGTATAAAAGCATCAGCTACAGTAATACAAGGATCAGATGAAAGGTTAAAAGAAAACATTGTTGATATAGAAGACGGTATAGAAAAAGTACTACACTTGAGAGGAGTTAATTTTGACTGGAAAGATTCAGGTGATACCAATCCAGGTGTAATTGCCCAAGAAATACAGAAAGTTATTCCGGAAGTTGTCTATGAAGATAAAAAAGGCTATCTTGGAGTTAACTATAGTGGTATAGTACCATACTTGATAGAAGCAATAAAGGACCTACAGGAACAAGTAGACGAGTTAAAAAATAAATAACAATGGCACTAACATTTAGAGACGGATTAGGAAGAGCTTTAACTCATACAGAGTTAGATACTAACTTTAGAGAACTATATTATTCAAGTTCTTATACCTCTCATTCTATAAGTTTATTTAAATCTAAATCTCTAAATGCAGAGACAATCCTTCCTGTTAACCAAGCAAGAGGATCTAAATACTCAATACAGGTTAAATCTGGATCCGAAGCATTAGGTACAGGATCTATTGCAACAGGGTCAAGCTACTTCTTATGGAACTATAACCAAAAGAAACTTATTGTAACCGGATCAGGAAACATTACGGGAGACCTTACTGTAGGAGGAACAGTATTTGCACAAGAGTTTAAAACAGAACTAATTAGTTCGTCTATTATATTCGACTCAGGATCAACTAAGTTTGGAGACTCATTAGACGATTTTCACGATTTTACAGGTAGCGTAAGTACAACAGGAAGTGGAGCATTAATTGGAAATTATACTCAAACAGGAAACAATACAACAGTAGGTAAATTAGAACTTACTGGAAGTAACTTACACTTAGGTAATACTACTAGAATTGGAAATACTAACTTGACAGGAGTACTACAATCAACAGGTAACACTATTCTTTCAGGATCTACTCACACAGTAACTGGTAATGTAACTCATGTTGGTAATGTAAATCAAACAGGAAACACTACTATAAATGGAAGCATACTTCATACTGGAAGCCTTACACATTCAGGTTCAATATCTATAAACTCAACAGGTAATGTTACTCTAACAGGAGGAGTCACTCAAACTGGACTACTTACAAGGACAGGTGAAACTCAACTTACAGGTAACCTTAAAGTTACCGGATCAGGAGTAGTAAGCAGTAACTTACAAGTTGCTGGTAACTTACAAGTCAACGGTACAGGTTCATTTGGTTACGTTCAAACAATTACCGGGTCAGCTAAAATAATAGGAGATGCATTTCTTATACTTAATAATAATACTCCAACTGCTAGGTATGCAGGGATAAAAGTAATAGACTCAGGATCGTCTAATGTAACAGCATCACTACAGTTTGATGGATCAACTAACGATTGGTTCCAAGAATATGAAGGTGGAGCAGATGATCATAAGGTAGTAATATTTGGACCGTCTTACCCTACTAAAGGAACTCCGATATATCCTTTAGCAAATCAAATTCAAAAAGGAACAGGTACCGGCCATTTAACAGGTAGTAATATAACAGACAACGGTTCGACAGTGACTGTAACTTCTGGAACATTTGCCATACCGGGTATTACTAATGTTTCTTCTTCAATATCAGCAGCAAGTGGCGGTTCAACAAATATAGTGGACGATAATGCTCCAAAACTAGGAGGAAATTTAGATATAAATTCTCGCATCATATCAGGCTCGGGTGGAATTAATATTAATGGTAACATAACAGGCCTTAAGATAACAGGAAGTAATGCAAAACTTGCAACATTAAATGTAAATACACCATCTGCAGGAACAACTAATGCTATACTTATTTCAAGAGATACACAAGGAGAAGCTGGAGTTATAAAACAAGTAACAGGAGGAATTGAAATTCATTCTCAAAAAAACCTAACATTAGGTGCTGATGAAGATGGCTCATATACAGGAGGAAGTTCAAATGTTATATTCAAAACAGATGGCACAGAAAAGGCACGTATAGATTCTGACGGTAACATTGGTATCGGGACTGATTCGCCTAACGCAAAATTAGACGTAAATGGAGTGGTTGTTATTGCTCCGAATACAGATGGTAAACAAACTTTTGAGTTTACAACAAATGCCACTAATGATGCTCGTCTTTTAATGAAGTCAGATGCTACTGTAAAAGTTGAAATTCAAGCAAACAATAATACTTACTTTAACGGCGGCAACGTTGGTATAGGAACAACTACTCCTGATGCACTTTTAAATATAGAAAGTTCTAATGTTGATACAGCTAGAATTAGATTGGGATGCACAAAGGATGGAACGTGGGCTGTAGGAAACACTATAGGTTCACTAGACTTTTTCTCAGCAGATACAACAGCACCAGGAGCAGTGCTTAGAGGTTCTGTGTCTATGAAAGCAGAGATTGCAAGTGGTGCTGATACGGGTATGGCATTTGCTACTTACAACAATACCGAGCGCATGAGAATTGCAGCTAACGGTAATGTTGGTATAGGGACTAGTGCTCCTGCTGCAAAATTAGATGTAGCAGGGGATATAAGAGCTACAGGAGATATAACAGCATACTACTCTTCGGATGAAAGGTTAAAAGATAATGTTACTCCTATATCAAACCCGATAGAGAAATTAAAATCTATAGGGGGATATGAATTTGATTGGAATTCTAAATCAAACCATGAAGGACACGATGTTGGAGTTATTGCTCAAGAAATAGAAGCCATACTTCCAGAAATAGTAGTAGATAGAGATAACGGCTATAAAGCTGTACGTTATGAAAAAATTGTCGCGTTATTAATTGAAGCTATAAAAGATCAGCAAGGTCAAATTGATGAGCTGAAATCTAAACTCTAGCGACCAGAACTAATCATGAAAAACATGCCAACACAACCTACCTGGTCACACCAGGGGAGGTTAATTACTGACATTTCAGATATGCCAAAAGGTACCTATGGGTTTATATATGAAGTAATTCATAAACCAACTGATACTAGATACATAGGAAAAAAAGTTCTCTACTTTGAACGTAATAAAAGACTAGGTAAAAGAGCTTTAGAGGAATTAAGATTAGATAGAAAGGCAAAAGGAATAGGCGGTAGGACTCCACTTAAGCAAAAAGTAGTAACAGAATCAGATTGGAAATCTTATTATGGTTCTCAAAAAGAAATATTAGCTATATCTAAAAAAGATAATGCTCAAGAGAATTGGGAAAAAAGAATCCTTGAATTTGTACCTAATAAAAAGCTGTTAACCTATTATGAGACTAAACACCTATTTATTAATAACGTATTAGAGGATGAATACAGTTCTCATATAAATGATAACGTACTCGGTAAATTTTACCGTAAAGACTTTAAAGTATGAAACTAGCAGATATAATTCTAAAAGAAGATAACAGGTACAACGACGACGGTTACGACGAAGGAGATATCAAACTAATGGGTGATATGATTCTTCCTACTGATAAAATGGTTGTACTCCAAGCAGAGGAGGATACATATAATAGAGGATTACTAGTAACTAGCAATAAAGATAAAAGTTACGATGTAGCATACTGGGCAGACGATAAGACTAAGCCTTATCCTATAGGAATAGAGATAGACGGTGTAGAAGTATCTAAAGATGCAAAAATAATAAAATTTATGTTTCACCCAGAAATGAAATAATATGATAAGAATAAAAGATATATTAGGATACCCATCTCTAGCTTACCATATAGACAATAAGCTCTCATTGCATGAGCATGTCTACCGTTATAACTCTAAAGCCTTTATACAATTGTTTAATGAAGCAAGAGAAGCTCTTAGAGACGAAGCTATTGAGTTAAACGAAACAGATAGAGAGCTCTTAGAAACAACTGACATAGGAGAATACGCAGATTATAATGGTATGAGGGTACCTTTAGACTTACCAATGGTCTCTGCAAAATATAACCCACTATTTGAAATTGGCTGTCTAATTGACGATATGATTGAAAACGAGGACACAATCGACGAAGCCTCTACTATCGAGCAAATGATAGATTTTGATTTAATAAAAGAGCTAGTAGAATCAATTGGAGCAAATATTAATATGGATAAATTTAGGAAAGCAGTTAGTATTCAAAATGAATCATTTGACTATTCTGGATTTGACATGATAAAAGCCTCAGTCGGATATATGAATGAGCTAGAATATAAAGGTAAAAAAGTAAAACTTAACAAACCTAAACGTGGAGGCTCTAAAAAATTCTACGTATATGTTAAATCTAAAAAAGGTAATGTAAAAAAAGTATCTTTTGGAGATACTAACTTATCAGTTAAGTTTAAACAAAAAGGAGCAAGAGCATCTTTTGCAGCACGACATAAATGTGCTACTAAGAAAGACAAAACAAAAGCAGGGTACTGGTCCTGTAATATAGGTCGCTATTGGAAATCATTAGGCGGCAGCGCTAACTTTTCAGGATATTGGTAGGATATGAAATTAATTAAACTTATATTAGAGGATACAAAAGAAACTTTCGATGACTTTGCTGAAGGTAGAGAAAAAGGAGCAAGTAAAATTGCTTCATCTGCTAAAGAAAAAGGAGGTGATTCATTATTAACTTATGAACACTTTAACGTAAAGCTTTCTTATTATAAAAAAGCAGCTGACGGAAAATTTAATCTAGAAGCAGCTCAAAAAGAGTTTGAAGAGACTCACAAAAAAATTAGTTCTACTATGAGCCAGACGGCGTTTCAAAAAGAAATGGGGAGGTTAGAGGTTCTAGGAGAGTTAATTATTAAACACGGATAATTATTTTAAATTTTCACCTTAATGAAAAAGTTATTACTACTACCACTAAACGATTATCAAATCGCACCATCTGCTTGTTTACCAAGTGAATAATAAACCCTACAAAGAAACATTAGGTAAGGAGTATTCTGTGAGAGAGTTTTTACAGAGTACCTCATCACTTGAATATGTTTGGCATAGAGATAAAGAAGATAGGTACGTACAGCCTATTAATTATTCTGATTGGAAGCTACAACTAGACAATACAGTACCTGTGGAGTTCGGTAATAGTAAACTATTTATACCTAAAGAGACTTACCACAGACTTATAAAAGGAACAGGTGATATAACTCTCAAAGTTTGGAAACTATAAAATAACTTAAATGAAACTATCAGATATTATCTTAACAGAAGGACATGACTATGATAAATATAAGCATGTAGCTCTCGATATAACAAAAGAGCTTACTGTTGGATACGGTGATTATAATCCAATGGTTAGTATGGGGCATTATGTTGAGGACGGACCTAATGCAGGGAAAGGATATGGATCAGTTGAATTTAAAGTTGAAGAAGCACTTCCAGATGACACATTTAGACAAGTAGTAGCGTTCCTTAAAACCAGAAAATATAATGTAACATCAGAAGCTAATTACTATGATGATGATGGGGATAGATATTACTATCCTAGAATACAATTCGAGTTTTCACAAAGCGATGTAAAATGAAACTATCCAAAATTATACTAGAAGATAAAACTATTGTAGCAAGAACAGAAGTAGATATGTCTAATGATGATATCAATAAACTAACTGAATCTATAACAAATCAACTAGAAGAATTCCTAGACACAGGCAACAGAGACCTTATAAGGATTACAGTAGCAACTGCTATTAACGAACTGCTCCAAAACAAATAATATAAAAGTTTGCCGTCTGAATAAAAGTTCTTATCTTTACTATAAGATACGGACGGTTATATGGATTACGCTTTTCTTTTAGGAAGTATAGAGAATATACTAGGTAAGAGTCATAAGAGAGCTAGAGATAATTATGCTTTCTCATGCCCTTTTTGCAATCACCGCAAACCTAAGTTAGAAATTAATATGTTTACTAACGAAGAAGGTAAGAACTACTGGGAATGTTGGGTTTGTCAAACTAGAGGGACTACGATTAGGTCCCTATTAAGACAGTTGCAAACACCTCGTGATCAAGCAGTAGATATTCTTAAGTTTGTACCGAAAGGGAATGAGGTGGAATACAAACACCTATCTATATTAGAACTACCAAAAGAGTTTCAATTGCTTCAAAATGCAACAACAACATCAGTTACAGCTAACTTAATTAAAAAATACCTATATGCAAGAGGACTTAGCTCAACAGATTTTATTAAATATGGTATTGGATACGCAGCAAGTGGAGAGTATGGAGGAAGAGTTATTATTCCAAGTTATTCTAGATCCAATCAACTCAATTTCTTTGTTGCACGAAGTTACCAGGGGGATTACTTTAAATACAAGAACCCTGAAACTTCAAAAGATATAATATTCTTTGAGAACTTAATTAATTGGAATATGCCTATCATACTATGTGAAGGTGTATTTGATGCTATAGCTATAAAACGTAATGTCATACCCATACTAGGAAAGTCAATCTCTACAGCTCTATACAAAAAGATTCTTATAAGCCCTCTTGAAGATATATACATTGCATTAGATAATGATGCTAAAACAAAAGCATTACAAATATCAGAACAATTCTTAAACCTCGGTAAAAGAGTATTCTTAATTGATATGAAAGAAAAAGACCCATCTAACATGGGCTTTAAGTCATTTACAGATTTAATTAAAACAGCAGAAGAATTAGACCTTAGCAGTCTAATGATGCATAAGCTAGATTTATGATAAAACAAGGTATGAACATTCTAGAACAGAATGAAAAAAAGAAATTAGACTTTAACCCTAAATTAAAGCAAATAAACTTTTTAGACCGTAGAGTCTATAAGAGAGGCGAAGGAGTATATTACCCGTCCGTAACTACAATACTCCAATATATGCCCAAGAATAAGTTCTTCGAATCGTGGATGAAGGATGTTGGGCATAACGCTGATCTTATTATGCGTAGAGCAGGTAAAGAAGGTACACAAGTACATGAAGCTGCAGAACAGTTGATACTAGGAAATGAAGTAACATGGATGGATGATTACGGTAGAGCTAAATATAGCCAACTTGTATGGGAAATGATATTAAAGTTTCATGACTTCTGGACAACTCATAAACCAGAACTTATTTCTGCAGAAGAATTTGTATGGTCAGATAAACATAAGTATGCAGGTACAGCAGACATTGTATGTAAAATGAATGGAGAAATATGGTTACTAGACATCAAAACATCCAACTCAGTACACAAGTCTTTTGATCTTCAGTTAGCTTCATATGCAAAAGCGTTAGAAGAATCTAAAAACCAGAAAATTGATAGGACAGGTATCATTTGGCTTAAAGCTCAAAGTAGAGGACCCTCTAAACAGAAAAATGTAATACAGGGTAAAGGATGGAAAGTATTACAAATAGACAAAATTGAAGAGAACTTTGAACTATTTCAACTTATATATAGACTATACGGATTAGAACATCCCGTAGTTGAACCTATTTATAATAGTTACCCTACTACACTTAAACTATAATATATGCGAAAATTACTACTTACCTTATCTATTCTTATTTTAATAGGCTGTTCTACTTTTAAACTCTCGACTCATAACTATGATCCTATATACGGACCAACAGGAGATGAAATTGAAGTAGGTGTAATTAATACTCAATGGGAATTAAATAGAAAGCTAAGAGACGATTTTCAATTTAGATATAATTTTGCTGAATATGCAATGAATCAGCCTTACAGCTGGTACTTTAATAACCGCACACTTAATAGGTATAACATGTGGAATCCATATAGTAGGTTCGATATGTACGCTAACAGTAATAACTTTTGGATGAATTGGGCATTTGATTACCCATTTAATAACTTTAATTATAACTGGAGAGACCCTTTTGGGTTTAATTCAATGTATGGAAGTAACGGTTATAATAATTGGGGATACGGTAATAGCTGGTATGATCCATATAACAGAAGGGGTAATCGATATACATGGAATAACTTGTATTATAATCAACCTAAAAATAGAAACATATCTTACAATAGAGGTAGAAGAGGAAGTAGCAGTGTTAATCCAAGATCAGCAACAGCAGGTAATACCCTAGTTAACCAACAACCCGCTTCTACAATCGACCGTATGGTTAATAAATTGAGAGAAAAAAATAAAGAAGTAAGAGTATATCTAAGTCCTAACAGTGTACCTACTGTAATAAGACGTAGAAATAATAATATACAGCTGACTAGAACCAATAATAGACGTACTATTTATAATAATAATAATAGTAGGTCTAATCAAATAAGGAGACAAGAAGTTCAAAGAACCTCTACTCCTAGAAGAAGTAGTTCTAATAGTAGTAATACTCCTACTAGAAGTAATAATAAGTCTACATCTAATAACGGAAGAAAGCAACAATGATTAAATTAATGCACATATTAACCGAAGATAGTAATAAACCTAAAGCTGTAATAATGGCAGGAGGAGCAGGCTCTGGGAAAACATATCTACTTAACCAACTCGGTATAGAAGGACTAACTTCTTTTAATCCAGACAAATACGTTGAAGATCCAGATCATCCCTACCATAATAACCTAGGAGCTGCATCAAACCAAATAAATAAAGACGTAAATGCCGCTGCAGATGATAAAATGAGTTTTTTATGGGATACAACAGCATCGGGAGTTAGATTTGATGAAACATTAAATAAGTTAATTTCATTAGGTTATGATATATATATGATACTAGTATATAGTCACCCTATGATTTCTTATATCTCTAACTTCTCTAGAGGTAGAAATATACCTGCAGCATCAGTTTTCTCAACTTGGAGAAACGCTTATCAAAAAATTGGTGAGTTTCAAAAGAAGACTAAAGGTAATCTTTCAATATTTGTAAACGATCACGGAGGTAAATTTACTAATGAAGTAGAGGCATTTAATACTGCTGCTAAAAACGGCATTAACGGTATTAAAGACTACTTAGCTGCATATAACGAAAAGACAGGAGCAGGGAAAAGCTCTTTCTTTAAACCAGTAGTAATGTCTTCAGAAGAGGAACAAGAATTTAATAAAGCTGTAGTAAACGTCGATTGGAATAAAGATAACAGATCAGAAGATAAAGCTTTAAAAACAGCCTTCCTTAAGTCTTATCAAAAAATAGGTACTGGACCAGGTGAGGATAAACTTAAAGACACGGTAAAAAAATATAAAGATAAAAGTGTTGGCGAAAAAGAAAAAAGCGATGCAGTACTAACCAGTATCGCTGACATGATATATTCACCTGAATTTCAAGAACTACTAAAACATTCAACACCTAAAGAAATAGATACTAAAGTACAATCATTCTTAGCATGATAGCATTATACCCAGGAGCATTTAAACCACCTCATAGAGGTCATTTTGAAGTCGTTAAGAGTCTACTTAACGGTTCCTTCACTGGAAAGCTATATGGCCTTGATGATTATAAAGAAGCAGGTATAAAGGCTTTAGAAGGAGAAGACTCTAAGGCAGAACCAATAAATAAAGTTGTTATATTCATAGGAGGAAAAGATCGTAATGGTTTAGGAGCAGATAAATCTAAGGCAATATGGGAAATATACGCTAAATATTTACCAGGAGAAGTAGTAATATACGATAGAGTTCCTAACCCTATGTTAAATGCTAAGGTATATGCTAAAGACAGACCAACAGAAAACTTTTATGCTGTTACAGGAATAAGAGGAGAAGAAGATTTAATTGATTTAAAACGTATATCAACATTTAAAAACCTAACTAATGTAGAGGGATTAGCTTTAGTACCTTCAGGAGAAAATCTTGCTATTAGAGCAACAAACTTTAGAAATAAGCTAATATCAGGAAACTTAGATGATACTTTAGATTTCTTTCCTAAAGAATTATCAAGAGAAGAAATGTTAAAAATTACTAACATGTTAAAAGACAGTATAATTGCAGAGCAAATGAACATAACCATTGAAGAGATCTTTAACGGTTTTGCTTCAAATGAAAAACCAAGAAGAAATCAACATACAATTAATACTCACGGAGTAATGAGATCAGAAGATAGAGCAGATCTTGTTAAAATATATAATAAACTCCGTACAGTACTCAACACTGAATTAGTATTAGTAAATTTTAAACAAGATAGAATAGAAGTTAGCTTAAAGAATGACTCAGATAGAAGTTCATTTGACTATACTCCTCACATGGCTTCCCTATTAGAGTATATGTTAAATGAGGGAATGAAAATTACTCCTTTACCTGAAATTAAACTTAAAAAAGATATTGATGAAGCTTCTAATTTCTTTGGAAAGACTGCTTACTATGATCCTAACATAAAAGAAGTTGTCTTATATACAGAAGGAAGACATCCAAAAGATGTAATGAGGTCCTTTACTCATGAAATGGTTCACCATATGCAAAATATGGAAAAAAGGCTTGGAGGTATATCTACTAGTAATACTAATGAAGATAATGACTTGCTAGAAATAGAAAAAGAAGCATACTTAAAGGGCAATATTACTTTTAGAAACTGGGAAGATTCAGTTAAAAACCCTAAAGAACAAGTTGCAGAAGGTAGTTACGATACACTTACGAATCGTATTTCTTCTACTATATTTGATTCATTTAAAGAAGCAATAGTAAAAGGAGAAGATGGAGAGTTTAATATTACTATCGGTCCACAGGAAGATGCAGATATAAAACATAAAATGAGCTTTGACGTTCAAGCTATTATTAAAGTAACAGATGATATCTACTCTGTAGACGGAGGAGCAAATGCAGGGTATGATGACGATGGAGACGATATAGACCCTTTTATCAATATAGTATTTCAAGTACCAACTAATATTGACCTAAAGGAGTTATCTTTTGATTTAAAAGACGTAATAAGACACGAAGTAGAACACCTCACCCAAGATGGTGAAAACCTTAAACAAGGTAAATACATTCCAGATGATGGAGACTTAAGAGCTCTAATTGATGCTGGACTATTAGATAAAGATGAATATTATAAACTTCCTAAAGAAGTAGATGCAATGATTCAAGGTATGTACTTTAAAGCTAAAAAATCTAAAACTCCATTTGTAGATGTAGTTGATGATTATTTTAACAAGGCTAAAGTAACACGAGAAGAAAGACCTATTATAAAAGCTCTTTGGAATCGACGTTTACCTGCTTTAGGAATAAAACAAAGGTTATGAAACAAAAAATAAGTGAACTATTAGCAGAAGGATACCCTCTGCCAGAACAAAAAGAAGTACCACCGTATAAAATATACTGTGATATGGATGGAGTACTAACAGATTTCGAATCAAGATTTGAACACTATACAGGTAAACATCCTCAAGTATATGAAAAACAATATGGACTCCAGAAGTTTTGGAACTTAATAGATGTAGAGGTAGGAATAAAGTTTTGGATAGGTATGGGCTGGATGCCACAAGGTCAAGAATTATGGAATTTTATTAAACAATATCAACCAGACCTATTAACTTCTCCTTCTAGAGATAATAGTTCAAGACTAGGTAAACAGTTATGGGCTAAGAATAACTTAAGTCCGAAGCCAAAAGTAATACTTGCGTACTCTAAAGATAAACAGAGGTATGCAAATGAGAATAGTATATTAATAGACGATAAACCGTCTAATATAAATGAATGGGCAGCTAAAGGCGGAATTGCAATAAGATGTAAAGACGGAGATACTAACCATGTTATAAATAAATTAAAAGAGTTAGGTTATGCGTGATGAAAAAGAATCGTTATTAAAAAAAGAATTCAAAGAAAGTGATTTACAAAGAGCAAGGAACCTAGTAAATAAGGACTTTACAGGCTCTACTAAAACACAAACAGGATATCAAAAATCATACGTTAGACGTATTGAAGGAGACATATGGAATGAAGGAGGTAAGAGCTGGACGATTAAAAATGGTTTAAAGCAAAACATTACTAAATTAGATGCAGCAAAAAAAGCTATACGAATTCCATTAGCTTGTCCTCAATGCAAAGGAAAAATGACTCATTGGTTAGCAAAAAAAATGTATAAGATACACGGTGTGTGTTTTAACTGTACTGTAGAAAATGAACAAGCTTTAAAGAAAGCCGGATTATACGATCAGTATGAAAAAAGAATGATGCAAGGTAATATGAGAGCATTTGCACAAGATATACAAGACTGGTCAGTTGACTTTGTTAACGAGAGTCAAGATGTAGTAACAGAGGACGGAGTAATAGAAGACTGGAACTCTAATAGCAGTGCTAAAAAACAAGTTATAAAGAACGTAAAAGATTATTTAGATATTCTAAATAAACACATAGTATAGTTATATTTATAATATATAATTAATTAACGTTAGAATGACTCAAAAAGAGACACTAGATTCGCTATTAAAAGAGATAAGGCATATTAAGACACATATGCCAAATGGTGAAATGAAAATTATCCAAGCGGACTTGCATGATTTAAAGGAGGATATATCGGATATGAAATATATGTTAATGAACCCAGAAGACGGTATCATCGTAAAAACTAATAAAAACTCAGACTTTCGACGTAAAATGGAAGAAGGTGAAGAAAAGTTTCAATACCATATGTCTGACATTAAAGAATTAAAACAATGGAAATCAGCTACAACTAAAGCTTTGTGGATTATTTTCGGTGCATTAGCATCTATTATTATAAGAATGTTAATGATGCACTCAGATAAAATAAATTTATAATGAAAGAAACTAATAAAGATACTATAAGAGTAAGCACTTTACCTGCTAAATATCAAAAAAAGTTAGCAGATAGATATGGTGAAGTACACCCTCAAGATTTTCTATCTGGAGATAAAAAGACTTATTTTAAATTTGACGGTGAAAATAAAACAACAGGTAGCGTAACCCATAGACCTATTAATATGCCTTCTTTTGAAAGTATGTACTTAATATACTCTAAATTGGTCGGGAGTGTTAAATATCTTGCAAAGAATCAAGAAATAGCAGGCGATAAAGATGCTAGACAGTTATTCGATATAATAAAAACTACTTATAGACAACTACAAACATACCTCAGGAACGAAAGACCGGAGCAATACGAACTTATGAAAATGAGAAGGGTAATGGAAGAAAAGACTTATGAAGAAATTATAGAAGTATTAGCAGAAGGAAAACCAGGTCTTTGGGCTAACATAAGAGCTAAAAAGGCTAGAGGTGCAAAACCTGCCCATAAAAATTCTAATGCACATAAAGATGCAGTTAAAGCTGGTGAGAAGATTAATAAATCTGAGACTAAAGGAGCACCATCAGGACATTACTTCACTAAATCTGGCAACCTTGTAAAAGGAACTATGTCTGCAGATGCTAAAGAAAGAGGAGCTCGTAAATCAGATCCAAAAGATAAGACAAGATCTAAAGTACCTAAAGCCACACAGTATAACGAAGATGACCTCGGTAAAGGGTATACATACGCTAGAGATATTATTGCTCATTTAAGAGAGAACGTTTATAGAAAATTAAATGATCAAGAATTAGAAGAGTTTAGAAGAGAGATGTATGAGCACTATAAAGATGTAGTAGCAGAAGATACGACCGAAGAAGGTCTTTGGGCTAATATTAATGCTAAGAAAAAAGCAGGTAAGAAATCTTCTCATGGTAATTCTAATGCACATAAAGATGCAGTTAAAGCAGGTAATAAACTAAAAGAAACAGAACATCAAGGTTCAAATTACAAATGGCCTATGTCTAAAGCTACTAAAGATAGAAAAGATGCAGACGTAGCAGCTCAAAAAGCTAAAAGAAAAGCTGATAATAAATTAAAATGAAATTAACTCTAGCACAACTTATAGGAGAGATCATAACTGATAGTAAAATCATTTGTGATAATTGCGGTTGGAGCTGGAACAAAGAAGACGGAGGTGATGATTTATATATGTGTCATAAATGTGGACATAATAATACCCCTCATGCTTTAGAGAACTTTAAGGACGGTAAAAAGAAAGGTAAGTCAAAACCAGGTAGAGTAAAAAAATCTGGTGCTAGCTGTAATGGTTCTGTAACTGACCTTCGCAGAAAGGCTAAGAACGCTTCAGGCGAGAAAGCTAAAATGTACCATTGGTGTGCTAATATGAAAGGCGGTAAAAAATGAAATTAAGCGATAGTAAACTAACTCCTCAAGGGTACTTTCTAGATGCTATAGAAGACCCGTCTATACTCAAAGACCCTAACTGTGTTGATTTATTCGATCAAAACGGCTACCACTTAACAAAAGCTGAACAAGCATACTTATCACGTAATGGATTTGAAGCTATAGAAAGACGTCATGAGGACTGTCTTAGACACGACTGGATTACATGGGATAAGAAATCAGGAGCTCATATAAATCACTCAGACTTATTTGAAAGAAAAGGATTTAAAGATCAAGCATTACAGCAATTAGAGATATTTGCAGAAGATTATAATCCAATGCTCTATAAACTTATTAAAATGAAACCAAAATGGGGTATAGATATCTCTATAGATTATGTATCTCCAGATGCAGTATTTGAAGTATTTCACTACGAATGGGATTCTTTTGAGTACGATAAAGTACTTGAAAAAAAGTTGGAAATTGAGAGATTAGTTCTTAACTTAGACTGGGATCATGCAGCAAAAGAATTGTGGGGAAGGAAAGATGAGTGGATTAATCTCGACTTTTTCGAACAGTCCCTTTGGCGAACAGAATTCTTTGGTACAGAACCTGAGAAGTTTAAGAATATTATTTGGGATAACTAATCTATTTATATAAGATACCTCCATAAAAAGTTAAATAAAGATGACATATAAAGAAGTTAATGATAGGCTAACAAAAGTACAAACTGCTCTCAATAAATTGAAAAGCGGTAAAATAGACTTAGCCCCCGTCAAAACCCAAGCTCAACTTGAAATAATTAAAGAGTCTCTACAGAAAAAACTCATTACCTTAAAAGAGCGAGAGCAGACTATGTTCGTTAAGACTAAAGGAGGAGATGACGAAGTTGTTACTTTAGATAAAAAAGAAGCTGACAAACTTAAGAAAGATACAGATATTATAGGTATTAAAACAGCTAAAGGTGAAACTATAAAAGAAGAAGAAATCACAGTTGAACAGAATCAAGAAATTGCTAAAAAAGTAGGTAAAGCGTTAGCTAATTCTCTACGAAAAGTAGGCGATGAGTTAGATACTATGAAAGCTAGAAACTTTAACCCTACTAATGATACTAATTACTTTGACATCTACGTAGAATATAAAGCATCAGATAAAAGTGATGATTTTAAGTTTGCTATTAAAGACGGTATTTTAAGTCTACAAGGCAAAGAGTTAGGAGCAGTAGGATTTCTTCCTTCTGGAGAAATACAAATACACACAGAAATAATAGAAGCAGCTTTAATAAAGCACTTTGAATCAGATATGAAAGAAGATATGAGATCAAAAGATAAAGAATTTGAAAAGAGCAGAGAAGCTGCCAGATTAGAAAAGCACCCAGAGAGTGATACCATCAAAAAGATACAGGCCTTACTCGGAAAAGAAAAGAGCTTAGGAGAAACAGAAGATGAAGCTAACACTTCAGGAGCTGTAGGTGCATACCTTACTCCAAATGCTTTTGGAAAGAAGAAAAAGAAAGATAAATTATATGAAGATCCATCCTATATAGATATAATTGGTCAGTTTGCTGCCCTTATGGCTACAGGTTATACTGCATATCAAGCAGTAGAAAAACTAGGAGATGGAAACGGAGATATAAGTATAGACAGTATTAAGAAAGCTATACATAAATACTCAGCCCCTAAAAACGAAGACGCAGAAGAAGATGCTAAAAATGATGCTGATTACGAAGCTGGATGGCATGACAATCCAAGAAAAGATGAAGATGTAGATGTAGGTCATCAAGACGATGAACCTAGCATGTTAGGAGCTTCAGCACTAGAGACAGCAGAATATGCAGCTAAATTATATAAGAAACTACAGAGATATGACCAACATGACGGAGAAGTAGATTTTCCTAACTGGTGGCAAAAGAAGCTAATCTTAGCTAGAGATTATATGTCAGCAGCGTACCATTATTTAGACTCAGAAGAGAAACAACCAGCCTTAGACCAATTAGCACTAGAAAGCGTTGTTAAAGAAGGCAGAGGCGATATGGAAAGAATTGTCGACCTTATTACTGATAAAGCAGCTGAATCAGGATTTACTGTACAAGAAGAGGCAATGGAAGTAATGGAAGCTATCGGAGAATACTACGAGATAAACTTTGAATTTGGTAGATTAGGAGATAGTCTAGAAGAAGGAGAAGGTAATGAAAAAGCAATTAAAGGTCAAGAGTTAGTTGATTACATAATGGGTAACTGGAATTGGTCAGAAGAAAAAACACTACATTGGCTAGGAAATAACTTTGGTAAAAACAAAAAACCTCAAACCCCTAAAGAAGAAGATCAAGACTATATAGACTACTTAAGAAGAAGTGGTAGAAATAAGTATGCAAAAGAACTAGTAGCCCGTAGCTCAGGTAAACTAAAAGAAGAAACCTTACAAGAAGAACTAACAGGAGATCAAAGAGAAGCCCTAATGGACTTACAGAACGTATTAGATCAAGCAGCTAATTTAGGAGACGAGGCTAGAGAGATAGTTAAAGATCATTTTCCTAGAGAATTGAGTGCAGGTGAAGCTTATGATGTATTTAGTTTTGGTTCAAGTTCTAATAGATACGATAAAACATTAGAATCTTTAATAGAAGATATTGAATTGGCTGCTGAAGATGATGATATGGATGATTTAGATGAAGGAGTTGCTAAAACTAAAAAAGCTCACGACCAAGTTGTTACTATAATGAAAGACCTTGCTAAGAAATATAAGGCAGGTGATAAATCAGTAGTTGACCAACTTAAATCATTAACAGCTACTAAAAAGAAATTAGAAGCAATGTTAGATAAAGATGTTGCAGGAACCGGAGTAGATCAAGAAGTAACTGAAATATAATAATATGAAAGGAAAAGACTTACGTAATTTAATTCTGGAATCATATAATGAAGTATTGGTAGAGCTTAATGAAGGTTATTTTGGAGATACTAGTGACGATGAAGACGAACCTACCTATGCTGATAAGCAAAGAGCTAATGTAATAGAAGCACCAGATGGTGTACATTATATTAGGGTAGAAAGAACTGAATTCATAGAAGCATTAGGTATTTTAGAAAATGCTTTTGAAGACAGTATAGTTAAGTTTGAATTAAACGATCCAGATACCATATACATTCATAATGCCGATAATGGTGATATGCATGATGCAGTAGAAGAATTACAGCAAAATGGTATCATAATCGATGAAACTAGTATAGATGACGAACTTCAAGAAATGGATATGAACGATCCAGTTCTTATGAAAACGAGAGCAGCTAAAAATAGAGCAGCTCAAGCTAAACATCCTGACACTAAATTTGCTGTAGGTAAACAAAACAATATAGAAAGAGCTGCTAAAATAAAAGACCTTGAAAGAAAGAGAGATCAAGTAATGAGAGATATGGAGCAGGAAGCTGAACCAGAAGGAGGTCCTATAGCAGATAAATATGGAACAGTATTAAATAAAATAGATCAAGTACTTCTAAAACTTAGAGGACCTAAGAATGTAAATTTACAAGAATCTCTTTTAGATGAAGTAGAAGATGAAGAACCAACACCAGAAGAGTTACCAGATACTGATGCTCCTAAAGAAACAGTATTAGAAGATTCAACTGATACCATACTAGCTAAATTTCCAACTGTAAGAGCAGCGTTAGTTAAATTACAAACAGAAGATTTTAAACAATTTGTTACTTCTATAGATTGGATATCACCTAGACCTTCTTCTTTTAGAATTAATCTAAAGAATGGTCAAGACTATCTCCTTAAATGGACAGGTAAAACATTTGAAGCAAATATACTAGGAAAAAGATATTATATAAATAATATTGCAGATTACCAGCAGGCCTTAGATAAATTAGCTATACTGTATAAAGAATCACCCATGAAAGGAGCAGGAGAAGAAGCAGCAGATGCTGACGGTGTAGATTCAGCAGATACCGGAGGAGGAGACTTTCCAGGAGAAGATGGTGGAGCTACCGGAGGTGACGCAGGAGCACCTGACGATGGAGGAGGAGATACAGGAGGAGCAGATTTAAGTGGAGAACCAATAGACTTCGAAGACGGAGAAGAACCAGAAGCATAATAATAATAATATGAAAAACAATTTTGACCTTAGAAATTTCTTAACAGAGAATAAACTTACTCCAAGTTCTAAAAATGAAGCATGGGGTTATGAATCCGACTTTGCTAAACACATAGAAAAAGGAGGAGGAGTACCTACTGCAAAAGTAGATCCTAAAGTTCTTCAAGTTAGCATGGGTAAAAATGCAAAACAAGAGCAGAGAGTAATAGATATTGCTAGAGCTGCAATCGCATTTATGGATGAACAACCGAAAACATCAGCAGAAGATGCTTTAAAAACAGTATTAGGTAATTAAATGAATCTTATAGACAAAGTATTATTAGAATGGTCATATAAGACCACTAAAGGATATCCTGACATTAATAGTCAAGAGGATATGGCTTTGTTTGAATCTATGTTTGGTTTTAATCCCTTATTGAATGAAAACGTAGACCTAGTAAATTTTATTACAAGTAATATAGACGGTTACGGTGATATAACAAGTAAAGGTAGTACTTCACTTACTTTAACTTTTTCCGATATACCTTCAACAGGAGGACAATCTACAGATTTACGTAAGAGTGTGTTTGATGAAATAGAAAATTTAGCTAGAGAAGAAAACGAAATAACTTCCTATAAATACAGTAATGCTGGTAATTCATCAGTTGGTTTCTGTACTATTACTTTTAGAGGTAAAGAGTATAAGATTTCTCTTAAAGGAACTCCTACTGCAGATAAAGCAGATACTGATATTAAGGAAGCATTAGTTTCTTTATTCTATGTAAGTGACATTACTACACCATTTACTAAAGATAATATAGAGTCAAGAGCAAATAACTTACTAAGTTTAACTAAGAATGGCATCCCAGGAGAGAGTTCTGAAGCAAGTGCTAAGGTAGCAAGTTATTTAGAAAGTATTGGTAGTTCTAATGCGTATATTAAATTTATCAACCAACCACTCTCAAGTGCATTGACACTGAAAGAAGGATACCCAGGAGCTAATTTAATTAGAACAGGTTTATTCGACGATATCAGAAAGAAAGCAATTAATCTTACTAGCTTACCAGCAGACAAATGGTGCCCAGGAGACGTATATATTCAGACAGGTGAAGTAAGTGGTTTAGAAAGTATACAATCCGTGGAAAATCTCAACGGCCTATTTAATGAAGAATGGAGCAGTACAAAAAGACCTTTAACAGCTATATCTCTTAAACAGCAAAATGCTCAAGGAGGAAAAGCTAAGGCACTACTCAGTGCATTTTCTAAAGTCAAAGATGACTACAACCTAACTAGTGACGAAATAGATTACGACATTGTTAAATACCAAAAAGGTATTAAAAGACTACGTAAGAAAGTAGAAGGTTTAGTAGGAGGTAATCCTAACATAATATATAATGTAGATACCGGTGAACTACCTTCCGAACCTACTTCTCAAATAAAAGACCCATCAAAATGGTTAAGAGGTAAGTATGCAGCTTTAAAGTCTATTGAATTTTTATTTAGGAAGTTTGCAGACAGTAAAGTAGATGATGCAATAGTAGCAATAGCTGGTTTTGCAATGTCATTAACTGGAGTTAATCCTGCATTCTTTAAAGTAGAAGGCCAATCATCAGGAGGTAAAGCTAAGTTATCTGTTTTCGCAAGAGGAGAGGTTATAGATTTATACGGTGATAACGAAGACAAGAAAGACCCTATAGAAGTACAAGATAGTACTACCTTTGGAGGATTAAAGTTGTTTTTTAAAATTACCCAAGGAGGTGTTCCATATTCGGTTGCTGTTAATGCAAGGAGTAATGGGAATACACAAGGTACTATTGAGATACAGAATATCTCTAAGATAGATTAAAAAACAAGTTATGGCACAAGACATAAAAAAGATAATAGCACAAGAATATATTAAGTGTGCTAAAGACCCGGCGTACTTTATGAAAAAGTACTGTTATATACAACACCCTACTCGTGGTCGTATCTTATTCTCTCTATACCCTTTTCAGGAAAAAGTACTACATTTATTTAGAGACAATCAATACCTTATCACTCTTAAATCAAGACAGTTAGGTATATCAACATTAGCTTCAGCATACTCCTTATGGTTAATGACATTTCATAAAGATAAGAATGTTTTAGCTTTAGCTACAACTCAAGCAACCGCACGTAACCTAGTTACTAAGGTTATCTTTATGTACGATCAACTACCTAAATGGCTTAGATTACCGGCATTAGAGAAAAACAAACTATCTCTTAGATTAAAGAACGGCTCTAAAGTACAAGCAAAATCATCTAATGCAGATGCAGCAAGATCAGAAGCAGTATCATTACTATTAATTGATGAAGCAGCCTTTGTAGATAACATTGATGAAACCTTTGCTGCTGCACAACAGACACTTGCTACCGGTGGGCAATGTATGGCCTTATCTACTCCTAACGGCATAGGTAATTGGTTCCATCAGACATGGGAGAAAGCAGAATCAGGAGAGAATTCATTTGTACCTATTAGACTACCCTGGACAGTACATCCTGAAAGAAACGAGGAATGGAGAGAACAACAGACTAAAGACTTAGGTCCTCGTATGGCAGGACAAGAATGTGACTGTGACTTCTTAGCTTCTGGTGAAACAGTATTTGAGCCAGATGATATGCTATTCATAGAACAGACTACTTTATCTGAACCAATGGAAAGAAGAGGAGCAGACGGTAACCTATGGGTTTGGGAGGCAGCTGATTACGGTAAATCGTATATGGTTGTAGCAGATGTAGCTCGAGGAGATGGACAGGATTATTCTGCATTTCATATATTTGATGTAGAAAATTGCGTACAGGTAGCAGAATATAAAGGTAAACTATCACCTAAAGATTTCGGTAATGTACTAGTAGGAATAGCATCAGAATATAATGATGCACTATTAGTTATAGAGAATGCTAATATTGGGTGGGCTACTATAGAACAAGCACTAGAACGTCAATATAAGAACCTCTACTACAGTACTACTTCTAATATGGAGACAGTTGAATCTTATATGTCTAAGTATGAGAGAGATAAGCTAGTACCTGGCTTTACAATGTCTGTTCGTACTAGACCTCTTGTTATTGCTAAAGCAATAGAATATATAAGAGATAAATCAGCAACAATACAATCTAAACGTTTACTCGGAGAAATGAGAGTATTTGTTTGGAAGAACGGAAAACCTCAAGCACAAACAAGATATAATGATGATTTAGTTATTGCTTTCGCAACCGCACTCTACGTTAGAGATACTGCATTAAAGTTGAGACAACAAGGAATGGATCTAGCACGAGCATCCCTCTCTTCTTTTACTAATTTAAATTCAAAAAACAAAGCTATTATACAAAATGTTGGTAGTCAGCTAGATAATCCTTATCTTATGGATACTAACAACGGCGAGAAAGAAGATTTACGCTGGTTATTTTAGTTTAACTATTTATATAATACAAACACATTAATATGGCGAACCGCTCATTATTTAGTAGACTGTCAAGATTATTTTCATCCGATGTAATAGTAAGAAATATCGGAGGGGATCAATTAAAGATAGTTGATACTAACAATATACAGAGTACTGGTAAATACCAGACTAACTCACTGATGGACAAATTTAGCCGTCTTTATATATACAACAATAAAAATATATTTAACCCTAATGTAAATTATCAGACATTAAGGATTCAACTCTATTCTGATTATGAGGCAATGGATACTGATCCTATCATAGCATCAGCTTTAGATATTCTAGCAGATGAAGCTACTGTAAAGAGTGATAAGAATGAAGTACTAGGAATTAAATCATCAGATGAGAATATACAAAGAGTACTATATAATTTATTCTACGATGTACTTAACATAGAATTTAACTTATGGAGCTGGACACGTAATATGTGTAAGCACGGTGACTTTTTCTTAAAGTTAGAGATAGCAGAGAAATTTGGTGTTTATAATGTTATTCCTTATACCGTATATAATATGGTAAGATTTGAAGGATTAGATCCTGAAAAACCTCAAGGTGTAACTTTTCAATTAGATCCTGATGGATTAGCTTCTTCTCAAGATCCTAATTATATACCTAAAAGAGATGCTAAAACAATACAATTTGATAACTACGAAATAGCACATTTTAGATTACTATCAGATACTAACTACCTACCTTACGGCCGTTCTTACTTAGAACCAGCAAGAAAGATATATAAACAAGTTACTCTTATGGAGGATGCGATGTTAATACACCGTATAATGAGAGCTCCTGAGAAAAGAATGTTCTACGTTAATGTAGGTAATATACCTCCTAATGAAGTAGAGAACTTTATGCAGAAGACTATTACACAGATGAAAAAGACTCCTTATGTAGGATCTGATGGTCAATATAACTTAAAGTTCAATATGCAGAATATGATGGAAGATTTCTATCTACCTGTTAGAGGAGGAGATACTTCTACTCGTATTGAGACTACTAAAGGATTAGAGTACGATGGAACAAACGATGTACAGTACTTACAAGCTAAGTTATTTGCTGCATTAAAGATACCTAAGGCATACTTTGGATATGAAGGTGATTTAAGCGGGAAAGCTACTCTAGCAGCAGAAGATATTAGATTTGCTCGTACAGTAGAGAGAATACAAAGAATTATAGAATCAGAGTTAACTAAGATAGCTTTAGTACATTTATATACTCAAGGATTTACAGGTGAGAGTTTAACTAACTTTGAATTAAAGTTAACTACTCCATCTATTATATTTGAACAAGAGAAAATAGCTCTATTAAAAGAGAAGGTAGATCTTGCAAACCAAATGAAAGACACTAAACTATTCTCTTCAGACTACATATATGAAAATATATTCGATCTATCAGAAGATGCTTACATGGAAATGAGAGACTTAGTTAGAGAAGATAGTAAACGACTATTCAGAATAGCACAGATAGAAGGTGAAGGAAACGATCCTGCTAAATCAGGTACTTCTTACGGTACACCACATGATCTTGCTTCTATGTACGGTAGACGTTCTACTTCAACACCGAAAGGCGGAGGACCAGATGATTTACCTCCTGGATATTCCGAAGTAGAAGAAACACCTGAATGGGGAGAACCAGGCCCAGAAGGAGGAAGACCAACTGAGAAGGCATCTATATACGGTACTAATAAAGGCTTAGGAGGACGTGATCCTCTAGGGACACATGGCATGCATGGAGGCTTTCCTTCAGACAATGACAATGTTATGGAAGGCCTAACAACTAAAACAGTTTACCATAAAAATAAAGATATGCTCAAAGATATTGTCTTTAAGAAAGATACGGTGAAAGAATCAGAAATGTTAAAAGAGGATAACATTAGAGATTTAGGAAACTAACCCATATTTATAATAGTAAACGTGTAGAATGAAAATAAAACACTCAAAATTACGTAATACTGGTCTTATCTTCGAATTGTTAGTAAAGCAGATAGCTGCTGATACACTTAACAATAAGGATAGTAAGGCTGTAGGTATACTAAAGAACCACTTCGGAGGAAGAACATCGCTAGTAAGAGAATTCAAATTATATGAATTTATATTAAAGAATAGAGGAGTAGACAGGCACAAAGCTGAAACTATACTTTCTACTATAACTGAGGTATCTCGAAAACTAGATCAGTCGCAACTTAAAAAACAGAAGTATGCTCTTGTAGCTGAAATAAAGAAATCGTATAATATAGATGATTTTTTTGCTATTCAAGTTAGAGACTATAAAGCACTTGCTTCCCTTTACTGTTTACTAGAAGGACAGAATGCTAAAACAATAGTATCTCCTTCAGATTTAGTAAATAATAAAACTACAATTTTAGAACACCTTACTTCCACTATACAGGATAAAGATGATGTTAAAGAAAGTTTAATCGAGGAGTATTCTAAATACGACAAAGATTTAAGATTATTAACATTTAAAATACTATTAGAAAAATTCAACGATAACTATAAAGAACTCCTTCCTGAACAGAAGAATATATTAAAACTCTTTATTACATCAGTTGAATCTACTTCTGCTTTACGTAAAATAGTTAATGAGGAACTTATTAAGATTAGCGATATAATCAATAAGTACGGAGCTAAAATTAAAGACGAAGTAGTAAAGATTAAATTAGATGAAATTTCTAAATCTATCAAACCAGTAAGTGCTAAAGAGAAAATTAAAGATAGTCATTTAGTTAATCTTATGCAATATTATGATTTAGTTAATGAACTAAAAACATTCTAATATGAAAAGATCTATTCTAATACAATTAGTAAGAGAAGTATTAACAGAAACTAGTACCACAAATACGGGAGGAGCTACAATGAAAGCAGGTCAAGGATCTGCTAAAGGACATGTAGGAGCATTCGGTACAGATGAAACAAAAAATAAAGCAACTAAATCATCAAAGAAAGACGGTTTAAAAGTAGTTAAGAGACCTAAAAGGCCCACAAGCACTAAACTTATAGATTATATATAAATGAGAACAGTAACAACAACAGAAAAATATAGAGCTGTAAACGAAGGAGCAATGTCTCCTAAAGAATTTGTAAGACAAATGCGTTTAACTCACCCACAACATATCAGTCAATTTAATGGCTACGACGATACTGTTCAAATATTAAAGAATAGAGGTCTATTATTTGAAACTTCAACTGTCAAAGTAGAAGCTAAGAAAGCTAAGGTAGAAGTACTTGCAGAAGAGAATTATAGCAAAAAGGGAGAACAACCTATTAACTACTCTTTAGATACTTTAGATAGAGGAATAAGAGTAGAATTAGAAACTGCAGGTGTAAATCTTCCTGTAGATCATATCACAGAAGATGACTATAATGCAGCATATAAAAAAGCTAAAGCTAATTTAGACAAAAATTGTAATCACTACCTAGATCTAATATCAGGAAATTCCGATAAAGTAGACAAACATGATAAAGCAGTAGAAGTTACTACTAACAATCACGTTGATACTTTTAACGGACTTAAAAAAGCAACCTTAAAAGAAGGGTTTGGAGATGGAATAGATGTTACTGCTCATATAGCAGATGATGAATCAGACAACGGAGTACCTAAGGATTTAAAATTAGAAAAGAAAAGACTTCCAAGAGGATTAAAACTAGTTAAAGAAAACTTGGAGAACATTATTAAACACATAAAAGACCATTATAAAGACGTATTTCCTGGTAATGAATTAAATGATATAATTCAAGAGTTTATTAAAATGCATCATAGTGACTTAGCTAGAGGAGAAGATCCATTAGAGGAGTTTAATCAATTCATTGATGCTAATTACCAAATGAAAATACAAGAAAAGCAATCCACTATGGATACTGACTCAGACTCTACCACTCTAACACATGATTGTGCATCTCACGTACTTCATGAAAAGCTAGGACCCGGTATATGTCTACATGGACGTCATACTTTAGTAGAAACAGCACCTGGAAAGGGAGAAGTTACTCATTATGATGTATTCTTTAAGAACAGTAATAAGATTGTTAAGAACCTTTCTGTTAATGAGCTGAACGTTGTATCAATGGAAGAGCATCACCACAAAAACGAATCTGAAGAAGTAGCAGAAAAGAAAGGTAAAGATCACGACGGAGATGGAGACATCGATGGAGATGATTATATGCATGCTAAAGATAAAGCTATTAAAAAAGCAATGGGTAAAGATGAGCAACTTAAAGAAGCTATTAAATCCATTATCAAGAAAACACTTATTAACGAAGCTGCTACAGCCAAACTATCAGATTGGGGAAAAGGCTACGATAATTTTCCAGGCGTTAAACCAGTAGTTAATGAATTAGAAAATATTGTAACAGAAATAGAGCAATTTCATGATAAGATGGCAGAAAAAATTGCAGGTGCATTTGCTAAAACATCTGAATTTAGAAACGAAGAAGGTTTAAAGATAGGTGCATTTATTTCTCCATCCTTAGAAGCTGCCTTTAAGCAGGATTTAAGACCGGTAATAAAAGGAGGATACACTTCTAAAGTATCTCTACCTAAAGTTAGAACAATCTCTAAAGCAGAAATTGATGCTCAACAAATGCAAGAAGCTCCTATAGAAGAAAAAGAATCTTTATTTGCTCCAACTGTAAACGGAACATTAAGAGAAAACAACACTAATTTCGACCTTAGAAAATTCTTAAAGGAAAATAAATAGAACCACATGACACAATTACTAGTAGATGTTACGCCATTTAAGTCCGTACTAAAAGAAGCGAAAGGGAGACCTGGAGTTTATGAAGTAGAGGGTGTTATGCAAAGAGCTAAAGCAGAAAATCAAAACGGTAGAGTTTACAAAAAAGAGATTCTCATGAGAGAAGCTAAGAAGTATGTAGATGAATTCGTTAAAAGAGGAAATGCTTTTGGAGAACTAGATCACCCAGAATCTCCAATCGTATCTTTAAAAAATGCTTCCCACGTAGTTAAAGACTTATGGTGGAAAGGAGATGATCTTATGGGTAAAGTAGAACTACTTAATACTCCATCAGGTAATATTGTTAAGGAGATTATAAAAGCAGGTCATACTATTGGTATCTCTTCTAGAGGAACAGGCTCAGTTAATCAAACTAATGAAGGACATTTAGAAGTACAACCAGACTTTGAATTAGTATGTTGGGACTTTGTATCTAATCCTTCTACTCATGGAGCATTTATGAATCCTATAACACTACAAGAAGGTAAATCTCAAGTATCTCCTTACTTAAATCTAGATTCAATACTCAACGATATACTAAGAGCGTAATTTAGTGGAACTTACTCCTTACTTACAGGGACTATTCTATTTAGTATGTCTGTTAATATGCTGGCAACTATATAAAATTAATAATAAATAATAGGTCTTAATGTCAAATCTTTTTATATACGGTTGCAGCCATAGTGCTCATAACCATTTAGAAGACTATGTTAATAAGATCACAGACACCCCACAGGACTATAGTAACCCTTGGTTCCCTACAGATATTGATGTTGATAACCCTGGAGTAGCTGCATCTTGGTATAATAGGATTTATAACGAACTCAATTTTAATAAGTTTAAATGTTATGCACTGTCTGGTACAAGTAACAACCTTATATTGCAGCAGATATTAGCGACAGCTAATGAATGGGAATCTAGAGATACTATCATTATACAAAGAACAGATGGTCTAAGACAATTAAATAGCGCAACCCTATTAAATAAAACTAATCCTAGAAAACTTAAAGAATATAAAGATAGATTTAATCATCAGTTAATAACCATTCATACACAGGAAATACAGACTATGGTTAAAAGATCAGGTGATTCTCTTAACTCTGCAAATTGTTTCTTAGATTACCATGAAGAATTTATAATTCCTTTTAAAAAAGACTTTGATTTATACTGGAATAATATCTTTTTAGACCTCATAAGAACCTTAAACAAAGCTAACCCACATACTAAAATATACTACTGGGTAGATGGAATTAGAGATAAGTTTGAAACTATATGGGAAGCTAGCAAAGGTGAATATCCAGATGGACATTGGTCACCAAAAGGAAATAGAGACTTTGCTGATTATGCAATAGATTGTATGAAAAATAATAAAATGTACTTTTAGTACTTGTTTTTATAAACCGTATATATTTATATAAAGAATATGCAATCCTTATATTGCATCAATATACAATAATTTCATATTACGATTCTAAATAATCGTAGAAACCCACAAATTTTTTAAAAATGGCAAACAAAGATTTATTCAAGCAAGCTATTGCTGAAGCTAAGTCTGTACGTGAAGCCGCTATTGCTAACGCTAAGGAAGCTTTAGAAGAGTCATTGACTCCTCATTTAAAAGACATGTTAGCTGCTAAACTTCAAGAGATGGAAGATTCATCGACTGAAGAAGAAGTAGTAAACGAAGTCGAAGAGGAAGTTGAAGAAGCTCATCATAAAGACGACAAAGACGAAGCACATGCTAAAGACGACACAGATGAAGGTTTAGTAGAAGTTGACGAAGCCGAGGATGACGCAGAAGAAACTGCTGACGACGCTGAAGAAATTACAGACGACGAAATCGACGCTGAGGCTCACGATGATGAGGCTCACGAAGAAGAAGTTGATGGAGATGCAGATTTATCTGACCTCTCTGTTGACCAATTTAAGGACATGATTAGAGACATTATCTCACAAGAAGTTGGAGCTGGAGAAGCTGGCGACGATCTTGGAGCTGAATTAGACGCTGGAGATATTGAAGGACTTGGTGATGAACCAGACACTGAAATTGACGCAATGGATGATTTAGAAGGAGATGCTGACGAGATTGACCTTGATGAATTACTTAAAGAACTTGACTCATTATCAGAAGCTCCTAAAGAGGACGAAGATATGGATGAAGCTCCTAAAAAGGATAAAGAGGAAGACACAATGGAAGAAGTAGCAGATACTAAAACCAAAAATGTTAACCATACTTTAAAAGAAGCTTTAGAAACTATCGAAACTCTTAAATCAGAACTTAACGAAGTTAATATTCTTAACGCAAAATTACTTTACGTTAATAAGATCTTTAAGGCAAACGATTTATCTGAGTCTCAAAAAGTAAACGTTATTGCTGCTTTTGATAAAGCAGAAACAGTTAAAGAAGTAAAATTAGTCTTCGAAACTGTAAGTGAAAACGTTATAGTAAAAAGTAAAAAGGCTAGCATTAAAGAATCATTCGGAAGCGCTTCAAAAACTACTGGAAGTACTAAACAAAGTACTGAAGTAATTAATGAGGTATCTGATGCAGTTCGTAGAATGCAGAAATTAGCCGGTATAATTTAATTTAAAAATTCATAAACAAAAATGGAAATTAACAACCTATTAGAAAGCTCGAACGGGTATAAAAACGTTCAAGCAGACGCCGTTAAATTAGCGGACAAATGGCAAGCTTCTGGTTTGTTAGAAGGTTTAGGAGAAAAAGAGGCTACTAACATGGCAATGATTCTTGAAAACCAAGCTAAACAAATCGTAGCTGAAGGAAACAGTACTAACTCAGGTGGTGCAACATTTACAGCTGGTCAAGGTGAGCAGTGGGCAGGTGTAGCTTTACCACTAGTACGTAAAGTATTTGCTCAAATCGTAGCAAAAGACTTCGTTTCAGTACAACCAATGAATCTTCCTTCTGGTCTAGTATTTTATCTAGATTTCAAATACGGAACTTCAACAGGTGGACGTGCTGCAGGAGATAACATGTACGGTAACGTATCTACAGCTGGTTCAAAAATTGGAAAAGATGTTGATCCTTCTGGAGGTCTTTACGGCGCTGGAAAATTCGGATACTCTATTAACACTGCATCTGTAGCTGCACAAGCAGTACCAGGAGCAGCAACTAGTGCTTCTATTGCATACCAAACTGATGCACCTCCAACTGACTTCTTTACTTTCGCTCATACATTCGCATCTGGTGATGCAATTGACGTAGAAGCAGTAAGAGCATTTAGAATTTATTCTGGAGCAGTAGACGTAACATCTCACCCAGCACTTACTACAGTAGACGCTAACGCAAGTACTCCAACAGTAACTTTCGTAATATCTAAATCAGTATCAGCTGGACTACCTGCTAACATGACAGGTTCTATCAAGACAGTAAAAGCACCAGTAGACAACGACAGAGGAGACTTTGAAGCTGATTCAACTGTAGCTGTTGATACTTCTATCAAGATTCCTGAAGTAGACGTAAAATTAAGCTCTGAGGCGATTGTTGCTAAAACAAGAAAACTTAAAGCTCAATGGACTCCAGAATTTGCACAAGATTTAAATGCTTACCATTCAATCGATGCTGAAGCTGAATTGACTTCACTTTTAAGTGAATACATTTCAATGGAAATCGATCTTGAATTGTTAGACATGCTTATCTTAGATGCTGCAACTACTGAAAAATGGTCTGCTGAAAACAACAAAGTAATGAGCGCTGCAGGAAACTGGATCACTTCTACTTCTGATTTTTACAATACTCAAGGACAATGGTTCCAAACATTAGGAACTAAAATCCAAAAAGTATCTAACAAGATTCACCAGAAAACATTAAGAGGTGGTGCAAACTTCCTAGTATGTTCTCCAACTGTAGCTACAATCCTAGAATCTATTCCTGGATATGCAGCTTCAACTGATGGTGATCAGCAAGAATTCTCAATGGGTGTACAGAAAGTTGGAAACTTAGCTAACCGCTTTAAAGTTTACAAAAATCCTTACATGACTGAGAATATAATCCTAACTGGATATAGAGGATCTCAATTCTTGGAAACAGGTGCAGTATATGCTCCTTACGTTCCATTATTGATGACTCCATTAGTATACGATCCTGAAACCTTCACTCCAAGAAAAGGTTTAATGACTCGTTATGCTAAGAAAATGATTCGCCCAGAATTTTACGGGAAGATCTTTATCGCTGACTTAAACCAAATCTAATTGATTTAATTTAATTAAGTAGTAAATTAAGAGAGCCCTTCGGGGCTCTTTTTTTTTGTTTATATGTAGGATCTAAAGTATATAGTTCGGATATTTATAATAACAAACTAAAACGTTATTATACATGCCTTCAAAACACCATACGGACGATGTATTCGTTCAAAAGAAGAGACCTAAAAGACCTATTAAGTTTAACGTTCAATTAAATGACGAACAAAAAGAAGCTAAAGCAAAGATACTTCAATATCCTATAACAGTTTTAAAAGGAATGGCAGGTTCAGGTAAAACTTTAGTTGCAACACAGGTAGCATTAGACCTATTATTTACTAAACAGATAGATAAGGTTGTTATCACAAGACCTACGGTGTCTAAAGAAGATATAGGGTTCTTACCAGGAAACATTAAGGAGAAGATGGACCCTTGGTTAGCACCAATTTATCACAATTTATTTATGTTGTACAGTAAAGAAAAAGTACAGAAGCTATTAGACGATGAAACAATCGAAATAGTTCCATTTGCTTTCTTAAGAGGTAGAACATTTTTAAACTCTCTTGTAATAGTAGATGAAGCTCAAAATGTTACCCATAACCAAATGGAAACAGTAATAGGACGTCTAGGAAAAAATTCTAAAATGGTTATATGTGGAGATATGGCTCAAATAGATCTAAAAGATAAGAGGGAAACAGGATTTTCTTTTTTAGCTAGGATAGAAGAACAAGTAGAAGGTTTTGCTACCCATAGTCTACAGTTAAACCATAGACATACTATAGTTTCACCTATTCTACAAGTATATCAAACCTTCAGAGATTAATCACTATTTATAATAAACTTTATTAAATGGCTAATGTATCAATATGGGACGGTAGTGCAACATTTGCAGTTGGAATGACTCCATTTGGATTCTACGATGCAGATACAGATTTTCAATCTGATGCAGTTAAAGTATCTAAATTTTGTGGAACCAGATTAGGATTTCCTCTAATGGATGTCGAACTACAATCAGGATCTTTTTTTGCATGCTTTGAAGAAGCAGTAACTACTTACGGAAATGAAGTATTTCAATATAAAATTAGAGAGAACTACTTAAGTCTTGAAGGAAGCACTACAGGCAGTGCATTAAATAATCAATTAGTTGAACCAACACTTGAAAGAGTAGTAGGTATAGGCGATTCTTACGGGGTAGAAGCAGAAGTAGGAGGTAATGTAACAATGTATACAGGATCTCTAAAAGTATCAGCCTCTGTACAAGAGTACAATATGGATGCTTGGGCAACCTCAGCAGGAATTACAGGTAGTATTGAAGTAAGAAGAGTTTTTTATGAAGCTCCACCAGCTATCATGCGCTACTTCGATCCTTATGCAGGAACAGGTACAGGAGTACAGTCATTAATGGATGCTTTTGATTTTGGATCATTTAGTCCAGGAGTTAACTTCTTATTAATGCCGGCTTCATATGATATACTTAAAGTACAAGCAATTGAATTTAATGATCAAATAAGAAGATCAGCCTATTCATTTAAATTAATTAATAACAACCTTACATTATTCCCAGTCCCTACTTTAGCTCATAATTTAAGATTTGAGTACTATAGGGTAGATGATAAAAGGAATGTCACCCCAAATACAGCTAGAGACCTAATTACTAATGTAGGAGAAGTACCATATACCAATCCTGTATACTCACAATTTAATAGTGTCGGTAGACAATGGGTATTCAAGTATAGTTTAGCATTAGCAAAAGAGTTATTAGCATATGTAAGAGGAAAATATCAAACCATACCAGTTCCTGGGTCTGAAGCTACATTAAACCAGAGTGATTTACTTGCAGATGCAAGGTCAGAAAAAGATGCATTGGTAGAGAATTTAAGAGAGATGTTAGAACAAACTTCTAGACAATCTCAACTAGAAAGAAGAGCTAGCGAGTCAGATAACTTAAGGACTATCCAAAACGATATACCTAATGTAATTTATATAGGGTAATGAAGTTAACACAAATACTATCAGAAGTAGAATTCATGACATACGAAGGTATGGTACAAATCGTTTATGAAGATAGCGATGCCAATGAAATAGGAGATCTAATAAGAGCATTACCAGGTGTTACTACAGTTACAATAGCAAGTACAGATGAAGAAACTAGTAAAGTTACTCTTAAGGTAAAGTTAATTACTCAAAAACAAGGTCAAGAAGCTTTTCAAGCACTAAAACAAAATGCAATAAGTAAATACCCACCAGTCAAAGATGTAGAGATAGGTGATAACACAATAGAAGAAAAATAATGCTATTTGGATCCAACAGAGATTTCGATTTACTAGTCAACATCAATAGAGAAGTACTAGCTGATATTATAGAACAAGAAATTCTGTACTATAAGTTATCTTTAGAAGATACTCAAGCTAATATATACGGAGAAGCACTTGAAAAATTTTATAACAATGCAGTTAAACTTAATTGTTTAATTACTAGAGGTGATCAAGTAGTAGATATCCAAGAGTTCGGCCCTGATTTAGGGAGAGAAGCATCTTTTGCTTTTTTAAGACCTGATTTAACAGACTCTATAGTAGTACCGGAGATAGGCGATATTATTGCTTGGCACAATGACTATTATGAAGTAGATACAGTTAGAGAGAACCAGTTATTCTTAGGAAGAGACAGTAGTTATAACCTAACTAACAGCACTAGTGGATTCGGATCTTCATTATCTATTATAGCTGATTGTCATTTAACAAGAGGAGATAGATTAGGAATAGATGAAATTAGATAATTATGGCTGGAAATAAACCAACACCTAAATCACAAGAACAGTTATCCCAAGATCTTATATCAAACTATAAGAACCCAGATACTGATTCTCCTATTCAAGATAAAGCTCCTTTAAGTACAGCTAAGAATAGAGAGAATCAAATAAGAAGAGATAACGATAAGGTTAGAAACTTTACTATAGGCGTAAAAGATATAGATGAAGCTATCCACTACTACTTTAACGAAGTAATTAGACCTTCAGTAGTTCAAAACGGTAAAACTTTAAATGTACCACTAGTGTACGGATCACCAGAAAGATGGGCTTCAGTACAAAAAGACGGTTTCTATAGAGATAAAAATGGTAAGATGCAAGCACCTATCATTATGTTTAAGAGAGACAGTATAGAAAAAAATAGATCACTCGGTAATAAGCTAGACGGTAACAGTCCACATAACTACGGTATCTTTGAAAAGAAATTTAGTAAAAAAAACGTATATGATAAGTTTGACATACTAAATAATAGAGTACCTGAAAAAGAATACTATGCAGTATCTATACCTGATTATGTTAATATTACATACTCTTGTATTATATTTACAGACTACTTAGAACAAAACAATAAAATAATAGAATCAGTCAACTATGCCTCAGATGCATATTGGGGAGAACCTAATAGATTTAGTTTTAGAGCAATGATCGATTCGTATAATACAGTTACAGAAGTTTCTCAAGGAAACGAACGTATTAATAAGACAGATTTCCAGATAAACCTTTTAGGACACCTAGTTCCTGATAGTATTAATGCACAGACATTTAATGCAAGTAAATTTTTCTCTAAATCTTCAGTAAAATTTGGTTTAGAAACAGAAGGTAAACTATAAAAGTGATATTTATATAAGAGAGTTACACAAAGGTTATGCTTAAAATAAAAGAGCATACATGTCACAACAGTTTATAACCGAATTATCCGGTTCATTAATATTTAGAAGCGGTTCCAATGAATCGAGTATTAGACCAAGCGGAACAGGAGTATCTGTATCCGGTTCATTTAATATAACCGGTTCACAACTTACGTTTAACGGTACTGATGTTATGGCCCGTATTGGCTCATTAGAAGCCGGTGTAAATACTTCTGCATCCTTAGGTCCTTTAAATACACATTCAGGATCCCTCAATACATTTACAGGTTCAATACAAACTCAAGTTAATGCTTTACAAGCAGCAACAAGTTCGTACTTGACAACAACACCAGCAGGTACAGTTTCTTCATCTGCTCAACTACCTAGCGGGATAGTATCATCATCGATACAACTACCTTCTGGTATATTATCATCATCCACACAAGTAACTAGTTTAGGATTTATAACAGACGTAGCAGCCGGTACAATTTCATCTTCAGCCCAAATCTCGACATTAGGGTATGTAACCTCTTCAACGGCTGCTGTTTCTGATCTTAATGCTAAGACAGGGTCATATGCTACTACAGGATCTAATCACTTTAGTGGAAATCAATTCATAACAGGCCATATACTTCCTCAATCTGATGGAAGTAATAACGGTACATATGATTTAGGATCAGCAAGTGATCCATTTAGAGACCTATACATAACAACAGCATCATTAAACTTCGTTAAAGACGGAGTAGTAATCTCTAAGCTGACAAGTGTTAATAACGGTATTAAAATAGGTAATCTGGTAATAGGTACATCCTCTATAGACTTCATTGACTCTACAGGATCAATAGTTTCCACAGTAGCATCAGCAACGATTGACGGATCTGGGAATGCAATAAATATAAATTCTTCAACGGCAGGTACTGTATCATCATCCGCTCAAATATCCACCTTAGGGTACTTAACTTCTGCTTCAGCAGCAGCAACCGGCTTCGGTAGTGGTGGAGGGAGCTATACTTTAACTAATGCTAGGGTAGCAGCTCTAGAGGCAGGAATAATCTCCTCATCAGCACAATTACCAAGTAACATAATATCTTCTTCAACTCAAATAACAAGTTTAGGGTACTTAACAAGCACACCTGCAGGTACTATCTCCTCATCGGCACAATTGCCATCAGGACTTGTAAGTAGCTCAACACAACTCCCTGCTGGGATATTATCATCATCTACACAAGTATCAACAGCAGGATTTCTAACATCAGCTTCTGCAGCTTCTGCTGGATTTGGTTCAGGAGTAGCAGTAGCTTATAATGGTAATAGAATTGTTAGTCAAACTAACCTACCAGGTCTATTTAGTGCTTCATTTAATGCAGGAACTAGTGGAAGTATAACAGAATTTTTAGATAAAGTATTTTTCCCTAACACTACACCTTCTATATCTACAGGTAATCAAGTTCAGGAAGAATTTACGGCATCAGGATCAAGTATAGTAACTGTAGCAGCAACAGATGCTGAAGGACAAGCACTTACTTTCGGTGTAGGAGCAGGATATACGGATAATTTTGTTAAAGTAGCATCTAATGGTGCAATGACTTGGAATGCTTTAGCTACTGCATCAATGAATACTACAGATAGGGGAGATGGAAATGATGCTCATCCCGTTATTGTTACTGCAACAGATACATTCGCAGCAGTAGCATCAAAAACAATATACATAACTGTTACCCCAAACGCAGCTCCTAAGTTTAGAGAGACTTCTGTATCAGGTAACATTATAACTTCTTATGCAGCTAATGTAAGTGAAAGCAATGGTGCAGGAGAAATAACCAAAATATACTTCTCGGATGCAGAAAGTGATACTATTACCATAACATCACAATCTCATGCATCAGGAGACTTTAATATAGTAAAGTATTCTACTTATGTAGCAGTAAACCAAGTAACTTCTTCATTAAACTATGAAGGTACTCAAACTTATAACTTTTCTGTATCAGCTTCTGATGAACATTACGGGAATGGAGATGTAGATTCTATTGTTAGAATGCCTATTACTATAAATGTAGTAGATAACCCAGGACCTGTACTTAATAATCAAAGTATTTCTGGTGTAAATGAAAATAGCAGTGACGGAACATCAGCAGGATCAGTATCAGCAACAGATGTTAACGGAGATACTATAACATTCACCTCTTTTACTTTAGGAGGACTTAAAATAGATGGCAGTAGTGTTTCTACAGGTACCTATACCGGTGGCTCACAGCTGACTAACCCACATGAAGATCCATTTCAAATGTCTTCAACAGGAGTAGTTACTAGAAAAGCAGGAGTATTCCTTAATAGTGACCTAATTAACTCTTATATATACTCAGCTTCAGTAAATGATGCATATAACGTTAAGACTTCAGCAACTGTTACAATTCCAGTAGCAGATGATACTCCAGCCACACTATCTAACAACGCAACCTTCTATATTATTGAATCAGCACTATCTGGCTCATCAGTAACTACAGCTACATCAGGAATAGCAGGAACAGTAGCCGATTATAACGCTAATCAATCAGTTACCTTTAATGTTAACCCAACTAATAGATTCTCTATCAGTTCAGCAGGTAATATTACGGTAAATAGTAATATATCAGGATCAGCAGTAGGAGGAACAAGCATAACCGGTTCAGTAACAGCATCTAATGCATTTGCAACAAAGACTCATGATGCCTTTACGGTATCAATAACAAATAATAGCGGACCTACTATATCTGCTACACCAACTACTGCGAATCTTAACACAAACGGTGCTAGACCAAGTAATAACCTATATGTACTAACGTTTTCTGATCCAGAAGGAGATAATGTAGACCTAAATCAATTTACTTTTAGTGGAACTAACCTTTCATCATCTAAAGCAGGCGGTCAAGTATCAGTTTCACCTACTTCTAATCTAACAGCAGGAACTTATAACTTTACAGCATCTATAACTGATGTAGGAGGCTTTGATACGGTAACTAATAAAACAGAATTCAGTATAACACAAGCACCAACAGGTTCTTTAACAGGATCTGGTGCGTTTTATATAATAGAATCAGCAGTAACAACTAATAACATAGTTAATAACGTAAATGGACGTACAGGTAATCAAGCTTCTGCTAGTATTACTTACTCTCCACAATTTAATAGTGCAGGAGCAACAGCATTCACATCTTCCAACTCAGCAATAGCAATAACTAATGCTGGATTACTTAGTATTAATGTAAATTTAAGCGGATCAGCAACTTCTTCAGGAGCAACTATAGCTTCTACTATATCTTACCAAGATCAGTATAATAACATAGGGTCAGAGAATATATCTGTTGCAGTTACTACTAATCATGTACCTACTGCATCATTTACTAATCAAACATCGATATACAATACTAATCAAGCTGTATCTAATGCTAATTTAGTATCAGTAGCTATAACCGATATAGAAAGTGATAGTCCTTATGCGATAACACTGTCAGGAGCTAATGCAGCATCAATGTCTGCAGTACCAACTAACGGAATATCAAGTTCTTGGGAGATAAGAGCAGTAAATAACTTACCAGCAGCAACTTATACGTATAATGTAACAGTAACTGATAACTTTAATAAGAGTAATTCATATAATGGTAGATCATTTACTATAGCACAAGCAGATGACGGTACTTTATCTAATAACGGTACCTACTATATAATAGAATCAGCAACTTCATCATCTAATGTAGTTACTAGTGCTAATGGACGTACAGGAACACAAGGAGCAGTAAGTGTTGCCTACTCTCCTAACTATGCTTCACAGGTTGCTACTAGTTTTAGTTCTAGCAATGCTTTAATCAACGTACATCCTACATCTGGGGTACTTACAGCTGCACAAAATATATCAGGATCATCAAATGTTAGTGGATCAACAATAGCTTCTACTATATCTTGGACAGATCAATACAGTAATACAGATTCTACAGCAATAGCAGTAAACGTAACTAAAAATAACCCACCAGACATAGTATTTAGCGATACTACAGCTAATCATAATACTAATGGTGCAAGACCGGGTAATAATTTAACAACTCTATCCTTTACTGATACAGAAGACGACAGTATAGACTATACTTCTATAACATTAGCATATGGAGGAGCTAATTTGACAGCAGTAACAGCAGGAACTACTAGAATAATAAGACCAACAGCTAATCTAACAGCTAATACATATGTTGTTACTGCTAGTATATCGAATAACTTTCATACTAATACAGAACATCATTCAATTGCAGTTACAGGCTCTAATGCAGGTACTTTAGGCACAAACGGAACCTTTTATGTAATAGAATCAGCTACAAATTATCAACCTGTAGTAACAAACAGCAATGGACGTACAGGAACAACAGGTAGTTTATCAGTTTCTTATAATCCACAGTTTAATAGTGCTGCAGTTCAGAACTATACATCATCTAATTCAGCTATATCAATTGGTACTACAGGAGATATAACATTAAACCTTAACTTAAGCGGTTCAGCTACTGGTTCTGGAGCAACTATATCGTCTAATATTACTTTTCAAGACCAATACAATACTATTGGATCAGGAAGCATATCAATAGCAGTAACAGCTAATACAGCACCTACAGTAGTATCATTTACCGACGTACCGTCTAACTTTACAGCTTCTGTATCCGCAGGAACTAACTTAGTTAGTATGAGTATTCAAGATACAGAAAGCAATACACCTTTTAGTGCTAGCTTATCTGGTACAGATGCAGCAAAATTAAAGTTTAGTTACAACAATGCAGATTCATCATCAGCATTTATACAGGCAGCAAGTACTTTAGGAGCTGAAGTAATAGACTATAACGTAACAGTACATGATTCATTTGGTAAAAATACAAGTTACACAGGTAGGTCACTAACTTTGGTAGCAGCACAGCCTAAAACATTTGCATATGGACTCTCATGGGCAGCTAATCCATCATCAGAAGCACAGTTTATAGCAACAGCAGGAGATGCCGGTGCAGATGAAACAGCAGTAGTATCAGGATCAGTAGTTTCACACTTCCAATCAGGAGGTATAGGTTCTACATTCGGGACTTCTTACGGAGCACCTGCTACTTTAACATTAATTAGGACAGCATCCTTAACAGATCTATCAGATTCTAGTAATACGGGTACATCTCAATTAGGATACTTTAACTTTAGCGGAGGAGCTCAGCATGTAATAATTATATTTGCTAGTTCTAGTTTAGTTAAAGGTAAACCGAGAAGTATGTACGATGGAGTTCCTCCTGATAGTACAGGTACAGCAAAAGAATATTATACTTACGCTAAAAACGCATCAATTCCTGGAACTATGGGATCAGGAGTATATTATTTTGATACAACAGACGCAATAGATGGAGTATCAAGATGGGGAATGGTTTTTGGAGAAGGAAAAAATACAAATAATTCAAAATATTACCTGATGCCAGATTCAGCATCAGCACCATAATAAGATAAGGCATGGCAACAACAGCAGGAGACATATATGTAAGGTCAGGAACCACAGGAGCATTTACAGCCGTAGAGTACGTACAGGGTGGATGGATATCTGTGCCTTCTGCTTCCAATATGCTTGCATTAAACGAATCAAGAGTAAAAGACGGTCAAGTAGTGTATGTCCAACACACAAATAAGACATATGTTACTAGTAAGTTTGAAGCATTCAGTACTCCAGGATATTCAGGGTTTACTAACTCAGCCTCTTTTGACGAATTTTATTTTCCCTCTGCATCTTCAGGAACAGTACCAGCAGGTACAGTATCATCTTCTACTCAAATAGCAGGATCAGGATTCTTGACATCAGCATCTGCAGCAGCAGCAGGCTTTGGTTCTGGAGGAGGTGGTGGAGGATCTGGTGATATAACAGCAGTTTTTGCTGGAGACGGAATGGCCGGAGGTGGATCTAACGGTAACGTAACATTAAACGTTGATGCAGGCAATGGAATAGGAGTATCCGGTGGTGTTAATATACAGACTTCATCTAACCATTTTATTAACGGTGTAGTAGATTTAAGTATTTTCCAAACAACAGGATCTTATAAATCTACAACAAACAATATACAAGTAACAGGTTCTCTAACAATAAATCTAGAGGGAAGTACAAATACTTTTGATGTTTTATCAGGTTCAAAATCCCTATTTAAAATAGATAATGAAGGCACAGTCCAATTTGTGACTCAATCAGCAATTCCAACAGCTAGAGTTGGAGGAATGTATGTTGATACTTCTGGATCTTTTTTCATTGGAAGTTTATAATAATGAATAATCTAGCATATTTATATGAAAGACTTTAATAACAATAATATAACAACTAAACTCGATTAAATTATGGCAACATGGAAAAAAGTGATCGTATCCGGATCAACTGCCGAATTAGCTAATGTAAAAGTTACAGGTTTATCATCAGGCGTAGTAACAGGAGCTTCAGGCAACCTTACCACAACTGCTATAAACGGTACTGGAAATATATTAGGTACTTCAGGAGCAACTGGTGTAAAGTTCAACTCAGGACAATTCACTGGTTCTTTCAAAGGTGACGGAGCAGGAATCACAGGCATTGGCGCAGATACTGTAGCTAATGCATTAACAGACGGTAATGGTATAAATGACTTTACCTTTAACGGTTCAGGAGCAGTAGCAATATCCGTTGACACAGATGGCTCTACTCTAACAGTAGGAGGATCAGGTATAAAAATTGCTGATGACGGTGTTACTAACACACAATTAGCAAATATAACTAGAGGTAGTATAAAAGTAGGTGGTAGCGCAGATGCTCCAACAGACTTAGTTGCTAAAGCTTCTGGACAAATTTTAGTAGGAAACGGAACAGATGTTGCTTCAGTAGCAGTATCAGGAGACGTTACACTAGGAGCAGATGGAGCAGTTACGATAGCAAATGATGCAGTAACAAATGCTAAATTAGCAAATATAACTAGAGGTAGTATAAAAGTAGGTGGTAACAGTAACGCACCAACAGACTTAGATGCTAAAGCTTCTGGACAAATTTTAGTAGGATCCGGAACAGACATAGCATCAGTTGCTATATCAGGTGACGCTACACTAGCTTCAAATGGAGTACTTTCTATCGCATCAAGCGTAATAGGAGCAACAGAACTTGATCAAGTATTTACAGACGGTAATGGAGTAGCAGGTACATTTGGTACAACTACTTCTATCCCAGCATTAACTATTGATGCTCAAGGTCGTATTACTTCAGCTTCTTTACAAGCTATATCAACTTCATTTACAATTGCAGGTGATAGTGGAACAGCTAATGCCATAGATGGCGGTGAAACACTTACCATTGAAGGAGACAATTCAATTTCTACAGTAGTATCAGCTAATAAAGTAACAATTAGTATAGCTAACGGAGTAGTATCTGGATCGTCTATTGCTAAAACAGCTCAAGGTACAGCACAGTTAACAACTAACGGAGTAGCTGCATCGGCAGTAGGTTTAGGGACAGCAACAGGTGATAAACCTCAATTCGCTGGTGTAACTTTAACATCTCCATCACAAGGAACAGATTTAACACTTTCTGGTAACTTAGTAGTAAATGGTGATACAACAACTATCAATACTGCTAACTTAAATGTAGAAGATTCATTTATCTTACTTAACTCTGGATCATCTTCAGCAGCTGATGCAGGATTTGTATTCGCATCTGGATCTAGCGGAAACTCAGGAGCAGCATTCTTCTTTGATTCAACATCAAATAGACTTTCTTATGCTAAGTCAGCAGCATGGAATGCTACAGCATTAACTCCATCAGCTTATGCTTCTTTAGTTATTGACTCAGGAGCAGGACAAGCCACAGATGATGTTTTAACAGCTAAGAGAGGAAATATACAAGTAGACGGTAGTGATAATATTTTCATTTACGTTTAATAGGTAACAAGCTAAATTAATCGAGAATATAGTATAAGGGGTCTTAACTGGCCCCAAATACTTACTCAAATAAAAATTAAAATATAAACCATGGCCTGGAAAAAGATAATAGTAAGCGGCTCCTCTGCAGAATTAGGCGCTTTAACAACCACAGGACACATTACCAGTTCAGCAAACATAAAGGGAGCTAACTTTATAGGTAATGGTGATTCTTTAACATTTGCATCGAAGACAGTAGTCTCTGGCTCAGGACAAATTGATATCCACAATACTACCGGATATGTAGCAAATGAAAATATAGACCACTCATCAGTAACAGTAACTGCAGGTACAGGATTAACTGGAGGTGGAACAATAGCAGCAACTAGAACATTAAATGTAGAATCAGCCAACAACGGTATTGTTGCAAATGCTGATAATATTGAATTAGCAACTGCATCTTCAACATTTACAGGAGGTGTAACAGCAGTTAACCATGCAGCAAATATAATTTCTGGTGCAGCACAAATATCAGCATTAGGCTTTCTTGATGGAGCTGGAGACGGAATTATCTCTGGATCTACTCAGGTAGTAGCAAGCTTACTTAATCAAGCAACAAACTTCGGTAATAAACCCGTATCAGCTTCTGCTTTTAAAGGAGACGGTTCAGGGTTAACTGGCTTAACTGTTGCTCAAGCAGCTACTGTGATAACTGACTTTACAAGTCAAACATCGGTTGCCACTACTCACAACTTCGGTACGAAGAATGTAATGGCTACAGTATACGATAATAACGATGCCCAAATCATACCTGCTTCTGTTGTAACCACTAATACTAATGTTGTAACAGTAACTTTTGATTCAAGTACAACTGGTAGAGTAATTATAGGAAAAGGTGGACATGTAGTATCAGGATCAATTCCTTATGCTAACTTATTAGCCATTCCTGCTAATATTATATCTTCTTCAGCTCAAACTAAGACGTTTTTGCCAGCAGGTGTAGTATCATCATCCATCCAACTACCTTCAGGTATTGTATCATCTTCAACTCAACTGCCAAGTGGAATTCTTTCCTCTTCAGCACAAGTTCAAGCAATTGGTACCTTTGTTTCCTCATCAGTTCTCTCTTCACCTTCACAGGGTGTTATCAGAGTAGTTTCTAACGGAGTAACAACTAATGCTAATACTGGATTACAAGCAGCAGACGGACCATCATTCGCTGGTTTAACCTTAACAGGAGCAGCAGCAGGTACAAGTTTAACCTTATCAGGAGATTTAGTAGTAAATGGGGATACAACAACAGTAAACTCTACTAACTTAATGATCAAAGATAAGTACATATTACTTTCCTCAGGATCAACATCAGCTGGACCAGGTGGTCTTGTAATAGATGAAGGTTCAAGAAAAGGACATGCATTTGTCTATAATAACTCTTCAGTAAGATTTGGATTTACAAGTTCATTAGCACACAATGCAACATCAGCTACACCAGATGCTTTTGCTTCAGCAGTAGTAGATGTAGATGCAGGACATACAGATGTCCCTCAATATCAGAAAAATGGAAACATTAAAACCGATAGCGGTGTAATATGGATATATTCATAAAATTTCTTACTAGAATGGGTCTTATAACTAATGGTAAACGAATAGTAAAAGAGAGAACTGCTCCAAAAGGAGCAGAACTCAAATCGGATAACAAGGTTGTGGCAGAGCAACTAGCTAAAGCTTCGAAAGATATAGGTAAAGATCATCTCACTGCAGATGAAATAGATTTTTGTCTAGTTAAACTCCGAGAAGCTACTTATAGCGGTCATGAATTTGAAACTTTTTATAAAGTCTTTGTAAAGTTAACCAAATTAAAATAATTAAAGGCCTTCGGGCCTTTTTTTTATTTAAAGTTGTTAAGTTAAAGATATTTTCGTAATATTTATATTAAAGCTATTATCGGCCTCGTAAGAGGAAGTGGGCTCATTGAGTAACCAACCATAATAATAAGTAAAATGCCTAATTGGAAAAAATTAATTACTAGCGGCTCTGCAGCCACTCTAAGTAATCTTAATGTCACTAATGCCGTAACTGCATCTGCCTACTTAGGAGATGGATCAGCATTAACAGGTATAACCGTAGCTCAGACTGCTACATTATCACAGACATTTTCAAACCAAACATCAGTAGCAGTAGACCATAACTTCAATACAAGGAATGTTATTATACAAACCTTCGATGATAACAATGCACAGGTAATCCCTGCATCTGTTACATTAACTTCTGTTACTAGAGCAACCATAACATTCGACTCTTCTACATCGGGTAGAGTAGTAGTGGCAAAGGGAGGACATATAGTATCTGGTGTAAACGTAGCTCAAACTGCTACAATAACGGATACTTTCTCAAGCCAAACATCAGTAGCAACGTCTCATAATTTTGATACTAAAAATGTACTAGTTACCGTTTATGATTCTAATGATGCACAAATTATACCTGCATCAGTAACTACGACAGATACTAATATAGTAACTACAACATACGATTCAAGTACATCAGGTAGAGTAGTAGTGGCAAAAGGCGGTCATATAGTATCCGGTTCAACACCAACATACAGACAAAGTATTACAGGTGCTTCCTCTTATGCAGTCACACATAGCTTATCAGAAGATTATCCTATAGTTCAAGTATATAGTAGTAGTAGAGCACAAGTTATACCGTCAGAAATAACAACAACATCAGCAAATGCATTAGATATTACTTTTACTTCTACGTTTAGCGGTACTGTTGTAGTAAAAAAGTGATAGTTATAGAAGAAAAAATAGGTAAAAATTAATAAATAAAAATAGTGTTATCTGAAAATATTACATATTTATATTAAAGATAACTCTGACCAAAAACAATATTAAAAATGAGAATAGATAATCCACAAGTATCCAAACTCGAATTCCAAGCAGGTGCAGTAGTAGCTGATTCGAATTTTACAGGATCATTCACAGGCTCCTTTGTAGGAGATGCAACCGGAGCTTCATACACAGCACCAGTTCTATCATCCGCAGCACAAGGACAAGCAAAACTTACAACTAATGGTGTAGCAGCGTCAGCAGTAGATTTAGGTCTCCAAACTGACGATAGTCCTCAATTTACAGGAATTGAATTAGGTCATGCAACCGATACTACAGTAACTAGAGTATCAGCAGGAGTATTAGCAGTAGAAGGTACAACAGTACAACTACATCTTTCTGAAGGAGGATTTGCAAATGGAGATAAAACAAAATTAGATGGTATTGAAGCTAGTGCAGATGCAACTGATACAACTAATGTAACTTCAGCAGGTGCATTAATGGATAGTGAGGTAAGTAACCTTTCATTAGTAAAAGGTTTAACACAAGGTATCTCTGATGGAAATGTTTTAACTGCTAACGATGTAGTTGCAGATGATGATTTTTTAAGAATCAATGGAGCAGAAGTAGAAGGTTTAACAGCAGCTGAAGTTAGAACTGCATTAAATGTTGAAAATGGAGCAGATGTAACAGATGCAACTAATGTAACTTCAGCAGGTGCATTAATGGATAGTGAGTTAACCGATTTAGCGGGTATCAAGGGTGTAACAATCTCAACACTACAAGTTAAACCATCAGAAGGAGCATTTGCAAGTGGAGATAAAACAAAATTAGATGCAATTGAATCAAGTGCAGATGTAACAGATACAGCTAATGTAAAAACAGCATTAAATGCTTCATTAGGCGGTTCAGCAAATATAGGTAATAGTTCAGATACAATTACCATACCAGGTGATTTAACAGTAACTGGAACAACAACTACAAACAACGTAACAACAGTTTCAACATCAAATGGTGTTGTATTCGAAGGTACTGCCGCAGATGGACATGATGCTACTCTTTTATCAGTAGTTGCAGGTGCAGATGTGACATATACATTACCAAACGCAACTGGTACAATTGCTTTAACAAGTAACTTGGCAAGTGTAGGTGATGGTGGATTAACACAAAATAACTTTACAAATGCTTTAAAAACTAGATTAGATGGTATTGAAGCTTCAGCAAC
>Ga0209071_1000003_pt1 | contig 211824 bp, 195 predicted proteins | sample CoawatmetaG10DNA_2_FD_187513 | JGI IMG/M metagenome (GOLD analysis project Ga0209071, IMG submission 187513) | Marine microbial communities from the West Antarctic Peninsula - Coastal water metaG108-DNA (SPAdes) (version 2) | ecosystem: Environmental > Aquatic > Marine > Coastal ... | reverse complement strand
GAACTTGACTCTTTCTTTACAAAAGTATTTAATTGGTAAATCAAACAGCTGTTTTAATGTAAACAATAAAAAGAGGCAAGCATGAAGCGCACACTCATAAATATTGCAATTCTTAGTACTATTTTATGCACTGGAATGGCTCAAGCCGGTGGTTGGGACCGTTCAGGTCAGGACACATCAATTATTGTTAAAGATGGGAATTTGTTGGAAGTTACTTCAGTTTCTGTCGCCCCAAAAATTACGGGTACGTATAAGGGTTCTAACAATGCTACTGGTGATGTTGCTCCTGATTATAGTTTTACTAACATTGCTTTTCGTACTGACATTAACGATGACTTTTCTATTGCATTAATTCAAGACGAGCCTTTTGGTGCTGGTGTTGATTGGGTCACTGGAACAGGTTCATATTCTACTGTAAAGGCTAAGATTGATACAAAAGCGACTACGCTTTTGGTAGGGTATGACTTAGATGATGTTACAGTTTTCGGCGGTCTCAAAAATCAAACATTTGGAGCAAGCGCCGAGGTGCCAATTGCCGGCGTAGGTTACTACACTATCTCGTCAACTCCAGATACTAGCCTAGGATATGTTTTTGGTGCAGCTATTGAGCGTCCTGAAATCGCATTGCGAGTAGCGTTGACCTACCACACCAAAATAACCCATGACGTTGTTATAACTGAAACAGTCACCGGTTCTGCTGCAGCTTCATCAACTTTATCGGCTGACACGCCGTCATCATTTAACTTGGATTTTCAAACAGGCGTTGCTGCCAACACACTTTTATTTGGTACCATTCGGAGCGTTAAATGGACTCAAACGGAACTTGCACCAGCAGTATATAAGACAAAAGCGGGCATAAGTTTGAAGAAATTTACTAGTGACACCATTACGTATTCGCTCGGCCTTGGCCGGAAGTTTTCTGATGAGTGGTCTGGGGCAGTGACTTATGGCACTGAAGCCGCTGAAGGCACTCAAGGAGGCCCGCTAGGACCGACTGATGGTTACAGTAAAATGGGTGTTGGCTTAACCTACTCAGCTGAACAGGCCAATATCACTTTGGGTGTGCAACAGATAAACAACGGTGATACAGATACCCCAGCGGCTACTATGTCTGGTAATACAACCTTGGTCACTGCAGTTAAAGTTGCCTACAAGTTCTAATTTGAACCTATAGCATGTAAACTGCAAAGCCCGATTAAAGCAATTTAGTCGGGCTTTTTAATGTCTGAAAATACCCATTTATGCCCACTGACTTGCCCCAACCACTGTCAATACTCTACCAAGATGAAGACCTTGTGGCCATCAATAAACCCAGTGGTTTACTGGTGCACCGAAGCCCTATTGATAAGCACGAAACCCGTTTTGCAGTGCAAGAACTGCGTAATCAAATTGGCCGGCATGTTTACCCCTTGCATCGCCTAGATAAGCCCACTTCAGGGGTCTTGGTGTTTGCGCTCTCTAGTGAAGCAGCTAGTTTCTACAGCCAACAGTTCCGTGAGCACCAAATTGCTAAAACGTACTTAGCGCTTGTAAGGGGTTATGGGCCAGGGCAAATGTCTATTGACCACGAGCTATCTGATGACGCTGATGATTATGCTGGAATTAAAGCAGGTGGTGACGCCAAAGAGGCATTAACCCACGTGAATTGTTTAGATCAGTTTGAAATACCGCTGGTGGTAGACCGTTATCCCACCACGCGCTTATCTTTAATGCAGTGTGAACCTGTAACGGGGCGCAAACATCAGATCAGGCGCCATTTAAAGCACATAGGGCATCCAATTGTAGGTGACTCTCGCCATGGCAAGGGCGTATTGAATCGTGCCTGTGAGGGCTATTTTGGAGCCGGGCGCTTGTGGTTGGCCTGTACCCAAATGGTACTTGCCAGAAGGGATGGCAGTGCATTGGTGATTGATGCACCGTTAGCCGCAGATTTTCAGCAGGTGTTAAAGCAAATTAACCACTAATGAACAGAGTTGAACGGTTGGCAGTGTTTAATTAACGGCCAACCACTTGCCGTCACCCTACAGCTTACACAGAGTGTAAGCGTGTTTCCTCGGGGATAATGCCTTTAGGCATAAACCGCATGGTCAGCAGCAAAACCAAGCCCATAATGAATAAACGTAAGTGGGGTGCACTCTTGAGTAAATGCTTGCGCAAGTCGCTGGTTTGCTCCATCCCTGCTGTAATGAGGTCCATAAAGGCGATGGATAACGGTTCTGCTTCTATCCACATGAACCAAATAAAGAAGCCACCAAACACTGCCCCTAAATTATTGCCACTGCCACCAATAATGACCATCAGCCACACCAAAAAGGTAAAACGCAATGGCTGGTATGCTGTTGGCGTGAACTGACCGTCTAAGGTAACCAGCATGGCCCCTGCAATACCCACAACGGCACTGCCTAATACAAATACTTGTAGGTGCTGGCGAACTACGTTTTTGCCCATAGCATTAGCCGCTTCTTCGTTATCCCGAATGGCCCGCATCATACGACCCCAAGGCGAGTTCAACGCTTTCATGCTTAATAACAGCACGACTACCAAGACCACACTAAATAAGCCTGTATAGCATAGCTTAACAAAGATGCTTGAGCTTTGAATGACTAGCTGTTGCAACGCATCAGCACGCTGAGTGTCTAATAATTCAGCTAAACGGCCACTGAATAAAGACTGCACCATGTCTACAAACCATGGTGTGGCCTGTAGCTCAAGTTCAAAAGGCACTGGGCGATCTAAACCAGCCACGTTTTTAACACCACGGGCAAGCCAGTCTTCGTTTTTCAATACGGCAATAATAATTTCAGAGATGCCTAAGGTGGCAATGGCAAGGTAATCTGAGCGTAAACCTAGGGTAATTTTACCCACCACCCAAGCCACACCTGCGGCCATAATGCCGCCTAAAACCCATGAGAATATAACGGGCATGCCCATGCCGCCAAGGAACCCAGAGGTAGCGGGGTTAACACTTTCAATGGCATAAACAGCAGGGCCATAAAAGTGATTGATGACAAAATAAGCACCAATATACAAGCCAGTTAAGGTAAGCCGGCGTTGCCAGCTTGCGGCCATATTACGATAAACCAGGATGGATAAGATAATGGTAATAACCACCAGTATAAAACTGACAGCCATGCCTTGGCCGCCCACAGACCATGCCTCTAATACAGGGGCTTCAGACACCAAAACAGCTGCTAAGCCACCCAAGGCAGTAAAGCCCATTACGCCTAAATTAAGTAGGCCTGCATAACCCCATTGAATGTTTACACCCAAGGACATTACGGCAGAAATAAGGCACAAATTTAAAATGGCTAAGGCAAAAGGCCAAGATTGACCCATGCCCACACCAACCAGTAATAACCCCATTACTGCAAACGCTAAGGGGGCGCGATTTTGTTGATTCAATAGTGCTTTCATTAAATTGATTGCCCTTTAAAAATGCCGGTGGGTCGTATTAGTAATACCACCACTAGAATGATGAACGACACGGCAAACTTATAATCAGTAGATAAGAACTGCATTAACCCCGTAGGTTCTAAAGATTCTGGTAAAAGGTAAATGAAGAATTTCTTATAAGCGTAAGTGACGATAACTTCTGAAAAAGCGATGACAAAACCACCTACTACGGCACCAATAGGGCTGCCAATTCCACCTACAATAGCAGCAGCAAACATGGGCAACAGCAGCATAAAGTAGGTAAAGGGTTTAAAGCTTTTATCTAAGCCATACAAAGTACCAGCGGTGGTTGCTAAGGCGGCAACAAGAATCCAAGTGATCAGTACCACACGATCAGGATTGATGCCAGATAAGAGCGCTAGGTCTTTATTATCTGAAAAAGCACGCATCGCTTTTCCTGTGCGAGTCTTCTGTAAAAAGTAGAACAATGCAGCAACACACATAATAGTGACAGTTAGGGTAAGAACTTGGGTGGATTTTAGTGCTAAACCTTCACTCAATCCGGTGAATTCTTTAAATTCACGGGGGCGAAAAATGAACTTGGTACCATCCATAAATCGTTGATCGCTTGGGCCAATGATAAAACGCACAATGGCGTTAGTCATAAACATCACACCCGTAGACACGATAACAAAAATTACTGGCGCACTCTTTTTCGCCCGATAGAATTTATATACCGTTTTATCAAACATTAAGCTCAATGCGATTGCACCCATAATGCCAAAGGGCAGGGCTAGCAGAGCGGTGGGCAGTGGGCCAAAACTAATCCCTATAGATTGGAAGCCCCAAGTCACTAAAATAACCGTCATCGTGCCAAAGGCCATCAGGTCGCCGTGGGCAAAGTTAGAAAAACGCAGAATGCCATAAACTAGGGTGATGCCTAATGCGCCAAGAGCCAACTGGGCGCCGTAAGAAATGGCTGGAACAAGCACAAAGTTTGAAAATAAAACAATGGCATTTAAAATATCAACAAATTCTGGCATCACTTAACCCCCCAAAAAGGTGCGTCGCACCACAGGATCAGCCAGTAGTTCATCACCACTGCCTGTGTGTTTATTAGTGCCTGTCACCAAAACATAGCCTTTATCAGCTATATTTAGGGCCTGGGCTGCATTTTGTTCCACCATCAACACGGCAATACCTTGTTGTTTAACCTCTAAAATACGGTCAAACAATTCGTCCATGACGATGGGCGACACGCCCGCAGTAGGTTCATCTAACATTAACACGCTAGGTTGGGTCATCATTGCTCTGCCTACAGCCACCTGTTGGCGTTGACCACCAGAAAGTTCGCCGGCGTTTTGGCGCCGTTTTTGCTTAAGAATGGGAAATAGGTCGTATACCTGCTCCATGGTTCCTGTAAAGTCATCAGTGCGAAGAAATGCACCCATTTCAAGGTTTTCTTCTACTGTCATGCCTCCAAACACGTTATGGGTTTGGGGTACAAAGGCAATGCCTTCACCAACACGATCTTGTGGTGACATCTGGGTAATGTCTTTACCACCTAAAGTGACAGTGCCTTCTCTTAAGTTAAGCATGCCTAATAAGGCTTTCATGGCGGTAGACTTGCCAGCACCATTTGGGCCTACAATAACTGCAATTTCACCTTTGTCTACAGACAAAGAACACCCATTAAGGATATCTGCACCACCATAGCCGCCACGTAATTGATCTGCAACTAGATAACTCATGTGCTTGTCTCCAGTTTATTTTTCAAACCCGTCCCTAGGTAGGCTTCAATTACGGCCTCGTTTGCAATCACTTCTTTAGCTGTGCCTTGGGCCAATACTCCACCTTCAGCCATAACAATTACCGGGTCACACAAGCGACCAATAAAATCCATATCGTGCTCAATCATGCAAAAGGTATAACCTTTTTCTTGATTTAAGCGCACGATGGCCTCTCCAATTTCTCGTAATAGGGAGCGATTTACGCCAGCGCCTACTTCATCTAGCAGAACTACTTTAGCGTCTACCATCATGGTACGACCCAGTTCTAAAAGCTTTTTTTGGCCACCAGAAAGATTGCCTGCTAACTCTTGAGCCACCTGGCCTAAGTTGAGAAAGTCGATGACTTCTAAGGCTTTGTCACGCACTTTAGCTTCTTGCTCTCGCACTAACGACGGGCGAAACCAAGCATCCATAAGGTTTTCACCTGCTTGTTGTGCGGGCACCATCATCAGGTTTTCCAGCACTGTTAAGGTGCCAAACTCATGAGCAATTTGAAACGTACGTAGCAAGCCTTTATGAAATAATTCGTAAGGTGGCACGCCAGTTATATCTTCACCGTCTAGGTAAATGTGCCCTGAGGTGGGCGTTAAGTTACCAGCAATCATGTTAAATAATGTGGTTTTACCAGCCCCGTTAGGGCCGATGAGTCCAGTGATGGACCCCTTAGCAATTTCGATGGAGGCGTTATTAACGGCATGCACACCGCCAAAACGTTTGCTCACTGATTCGACTTTGATCATGGTTGATCCTGTTGTCTACAAGACGTCAAAATTGGTTTAGCTGTTTTTACCAATGCTGAGAGTTTTTATAGTTATAAATAAAAGTAACAAAATCGACACAAAAGGCGACTCTATAGTCCCCCAATTATACGGACTAACGTCAGACAGGAAAAGATGAGTCTGCTGAAAAAGTGTATTAATGACAAAAATAATAAACTTAGGGTCGCTCTAAGTATAGTTTAAGCAAAGTTACAAGCGGTATGAACTATCTTCTTTATCAAGAATCGCCATGAGTTCATTCAAGTGCTGTTGGCCAAAATTAAACCCGTAATTCTGCCACTGCTGCGCAGTTTTTTCTGCAACCTCGTGGTTGGCTGAGTCTAGGGGTTGGCCAGTTGCATAACAATCTAATAAGGTGCGGCAAGCGCGCTCAAAATAATACATGTCGTCAAAGCATTGGGCAACAGTACTAGCAATGACCAACACCCCATGGTTGCCCATGAGTAAAATACGTTTATCACCCATGCATTGAGTTAAGCGCTCGGCTTCGTTGCCTAAGCCCATGCCATCATAACCTGTGTCAATGGCTACTCGTTGATAAAAACGCATGGTGTTTTGATCGATAGGGTATAGTGTTTTGTCCTTTAAGCACGCTAGGGCTGTGGCATACCGAGGGTGTAAATGCATAATGCAATGAGCGTCAGAAACGTTGCGGTGTAATGCGCCATGAATAGCCCAAGTAGTGGGGTCTGGTGCATTAGCTTGATGCATAGTGCTGGGGTTGTTGGCATCTAATAGCAGCAACTGGCTGGCTTTAATCCTACTAAAGTGCTGACCTTGAGGGTTACATAAAAACTGCTGTCCATCACCTGGCACTGCAACACTAAAATGATTAGCGATGGATTCATGCATATCCATCTTTGCTGTCCAGCGAAAACAGGCGGCCAGTTCAATCCTTGCCTGCTGTATTGCTTTGAGGGGATCAGTGGTCATGTTAATACCAGTTGTTTAGTGACTTGATGTTGGAGATAATAGGCCCAATATTTTGTCATGTGAAGTAAACTATGAACCCTGAACAACCCCGCAACCCGCTGCACGGTCTGAAGCTAGAACAAATTGTCACCGACCTTGTGGATACCTTTGGTTGGGAAGTGCTAGCAGACCAAGTCAATGTGAACTGCTTTAGGGATAATCCCAGTGTTAAATCCAGTCTTAAGTTTTTACGTAAAACCCAATGGGCGAGAGACAAAGTAGAGTCTCTTTATGTTTACGCCATTGTGCGCGGTAAACCCCTGAGGTCTCAAGAGGAGTACCAAGCTCAAATTAGGTCATCATCCAAAGCATCAGCGCCTAAAATGGCTGCGACCAATAGTAATATCTGGAAAACCCCCAGTTAACTTGCGTTTACTAAAGACTCACCTGTTTTAATGCAGTGGCTAAGCAACCGATCGATATCGCTTGCTTGAGTGTCACTGTTGGCTAAAATAAGGCGAATACCTGTTTTACCCTGGTATTTAGCATAATCCACAAAAGCGCCACCTTGAACTTGCATTGCCTTACATATAGCAATGTTTAAGACTCGCAGCTGATCTTCGCTTAAGTTAGCCGAAGGTCGGAATTGAAATAAGACATTGAGGTAAGGGGCAGGGCCTATCATGTGCAATGTGGGAGATGACTCAATTGCCTCTACACAGCCTTGTTTGATCACTTGTAATTGATCCACTTTGTCCGAAAAACCATTGTGGCCAATTGCTTTCCAGCTTAACCATACCTTTAAAGCGTCTGCCCTACGGCCACATTGGATAGATTTTTGCCCTAAATTATGGGCTGAATTTTCATCACTATGGAATAAATAATCACCGCCACCACCACCACATGTCTGCTCCAACATGCCTTGGTGACGAGTTAAAATAACAGCTGCAGTAATGGGTACATTCATCAGCTTATGAGCATCCCATGCAAAAGAATCAGCTAACTCGCAACCTTCTAACAAGTATTTATATTGTTGTGAAAACAAAATAGGCGCGCCCCAGGCACCATCAATGTGTACCCAAAGATCATATAAGTCGGCAATAGCTGCGCATTCGGGTACTGGGTCAAAAGCGCCTAGTACTGTTGTACCGGCAGTGAGGCCTATGTAAAAAGGTTTATGGCCCTGTTTAACACTTAACTCTATGGCATCTTTAAGCGCAGCAGGGCATAACCTGCCTTGGTTGTCTGAAGCTACAGCAATGAGATTGTCTGTACCAATGCCCAATACACTAGCAGCCTTCAAAGCCGAGTAATGCGCTTGATCTGAAACATACGCGACTAAAGTTTGGTTACTAAAGCCCTTGGTTTTAAGCTCAGGGCACGCTTTATGACGCGCCATCATCATGGCGATTAGATTGGCTTGACTGCCGCCAGATACCATAACTCCGTCACCTGTTTGTGTATCAGTAGTAAAACCTACCAAACGGTTCCATTGGGTAATTAGCTCTTGTTCCATCAACGTGGCTACTGGGCTCATTTGATAGGTGTGCATATTTGCGTTACTGAGGCTGGTCACCCAATCGCCTAACAGCGCAGGATTATTGCGTCCAGAGTAAAGTAATTTAAAGAAATCGACTTGAGCGCTGTCAGGTTGATAGTTTAGGTAGTGGCTGGCAGCCTGTTTTAAAGCCGCCAAGTCAGTGCCTTTTGAGCCTAGGCTAAAATCGACTATTTTCTTAAGTTGTTCTGCGTTAATGGGCTCACTTACAGGGCGATCTTGACGAAAATAAGGTGAAGCGAGTTGTTGAAATATGTCGAGATATTGTTGCACTGTATGTCCCTTGTGAAGGCAAATATATTGTAGGATTAGGGTGTTTGTGTTACTTTTCCGCTTTCAACACAAGCACAGATATTTAGGCTTAATCAATGAGTTCAACTGAAAGCGCTACACTACCTAGCTTTGAAAAATACGGCAAAGTGTCTGTTTGGTGTTCAACTATTAGCTACGATACTATTCCAGATAGTTATTTTGAAGAAGATGATAATGGTATAGAAGCGTGGGCTAGAAATTTTTCCATCACAGAATACGACCATGAAAACATGGAAACTAATGGTGTTGCAAGCGGAACGGCATTAGTTAAAAGCATTATTGAAGATTGTTCCTATTCCAGTGCTTATGGTGAAGGTATCATTCATAAAATCAACAAGATGGGTCATCAGCAAGTAAGCTGGATTATTTTGTTATTTGATTTTGAATATCGTAATAAAATTACCAAAATTCACGAAGATGAATATGTGCAATACGTTGGCTCTTTTGTTTATGACATGGATTCGATTAGCTTGGCTGAACAAGATCAGATAGAAGCAGAACGTGAAGAAAAACTGCGTTTAGAGGCGCAGATGGTATTAGATAGCGAGGCTGCACTGGGTGATTCAGCTGATGATTTAGCGCCAGTTACTGTGGCTGAATTCGCACCAGTAGTTAAAGCGGTTGAGCCAACACCAGAACATAAAGTGGTTGAAAAAATACAGCCTAAAGGCCATAACCCTTGGCTAAAATAGCCAAGTAGTGTGTTTTTATAGGCTTGCTTGATATTTTTTATGTGCCAACAAATATAAGTACTCAAGCACTATTGTTGCACCTGCTAAGGCAGTAATCTCTGCATGATCATACGCTGGATTCACTTCTACTAAGTCAAATCCAACAATGTTTACATCTTTTAAACCTCGAATAATTCTCAGGGCTTTATCAGTGGTTAACCCACCCACTACTGGGGTGCCAGTCCCTGGTGCATATGCTGGGTCTAAGCAGTCTATGTCAAAGGTTAAATACACGGGGAGATCGCCCACTCTTTTTATGATGGAGGCGACAATGTCATCGGCACTCATGTCATTAGCCTGAGCTGCATCAATCACTTCAAATTCATGATCTTCTGGTCTGTATTCCGTGCGGATGCCTACCTGTATTGAATGCTTAGGGTCTATAAGGCCCTGATTAGGCGCATGGTAAAACATGCTTCCATGGTCGATTTCTGTATCGTTAGGATAAGTATCTGTATGGGCGTCAAAATGAACTAAGGCCATCTTGCCATAATGTTTGGCGTGGGCTCGGATTAACGGCAAGGCCACATAATGATCACCACCAACACTTAGCATTCGGGCTCCTGAAGTAATAATATTGTCAGCGTGCTGTTCTATTTCTCGGTTAAGATCTTCTGGGCTGCCTGGAATAAAATCCAAATCACCGTAGTCTGCAACCTTTAGGTATTTAAAGGCGTCAAAGGCCCATGGCCAACGCCTTCCTTCCCAGCCTATATTGCTGCTTGCTTGGCGCACTGCATTAGGGCCAGAACGAGTACCGGCTCTTCCTGTAGTGGCTAAATCAAAAGGCAGGCCTACAATGGCGGCATCAAACCCTTGAGTCATGTCCCGCGTAAGGGGACGTGCCAAAAAGCTAAATTGGTTGGCATACATCGATATCATAACGGGATCGCCGATAAGCTTATTCTTGGCCATGTAAAAAATCTCTGTTTAACAGTGTTCAGAATAATGCACACTATCACCAATCTAAGTACATATTGCAACATTTTGGTTAAGTGACAGGCCTTTGATCATTATTTGGGTAGTCTAGGCGTGCCTTAAAGTATTAAATAATAAATATCACTAATGATCTTATTTAATTTATTGATTTTACTAATGCTGATATAAAACCTAAAATGCAAATGTTTTCTGTTGCCCCTCGTTTCTGTGCTGGGCGGTCAATGTATTAACGTCTAACAATGTAACCAATAGGTGAATGCCATGAACCCCCAAAACATGCCTCGTACCATCGAAATTCCAAATGGTCAAAAAGTGGTTGCCACTTTTTCAAAGCAAGAGCTGAGTAATCGGTTAGCTAAATTACGTGCTCATATGGCTGCAGCCAGCGTGGATGCTGTGGTATTTACCTCGTACCACAATATTAACTACTTCTCAGATTTTGTATACTGCCGCTTTGGCCGTGACTACGGTTTGGTAGTAACGCAAGATACTTACACTACTGTTACTGCTAACATTGACGGTGGTCAGCCGTTCCGTCGCAACCAGTTGGGCGACAACGTCGTTTACACGGACTGGCAAAAAGGCAACTTTTTCGTTGCTCTTAAACATCTAATTAAGCCTGGAAGCCGCATTGGTGTAGAGTACGATCATATGCCTTTGGCTACTATGGACATTGTGAAAGCCACTTTCCCAACGTCTGAGTTCACTGATATTGGCGTACCCACCATGCAAATGCGCATGATTAAGTCTGCCGAAGAAATTGCAGTGATCAAGCACGGGTCGCGTATTGGTGACATGGGTGGTGCTGCTATTCGTGACGCAATCGCCGTTGGTGTTCCAGAGTATGAGGTGGCTTTAGCAGGCACTCAAGCAATGATCCGCGAGATTGCCAAGACCTTCCCAGATGGAGAATTAATGGACACTTGGGTTTGGTTCCAATCGGGTATGAATACTGATGGTGCTCACAACCCAGTAACCAGCCGCAAAATTGAAGCTGGTGATATCCTTAGCCTTAACTGCTTCCCTATGATTGCAGGTTACTACACTGCGCTTGAACGTACATTGTTCTCCGACCATGCTAGCGACCGGCATCTAGAATTGTGGGAAATTAATTGTAAGGTACACCGTCGTGGCTTAGAGTTAGTTAAGCCCGGAGTGAAGTGCAGTGACGTCGCTCATGAGCTTAACGAGATTTTTGCTGAACACGATGTACTGCAGTACCGCACTTTTGGCTACGGCCACTCGTTTGGTACCTTAAGTCACTATTATGGCCGTGAAGCTGGCCTTGAGTTCCGTGAAGACGTAGACACAGTATTAGAGCCAGGCATGGTGGTTTCTATTGAGCCCATGATTATGTTGCCAGAGGGCATGGCAGGCGCTGGCGGTTACCGAGAGCATGACATTTTAGTGGTTGGTGATGAAGGCGCTGAGAACATCACTAAGTTCCCATTCGGCCCAGAGCACAACATTATTAAGGGCTAACTCCAGGTCTACTCATTAGTTTAAAAAAGCCAGTTTGATGTTTACATCAGGCTGGCTTTTTTATGCGAGCCATTGACTCAATTTAAACTAGTCGCCAGCACCGTGCATGTTCGAAGGCTAAAGCACAGATTAGATGAGCCAGTACTTAGTTAAATTTTTGCAACTAAAGCGTGCGCTGCCGCACGATGTTGTTGCAATAATGGACCTAAATCTAAACCATCAATAACACCATTTTTTACGCGCCATTGACCTGCAACCATAACGTGTTCTGCTTTGTGCGCACCACACAGTAAAAGGGCAGCTAATGGATCATGGCTGCCGCTAAAGCGCATTTCATCCAGTTTAAAGCAGGCAATGTCTGCTTGCTTCCCCACCGCCAGTGAGCCAATATCAGAGCGGCCTAGCATTTTTGCACTCCCTTTTGTGGCCCATCGGTAAGCATCAAAGTGACTGACTTGAGCGCCGTATTTTAATCGTTGTAAATATAAAGCCTGGCGCACTTCTTGAATCATATTGGAGCCATCGTTGGAAGCAGACCCGTCTACACCTAGACCCACAGGGCAGCCTGCAGCTTCCAACTCTTGCACGGGCGCCATGCCAGACGCCAGCATCATGTTGGAAGTAGGGCAGTGACAAATGCCAGTACCTGCCGCGCCTAGGCGTTGAATTTCTTCAGCATTAAAGTGAATACCATGAGCCAGCCACGTTTGTGGCCCTAGCCAACCCACGCTGTCAAGGTAATCAACAGTGCGTAGACCAAAGCGCTGCAAACAAAAATTCTCTTCATCAATGGTTTCAGCTAGGTGAGTGTGGAGCATAACCCTGTGCTCAGCTGCAAGAATTGCAGAGTGACGCATTAATTCTGGGGTGACAGAAAAAGGAGAGCAGGGCGCTAGGGCCACTTGCAACATGCTGCCTTCGCTGGCGTTGTGATAACGCTTAATAACACGCTCACTATCAGCCAAAATAGTATCCTCTTGCTGCACCGTACTCTGTGGTGGCAGGCCGCCATCATCTTTACCTAAACTCATGGAGCCTCGGGTCATGGTCATGCGTATGCCAATACTTGCGGCGGCTTCTGCTTGTATGTCCATCGCCTGAGTTAGTGCTTTAGGAAACAAGTAATGATGGTCTGCTGCTGTGGTGCAGCCAGATAGCAAAAGCTCGGCCAGTGCTAAGCGTGTTGCTTGGTAAAGCATGTCTGGTTCTAACCCTGCCCATACTGGATAAAGGCTAGTAAGCCAGCCAAATAGAGGCTTGTTGAGGGCCTGAGGTAAGGCACGGGTAAGGGTTTGGTAAAAATGGTGATGGCCATTAATTAAACCGGGCAGTATCACTAAATGTCCACAGTCCATTATCTCGTTGTAGCCACTATGTGGTTGTTGCCCTTGCGGCACTAATTCCACAATCCTTTGTCCCTCGATCACTAGGCCACCCTGAGCGTCATCAGCCAGTATAGCAAGGGGATTTTTTAGCCAAACCCGATGAGTTAAAGATGGCTTTGGTAATCTACTTAGTGAGTGGCTCAATGACATAGTGGTAAAACTTCCAAGTTATATGCAATAGTATTTTGGGTGGGGAATATATTAATTTAAGTGCTAAAGAGCAGACCCACTTAGCAATTACAGCTTGTTGACCAGCACCGCAGTAGGCATCTAAAATTTACCATGACAGGGGTTGTTTTTCGACACGCCATTCATTACCAGCCCCATGAAAATTATCAGCGCCAGCATATTGATCTTCCAACTTTTTGAAGTAAGGCAATACATCCGCCCAGCCCCAGCCAGTATTACCCATGTCGCGCCAACCTTCATAATCACTCGCCTGACCACGCAGATAGATCATGCCATTAATTCAACAGCATCCACCCAAAACACGCCCACGTGGGTAGTTCACTTCTCTGACTTTTAGACCTTTTTGTTTGGCTGTTTTAACCCCCCCCCAGTCTGTAAGTATATTTCCCATGCAGTATAGGTATCCAACAGGAATAGGAATCCAAATATAGTAGCTGCGAGTTGCCAGTGTTTATAGAGTGCACTGATAACCTTGTGCCTTACTTTAGAGTTTTCGACAGTGTATCAATAACTTGATTCTTTAAACAGTGACGATGTTTTAGTTGTGGCAGAGCCTGTTGATCAGATGCAGTTGAAGCAAACCAGCATTAATGCAGTGTTTGTAAATGACGCAGTTTGGGCTAACCGAGCGCTTTTTTTGGCAGTTTGAGTTGGTGATGGCTCCACCAAATAACCAGTAATAAGGCCCCCAAAACTGGCAAGCTCATTATATTAATAGTCTGCCAGCTAGTTGTGGTTAAAAGCCATCCTGCAGACAAAGACGCTATAGCTTGAACACCAAATACCATAAGTTCGTTAAACGCTTGGGCACGGTACTTTTCTGCTTCTTGATAGGTTGTGATAAGCAGTGAGGTGCTACTCACAAATAGAAAGTTCCAACCCATACCTAAAGTGACTAAACTGACCCAATATCCAGCCACAGTTTGATTAACCTGACTAACACTAACGCATATAACTAAAGCAACTATCCCAGCTACCATGATGGTTCTGTGGCCATAATGTGTTATCAACTTACCGATAAAAAGAGATGGCAAAAACATGCCAACAATATGCCATTGAATAACAATACCAGTGTCGTCAATGCTGTGCCCATCCAATACGTGCATGCTCATGGGCGTAGCCGTCATGAGAAAAACCATTAATGCGTAAGACACTGTTGCGGCGAATACAGCTAAAACAAAATCAGGTTGCTGGCCTAGTTGTCCTATGGTTCTGCCGGTATTACCTTTTGCTTTTGTGACTTGTTTGGGTATTTTTAGCCAAAATAGAATGATGGCGGGCAGAGCCACTATTATGGCTAAGACAAGGTATGACCCAACAAACGCATGTTGTGGAATCCAATTATTGGCATATTTAACAATGCCTGGGCCTAAAAACGCACCAGCGATGCCTGATAATAAAATGGCTGAGATAGCTTGTGGGGCCAATTCTATGGTTACGCTCTCCGCTGCTGCAAAACGGTAATGCTGAACGAAAGCGTAGCTAACTCCCAAACTTAAACAGGAGAAACAATACAGCCAAAACAAACTATGCCATATCGCAACAGCGCCTATTAAAGCGGATCCTGACGCCACGACGGCAGCACCCATAAAACCAAACCTTCTGCCTTTTTTGCTCATTAACATGGCCGCTGGCACCGTGCCTATTGCAGTGCCCACTACAGAGGCTGCCACTGGAAGGGTAGCCATAGTCATCGTTGGCGCCAGCAACGCACCGATGATTCCACCCAAGAAAAAAGTTACAGAAGCCCCGGCAAAAGAAAAAATGTGAGATACGCTAAGTAGCCATACGTTACGGTTAAGGGATTGGAGCAGCATATTAATTAAACTTAATGTATTATATTAGCCAGTATGTTAACTGATCTAACTCTATGGAACTAGGGGAGATTTATCTTAGATGAGCTTGCTAGGGCTATAGAGTCGTGGTAGTTTTAAACGTGCGTTTTAAACAATATCTAAAAGTAAGAAATTACCATGACAAGTTCTACTATTGATCGTATTTTAGATGCCGCAGAAGTAGAGTTTGCAGCTCATGGTTTCGTAGAGACGTCCCTGAGAACCATCACTTCCAAGGCTAAGGTTAATTTAGCTGCAGTAAATTATCATTTTGGGTCTAAGAAAGGTTTAATTCAAGCTGTCACTGATCGTTTTTTAGGCCCGCTCACAAAGAACCTTCAAACCCAATTAAGTGCATATGAAATGACCCTCACAGAAACGCAGGGTGATGAACAAGAATTACAAGTTTTATTGGGTATTTTAGCCAGGTCTTGCCAGCAAGTTGCTCAACAAAATCATCATAGTTTAGCTGTGTTTGCTCGCCTTATTAACACTGCTTACAGCCAGTCACAAGGACACCTTCGCAAACATCTTACGAAACAATATGGTGCCTCATTTATGTACTTTATGAAGCTGTTACGCAGACACATGCCTCCAATGACCCATGAACAGTTTTTTTGGCGGTTTCATTACTTACTCGGCATATTAGTTTTTTCCATTTCCAGTAGTGAAGCCCTGTTAGCTATTTGTGAAAGAGAATACGCTATTAGCCGAAGTTTAGATCAAATTATGGCGGATATTGTGCCCGTTATGGCGAGTGCGGCCCAAGCACCAATTATAGGAGATTTGTAATGGACACGATGGACCAGTTGTTAGGAAACGTGGGTATAAATACGTCTCAATCCCTATTGCTGAGTAAAGTATTTCTATTGGTATTAGCCGTACTATTATTTAATTTTCTAGTGCGTAAAATATTTTCACGCTTAGCTTCACAGCTGCAAAAAACTGAAAATGAATGGGATGACGCACTGCTTGATGCCGCACGTATACCGCTAGCTTGGGGGGTTTGGGTTGTTGGTATAGCTTGGGTTGTTGGTATTGTTAGCGATGCCTTTGATGCAGATACATTAAATTTTGTAGTGAATTTACGTGATACCTTACTCATTATTTTAGTGTCTTGGTTTTTAATACGCTTAGTTAATGTGTTTGTGGCTATGTTGGCCAGACCCGGAAAACATCGGGATGCGTGGGACAAAACTACTGTAGAAGCTATGGGTAAGCTAGTTAAAGCAGCAGTGATAATCACCTCTATTTTAGCGCTGATGCAACACTTTGGCTTTTCTATTTCTGGGGTATTGGCCTTTGGTGGCGTAGGCGGCATTGCCATTGGTTTTGCTGCTAAAGACCTATTGTCTAACTTTTTTGGTGGATTAATGATTTATATGGACCGTCAGTTTTCTGTAGGGGACTGGATTCGTTCGCCTGACAAAGAAATTGAAGGTACGGTTGAGTATATTGGTTGGCGCATCACCCGCATTCGTACCTTTGACATGCGTCCGCTTTATGTGCCCAACGCAACTTTTACCAGTATTTCCGTAGAAAATCCCTCGCGTATGCATAACCGCAGGTTTTACGAAACCTTTGGCTTACGCTACCAAGACCAAGACAAAGTGCAAGCCATTACTCTAGCAGTTAAAGAAATGTTACTCGCTCACACTGCCATAGATACGCAACAAACCTTGATGGTAAACGTCAACACCTTTAACGCCCACAGTGTCGACTTTTTTGTTTATACGTTTACTAAAACAACTAATTGGGCTGAATTTCATGGAATTAAACAGGAACTACTCGGTCTGATTGGAGACATTGTCGCCCAGCATAAGGCAGATTTTGCGTTTCCAACTCAAACTATTCAACTGCTGCCTCAGCAGGTCGTGGATGCAAGTGGTTCATGAGTAAGCCGCATTATATTTTCGGTTACGGTAGCTTAATTAATAGCTCTAGTCGTCGAATTACTGGCATAGCAGGTGATTCGTTAGCAGTGCGGGTGCATGGCCTAGAGCGCACTTGGGTAGGCTGGAAGGGTTCAGGTATGCGAGCAGTTGCTGCAAGACCAATGGCAGGGGCACACTGCAATGGTGTGCTGTTTGCAGTGGCTGAATCTGAACTAGAGAAGTTTGATCACAGAGAAACCCATTACCTAAGGGTGCAACTTGATATAACAAAGGTTGACTACCTAAACAGTTCTCAAGCGCTGGGTGAACATAGCCAGGTTTGGGTGTATTTATATAACCATGAAGGCCACGGGCTAAGGAGTGCTCCTATTGTCCAGTCTTACCTTGATGTGATTTTATTAGGTTGCCAAGAAATTAGCCCTACATTTGCCCAGGAGTTTTTACAGCATACCCTTAATTGGGATATTTGGCATGATGATAGGCTCCATCCCGTTTATCCACGAGCACAGTGCCATTCTGAGCAGATTCAGCTTGACCAACTGTTAGCTGAACAGCTTCCTAAAGCATTTACTCTGCGTTGCCTGGCACCGTAAGGTCTACCAGTGTGGGTTCATCTGCTGCGTTTATCTCTACATCCAATGTCCCTTCTAAAATAGGTTCTGCTGGCGTAAAGGGAATTATTTTCACCAAAAGTACAAGTTGAGGGTGATCTAAGTAGTGTAATTCTTTGCTTCGCATCTTACGTCTTTGCACCAAGCTGTAGCGTGTTTGTATTATTGGTATTAGGCTTTGTCCCACACTAAATAGGGTTTGTTTGGCGCGCTGGCTACTAGCGCCTTGGATACTTGGGAACTGATTCAAATGTAATTCACTGTGAATGTGTAAAAAGCGCCCTTTACTAAAGCCTAAGCTACCCTCTAGCTGCTGATGCCCGCCCCAAGCATATCCCCCCTTAATGTCTATCCAGTTAATATTTTTGTTGCCCTTTAAAATTTGGCGCCAGCTTTGGTGCACCAAAAGATTATAATTTTCATGGTTTGCTAACATTCGAGCTTCATTATTGAGGATGTGTTGGTCTTTGGGTAAGATTATGAACTCGACATTATCCAGTTGATTGCGGTCGCTTGTGATGGGGTCAAACTTATTAAGCACCGCACCCCTGGGCCATGATATGGAGGCCGGCTGAAAGGGAAAGGTTTCTAATGTGGCACTTCGATCTGTTCTTTGGGCAACAATAACTTCTACCTGATACCAGGTCTCATCTTTCTCATTTGCCGCCAATGTTAAGCTTGGTTGGAGTATCGATAACACTACGACAAACCTAGCCAGTAACTGCCAAAGTGAACGAAATCTTAATTGCATGGTTAGCTCAATAGTTTAATTAGGTCTTCCATACGTTGGAAGCGTGTTTCCGTTTTTTCCATAGGCAAAGTAAACCGCAAATTGGTGCCACCCTCAAGTCGAAAACTTCGAGGTTGAGTTTGTACTAGCTTGACCAACACCATTGGGTCTACTTGGGTATTTTTGCCAAACTCCATGCGGCCATTAGCTGTGGAAGCTTCAATGCGAGTAATACCGATAGCTTTGGCTTTTAACTTTAAACGATTTTGACGGAAAAGGTTTTTTATTTGATCAGGCAGTAAGCCAAAGCGGTCTATCATTTCCACTTGTAACTCTTTTAATGCTGCATTATGTTCAGCATTAGCAATGCGCTGATACATAACTAAGCGATTATGTACATCGGGTAAATAGTTTTCTGGAATTAGCGCTGGTAAATGCAGGTTAACTTCTGTGCCTCGCGTGAGTGGTTGATCTAAATTGAGTGTTTCACCTTTTTTCATGGCTTCAACAGTTTGGTTGAGCATTTCCATATACAAGCTAAAACCAATGCCTTGCATTTGACCACTTTGTTCTTCGCCCAAAAGCTCACCTGCACCACGTATTTCCAGATCGTGGCTTGCTAGAGTGAATCCTGCGCCTAGGTCAGCCGTAGCTTCAATTGCATCCAGACGTTTGCTTGCATCTTTACTCAGCAGTTTAGGGTGGGGGGTCATTAAGTAGGCATAAGCCTGATGATGGGAGCGACCTACACGGCCCCGTAACTGATGCAGCTGGGCTAAACCAAACTTATCTGCACGCTCAATAATAATGGTGTTGGCTGTCGGAATGTCGATTCCAGTTTCAATAATAGTGGAACACACCAAAACATTGGAGCGTTTATGATAAAAATCTCCCATCACTTGCTCGAGCTTGCGCTCGCGCATTTGCCCATGGGCCACACTAACACGGGCTTCTGGCACCAATTCACGCAACCTGTCAGCACTATTTTCTATGGTTTTTACTTCGTTATGCAGATAATACACCTGCCCACCACGAAGCAGCTCTCGCAAGATGGCCTCTTTTACAATTTTTGTGTCATCTTGACGCACAAATGTCTTGATGGAAATACGTCTCGCTGGGGGCGTAGCAATAATGGACAGGTCACGCATGCCCGCCATGGACATATTTAATGTTCTAGGAATAGGTGTGGCAGTGAGGGTTAATATATCCACTTCAGAACGGAGTTTTTTGAACGACTCTTTCTGTTGTACGCCAAAACGGTGCTCCTCATCGATAATAAGTAGGCCTAAACGTTTAAAATTAAGTTTGCCTTGTAATATTTTATGGGTGCCTACCAGAATGTCTAACTTGCCATCTTTTGCGTGGGCTATCGCCTTGTTTTGTTCCGCGGTGGTTTGGAAACGAGACATCACTGACACATTGACTGGCCAGTTAGCAAAGCGGTCTCTAAGGGTTTCATAATGCTGCTGCGCCAGTAATGTAGTGGGCACCAATAAAGCCACTTGTTTGCCACCATTTACCGCCATAAATGCTGCTCGCATGGCGACTTCCGTTTTGCCAAAACCAACATCACCACAAACCAACCTGTCCATGGGTTGGTCAGCCATCATATCGCTCAATACAGCTTTAATCGTCTGTTCTTGGTCTGGGGTTTCTTCATAGGGAAAGGCATCACAGAAAGCCTGATAGCTGTCATCAGGTTTCGGAAAGGCATACCCGTCTTGAGCCTCACGCAGGGCATAAATATGTAACAATTCTGCGGCAGTATCTTTAATCTTTTCTGCTGCTTTCCGTTTTGCTTTAGTCCATTGTTCGCCACCTAATTTATGTAAGGGTGCATTCTCACCACCAGAATAACGGGATAAGAGTTCAATGCCAGAAACAGGGACATAAAGGGTCGCTTCATTGGCGTAGAGTAGTACTAAAAACTCGGCATCTTGGCCATCTATGCTCAGTGTTTGTAGGCCATTGTAGCGGCCTACACCATGGTCTTGATGCACTACAGCATTACCAATACTTAGCTCGGCTAAATCGTGAATAGCAGTATTAGGATTCTCTGTAGCTTTATCACGGCGACGTCGCTGAAGTACTTTTTGACCAAAGAGTTGGGCTTCACAAACCACAAGAAGATTGTGTTCGGGTAGGTTTAAGCCCTGCTCTAAAGGCGCAACACAGATCGCAAAATGGGGCTTTTGGGTCATAAACTCAGGCCAGTTTTCTACGTCCTCTGGGGCCTTAGGTAAACCCTTAAATAAATCCAGTAATGCTTCTTTTCTGCCCGCTGATTCAGCGCATATCAATACATTTTGTTGCTGAGCTTGTAACACTGTTTGCAATGCAATAAGCGGCTTAGATAACTGATTGTTGATTGCAACTTGTGGGGGTTGAGCGCCACCTAAATTATAAAATCCTTTATTGGCTTCAGGCTCCACAAACGCGCCTTCTTGCAAATTGATGTTAGGAAACTTTTTAAGACCAAAGAACATTTCATCAGTAAATAAAAATAATTGTTTAGGCGCAAGCAATGGGCGCTCTATGTCATGGCCATAATCTTCGTAACGAGATTCAATGTCGCGCCAAAAATGGAGTGCTTGAGCTTCAATATCACCTTGTTTTACTACAAGGGTGGAAGCTGGAAGATAGTCCAATAAGGTTGACATCGTGTTAAAAAAGAGGGGGATGTAGTATTCAATACCAGCAGGGGCAAAACCTTGGCTTACATCTTGGTAAACAGGGCAGGCTTTTGGGTCTAAATCAAATTGACTGGTGAAGTTTTGCCTAAATTGGCTAATCGCTGCATCGGTTAATGGGAACTCACGTGCAGGTAGTAAATTGAATTGCGTAATTAAGGCTGTGGTGCGTTGGCTATCAGCATCAAAATAACGCAGGCTCTCAATTTCATCATCAAATAATTCGATGCGCAATGGTGCATGACTACCCATGGGATAAAGATCAATCAAGCCGCCCCGTAGGGCGTATTCACCGGCTTGGGATACGGTTTCTGTGAGTAGATATCCCGCTTGATCTAAACGGTGACGAAACTGAGTTTGTGGCAACTCTTGCCCAGTCGTTAATGTAAAACTGTTGCCTGCTAGGTAATTCATAGGGGGCAGTCGATGTAAAAGGGTAGCCACAGGAACAATGACTACACCTTTACTTAGGTGAGTAATTTGGTTGAGTGTGCTAATGCGTTCTGAAATAATGTCTGGGTGTGCAGAAAAACTGTCATAAGGCAGTATTTCCCAATCGGGCAGCATTAAGCAATCAAGCCCCGTATTGGTGAGAAAGAAGTTGAGTTCGGCACTCAATTTCAAAGCAGAATCAGTATCCTTTACCAGCGCTAAAATGGGTCCTTGGTGGGCTTGTGCAGCTTCAGATATGGCGAGGGCAGAAGTGGCTCCATGGGTTTGTCCCCAATTGGATTTATGGCCGAATTTAGTGGGTAAAAACGAGGTTTCCAATAACACGAGTAATGGGTTCCTTTGCAGTGGACGGGTGGCTGCGTGCGGCTAGATTAGTCAACGCACATGATAGTAGAACTATATGGATCCAGTTTCACCTTATACAACCTTTAGTTGTTGGGTAATGAATATTTAAATTCGCTTAAATTATGTTGACTATAGGTTAAACTATATTTGCCAAATCTGGCTATTTCCACGATAATATGCGCTCCCAAAGATGGGTATTAAAAAGGTTAAACACCTGAACCGCAACCAAGCCGTTTTTATACGGTGAAAAAAGGGACTCATTGTGAGCCAAGAACAAGTGTTTTCAGACTGGAAAGAACGTGAAGCGTTAGCCGAAGCCATGATCCCATTAATTGGTAAGATCTATCGTGAAAATAATGTAGAGGTTTCTGTATTTGGCCGTTTAGTTGTAAATCGTTCTGTCATTAGCATTCTTAAGTCCCACCGTGCAGCTCGCATGCTAGAGCACACCTCATTATCTGTCCATGAAACTTTCCCAGTGATTGAAGCGTTGCAGAGCTTGGCATTGTCTAATGTTCACGTAGACATTGGTAAGTTGGCCAAAGGCTTTCGTGACCATGGTCAAGGCCAAAGTTTACATAGCTATGTTGCTTCTGCATTAACAGGTGCAGTAAATAAAGACAGTGCAAAAACACAGGCAGATGTTGTGCTTTACGGTTTTGGCCGAATTGGCCGTTTGTTGGCCCGTTTGTTGATTGAAAAAACTGGTGGTGGTCAAAGTTTGCGTTTACGAGCTATTGTAGTGCGTAAAGGTGGAGATAATGATTTAGCTAAACGTGCTAGCTTGTTGCGACGAGATTCAGTGCATGGCACGTTCCAAGGCACGATCACGGTAGATGAAGAGCAAAACGCTTTAATTGCTAATGGTAACGTTATTAAGGTCATTTACGCGAGCTCACCTGACACGATAGATTACACTGATTATGGTATCAGTAATGCTGTTGTCATTGACAACACTGGCAAGTGGCGTGATGAAGATGGTTTGTCTCTGCATTTGCGTGCTAATGGTGTCTCTAAAGTGATGCTGACTGCGCCAGGCAAGGGTATTAAGAACATTGTTATGGGTGTTAACCAAAAAGACATTGTCGACACCGATACTATTTTATCTGCGGCTTCTTGCACCACCAATGCCATTACACCAATATTAAAGGCACTGAATGACAAATATGGTGTAGATAATGGCCATGTAGAAACGGTCCATGCCTACACAAATGATCAGAATTTGATTGATAACTATCACAAAGGTGATCGTCGCGGCCGTGCGGCGGCCCTTAATATGGTAATCACAGAGACTGGCGCAGCTAAGGCTGTATCAAAAGCGTTGCCTGAGTTAGAAGGTAAACTAACAGGAAATGCTATTCGGGTGCCAACACCTAATGTATCTATGGCAATTCTTAATCTTAACCTTAAGTCAGAAGTGGAACGTGACGAGCTAAATGATTACTTACGTCATATGGCTTTGCATTCTGACTTACAAAAGCAAATTGACTACACAGACTCACCAGAAGCTGTGTCTAGTGATTTTGTTGGATCTCGTGCTGCTGGCGTAATAGACGGCTTGGCGACAGTTGCTACAGGCAAGAAGAACTGTGTGGTTTATGTGTGGTACGACAACGAGTTTGGCTATTCTTGCCAGGTGATTCGGATGTTGCAACATGTGACTAATACTGCATTGCCAGCATTCCCAGTTGAAGGCTAAATGGCAGCTATGTGAAGCCTTTGTTTGGCGTGCTAGGTCAGTTTTTTGTAAAGGTATCAATACAATCTGAAAAAAGGCTGCCTTAGGGTGGCCTTTTTAGTTATAAGGCTGGAAAAATTGTGAAAATTTTCATATAATACCCTCGCTTTTTTTATGGGTTTTAGTGGCGCGGCGCTTATGCTTCGCAGTAATCGCTAAAGCCATCCAATAACTCTCAATTGGGTACGACTTATGATCAAGATCAGACGCGGTCTGGATCTGCCATTGTCTGGTGCGCCGCAGCAAAGCATCGATGATGCCGCAGCGGTAAACCAAGTGGCTGTGATCGGTGCTGACTATGTAGGCATGAAGCCTACAATGTTAGTCAGAGTAGGTGATCGAGTGAAGCTCGGGCAAGTTTTATTTTCTGATAAAAAAACTGCAGGATTAAATTTTACAGCGCCTGCTGCGGGCATCGTGAGTGCAATTAACCGTGGCGCACAGCGCGTGCTGCAGTCTGTTGTAATAGACATTGACGGTGATGCTGCTGTTGAGTTTCCCTCATGTGCTGCCAGTGACTTGGCAAGTTTATCGACTGCACAGGTCGCTGAAAATTTACAAGCCTCTGGGCTGTGGTGTGCGTTGCGCACGCGCCCATTTAGTAAGATCCCTGCTATTGGTAGCAAGCCGCATTCTATCTTTGTTACAGCCATCGACACGCATCCGCTAGCTGCTGACCCTGCACTTATTATTGCTGCCCAGCAGGATGCTTTTACCCAAGGTTTACAATTACTAACAAAGCTAACGGACGGTCCAGTTTTTGTTTGTGCTGCAGCCAACACAACCGTACCTGAGGTGTCTGGTACCCAAATTGAACGTTTTGAAGGTGTACACCCGGCAGGTTTAGCGTCTACACATATTCACATGCTCGACCCTGTAAGTGCCACTAAAACAGTTTGGGTAGTGGGTTATCAAGATGTAATCGCTTTTGCACAACTATTTGCTACAGGCAAACTGCCTACAGAGCGAGTTGTTGCTTTGGCTGGCCCAATGGTCACTAATCCACGCTTAGTCCGAACACGTTTAGGTGCATCTACGACTCAGCTTTTAGCGGGTGAAACTAAACAGGGAGAATTTGGGAATCGAATTATTTCTGGTTCTGTACTTGGTGGTAATACAGCTTACGGCACGACAGCATTTTTGGGTCGATACAATAACCAAATTACGGTGCTTGAAGAAGGCAAGAAGCGGGAGTTTATGGGATGGCTTTCAACGGGAAGAAAAAAGCATTCTATGCTTAATATATTTATATCGTCACTAAACCGCGCCAAAAAAGTGTCTCTTAATACCTCCACCAATGGGTCACAGCGTTCCATGGTGCCTGTAGGCACATTTGAGCGTTTAATGCCTTTAGATATTCTTCCTACACAGTTACTTCGCAGTTTGGTGGTGGGTGACATTGTTAATGCACAAGAGCTAGGTTGTTTAGAGTTAGAAGAGGCTGACCTAGCGTTAATGACCTATACCTGCGCTGGCAAATACGAATACGGCACTATATTGCGTGATGTGTTAACGCGTATAGAGAAGGAGTGCTAAGCATGAGTTTACGCAGCATTTTAGATTCCATGGAGCCCCACTTCCATAAAGGTGGTAGGTATGAAAAGTTTTATGCTTTGTATGAAGCGGCAGACACTATTTTTTACACCCCAGGTTATGTCACTAAAAGTGGTGCACACGTCCGTGATGGTATAGACCTCAAACGTATGATGATCACTGTTTGGTTATGTACCTTCCCAGCCATGTTTTTTGGCATGTATAACCTAGGTTTTCAAGCTAATACTGCCATGGAATCTATGGGCATTGTTCAAGCTGATGGTTGGCGAGGCAGCTTTGTTGCTGCGACTGCTGGTTTTGATGCCGCAAGTGTTTGGGATAACATGATGCTGGGTGCCTCCTATTGGCTTCCAGTGTATTTGGTCGTGTTTGTCGTTGGTGGTTTCTGGGAAGTCTTGTTTGCCTCTGTGCGAGGCCATGAAATAAATGAAGGTTTCTTCGTCACATCTGTACTATTTGCCTTAATTTTACCGCCTGACATTCCTTTATGGCAGGCTGCTCTGGGCATTACCTTTGGTATTGTTGTGGGTAAGGAAGTATTCGGTGGTACTGGAATGAACTTCTTGAACCCAGCACTGACAGGGCGTGCGTTCTTATACTTTGCCTACCCAGCACAAATGTCTGGTGATGCTGTGTGGACTGCAGTTGATGGCTTCTCTGGTGCAACGGCACTGGGCCTAGCTAACATGGGTGGAGTTACAGCCTTGGCAGATGCTGGCATTACGTGGGCAGATGCCTTTATTGGCAATATTCAAGGCTCTGTAGGTGAGGTGTCAACATTAGCTATTTTTGCTGGTGGTGCAGTGCTTCTTTGGACTCGTATTGCTGCCTGGCGTATTGTTGCTGGTGTTATGGTAGGTATGATTTCAATGAGTTCACTGCTTAACTTTATTGGCTCTGATACTAACCCACTATTTGCTTTACCATTTTATTGGCACTTAGTTGTGGGTGGTTTTGCTTTTGGTATGATCTTTATGGCGACGGACCCTGTGTCTTCGTCCATGACCCATACTGGTAAGTGGTACTTTGGTATGTTAATTGGTGTCATGGTGGTGTTAATTCGAGTACTTAACCCAGCTTTCCCTGAAGGTATAATGTTGGCTATTTTGTTTGCCAACTTATTTGCGCCTTTGATTGACTACTATGTCACCGAAGCAAATATTAAGCGGAGGGTAGCACGTAATGTCTAATCCAAAAGATTCTGTATCACGCACTGTGATAGTGGCCTTAGTTCTTTGTGTGGTTTGTTCTGTGATTGTTTCGGCTGCGGCGGTTATGTTGCGTGGCAAGCAACAAGAAAATGCGGTTAACGAAAAGAAAATGAACATTTTAGCTGCTGCAGGTATTGAAGTAGTTAATGGTGATCTAGAAACAGCTTTTGCAACCATTACACCTAAGTTAGTTGATATGCGCACAGGTGAATTTAGTACTGACGAAGATGTCATGTCATATAACATGCGTAAAGCCGCTAAAGACCCCACAAAAGCTCGCGCGTTAACTCGTGAGCAAGATATTGCCAGCATTCGTAAGCAGTCGTTATATAGCACTGTTTATTTGGTCGAGGGCGAGCAGGGTATCGAACGCATCATTTTGCCTATCCATGGGTATGGTTTATGGTCTACGCTTTATGGCTTTATTGCCCTAGAAAGTGACTTAAACACTGTTGCCGGTTTAGGCTTTTATGAGCATGCTGAAACCCCTGGGTTAGGCGGTGAAGTAGACAACCCTAAATGGAAAGCCTTATGGCCTGGCAAGAAAGTCTATGCTGACAATTCTTATATCCCAGCCATTGGTTTAATCAAGGGTAAGGCTGCAGCGGGCGATATGTATAAAGTAGATGGCCTAGCAGGTGCGACTCTAACGAGTAATGGCGTAACTAACTTAGTTAAATTCTGGTTGGGCGAAAATGGCTTTGCACCTTTCCTATCTAAGCTTAAAGCAGGGGAAGCATAATCATGTCGAAGACAAGAGAGATTCTGTTAGGACCAATTTTTACTAACAACCCCATTGCCTTGCAAATCTTGGGAGTATGTTCTGCGCTAGCAGTAACTAGTAGTTTGAACGTTACTATTGTTATGTGTATTGCACTGACTGTTGTCACTGCGTTCTCTAACTTCTTTATTGCGTTAATTCGTAACCAAGTGCCTAGTAGCATCCGTATTATCGTACAGATGATTATAATCGCGTCCTTAGTTATTGTAGTAGACCAGGTGCTCAAGGCATACGCTTATGAAGTGAGTAAGCAGCTTTCAGTATTTGTGGGTTTAATTATTACTAACTGTATTGTTATGGGGCGCGCAGAAGCATTTGCTATGCAAAACCCACCGATCCCATCGTTCTTTGATGGCATAGGTAACGGGTTAGGTTACTCAATTGTATTGTTATTTGTGGCTACAGTGCGAGAACTGACTGGCTCTGGTAGCTTATTTGGTTTTGAAATTCTACCGTTGGTAACTAATGGTGGCTGGTACTACTCTAACGGTCTCATGCTGCTGCCACCCAGTGCGTTCTTTGTGATCGGCGGTTTTATTTGGTTACTTCGTAACGCGAAGATTGATCAGGTTGAGCCAGCAGAATACAAAATTGCCTCGCACACTAAATAGGATCTGAAACAATGATTGAAGATTATTTAAGCCTATTTGTTAAAGCTGTGTTCGTAGAGAACATGGCCTTGGCATTCTTCCTGGGCATGTGTACTTTCTTGGCTATTTCCAAGAAAGTAAAAACAGCCATTGGCCTTGGTATTGCAGTAATTGCTGTTCTCACTATCACCGTGCCAGTCAACAACCTTATCTATACCTATTTGCTAGCTGATGGGGCCCTTGCATGGGCAGGCTTGCCAGAAGTGAATCTAAGTTTCTTAGGTTTAATTTCTTACATTGGTGTTATTGCTGCCATAGTACAAATTATGGAAATGTTGCTCGACAAATATATGCCAGCATTGTACAACGCCTTGGGTGTGTTCCTACCTTTGATTACAGTTAACTGCGCCATCATGGGTGCGGCACTGTTCATGGTTGAGCGGGATTATAACTTCGGTGAATCAGTTGTTTATGGCATGGGTGCCGGTGTTGGCTGGGCATTAGCTATAGCGACTCTTGCAGGTATTCGTGAAAAACTAAAGTACTCAGACGTGCCTGCAGGCCTGCGTGGTCTAGGTATTACCTTTGTGACTGTAGGTTTAATGTCACTTGGTTTTATGTCTTTCTCTGGCATCCAACTTTAAAACGCACTAGAAAAGGTATCGATGTATGAATAATGAAATTACCCTCGGTGTATTAATGTTCACCGCAGTGGTCCTCTCCTTGGTAGCAGTCATTTTAGTTGCTCGTGCCAAGCTTGTGAGTTCTGGTGCTGTAACTATTTCTATTAATGATGATCCAGATAAGGCCATTACGGTTCCAGCTGGTGACAAGTTACTGCAAACTCTGTCTGCCCACGGCATCTTTTTAGCCTCGGCATGTGGTGGTGGTGGCACGTGTGCCCAATGTCGTTGTGTTATAAAAGATGGCGGTGGCTCTATGTTGGCCACTGAAGAAAGCCATTTTACTATGCGTGAAGCAAAGGATGGCTGGCGTCTATCGTGTCAGGTTGCTGTTAAACAAGACATGGTGATTGAAGTTGAAGAAGACGTATTTGGTGTGAAACAATGGGAATGCACTGTTGAATCTAACCCTAACGTTGCCACCTTTATTAAAGAGCTAACATTGCGTTTGCCTGAAGGTGAAAGTGTAGATTTCCGCGCAGGTGGCTATGTGCAGCTAGAATGCCCAGCGCACTCCATAGACTATAAGACCTTTGATATTGAAGAGGAATATCAGGGTGATTGGGACAAGTTCAATGTTTGGCAACATAAGTCTGTGGTTAATGAACCCACAGTGCGTGCATACTCTATGGCGAACTACCCAGAAGAACAAGGTGTAGTTAAGTTTAATATTCGTATTGCTTCACCCCCTCCAGGAAGTAGTGGTATACCCGCTGGCAAGATGTCTTCATACGTATTTAATTTGAAGCCAGGCGATAAGATGAATGTCTATGGTCCGTTCGGTGAGTTCTTTGCTAAAGAAACTGAAGCCGAAATGATCTTTATTGGTGGTGGTGCCGGCATGGCGCCAATGCGGTCACTTATTTTTGATCAACTTAAACGTTTAAACTCGACGCGCAAGACATCTTTTTGGTATGGCGCACGTAGTATGCGTGAAGCATTCTACGGGGATGAATATGATTCTCTAGCGGCAGAAAATGACAACTTCGAATGGCATTTAGCCCTCTCTGATCCTCAGCCAGAGGATAACTGGGACGGCCTGACAGGTTTTATTCATAATGTATTGTTTGAAAATTACCTGAAAGACCATGATGCACCAGAAGATTGTGAGTTTTACATGTGTGGACCTCCAATGATGAATGCCGCTGTTGTGCAAATGCTTAAGGATTTAGGAGTAGAAGAGGAAAACATTCTGTTGGATGATTTTGGCGGATAACCTAAACCTTGTGAAAAAAATCAGCCTGACTGTGTGGTGTGTGTTAATGCTTGCCATATTGTCAGGCTGTTCTGTGTCTAAAGAACCAGAAATTTATGCCATTACTGGCTTGTCCATGGGTACAAGTTATACCGTAAAGTGGGTGAGTCAAGATAATAGTGACTATGATAATGTTGCCAATAGTGTAGCAGCAGAATTGAGCAGGGTAGAGTTGAGTATGTCGACCTACATGGATGCCTCTGATTTGAGTGGTTTTAATGGTGCAGCTATTAATGAATGGCATAAGGTACCAGCAGAAATGGCCAGCTTAGTGGCTCAATCCCTCGATTTGAGCGAACAAACCAATGGTGCTTTTGATATTACGGTTGGCCCGCTGGTCAACTTGTGGGGCTTTGGAGTAGACCCTTTACCAAAAAATATTCCAAGTCAAGACGCCCTCGACAAGCTAAGGTCCGTTGTGGGCTACCAATTTTTACAAGTGCAACAGCAACCACCAGCCATGTTAAAACTCGCAGACAGTGCTATTGATCTGTCTGCAATTGCTAAAGGCTATGGGGTTGATGCTGTGGCGAGATTGTTAGAGCTGCACGAGTTAAATGACTACCTTGTTGAGGTAGGGGGAGAATTACGTGCCCACGGTAAAAAACCCGATGGGTCACCTTGGCGCATTGCCATAGAAACACCTTCTGTAGATGCACGACAAATTTACCAGGTAGTTAAAGTTAATAATATGGCTGTTGCAACGTCTGGCAACTACCGTAATTATTATGAGCAAGATGGCACTCGTTACTCTCATACGTTAGATCCTAGTACGTTAAGGCCTGTTACGCACAATTTAGCATCTGTTACGGTGGTTGATGCAAGTGCAGCCAGGGCAGATGCTTTGGCGACTGCTTTGATGGTAATGGGTGACGAACAAGGAGTGGCTTGGGCAACTAGGCATCAAGTACCCGCTTACTTTATAATGAAACAAGATCAAGGCTTTGTAGCGCAAGCTACTGCCGGCTTTAAAGATTATTTGGAGAATTAAATGCAAACCATGATGTTATCTTTTATCGTTTTAATCCTTATTGTTGTGGGTATGGCCGTTGGGGTATTGATGGGGCGTAAGCCGATAGCAGGTTCTTGTGGTGGCATGACTGCTTTGGGTATGGACGTGGCATGTGACGTGTGCAAAGGCGACCCAGAAGTGTGCGATACAGAACAGCAAAAGATGATCAAAGCGGATAAGCTAGCGCATAATAACGTGGATGACATTAGTTACGACGTGGGCCGCTAGACACTAATCACCGTTTAGCCAACGAAAAAAAATTAGTAGTACAGAGAAAAGAACATGGCAGATTATGATTATGATCTAGTAGTTATTGGGACTGGACCAGCAGGAGAAGCTGCAGCGATTAATGCAGCTAAACTCGGTCGTAAGGTAGCAGTTGTAGAAATGCGTGATCAAGTGGGTGGTGGTTGTGCCCATAAAGGTACTATTCCGTCTAAGGCTTTACGCCACGCTGTTAAGCAGATCATTGAGTTTAATACTAACCCTATGTTCCGCGCCATTGGAGAGCCTAAAAACTTCTCTTTCCCTCAGGTGCTAAAAACAGCCAGCGAAGTGATTGCGAAACAAGTAATGCTCCATACGCAGTTTTATGCCCGTAACCGAGTAGACGTTTTTTTTGGTTTTGCCCGTTTTTTAGATCGCAATAATATTGAAATATTGGGTAATGAGACTAACGAAAATTTACGCTTCGATCAAGCAGTTATTGCCACTGGATCCAGCCCTTATGAACCAGATGATGTAGACTTTTCCCATCCGCGTATTTATACCAGCGACACCGTACTTAACTTAGAGCACACGCCACGCACATTGATCATCTATGGTGCCGGTGTCGTGGGTTCTGAATATGCGTCTATTTTTGCTGGTTTGGGTGTAAGAGTTGAATTGGTTGATAACCGTGCTAACCTGCTTGAATTCCTTGACGTCGAGATTTCAGACTCTTTGAGCTATCATCTGCGCAATAATGGCGTGCGCATACGCCACAACGAAACCTATAAGGCTGTTACGGCTGACGAAACCTCAGTATCTATAGAGCTTGAGTCTGGCAAGCGTATTCGTGCAGATATGCTATTGTTCTGTAATGGGCGTTCTGGTAATACCAAAGGTATTGGCTTAGAAAACCTTGGGATCCAAACTAACAGCCGTGGCCAGTTAGAAATTGATCAGCGCTATCAAACTAACGTAGAAGGTATCTACGCAGCTGGTGACGTAGTAGGTTGGCCAAGTTTGGCTTCAGCTGCCTATGATCAGGGCCGTTCAGCAGCCACAGACTTGCTGGGCCTACCTGGCTTCCGATTTGTAGATGATGTCCCAACAGGTATTTATACCATTCCAGAGATCAGTTCCTTAGGTAAAACAGAAGAACAACTTACCGAAGAAAAAGTGCCTTATGAAGTGGGTCAAGCGTTTTTTAAAGATCTTGCGCGTGCACAAATTAGTGGTGAAGTAGTCGGTATGCTAAAGATTTTATTTAACCGTGAAACCTACGAAATTCTAGGTATTCACTGCTTTGGTGACAGAGCCTCAGAAATTATTCATATCGGTCAAGCCATTATGAATCAAAAAGGTGATGCTAATACAATTGAGTATTTTGTAAACAATACCTTTAATTTTCCCACTATGGCAGAAGCATACCGTGTAGCTGCTCAACTGGGGCTTAATAGAGCGCGGCAGGTTAATCACTAATCAACACTTACTAAAGCTGGCATCATTTGAGTTGGCAGTTTTTTTATCCCATTAGGAAACTTATGTTTCAATCCATCGCTTTGACTGTTGGCCTAAGATATATCCGAGCTCAGCGGCAGAATCACTTCATTTCCTTCATCTCGCTAATCTCTATGTTGGGCCTAGTTCTCGGTGTGACGGTACTTATACTCGTATTGTCAGTAATGAATGGCTTTGATCAAGAGCTACGAAAGCGCATTTTGGGCATGGTTCCCCATGCAACTGTGCAAACATCTGAACCTATAATGGATTGGCAACAACCTGCTGAGTTAGCAATGCAGGTTGAGGGTGTTGTTGGTGTGGCGCCTTTTGTTCATGGCCAAGGTATGTTTAATAATCGTGGCAGAATACAACCGGTGTTGTTACATGGTATTGAACCAGAGGCTGAATCTAAAGTGTCAATATTGCCAAACCATATGACCTTTGGGTCTGTGTCTGACCTAAAGGCTGGGCAGTTCAATATTCTTATGGGAGATCTTTTAGCACGTCAACTTGGAGCAAGGCTAGGCGATAAAGTGACTTTATTTTTGCCTGAGGCATCGTTAACAGTTGCAGGCATTATCCCTCGGTTAAAACGTTTTACCTTGGTTGGTATTTTTAAAGTGGGTGCAGAGCTAGATGCTAATTTGGCTATTATGCATATTGCTGATGCTAGTAAGCTGAAACGTTTAGGGGGTGGGGCAGAAGGTTTGCGTTTGAAGTTAGATGATTTATTTACTGCACCAGAGAAAGCAAAACAAGTTGCATCCCAATTACCGGGGCAATACTGGACTAGTGACTGGACACGAACCCATGGTAGTTTATTTCAAGCCATTCAGTTAGAACGACGCATGTTGGGCTTGTTATTAATGCTTGTAGTTGCTGTAGCGGCGTTCAATATTGTGTCTACCCTAGTAATGCTTGTGGTTGAGAAACAAGCTGACATCGCCATTCTTAGAACCCTAGGGGCAAGCCAAAGAGATGTGATGGGTATATTTATTGTTCAAGGCAGTATTATTGGTTTTCTAGGGACTTTGCTTGGGACTTTTATAGGCGTTGTTATGGCGCTCAATGTTACCCGCATTGTGGACTGGGCTGAACAATTGTTTGGCTTTAAAGTTCTTAGTGCTGATGTTTATTTTATTAGCTATTTTCCTTCTCAAGTTAAGTTAGAAGATGTATTAATTATAAGTATTGGCTCTTTTATCCTATGTGTCTTGGCGACACTTTATCCGGCTTGGCGAGCATCAAAAGTAGAGCCAGCAGAGGTGCTACGTTATGAGTAATTGGGTTCTAGAGGCCTCTGGTTTAACCAAGTCGTTCAAGGATGGTGAGCGGCAGGTAGACGTGTTAAAGGATTTGCAATTACAGTTAGCCTATGGTCAAAGTATGGCTATCATTGGTAGTTCAGGCTCTGGCAAAAGCACCCTACTGCAGCTGTTAGCGGGTCTAGAGCAACCTGATGCTGGGGAAGTATTTGTTGCTGGTGAGTGTTTGTCTAACTTAGGTGGTAACCAAGCGGCTAAACTACGTAACCAACGGCTCGGTTTCGTTTTTCAATTCCACCATTTACTAGCTGAGTTTAGCGCCTTAGAAAATGTAATGCTGCCCCATATTATGGCAGGCAATGCACCAAGCATGGCGGAAAAAAAATCGGAGGCAATGTTAAAGAGAGTGGGTTTAGGTGATCGTACTAACCATCGGCCCGGAGCCTTATCTGGCGGTGAGCGTCAACGTGTTGCTATCGCCCGTGCGCTAATCAATGAACCCGCATGTTTACTAATGGATGAACCTACTGGTAATTTGGATAGACATAATGCGCAACAAATATTAGCTTTACTCAAACAGTTACAAATAGACCTTGGCACTGCATTTATTGCGGTTACCCATGACCTAGAACTAGCAAGTTTGTTGGATTCACAGTTAAGGTTGCAAGACGGAAAGCTATTGAGTTAACGCTTACGCTTAAGCCAGTTACGTTTAACCTTCCAGCTCCAAAGAAATTGTACAGTAAAAAAAGCAATCACAGCTAAAACGAAGCCGCTAGTAAAAGAGCCTGTATAAAGCGGCTTCCATAACATGTGCAGTTGATCAAGCAACCAGCTTTTAGACCATTCAAAGTCTAACTGATAGCTTGGCGTTTGTAATATCCAGGCGCCAAGCTTATAGTTTGCGTATAACATCGGTGGCATAGTTAGTGGATTACTAATCCAAACTAATGCCACAGACAACGGAATGTTAGCTCGCCAAATTAGTGCAATAGCCGCTGCTAATAGCATTTGCAGTGGCATTGGTATCATGCAGCAGAAAATACCGATGGCGCAGCCCTTCGCAACACTTGAGCGTTTAAACCCCCATAGTTGAGAATCATGCATTAAACTATTTAACCAACCAAGTGATTGGTATTGGCTGAGTTTTTTTGGATCGGGGCTAATGCGTTTAAAAAACTTCCGTGGCATGGTCTAACCTTAATAGGAGTGGCAAGTAAGGAGTTTTTAGGCGCAGGCCTTACCTGTTGATTATGCGCTTATATACACGCTAAGCCAAGGCTTCGCGGGCTCAGGGATGAGACATTATGTATATCAATAGTTTATTTTTATTGCTGTTTTGGTGCCTAGGTTGGGCTGAATTTAGTTTTGTAAATAGCCTTTACCTTGTCACCGTGTTGTCAGTTGCACTTTTGGTTCCCTATGCCCGGGGTAAAGCAGCTTTATGCTTGGCCACATTTATACTAGCTAGTGCAGGCCAGTATCATCTAACTTATAGCCAGTTTCCCCATCCGTGGACTGGTAAAGACCTACGTATCAATGCCTGTGTGTCAAAAATAAAATCGACCCGTGTGGGCCTTAGTCTAGTGCTAACTGACGCGCAAATTAGTGTTCCTCTATTGCAACTCAATAAACGCACCAAACCTGTATACAAGGCTATGCCTAAACCCCTGCCAGGATCAATAAAAGTGAGTGTTTATCCCTATGTGAATGCTGCACAACCGCAACTTAAAGGCCTTGATTCTGCACTTGGTTTGGCGGGTCTAATTGGTCAAAAAGTAGAATTAATTGTGCGGTTAAAAAACGCAAAAAACTATCATAACTACCATTCTTACGATTACTTTCGATGGACCCAGTTAGAGGGCCAAACGGCGTCTGGTTATGTTAAGCAGTGGCTTTTTACTGGAGGCTCTTGCAGTCGCTTAAACTGGCCAAATTTGCAACTGGAGCAAGTACGTCAAAGGTTATGGCAGACACTGCAAAGTTATACAGAAGCTAAGTCTATGTCCACTAAGTCGGTTAGTTTGTGGGGTGCTCTTGTGCTTGGGCAGGGTTCAGCGCTAACAAAAAAACAATGGCAGGTATTGTCAGCCACTGGCACAACTCATTTGATGGTAATTTCTGGCTTGCATGTAGGTTTAGTGGCAGTGTTAATGATGTTTCTAATGCGTTTATTAATATTACCTTTGGGTATTCGCAGTAGTGTTGGCCTTCAAGTTGGTGTTTGGGTAGGGCTGTGCGCAGCACTAGGTTTTGCACTATTAAGTGGTTTTGGATTACCTGCGCAGCGAGCGGTTATCATGTTATTGGGATTAATGTGGGGCGCTATATGGGGTTTGAAACTCAGCTTTAGTCAACGATTATATACGGCGTTTTTCATAACCCTTATTTTACAACCTATCAGTGCGACACGTTTAGGCTTTTGGTTATCGTATGTTGCTGTATTCGCTTTGGGTTTGGTGTGGTACCAGTCTGCCAGCCAACAATGGTGGCATAGAATTATAAAATTATTCGCAGCCCAAGGTGCCTTATCTTTGTTATTGCTGCCTATCATTGCCCTGAGCACTGGTTATGTCAGTGTTGTTGGCCCTTTAATCAATATTATTTTAGTTCCCGTTTTTAGTGTATTTCTTATTCCTGCCTTATTAGTGGTGAGTATTATCAGCACTATGTTCGCTCTTCCTGACTTTGTGTTCGCAGGTATAGACTTTACTTTAGTTTCATTATGGCAAGGTCTGGAGGCCGTTGCAGGCATTACTTGGGCGCAGGTGTTTGTTGGTGGGTTACCAATGGAGAGCTTTGTGTCAGCCTTCATTATAGGGTGCCTTTGTTTGGTTGTTAGGCGCTGGCATTGGCCAGTGTTAATTTTACTGATGCCTTTAATAGGCTTTGTGGTGTTTAAATCCCTTATTAGTAATTTGCCTAAAACTTCTATCAATAGTCCATCTAAGGTTGTTGTGACCTTGTTGGATGTAGGCCAAGGTTTAAGTGTTTGGGTTCAGCAAGGTGAGCACAATATGTTGTATGATCTGGGGAATCGTTATTACAGCGGATTTAACTTAGTGGATGCTGTTATTTTGCCAGAGATGCTAGGTCAAGGTGTTGATCAGCTTGAAGTATTAGTTATCAGTCACTGGGATATGGATCACAGCGGCGGTTTAAATGCATTATTACAACAACAGCTAGTAAAGCGCTTAATATTGCCCTCTGAACATAAACCAAAACGGGAACAAGCAATGGTTGTGTCAGCAGCAGATGTAAGTCGGTGCACTAGCACCCGTTGGAAAGCCTTGTGGGAAGACGCCAATACTCCTCTTATGTGGCGCCAAATTGCTTTGGCTGATTATGGCTTAACTGGCAACAACGCCTCGTGTGTCATATTACTTAAGTTATTTGGACGCCAGGTGTTAATCGTTGGAGATATTGAAGCTAAGGCAGAAACTATTTTAGTGGATTTGTCAGAAAAGTTAGGTGCAATGTCCCTTGTTAGTGACGTGTTAATTGCACCCCATCATGGCAGTAAAACATCTTCTTCCAAAGAGTTTTTAAACCATGTGATGCCTGCTTACGTATTGATTTCTGCAGGAAAAAATAACTCATATGGGCATCCTCATAAAAATATAACTAGCACGTATTGGCGCCATGGCAGTCATTGGTACAACACCGGTCGGCATGGGCAGATACAGGCGATATTTGAAGCTGATGGCAGCTACCAAGTGCTGCCATATTTGCCCTAAAGGGCTAGCTTGTTAGGCTCTACATAAGTGCTATATATAATTACTTGATAGCACAGGGGTGTAGGTTATAATGATTCGATAAAGGCCCGGATGGTACCGCAGTATGCAGCAATGCCAAATGACGGCCAGGTGAAGCTAAGCGCAGACTTAATATGGAACATAGGTGACTGAAAAAATACTCAACGCATGGTATCGAGGGGCTTGGTGGTTATACTTATTACAACCCTTTGCGTGTCTGTACCTATGGCTTAGAAGTTGGCATATTTCTAGGCAGCCTAAGCTAGGAAAAAACCTTCTGCCCTTAGTAGTTATTGGCAACATTACTGTTGGAGGTACAGGCAAAACGCCACTGGTAGTAGCCCTCGTTGCCGCGTTAAAAAGTAGAGGTTTACGCTGTGCCATCATTAGTCGTGGCTACGGCAGCACGGTTGGGGCTGGGCCACACTGCGTTACTGCACAAGACGATGCTCATACCGTTGGTGATGAACCGCTATTATTGAGTCAATTAACCGGCGTACCCGTAGTGGTAGGCTGGCGCCGAAAGTCTAGTATTGCTTGGTTGGCAGAGCAAAAGCAATTTGATCTCGTTATTAGTGATGATGGTTTGCAACATAACGCTATTAAAGGTGATGTAGAATGGTGCTTGCTTGATGGAAGTCGTGGTATTGGTAATGGTTTATGCATTCCTGCGGGACCTTTAAGAGAGCCGGCCAGCAAACTCTCTCAGGTGAATCAAGTGTTCACTACAGGCATGCCTAGTAGCACTATTAGCGCAAACATAAAACACTATATGCAAGGGCACACATTGTGTCACCTACAACCCAGACTCGACCAACTAAAGCGAGTGTTTGATGATTTAGTTGTGCCTTGGCCTGATGTTGCAAAACCAATGTTTGCAGTAGCTGCTGTGGGCCATCCAAAACGGTTTTTTGACGACTTACGTCATCGTGGATATGAGGTTGACGGCAAAGCGTATGCAGATCATTATCAATTTAAAGAACATGATCTGCCACAGCACGAATTAATTATGACAGCTAAAGATGCTGTTAAATGTAAATCATGGGCCCAAGCTAAAAATAATGAGCCACCAAAGCCTTGGTTATATGCAACTCAATCATTAACTATTGCACCTGCGCAAATAGATGCGCTGTTGTTAGAATTAGGTTTATAACCTACTACACCCTATAAATAAGGAATCCCATGGATAAAAAATTATTAGAAGTTCTTGCCTGCCCAGTGAGCCATGGCCAACTATTTTTCCATTCACAGACAAATGAACTTTTTTGTCCTGCCAGTGGATTAGCTTATCCTATTGATGCAGGTATTCCTGTTTTATTGGAGGCACAAGCAAGGCCCCTTACTGAAGAAGAGAAGCAAGCTTAATGGCCTTTTCTGTGATAATTCCAGCTCGGTTTTACTCAAGCCGTCTGCCAGGCAAGCCTCTGCTAGACCTTGGTGGCACAACGATGCTTGAGCGAGTTTACCAGCAGGCATGCAAGAGTGAAGCATCGCAGGTCTACATAGCGACAGACCATATAAATATTGAGAATCATGCAAAAGAGTTTTGTGACAAGGTAATTATGACCCGTGAGAACCATGTTACGGGCACCGATCGGTTACAGGAGGTTGTAGCTCATCTGGCGTTGCCAGATGATCATATTGTAGTGAATGTTCAAGGAGATGAACCCCTAATACCTCCTCACTTAATCAATCAAGTGGCCAACAACCTAGAACAATACGCTGATGTCTCAATTGCCACCTTAGCTGAACCTATAGAAGATATTTCCCAAGTATTTGATGCTAATGCAGTGAAGCTGGTGCGCAATGCAGCCAATATGGCCATGTATTTCTCTCGAGCGCCTTTACCATGGGATAGACGCTGGAATGACACGGACACTAAACGTGTAACGGAGGATATTTACCTGCGGCATATTGGGCTTTATGCCTATCGTGTGGGTTTTTTACACCGTTATGTGGCTTGGCCACAGGCAAGCTATGAAACACTTGAAAGCCTTGAACAACTCAGAGCCTTGCATCATGGTGAAAGTGTTCATGTAGACTTAGCACCAGAAGGAATGCCAGCTGGGGTCGACACTTATGAAGACTTAATACACATGCGAAAATTTCTTGCCTCAATGGCTCTGGAAAGTTAATGGAATTGCAGCGCAGGGTTAGCCTGAAACCCTACAATACGTTAAGTTTAGACGTTGAAGCTGCATATTTTGTTGCTATCAACTGTGTCGATGATTTACGACAAGCACGAAAATTTTGTCATGATAAATGTTGCCCTTGGCTGCTACTAGGGGGTGGTAGTAACCTTGTACTTACTCAAGACTTTGATGGTTTAGTCATGCTCATGGCGATGGACCAGGTGTTTTGGCCAGTTGATAAAGAGAAAGAAATCACATCTAAAACGTTTAGTGTTAGTGCGCAAGCGGGTTATGAATGGGACCTTCTTGTTGCTGAGTCAGTTGCCCGTGGAGCCAGTGGCTTAGAGAATTTGTCATTAATTCCAGGGCAGGTAGGCGCTGCGCCCATTCAAAACATTGGCGCTTATGGTGTAGAACTAAAACACTGCCTTGAGCTTGTAGAGGTGTTTAATTTTGATACGGGTGATACGTTTGAACTAGCAACTAAAGACTGTGAGTTTGGCTATAGAGATAGTGTATTTAAACGTAACCGAAGCTGGATTGTTACCCAAGTTCAATTCTCCTTGGCCTATGGGAATGAGCCTCAAGTGAGTTATGGCATTATCGCAGACACCATTATGTCGCTCTCGGGTGAGCTCGCAGCTGCTGCTTCACCGCAACAGGTACGAGATGCGGTGATCCATATCCGTCGCTCTAAGCTGCCAGATCCAAAAAAGGTTCCCAATGTTGGCAGTTTTTTTAAAAACCCCATAGTGAGTGATGACCAAAAACAGAAATTAGCACAACAATGGCCGGGGCTCGTCGCTTACGCTATCGATGGCAAGGGTCACAAATTAGCGGCCGGTTGGCTGATTGATCAGTTAGGTTGGAAAGGTTTTAAGCAGGGTGATGTAGGTGTTCACGAACATCAAGCATTAGTCTTGGTCTGCTCAGGCGTCGCTACGGGCAAAGACGTATTAGATTTGGCTCAGGCAATAAAAATTGACGTGGCCAAAATATTTGGTGTCACATTAGAAGTAGAACCTCGGTTGTTTGACAACCGAGGTGAGTTTTACCTATAAAGTAACTTAACCTTCTTTAGCTGCGTCTTGCTCAGCTGCAGCTTTTTCACGGCGACGCTTCTCACGTGGGTCATTGTGAGCACGCGGCCGAGAAGAGCGGGGTGCAGTGGCTTCATTAGTTGGCACTGGCTTAATTTCTTCTAGTGTAACTACCGCTTCAATTTCAACCGCCTTGTCAACCGCAACTTCTGGGGCTTTTTCTACTATGGCCTCAACCACTGCTTCAGTCTTCTTCACTGGTGACGTTTTTTTAGGAGTTTCAACTGTAACTTCAACCTTAACTTCTGCAGGGGTTTCAGTTTTAACTTCTTTAGCAACGTCCACCTTAACGTCAGCAACAACTTCAGCAGAGGGCGCAGCGACAAGCCCACTGGGGCTCTCAGGTTTTTTCTCAGTTACTGCCTCAACAACTTCCACAGTCTTTTCTACAGCTGTATCAGCAGGTACTGATGGGCTTTCGATTGACGTTTCAACCACTGCTTCGGTAGGTTTAGCTTCCTTCGGTTTGCGTTCACGTGGTTTACGTTGGCGAGGTTTTTTATCGCCTGTTTCTTTTTTAGGTGCCGCTTCAGTCTCAGAGTTGGTCTCAAGCACGTCAGCAACCACTGCTTCGTTAGGCGCAACTTCAGCTTGGGTGGTGACTTCAGGGGTTATGGTCTCTTCAGTCACTACACTGCTATTTGCATCTAGGCTTTGATCAGTTTGTGGTTTGGGGTTGCTACGCTTACCGTTACGATCTCGGCGACGCTTCTGATCACGAGTGCGGTTGGCATTTGATTCATAAGCTTCCTCTGGCACAGCAGGGGCCTGTGTAGCTGTTTCTATGACTTCAGCAGGTTTGGGCTCGCGACTCTTGTTTCGAGTCTCCTGGCGACGGTTGTTACGCTTCTCATCTGTATTGCGGTCGTTCTTGCGCTCTTCGTTCCGGTTTTCATTTCGTGACTCGGTACTGGCTTCACTGCGGGACGTGTTACGAGACTCAGTGTTAGCTTCGTTACGCTTGTCGTCACGTGATTCATTGCGTCTGTTACCATTACGGCCACGACGACGATCATCATTTTGGTTCCGATTTTGGCTATTGCGAGAACTGTTACGTGACTCATTGCGGGAAGTTGAGGCTTTAACTGGAGCTTTTTCTTCTACTTTAGCTTTCGGCTCACCATTAATTAAACGGCCCAAGGCGCCCAAGATGCGGGCACCTAAACCTGTGGTTTTAGCTGGCTTTGCAGCAGTGGTTTTGGCTTTAACTGTCGCAGACGCAGTAGCTCCTGTTTCTGGAGCTGGTTTTGCTGGCTGAATGCTTTCCACTGCTGGCTTTTCCATCGCTAGAGGGGTTTTAGCATCAAACTCCTTAGCGTCAAAGTGATGTTGAACCAAGTCTATTTCATAACTTGTTTCACTCGCCTGCGCTGCTTCATGGTCGTCTCGCAAGCGGCTCACTTCAAAATGAGGTGTATCCATTTGTGGGTTTGGAATAATCACTACCCGAACACCAGCAGTTTTTTCAACTTCTAAAATCTCTGCTCGCTTCTCATTGAGTAAGTAAGTTGCCATATTAACTGGTAATACTACCCGAATCTCAGCGGAACGGTCTTTGCTTGCTTCTTCATTGATCAAGCGAATAATAGACAAGGCCAATGATGCAACATCACGAATACTGCCTTGGCCACTGCAGCGTGGGCAGACGATACCTGACGTTTCACCTAATGAGGGGCGCAAACGTTGGCGAGACATTTCCATTAAGCCAAAACGAGAAATGCGCCCGACTTGTACGCGGGCACGATCAAGTTTTAAGCTGTCACGTAGTTTGTTTTCCACGGCACGTTGGTTACGCATTGGGCCCATGTCAATAAAGTCGATTACAACTAAACCACCCATGTCACGCAAACGTAACTGGCGAGCAATTTCTTCTGCCGCTTCTAGGTTAGTGTTTAATGCTGTTTCTTCAATATCGCTACCTTTAGTAGCGCGTGCTGAGTTAATATCTATAGACACTAACGCTTCTGTTGGGTCGATTACTATAGCACCGCCAGAGGGGAGGGTTACTTCACGCTGGAAAGCGGTTTCGATCTGAGATTCAATTTGGAAACGATTGAATAAAGGAATTTCTTGGTCATAGAACTTTATTTTGTTCTCATAACTAGGCATAACTTGTTGGACAAAGGTTAATACATCTTGATAAACCTTAGGTTCGTCGATCAATACTTCGCCAATATCTTGGCGCAAGTAATCACGCATTGCGCGAATAATAACGTTACTTTCTTGGTAAATTAAGAAGGGTGCTGGGTGTTTGTCAGAGGCGGCAGTGATCGATTCCCAAAGCTGCTGTAAATAATCTAGATCCCACTGTATGTCTTCAGCACTGCGGCCAATACCGGCGGTGCGAACAATGACTCCCGATTCAGAAGGAACAGTCAGTTGATTCATTACTTCGCGAAGTTGAGAACGTTCTTCACCTTCAATGCGACGAGAAATGCCCCCAGCACGTGGGTTATTAGGCATCAAAACTAGGTAACGGCCAGCAAGGCTGATAAATGTGGTTAAGGCAGCGCCTTTATTCCCACGTTCCTCTTTGTCCACTTGAACTACAATTTCCTGACCCTCTTTAACCAGCTCACGTATGCTTGAGCGACCGCTTTGAGAAGGGTCTTTGAAGTATTCGCGAGAAATTTCTTTAAGAGGAAGGAAACCATGGCGTTCTGAGCCATAGTCAACAAACGCAGCTTCTAAACTTGGTTCTACCCGGGTGATACGGCCGCGATAAATATTGGCCTTCTTTTGTTCACGAGCTCCAGATTCAATATCTAGGTCGTACATACGCTGGCCATCGACCAGTGCAACGCGCAACTCTTCAGAGTGGGTTGCATTAATTAGCATTCTTTTCATGGTGTTCAATTTCTTGAAACCCATTTACCCTACGGCAATTAATATGTTTACGGGCGTACTGGAGCTAATAAAAGCCCTTACGGTGCAGGAAACCGTTACCTTCTCGGATAAATATGCGTTGCACTAGGCAGCTCATATTATGTTAATGGTCTGTTTTAACTAACAATATCAGTCATATAGGTTAGCCTTTAAACTAACTCACCAGCAGCCCACTTTAACTTCAATAAGGCCCTGTTTATTCTATTGATTTGGCTATTGCCTTCGTGTGCTTACTTCAGCACTGTAATTCTTGTTCAGACCGGTCCATGGGTAGGGTACATCTACACCTAAACACCAAGCATAAATTAATTCGCCGTAACTGGGTAAAACGGGTGGTTTTACGTTAAATAACTGGGAATACCCCGAGTTACAGCCTATTTCATTTGGATTTTGCGGTGCCACATACACATTTGGCATTAACGGCAAAATCAACGGGTTGGGATTGTCAGGCCCCACCTAAAAATTGGATAACTGAACGGGGCTATTAATTTTCTGCCCAACAACTGATTTAATGTCAGTTTCAGTGGCTGCTATGGTACCATTCACACCCTTACCCCGCAATTAATAAAGCCATTAGTTTTTCATTTATGCCACAAAAGCCGACTCCTCCTCCTGCATTAACCGCTACTTCTGTAAAATTTGTCTCTATTGATGATGATAGAGCAGGCCAGCGTATTGATAACTTTTTAATGACGCATCTTAAAGGAGCTCCCAAAAGCTTAATTTACCGCATTGTTAGGAAAGGAGAGGTGCGAGTCAATAAAGGTAGAATTAAACCTGACTATAAGCTAAAAGATGGTGATATCGTGCGAGTTCCGCCGGTTAAGCTGCCAGAGCCGAATACGCCAGCCGCGGTGGGCAAGGGCTTAGAAAAACAGTTACGTGACGCGATTTTATATGAAAGCCCGGGTCTATTGATTATTAACAAACCCCATGGATTAGCCGTTCATGGTGGTAGTGGCATTAACCTTGGCCTGATAGAAAGCCTGCGTCAGCTTTATCCCAATGAGCGTTCTTTGGAACTAGTGCATCGTTTAGATAGAGACACATCGGGCTGCATTATGGTGGCCAAAAAGCGTTCAACTTTAAGGGCTATTCATGCCCAACTTAGGGATGGTGGCATAGACAAGGTGTATCAAGCCTTGGTGATTGGTGGTTGGCCTAAGGCTTGTCAAAAAGTAGATGCGCCGCTATTGAAAAATGTGGTTCAATCTGGCGAACGTATGGTGCGTGTGGTTCAGGAAGGTAAGCGCAGCATTACTCGGTATAGAGTGTTACAAAGTTTAGGTCAGTTTACGTTGATTGAGGCCAGACCTATTACAGGTAGAACCCACCAAATACGTGTGCACTGTCAACATATGGGCCATCCTATCGTGGGTGATCCTAAATACGGGGTAGACGAAGTTAACCAGGTACAGCGCCAATTAGGATTAAACCGACTATTTTTGCATGCAGCGCAATTGCGTTTGGTTGACCCTAGCACGGAGAAGAAAATCGATGTTCGTGCTCCCTTAGATCTGCGTTTACAGCACGCTGTTGAACGATTGAGCTAATGTCCGACTAATGCGTACTGATACTGGTGCTATTCTATTTCTTTAGTTATGCTGCAATCCGTTTAAATACAGGCTAGGTGACACTTATGTACAACACTAATCTTGATAAGAATCAGGCTAATTTTCAAAGTCTTTCACCTTTATCGTTGCTTAAACGAGCCGCTGAGGTGTATCCATCCATAACCGCTCAAGTCTATGGCAACGTCCGTCGCACTTGGTTACAAACTTATCAACGTTCTTGTGGTATTGCTAGCGCACTTAAAAATAGAGGCATTGGCTTGGGAGACACAGTATCCGTAGTGTCTCATAATGGCCCCGAGTTGTTTGAGTCCCACTATAGTGTTCCGATGGCAGGCGCGGTACTTAATGCGATTAATACGCGTTTAGACGCAGCCACTATTGGTTTTATTTTTGATCATGCAGAAACTAAAGTTGTGTTTGTAGATCGTGAGTTTTCTGAAACAGTTGCTCTAGCGCTGACCTTGTGCCAGGCAAAACCGTTGGTAGTGGATATAGATGACCCAACGTTTGAGGGCGGTCGACTTATAGGAGACCTAACCTATGAAGCACTTTTAGAAGAAGGGGATAAAGACAGCCAGTGGGAAATGCCAGTGGATGAATGGCAAGCTATTAGCCTAAACTATACATCGGGCACTACCGGTAACCCTAAAGGCGTAGTTTACCACCACCGGGGGGCTTATTTAATGGCTATGAACATGGCTTTTACTTGGGACATGCCCAAATTCCCAACCTTTATGACTGTTGTTCCCATGTTTCATTGTAACGGTTGGTGTTTTCCGTGGGCTACTGCATTATTAGCGGGAACCAATGTTTTTATTCGCCATTTGAAGCCAGAAATTATGCTTAACCTTATCAGGCAAGAAAAAGTGACCCATTTTGGTGGTGCACCAATCGTGCTTAATATGATTAATAATGCGGATGACCAGTATAAACAAGGAATTCAGCACCAAGTTAAAGTGATGACCGCAGGTGCGGCGCCTCCGGCTGCAGTTATTGAAGCCATGGAGGACCTGGGCTTTGAAGTTACTCACGTTTATGGCCTGACAGAAACTTATGGAGCGTGTGTTATTTGCGAATGGCAGCCAGGCTTGTGGGGTCATTTATCGAAGCCACAGCAGGCTGCTTTAAAGTCTAGGCAGGGTGTGCGTGGTCCTGGTCAAGAAGACCATCAGGTAATGAATACAGAGACTATGATGCCTGTGCCCAAAGATGGCGAGACTATTGGTGAAATATGCCTACGAGGCAATATGGTAATGAAAGGTTACCTTAAAAACCCAACAGCCACTGCAGAAGCCTTTGATGGGGGCTGGTTCCGTACTGGGGATCTTGCTGTTTGGCATGAAGATGGATACATGGAAATTAAAGATCGAGCAAAAGATATCATCATATCCGGCGGGGAAAATATTTCTTCAATTGAAATTGAGGGAGTATTGTATAGTCATCCAGATGTGCTTGAGGCTGCAGTTGTGGCGAGGCCTGACGAAAAGTGGGGAGAGACCCCTTGTGCATTTATAACCCTTAAACCAGATGCTATTGTTGCTGCTGACGAGTTGATTAGCTACTGTAAAGACAATATGGCGCGCTTTAAAGTGCCCAAGCATATCGTTTTTGGGGCTTTACCTAAAACAGCCACAGGTAAAATTCAAAAATTTGTGCTACGCAAAATGGTGCCTGCATAGATAAAATAAGTTAGACTTTTAATAAATACCAAACTAACGGTTTGGGCAATTCGTAATTATTGGAGACACATAGACCCCATGGGTGATCTTATTGATACAGCTAAAGTATACGCTTTGGCTAATGAAATGATGTTCTCTGGTCAACAAATAAGTGTGCCAGCGATTGCAGATGCAATGCATATTGAAGCCTCTGATGAATTAACCAGCAAGCTAGAACATTGGTGGATGGAACAGGAAAGCCGAGTCACTTTTCGTCATAGTATGAATTCCCGTCATCGTCCAGATGTCCCAGAAACAGTTTACCAATCAGTTCAGTTAATATGGAAAAATGCTGTAAAAGACGCACGTTTAGAGCTTGAGTTGGCTGCAAATAATGATCACCAGGTGGCTGCTGTTGGTGCTGCTTTGGAAGACGAATTGTATTTATCTAAAGCTCAACTGGAAGCCTTAGAAGATTCCAATCAGCGACTACGTGTTCAGTTAAGTGAGAGTCAGCATAGTGTTAAAAATCTGGAAGCTGAACGGGCAATGCTGCGCAGTAACTTGCAGTCTGCAGAAACTAATGTCAGCTCCATGGGTCATAAAGTGGCTGAATCTAACGGTGAAATGAAACGAGCCCAAGCAAGTAGTGAAGAGGCCAAGAAACTATTAGACAATCGTATGAAAGAGGAAATGGCTCGTCATCAAGAAAGTATAAGCAAGGTGAAAAGTAAGATGAGCTATTATAGTCATCAATTGGATAAGTTACGTGATGAGTGGGGTAAGAAGGAAACTGCATTGAACTCCCAAGTCCAAGACTTGCAAGGTGAGGTAGCAAGAAGTGCAGTAACCCATGACACCCAGTTTAGCCAGATTCGTAGTCAGGATGAGGAGCTACGCAAGTATAGAGGAGAGATTACCAGCCAATCTCGAAATATGTCTAAGTCTACCAGTCAGGCATTAGCGTCGACGAACCGTTTAAAACGCCTAGAAAATGAACTTCAACAACTTGAGTTCGAGATAAAGGAACTGAAAAACCGCACGATGGTCGACAAATCAGATACGGCCAGGCGAGAAGCAGATCTGCGCACGCTGCTAAAATCTAGAGACGGTGAAAATTTTCAAATTAATAACAAGGTGAGTGATCTTCAACGCACACTCATTGCACGCGAAGAAGAAATAAGGCGCTTAACTGCTAAGCTTTAGTTTTGTTAACCTTTCTTATCAACCATCATTGATGCTGTGCCATCAGCGACTAGCTTGTCTTTGACAAAACACTGGGTTTTTAAGGTGACACGGCCACGCCGCTGGTTAATATCCTCTACGGTAACAGTTGCCACAACAGTGTCTTGAATAAAAACAGGTGCTCTAAATTTAATTTGTTGGTCTAAGTAAATGCAGCCAGGCCCTGGTAATTGTGTTCCTAGCACTGTTGATATTAACCCTGCGCTCATCATGCCGTGTGCAATACGCGCTTTAAAGGGCGTAGTTGCGGCGTACTCGTCGTCTAAGTGGACCGGGTTAGTGTCGCCCGTGATTGCAGCAAAGGCTTGGATATCTTTGTCTGTAATGGTTTTTTCAAAGCTGGATGTCATACCAATGCTTAAATCTTCTAAGTAATAGCCGTGTTGGTGAACCACATTTTTCTCCTTTAAAATTTGCCTCATGAGTTCTTCGTGAAACCCATGGGTCAGCATGATAGGCATTATTTCGCTTAGCTACAAATGTCAGGCTAAAATTAGCAGTATATTTATATCTGTAACCTGATTTAAACATTAACACAAAAGAGACATTGCTATGAGTGACTATCAAGCCCCCTTAGAAGAAATGAACTTTGTCATCAATCGTTTGCTTGATTTGCCCAATTTTGCACTGTCTATTGGCAACGAAGATGCCAGTGAAGATTTGCTGCAAGCGGTACTTTCAGAGGCTAATAAATTAGCCAGTGGAGTCTGGTCTCCTATTAACTATAGCGGGAATCAGCAAGGCGTTAAGTTAACTGATACTGGGGTCAAGTCTGCTGATGGGTTTAAACAGGCTTATCAAGAATACGCTCAAGGGGGTTGGAATAGCCTGTACTTTGATGAGCAATATGGTGGCCAAGGATTGCCATTTACCTTTTCCATGCCAGTTGCAGAAATGATTAATTCGGCTAATGTGTCCCTTGCCCTTTGTCCTTTGCTCACTACAGGTGCTATAGAGGCCATCGCAGCTCATGGTAGTGAACAAATAAAAGATACTTACCTGACTAAAATGATTAGTGGTGAGTGGACGGGCACCATGAACTTAACAGAGCCCCATGCAGGCACAGATTTGGCTGCAATAACCACCACTGCAAAACCCAATGGCGATCATTTTTTAGTTAAAGGTCAAAAGATCTATATCACCTGGGGTGATCATGACATGACTGATAACATTATCCACCTGGTGTTAGCCAAACTGCCTGATGCTCCAGACGGTGTAAAAGGTATATCTTTATTTATCGTACCTAAATTCCTTGTTAATGCGGATGGTAGTTTAGGCGAGCGTAATGATGTGCATGCTATTAATGTAGAGCATAAACTTGGCATCCATGCCAGCCCAACCTGTGTCATGAGTTATGGTGACCATGGTGGTGCTATTGGATACCTCGTTGGTCAACCTCACCAGGGTTTGGCAGCGATGTTTACTATGATGAACAATGCTCGCTTATTAGTGGGTCTGCAAGGGGTAAGCCTGTCGGAGCGTGCTTATCAAGCTGCCCTAGAGTATGCCCGCGAAAGGATACAGTGTGCTGCTCCTGGGTCTAAGCGCAGGGGTGCAATTATTCATCACCCAGATGTGCGCCGAATGCTTATGACCATGCGCAGTGTCACTGAAGCGTCTAGGGCCATTGCCTATGCCACTGCTGCTCAGATTGATTTAAGTCACAATAGTGCTGATGCAGCTACTAGAGGCTTGGCACTAAAGCGGGTGGGGTTATTAACGCCTATTGCTAAAGGCTGGTGTACCGAGTTATCTCAAGAGGTGACTTCATTAGGTGTCCAAGTGCATGGTGGCATGGGCTTTATAGAGGAAACAGGGGTTGCCCAATACAGCAGAGATGCTCGTATACTTACTATTTATGAGGGAACAACTGGTATTCAAGCATTAGACTTGGTCGGCAGAAAAACGCTATTCGATCAAGGAGGTGCAATGGCCGATCTTGTGCAACAAATGCGCGATGATTTAGCGTTACACGGTCATGCTGTAAGCCAGCTGCATCAGGGTTATATGTCTGAAGCGATTGTAGGGCTTGAATCTAGCTATCAGCAACTATTAGAGCACGCCCAAGGTGATGTTATGTTTGCTGGGGCAATAAGTTTTGATTTATTAATGCTCAGTGGTTATGTTTGTGGCGCATGGCAAATGATTAGAAGTGCTGGGCTTGTGGCCACGGAAGATAACGAAAAGTTTAAGGCCAATAAGCTGACGACGGTAGCCTATTACTTAGACCACATCTTACCGCGTTTTGAGGCTCATCGTCGCTCTATCGCCTCTGGTTCTAAAAGTGTGATGGCCATTGATGCTGATGATTTTTAAAGGGTTATCGCCTATAGCGTATTTGGCATTTATGGGCTGCCAGTTAAAGTAGGCGACATAACCCAAACCATAATCTAGGTGTATGCATCAAGATATGTTTAGGGACCAAGCCTTAAGAGCCATGGCTAGCGCCCATCGTCAAACCAGATGTCTTTGAAGTCTACCCAGCCTAGACAGTTGAGCTGCAGTCCTTGCACACGATTACCATAATGCATTTGTTGTCGATGGTGGTAAAGGGGCAATAACACCAGTTCTTGCTGCAAGTGGATGTCTAGGCGTCTAAACGCTTCCATACGCAGTTTTTTTCTGGTAATGCCAGTGCCTCATTTAGCATGTTTTGGGTAATGTGGCGCTGCTCTTTGCCCATGCAATGCTGCAGTGAGCGCTGTGTTGCAAACCACTCATGTAGTTCTCATTTTTTAGTGAAAGCAAACCCTGCTAATCCTAGACAGATTTTTGCAATCAGCAATCGGTTTGCAATTAAAATATAGCCATTTTACAGACAATAAAAAACCAGAACAGGTCTGGTTTTTTATTGTCATTTAGACATGTTCAACAGTCTGTGATCACTGATTACAGCACCATTGCGCACTAAAGCGCGTTATCTAATTCCGGAACAGCTACAAATAAATCTGCGACCAAACCATAGTCAGCAACTTGGAAGATGGGTGCTTCTGAATCTTTGTTGATGGCAACAATAGTTTTCGAGTCTTTCATACCAGCTAAGTGCTGAATAGCTCCAGAAATCCCAACAGCAATGTATAGGTCTGGTGCAATCACTTTACCAGTTTGGCCAACTTGGTAGTCATTAGGCACGAATCCAGCGTCTACTGCGGCACGCGATGCGCCAACGGCTGCACCTAGCTTGTCTGCAACGCTTTCTAACATGTGAAAATTTTCACCGTTTTGCATGCCACGGCCACCAGAAATGACTATGGCAGCCGAAGTAAGCTCAACACGTTCAGATTCAGATGAAGAGACCCCAACAAAGCGAGAAAGGCCAGAATCGGCAACCGCATCCACGGCTTCAATAGTGGCAGAACCACCAGTTTCGGCGGCTGCGTCAAATTTGGTAATACGAACAGTAATTAGCTTAATGCGGTCGCTAGATTGAACTTTAGCCATAGCATTACCAGCGTAAACTGGGCGGACGAAGGTGTCTGCAGAAATAACTTCGCTGATTTCGGAAATTTGACTCACGTCTAACAAAGCTGCAGCGCGGGGCATGAAATTTTTGCCAAAGGTAGTGGCAGCTGTTAACACATGGCTGTAGTTACCAGCTAGTGAAACCACTAAATTAGCCACGTTTTCTGCCAGTAGGCCTTCTAAACTAATATCATCTGCCAGCAATACTCGATTGACGCCAGAAATCTGAGCTGCTGCTTGAGCGGCCACCGAACAGCCATTACCAGCAATAAGTAAATCAATGTCACCACCAATTTGCTGGGCAGCGGTCACTGTGTGTAAAGTAGCGCCAACTATACTGGCGTTATCATGTTCTGCAATAACTAGAATGCTCATTGTAGGCTCCTTAAATAACCTTAGCTTCGTTACGTAGTTTTTCAACTAACTCGGCAACATTTTCAACCATCACACCCGATGCGCGTGCAGGCGGCTCCATCACTTCAAGAGTTGTCATGCGGTTAGCCGTATCTAAGCCTAAGTCGCTAATGTCTATCTTTTCCAGTGGCTTTCGCTTAGCTTTCATTACATTAGGTAAAGAGGCGTAGCGTGGTTCGTTTAAACGAAGATCTGCAGAGATCACTGCTGGCATATTAACGTTAATAGTTTCTAGGCCTGAGTCTACTTCACGGGTTACCTGAGCGGTACCGTCAACTATTTCTAACTTCGACGCAAAGGTGGCTTGCGGCCAACCTAAAAGTGCCGAGACCATCTGTCCAGTTTGATTGCATTCGTCATCGATGGCCTGCTTGCCAACTAAAACTAAGTCAGGATTCTCTTTTTCAACTATTGCTTTAATTATTTTAGCTATTGCTAAAGGCTCTAAAGCGTCTTCAGTAAGAACTAAAATAGCACGATCTGCACCCAATGCTAGGGCGTTACGGAGTGTTTCTTCTGATTTGGCTGCGCCGATGGATAATGCCACAACTTCTTCTACTGTGCCTGCTTCACGCAGACGAATAGCTTCTTCTACAGCATTTTCGCAAAACGGATTCATGGTCATTTTGGCATTGGTTAGGTCTATACCTGATTTGTCTGCCTTAACACGGGCCTTGACCTGAGGGTCTAGTACGCGCTTTACGCCAACTAAAACTTTCATGGACATGATCTCACTTTAATAAAAAGGGTAGCGCTAGCCTTTGCTAATGCTAATAAAAGCAGGCAGTTTAAACCTGCCTACACAGAAGTCAACGTTGCTCTGAATAAAAGCTTAGCCAAAGTTAAATAAATACCTTCGGCTATAACCTATGCCTATTATTGCGTTAACTGATTAAGCGCGCAATTTGAAATTTGTTGGGTCGAAGGGTGACTCTTCAACCACAGTCGCTTGGTACATCTCCCCCAAAATTTCTATTTCAAGTTTGGTGCCAATAATGGCAAGTTCTGGTTGCACCATGCCAAGGGCAAGTGATTTGCCGACGCGCCAGCCATAACCGCCAGAAGTTGCACGGCCTACTAGTTCACCATCCTTATAAATTGCTTCAGAACCACGAGCGTCTGCATCAGTTACACCGTGGACCTCAATAGTGGCAAAGGCGTTTTTAGCACCGCGCTTTTCCCATGCGATCAGTCCATCTTTACCAATAAAGTCGCCTTCTTTGTCTAAGCGAATAAAACGGCCCAGGGCAGATTCCACTGCTGAGTATTCAATAGACATTTCACGAGGGATTAAACGATAAGACTTTTCTAAACGCATACTGTCCATAGCGCGAATACCAAATGGTTTGATATCAAACTCGGCACCCGCTTTCATAACCTCGTCAAAGATGTAGTTTTGCATTTCAATAGGGTGATGCAATTCCCAACCTAATTCGCCTACGAAGTTAACACGTAAAGCTTCGGCCGTAGCGTAACCTACGTTAATCTTCTTGCCAGTGAGCCACTTGAAACTCTCATTAGATAGGTCAGTGTCTGTAATTTTTTGTAACACTTCCCGTGAACGTGGGCCAGCCAATACTAAAACGCCTGTATTGGTGGTGACACGTTGAACATCTACGCTACCATCTTTAGGTTTAAGCTTAAATAGGTAATCGTGGTCGTGAGTTTCAAAGGCGCCAGCAGATACAAGGTAATAGCTCTGGGGGCCCGTTTTGTACACAGTATATTCAGAGCGTACACCACCATTGAGCGTCAACATGTGCACGAGCGAGATACGCCCAATTGTTTTTGGCATTTTGTTAGCAAAAATGTACTCTAACCATGCTTCTGCACCTGGACCTTTAACAATTGCTTTAGCAAAAGCAGACATGTCTAGTAAACCTACGTTTTCAGTGACATGCTTACATTCGTTTCCTACAAACTCATGGTAGTTAGAGCGACGGAATGAGTTCTTTTCTACAATAGGTCCACCATCAAGAGGCTCAGAGAAGTTTTGGTTCCACAATACCTGATCGACATTGTCTGTTGCTAATTCTTCCGCAGTTAGTGCGTAGTCTTTGTTGGGCATAAACCAGTTAGGACGCTCCCAACCATAAACACTACCAAATACCGCTCCCAGAGCTTTCATGCGGTCATAACATGGGGTGGTCTTAAGAGGGCGAGCGGCTTCACGTTCCTCGTCTGGGTAGTGTGTAGTGAATACATTAGCGTAAGCTTCTTGGTTTTTTTCCTTCAGATAACCCCGCGTCGCATAAGGGCCAAATCGACGAGGGTCTACACCCATCATGTCTACGGTAGGCTCACCATCGATCATCCACTCAGCCAACTGCCATCCAGCGCCACCAGCAGCGGTGATGCCGAAGGAGTGACCTTCATTAAGCCAGAAGTTTTTAAGCCCAGGAGCTGGTCCTACGATAGGGTTTCCGTCTGGTGTGTAGGCTATTGCACCATTATAAACTTCCTTAACACCCACTTCGGCAAAGGCAGGGACCCGGTTCATACAGAATTCAATGTGGGGCATTAAACGATCTAACTCTTCGTTAAATAGCTCGTATTCACAATCATCTGCGGGGCCATCAACGTAGACACAAGGTGCGCCTTTTTCATAGGGGCCTAGGAGTAAGCCACCTGCTTCTTCGCGCAGATAGTAGCCGCCATCTGATTCTCGTAATACACCCATTTCTGGTAATCCTTGCTTCTTTCGCTCCAAAATTTCTGGATGGGGCTCGGTAACAATAAATTGATGTTCTACTGGGATTACAGGAATGTCTAGGCCAACCATTTCACCTGTCTTGCGGGCAAAGCTGCCAGTACAAGATACGACGTGGTCACAGGCAATATCACCCTTGTCAGTTTTAACGATCCAAGTGTGATCTACTTGTTGCTCAATCGCAGTTACCGAGGTAAAGCGATAAATTTCGGCACCCATATCTCTGGCACCTTTACACAGTGCTTGAGTGAGGTCAGCCGGCTGAATATAGCCATCATCTGGATGCTGAATCGCACCGAGTAAACCTTCTGTGTTGCACAGAGGCCAAACTTCCTTGACTTGCTCAGGTGTTAGAAACTTAGTCTCAACACCTACGGTTTTAGCAACTCCAGCGTAATACTTATATTCGTCCATGCGGTATTCGCAGTTAGCTAAACGGATATTAGACACCACAGAGAAGCCTACACTCATGCCCGTTTCTTTTTCAAGCTCATGGTAAAAATCCACAGAATACTGGTGCAACTTACCCACAGAATAGCTCATGTTGAAAAGAGGTAGCAAACCAGCTGCGTGCCATGTAGAGCCGGAGGTAAGTTCTTTACGTTCAACCAACACTACGTCGGTCCAGCCTTTTTTGGCTAAGTGGTACAAAGTGCCTGCGCCGACAACACCACCGCCGATAACGACGACTTTAGCAGAAGATTTCATGTGTGTTTGCTCCCGAAGAAAGGGTAAGTAGCCCAATGAGCACGATTGCCATTGAGCAAAAAATAACGAGGAAATTTTACCCATGGGTACTGGGGCTAACTTGTCAAAAAGCGACTCACACTAACGAAACAAGGGACCTCTTGGGGCAATGGCTTTGACTGGCTATAAAGAACAGCTTGTTTTACCGCGCTTTAACAAGTATTGCTGATGGTAATCTTCTGCTATGTGATATTGGTTTACAGCTTCAATAATGGTGATTACGGGCGCTTTAAATAAGCCCATGTCATTGAGTGTTTGGCGCATTTCAACAGCCTGCTGCTGTTGACTTTGGTCATGGTAAAACACCACTGAACGGTATTGTGTACCAAAATCTGGGCCTTGTTGGTTTGGCGTCGTTGGATTGTGGTTTTGCCAGAACAGTTGTAACAACTGTGAGTAAGTTATAACGCTGTCATTGAACGAAATCTGCACCACTTCAGCGTGCCCTGTATCGCCTTGGCATATATCATTATAAGTAACTCGTGCGGTGTGTCCGCCCATATAACCCACACTAGTAGATGTAACCCCTTGCTGCTCGGCAAATAGGGCTTCTACACCCCAAAAGCATCCTGCGCCAAATGTAGCTAATTGTTCCATGAAATTGCCTTGGTAAATAGGATCAGTGGGGTACCTTAACGGGGCAATGAAATCGAAGCAAGGTAATTTAAAAGACATCACGTTAGGTTGACATATCTTTACTCTGGTTAGTTACATGAAAATGTTCATGAGGCCCATTTTTGTATCAACATATGGTAATAAAAGGGTTTGGTTAAGCGCAAAATAATCTAACTTTCCTAATCCATAGCTTAAGGCTAACGCAGGGGTATGGGGCTGTGTATAATGCTAGTTCAATTTGTAATAGTAGACTCACTCAATGCAAGCCAAACAACGTGTGCTCACAGGCATTACTACGACCGGAACACCCCACCTAGGTAATTACTTAGGTGCACTCAAGCCTGCGGTGGCTGCCAGTCAACAAGTGGACACAGATAGCTTTTATTTTCTTGCTGATTATCATGCGCTGATCAAATGCCAAGACCCTCAAACCGTTCATCGGTCTGGACGAGAAATTGCTGCTATTTGGCTAGCATTAGGTTTAGATACCGATAAAGCCACATTTTATCGTCAATCTGACATCCCAGAAATACCTCAGCTTGCGTGGTTTTTAACGTGTATGACCGCCAAAGGTATGATGAACAGAGCCCACGCATATAAAGCTTCCGTGGACGAGAACCAACGTCAATCTAGTGCCGACTTAGATCAAGGTATTAGTATGGGTTTGTATAGTTATCCCATACTCATGGCAGCCGATATACTAATGTTTAATGCCCACCATATTCCGGTTGGCAAAGACCAAATTCAACATATTGAGATGTGCCGAGACATTGCTATGCGTTTTAATCATACCTATGGAGAACACTTTGTGTTGCCAGAAGCTATGGTGGATGAAGGTGAGGCAAAAGTTTTGTCAGGTCTTGATGGCCGAAAAATGAGTAAAAGTTATGGCAATATTATTCCTTTATTTGCGCCCGCTGATGAACTAAAAAAACTGATCTTTCAAATAACAACGAATAGCTTACAACCTGGTGAAGTGAAGGACCCAGATACCTGCACTTTGTTTGAAATTTATAGTGCCTTTGCTAGCCAGGAAGAAACTTTGATGATACGTAAAGCCTATGCCAACGGCATAGGTTGGGGAGACATGAAGGGGCAATTGTTTGAGTATCTTAACGATTACCTAAGCCCAGCTCGTAAACGGTATGACGAAATTATTACAGACCCGGCCTACATCGAATCTGAACTACAAAAAGGCGCGCTCAAAGCGCGCGCTCAAAGCGAACCCTTTATGCAGCGTTTGCGCTCAGCTGTGGGGATTATGTCTTTGGTCGGTGACCTAGGTGCAAAGCAGACGTTGACTAAAGCGAAAAAAGAACTGACTCAAGAAGAGCAAGCCAAGGTAAATGCTGGTAAAGCTAAAGCCATGGAAATTGCAAAACAAAGGGCCGAACAAGAGGCCCAGCAGTTGGCCTTAAAGGTTGATGATTTGATTAATGCCATCACCATTAGCAATGACCCTAAGGCAGCAGGTGAAGAGTTACGTGCAGGCTTACAAACGCAAATTGATGGTGCAAAAAAGAAAGCCAAAAAAACACTGCAACAAACCCTTGAATTACTTGAGCAACGGTTAACGAGTTAGCCAAGTTAAGGAGTCGCCTTTGGCCAAGCATATTATAATTGTAGAAGATGACCGGGACCAGCGAGATAACTATCAATTTGCGCTAGAGCAACGTGGTTATCAAGTAACGGCATACGCTGGCAAAGAGCAGGCAGAGGCGGGGTTAAAGCAACAACGTCCAGATTTAGTAATACTTGACATTATTATGGATGACAACATTGATGCTGGGTTTCAGTTGTGCGCTGCCTTACTAAAAATTCATCCGGACCTTCCGGTGTTATTTCTCACCGAAAGAGTGGGTGAAATTGACCGAATTTTAGGCTTGAGAATGGGCGCATGGGATTATCAACCCAAACCGGTATCGTTAGACTTTTTAGCAGAAAAAGTAGCAACACTTATACGCTTAAGTGATATTAGAGTGGTGACGGCAGAAGCGGATGATCAAAGTGTTCGCGAAATAGGCCACCTCCAGCTTCTTGAAGAAAGTCGTCAGGCTAAATGGCGAGACCAAGAAATAGAAGGTTTAACGTTGACAGAGTTTCGTATGATCGAAGCACTAACACGCAGACCAGGCCATATTCTAACCTATGACATATTGGCTCAAGCCACCCATCAACACTACGTGTCTAACAACACCATCAGTACCCACATTCGTAATATAAAACGTAAGGTAAAAGCCATAGATGCTCAATTTGATGCCATAAAATCAGAGTATGGTATGGGTTATCGCTGGTCTGAACGTTAATGGCTTTTAGCATAAGGCGCCCACGGTTTCGGTTTAATACCCAAGTACTCGTTTTTGCTTTGGTGTTGATAAGTATTCCATGGTTATCTTACCGCTTTGTAGCAGAATCTCGCGTGTTCATGATTGAAGGCCAAACCCAGGCTCAAGAACAGTTGGCCCGAGGCATTGTAACTTTATTCCAGGGGCGAGATGATCTGTTAGCTGAATTGCCCTATTTGGATAGTCAGCAGGTGGTTTTTAGTCATCCCTTGATAGGTCAGGCTAAGGTTGATGGATACACCAGCGAATGGTTAGATTACCAACTATTTGCTAATCATTTTGGTGCCGGTGAAGACAGTGAAGATGGCTATAGTTTATTGCTGGGTGAAAAAGATGATCGCATTTTTGGCCTTGTACGTATCCAAGATGATAAAACTGTTTTAAGAATTAAAGGCACCCCTAAATTAGACTTGAGTGATCATCTGAGGTTAACTTTACCTGACCGAAATGGTAACGAAAGACGGCTTGTTATGGTAGCCACAAAGGCTGGTGTGATGGAAGTTTGGTACGTTAAAGAAGACTGGGCCACACCGCAGTATTATAGTCCCTCATCATCGTTCATTATTCAAGCAGTTATGCGCCCATTGGTTGACGGGTATTTGGTTGAATTTGCGTTACCAAAATATTTTTTGAACCAGCGTCAAGAATTTGGCCTAGCAGTCGCTGATGTAGATAGTGAAGATGGCACAATGCGTCATTTGAAAACCTTAGTAGGGTCTGATACGACCATAGAGAGCCACTTTAATTTATTGGCCATGCGAGCCCCTGAAGCTAACAAAATATTGTCAAGTTTAAGCCGTTCTGATTCTCAAATTGTGATCTACGATAACCATTTACAAGTGCGGGCTAGTGTGGGGCAAGTGAGCCCCCCTAAGTCTGAAAAGATGAAACCCCAAGACGTTTTTGAACGGGTTCAAAGTTGGCTTAATCGAGGATTAGATTGGTTTATCGCTATTCCTGCCTACTTAAACCCAGTTCAAGCGGCGAGTCAGGAGCGTGATTTACTGAACCGAGCTTTAAGCAAAAAATTTGCTAGTGGGCGGTGGCATAAGGGGCCAACAGAACAGGTGTTTGCTGTTGCTGCGCCTATTGTTGATCAAGAAGGGGAACTCCTGGGTGTGGTGCTTATCAAGCAATCCACGGCACAAATATTAAGCTTGCAGAGGCAGGCAATGGAAAATATTGCCTTACTTAGCTTATCAACTATGCTAGTTATTTTGTTGGTTTTGTTGTTATTCTCATGGCGCCAAGCCATGCGTATTAGGCGTTTAGGTAAAGAAGCACAGCAGATGGTTGATCCAGATGGCAGGTTGAAGACAAATCAGCTTTACAATGAAATACGTGCAGGTGATGAAATTGGGGATTTGGCACGGAGTTTTTCTGGAGTAGTTACTCGGCTACACGAGCATCAAGAATTTATGAGTACCATGCCGCGTACCCTGCGCCACGAGGTTAATAACCCTCTCAACGCAACGATGACGTCGTTAGAAAACCTACAAATGCACGGGGTGGATGAAGGTCAGCAGCGTTATATAGATAGTGCCCAAAGAGGGTTAGTTAAAATTAGTGCAATTGTTGAAAAGTTGGCCGACGCAGCTAACCTAGAAGCAGCCTTGCATGAAGACGAACTTGAACAATTGAATTTGTTACATTTGGTTCAAACTTATGTGCACCATCAAAACCCAGGTACTTTAGGTGGTGTAGCAGATGTCGTGTTCGAAGCAGATCGAAAATTGATTTATGTTGCCGGTGTTGATTATCGTATTGAGCAACTGTTGGATAAATTACTTGATAACGCAAGAGATTTTCGCACTGGAGGTAGTTTGATTACAGTGCGCTTGTATCAACAAGAATATGACTGCTACTTAGAAGTAGAGAATAATGGCTCAAATATTCCACCAGAACTTATTTCTGGCATGTTTAACTCAATGGTTTCAGCTCGCACCGCTGGCGCTGGCCACGCCCACTTTGGCCTTGGCTTATTTGTTGTACGATTAATTAGCCAGTTTCATGGTGGAGTGGTGTCGGCTCACAATTTGAGCCAACCTGAAGGGGTGATGTTTAGGGTTCAATTACCTGTATTGCTGGTATAAATAAATGGCTAAAAACACACCAGTTTCTATGTTCTCTAAGGGGTTGATTGGTTTAGTTAAAGCGTATCAATACGTATTAAGCCCTTTGTTGGGTAATAATTGTCGTTACTATCCAACGTGCTCTAGCTACACTATTGAGGCTATTAAACTGCACGGAGCAGGTAAGGGTTTCGCCCTAGGAGTTTGGCGCATCGTGCGTTGTAATCCTCTCAGTAAAGGCGGCTATGAGCCCGTTCCTGGCAGCTGTGAACATGCGCAGTGGGCTGCTAAGGGTGATAAGACAGGCGAACAATAAAAAGGCTAATCTAACCCTGCAAAAGGGAACTCGTCGTCTTCAGCCTGCCAGCCACCTAATTGCTTCCACCGGTTAACAATAGTGCAGAATAATTCAGCCGTTTTTTCGGCATCATAACGTGCACTGTGGGCGTCTTGATTGCTAAAGCGAATGTCAGCTGCAGCGCATGCTTTAGCCAATACTGTTTGGCCATAGGCTAAGCCTGCTAAAGTTGCTGTATCAAAACAAGAAAATGGATGAAAAGGATTGCGCTTTTGTTGGCAGCGATGAACGGCTGCATTAATAAAATTCAAATCAAAGGCTGCGTTATGTCCCACTAAAATAGCGCGTTTACATCCGTTGGCCTTTAAAGCTTTGCGTATTGGTTTAAACAACTGATCTAATGCCTCACGCTCACTTATTGCTTCACGAGTTGGGTCAGAGGGGTCTATGCCGGTAAATTCTAGAGCTGCAGCCTCTAGGTTTGCACCTTCAAAAGGCTCAATGTGGCAGTCTATAGTTTCTTTTGCATAGAGTATGCCATCTTCATCCATATCGATGATTACCGCGGCAGCTTCAAGAAGGGCGTCTGTTTGGCTATTGAAACCTGCTGTTTCTACATCAACAATAATGGGCAAATAGCCCCGGAAACGATCTTTAATCACGCTCTTATGCCTCCAATTTCCAATTAAGTGTCTCACCCGCACCTAAAGGAATGATTAGCTCATCCCCAAAGCTTAGGCTAGAGGGTACCTGCCAGCTACGTCGAGTTAAGGTTATGGTTTCACTATTGCGCGCCAAGCCATAAAAATCTGGGCCATTTAAACTAGCAAAAGATTCTAGTTTATCCAAGGCATCAAAAGACTCAAAGGCTTGGGCGTAGAGTTCGATAGCTGCTGGGGAAGAGTAACAACCTGCACAACCACATGCGCTTTCTTTAGCGCCTTGGGCGTGGGGCGCCGAGTCTGTGCCTAGAAAAAACTTTGTGCTGCCATTAGATACTGCTGCTTGTAAAGCCTTTTGGTGAGTGTTGCGCTTAAGCACTGGTAGACAATATAAGTGAGGCTTTATGCCTCCTGCTAATAAATCGTTGCGGTTGTAAAGCAAATGCTGTGGCGTAATAGTGGCAGCAACCAAGTCACTTGCACCAGCAACAAATTGAGCCGCGTCACCAGTGGTAATGTGTTCAAACACACATTTTAAATTAGGGAAACGTTGTAATAATGGCCCTAGATGTTGATCAATAAAGCTTTTTTCACGATCAAAAATGTCTACATGAGAATGAGTCACCTCCCCATGAACCAGCAATGGCATACCAAGTTCTGCAAGTTTTTCTATAGCAGGGTAGATGTTTTCAATGTTGGTAACCCCTGCTGAAGAATTAGTTGTGGCGCCTGCAGGATAGAGCTTAACCGCTTTAACAATACCAGAATTAAAAGCCCGTTGAATCTCTTGCGCGCTGGTATGGTCGGTTAAATATAACGTCATTAACGATGTTAATGACGTGTTTTGAGCATCCAAACGTGCTTTGTAAGCGATTGCCATGGCAGTATCCACTACGGGTGGGCTGAGGTTTGGCATAATCATGGCGCGGCCAAATTGTAACGCAGTGTCCGCCACAGTTCGTGAAAGTACTGCACCGTCACGCAGGTGCAGGTGCCAATCATCAGGGCGGATCATAGTTAGTGATTGCATGGAAGTTCTCGAGCCCAGTGGCCAGTAGGTTTGATCAAACAGTTAAGCCTATTTTATCAGGACTAGGGTTAATAAAATACTCACAATCGGGTAATTTTTGTGTACAAATGCTGTGCTACTACAAGCTTCCATGTATAATTTATTAGCACCATCGCTCATTATTTATGTTACAGGGATTCCACTGCTATGGCAGACATCAAGAAAGTAGTACTAGCCTATTCTGGTGGCTTAGACACGTCGGTTATTGTGAAATGGTTGCAAGAAACCTATCACTGCGAAGTGGTTACATTTACTGCTGACTTAGGTCAGGGCGAAGAAGTTGAGCCTGCTCGGGCTAAAGCTAAAGCCTTGGGTGTTAAAGAAATATACATTGAAGACTTGCGAGAAGAATTTGTGCGCGATTTTGTTTTTCCTATGTTTCGAGCCAATGCAGTGTATGAAGGTGAGTACCTCTTAGGTACGTCTATTGCCCGCCCATTAATAGCGAAACGACTGATTGAAATTGCCAACCTAACGGGAGCTGATGCAATCTCTCACGGTGCTACTGGCAAAGGTAATGATCAAGTACGTTTCGAACTGGGGGCTTATGCCCTTAAGCCAGGTGTAGAGGTTATTGCTCCCTGGCGTGAGTGGGATTTGAGTTCTCGTGAAAGTTTAATGGATTACTGTGAAAAAAATGATATCCCAGTAGACTTCAAAAATAAGAAAAGTTCGCCTTATTCAATGGACGCGAATTTATTACACATTTCCTATGAAAGTGGCATGTTAGAAGACCCTTGGCATCCATCTGATGAAGACATGTGGCGTTGGACCGTGTCTCCAGAAGCAGCACCGGACGAAGCCACCTACATCGAACTGGATTACCAAAAAGGCGATATTATTGCCATTAATGGCCAATCGATGAGTCCTGCAACCGTTTTAACAGAGCTCAACCGTGTTGCAGGCGCAAATGGTATTGGTCGCTTAGATATTGTTGAGAACCGTTATGTCGGCATGAAGGCTCGGGGCTGTTATGAAACGCCAGGTGGTACCGTAATGCTAAAGGCTCACCGTGCCATCGAATCGATCACTATGGATCGAGAAGCGGCGCATCTTAAAGACGAAATTATGCCAAGGTACGCTAAGTTAGTTTATAACGGCTATTGGTGGTCTGAAGAACGTCAAATGCTGCAAGCGCTGATCAATCGTTCTCAAGAATATGTCAACGGTACGGTTAAACTGAAGCTCTACAAGGGTAACGTGGATGTTGTAGGCCGTAAGTCTGAGGATAGTCTTTTTGATGCCGCAATGGCGACAATGGAGGATGATGCTGGCGCCTATAACCAGCAAGATGCTGCTGGTTTTATTAAGTTAAATGCATTGCGGATGCGAATTGAAGCTAGCAAAGGCCGTAATTTACTTAAGTAATTTTTAATAAGAGTTAAGTAACAAAAAGCCAACAAAGCCTTTGGCTTTTTGTTGCTAAAACGTTAATAATCAGAAAGATCCATTATTTCTCCACTATTGGTGCAATCTTTATCCATCTTCCCAGTCCTTAATAGGTTGGGATGATAACAAGGAGCTACCGATGCAGTGTTTCATTCCGTTTTCCGAGGAAGTTTTAGAGCAGCACCCTGAGCTACTGGCCAGTGGGTTGGTACCTTTCCGCGAAGAATATTTACACTACACTATGGAATATCTAGTTGTGTCCCCAGATCAAGCAGAGAATTTGGCGACTACGGGCTTCTCACTGAAAGAAAATGCTAGTCAAAAGGTTAAAGCCATATAAAGGTGAACTTTTAACTAAAGCGCTGGTCTCAGTTATACATCTAGTAAAAACCCGTGCCCTATACAGGTAATCGCTTCCCCTTCGGTAGCTTGTATAGGGCATTTTTTTGAGCTTTTTTTCAGGCTTACTTGATAAAATAAGCGATGGCTGCACTATCTATCGAGCAGGGCGTTTGGTTGGGCCTTTGCCGCGGCCAGCTTTATTTTTGTCCCAAGGGCCATTAGAAGATGGTTTGTTGGACGAGTTGTTATCACTGTTTACTGTTGGCTTTGGCGCTCTTCTTTGGTTGCTGTTAGCTAGCGGTGACTTCACCTTAGGTTTTCGCTGATTAGGTACATTTTGAGTGACGTCTTGATTTCGTAATTTAGGTTTTTTTGGCTTCTTATTGCTTGGTGGGCGAATATCACGGGACTCAGGTACAGCATGGCTTGGTTCATAGCCCTCAATGTATTCACGCTCAATATGGTTCTGGATTAAGTACTCAATTGCTTCTAAATATTCAATTTCATCAGCGCACACAAGAGAAATAGCCTCACCCGTTTGGCTGGCACGGCCAGTTCTGCCAATGCGGTGGACATAATCTTCAGCAACGTTGGGTAAGTCGTAGTTAACAACCTGCGGTAGTTGCTCAATGTCTAATCCGCGTGCTGCAATATCGGTGGCAACCAATACCTTTACCTCACCTGCTTTAAACTGCGCTAGAGCACGTGTGCGAGCACCTTGGCTCTTATTGCCATGGATGGCATCGGCACCGATACCACCGCCTACAAGCCATTTGGCAAGCTTGTTGCAGCCGTGTTTGGTGCGGCAAAATACTAACACTTGGGTCCAGTTGTTAGTCACAATAAGCTCCTGAAGAAGTGCGGGCTTTTGCTTTTTATCTACTGGGCACATCCATTGTTTTACGCTAGCGGCCGTAGTGTTGGCTGGGCTCACACTAATTTCTTCTGGGTTGTTCATCAAGCCCTTAGCCAGGCTGCGAATATCATCAGCAAAGGTGGCAGAAAACATTAAATTTTGGCGTTTTTTAGGTAAAAAAGACATAATCTTCTTTAGATCATTAATAAAGCCCATGTCTAACATACGGTCAGCTTCGTCAAGAATAAGTACTTCTAGGTCATCAAATCTAACTGCTTTTTGGTTGTATAGATCTAGTAAGCGGCCAGGCGTGGCCACGAGCACGTCTGCACCACGGCGCAAGCGCATCATTTGGGGGTTAATTTTAACGCCACCAAAAACGACAGCAGATGTTAATGGCAGATCTGTGCCATAGGTAGACACACTTTCGGCTACTTGAGCGGCTAATTCACGAGTAGGCGTGAGTACCAATGCGCGTACTTGGTTTGCTCTTACGCGCTTGCCAGGTGCAAGGTTTTGTAATAGAGGCAAAGTAAAGGCTGCAGTTTTGCCTGTACCTGTTTGGGCGGCTGCCATCACGTCTTTACCTGCTAAAATGGCAGGGATAGCCTTCTCTTGGATTGGGCTTGGAACGGTATAACCTTTGCTCTCTATGGCAGTTAGTAGGCGTGGTTCAAGACCAAGTTTGGCAAATGACATGGGGTATCTCTGTAATAGGCGGTATTAAGGCGCTGGAGCATACAGGTAATAGGGTAAAAACGCCATTTAAAGAGTATTTTTAGCCTGTCTTTTACAATTGGCTAATGGGCAAGTTAAGCCAATTACGTTACACTTAAAACTATAAAGTTTATCTATTGAGACACCCTTAAAGATGCCTAGAGAACAGTTTTTGATTGAGCCAGAAAAGCAATTTGTAAACTTTCTTAATCGCCTCCATCAAAGCAACTTTGCAGGTGAAATCTCACCTAATCAGGCAGATAGACTGATTGCGTCTACAGACAACAGTATTTATCAGTTATTACCACAGGGTGTGCTTTACCCAAAACATGAAGCTGACTTAAAAGCTATTTTGACTCTTGCTGCCCAAAAAGAATTCAATGATATTTATTTTTCTCCCCGTGGTGGTGGTACCGGCACTAATGGGCAATCTTTAACTGATGGTCTAGTGATAGACTGTTCTCGATACTTGACCCATATCCTCGATATTGATTTAGCTGCAGGTTGGGTAAAGGTGCAAGGCGGTGTTGTTCGCGACCAGTTAAACGATTACTTGCGTCCTATGGGTGTATTTTTTGCTCCTACACTGTCAACCAGTAATAGGGCAACACTTGGGGGAATGGCTAATACCGATGCATGTGGTCAAGGTTCTCGGATTTATGGCCGCACCAGTAACCATGTTCTAGCATTAAATCTTGTTCTGGCAAATGGCCAACAGGTTACTACCCAAGCCCTCTCCATTGAAGCCTTGCGCTTAAAAATTGAATCAGGTGGACAGGAAGCCCAGCTTTATCGTCAAGTGAGTGATCTAGTAATACAAAAGCAGGCAGAGATTAATGCTCGCTTTCCTAAATTGAATCGTTTTATGACAGGCTACAATCTGGCCCACATACAAAGTGACGATGCTTTTGATTTAAGTAAGCTGATCTGTGGCTCAGAGGGGACCTTGGCCCTTGTCTCAGAGCTAACTCTTAAGTTAACGCCCATTCCCTGTGCGAAAGAATTATTAGTGCTGAGTTACCAATCCTTTGACGCAGCGCTACGCGATGCCAATGTGCTGGTGCAACATAACCCAGACGCTATAGAAACCATTGACGACACTATCTTAAATTTAGCCAAACAAGATATTATTTGGCCTCAAGTATCTAATTATTTGGATAAAGGCAATGCTGATCATTTAGCAGCAATCAACTTGGTTGAATTTGGTGGTATGGATGGTGTTGAACTTGCAACTAAACTGGATACTATTTGTGAAGAGTTAGTGGCAACTGGAGCTAGCTTTGAGCGTATTTCCAACCCCCAAGGCATTGCAAGCCTTTGGGAGTTGCGTAAAAAAGGTGTTGGGTTGTTGGGTAACCTTGCAGGTTTAAGACGACCTATTTCTTTTGTAGAAGATACTGCAGTACCGCCAGAAAACTTAGCTGACTATATCCTTGAGTTTAGACATTTGCTTGATGAAATGGGAGTGACCTATGGTATGTATGGTCACGTAGACGCTGGCTGCCTGCATGTAAGGCCAGCGCTGAACATGCGTGATCCCGAGGACGCACTTAAACTAAGGGTGATTTCGGATGCAGTGCAAGGCTTAGTTCAAAAATACCAAGGCGTAATGTGGGGTGAGCACGGCAAAGGGTTTAGAAGTGAATATACTGAAGAAACCATAGGTGCAGAGCTTTACCAAGACATGCGTCGCATAAAAACATGGTTCGACCCCTACGACCAACTTAACCCTGGAAAAATATGCAGGCCCTTAGGATCAGAAAAATCAACTGTTAAGGTTGATGACCCCAGAACCAGGGGGTCCCAAGATCGCCAGATGGGTGAACATATCGTTGAACAGTGGCAACCTGTTGTCGCTTGTAATGGCAATGGTGCGTGCTTTAACTATCAACCAGAATCGGCTATGTGCCCCTCCTACAAAGCGACTAAAGATCGTGTTCAATCGCCTAAAGGCAGGGCAAGCTTGCTACGGGAATGGTTACGACAAGAGTCTCAGGGCGGTGCTGACCCCGAGTTAGAACATCAGGTTTATCAATCTATGCAAAGCTGTTTGGCTTGCAAAGCGTGCACTACAGCGTGTCCTATTAAAGTGGATATCCCTACCTATCGAAGTCGGTTTTTGCAACACTATTATAATCGTCATAGAAGGCCTTTGGGCGATTACGCCGTTGGTCTGGTAGAATATTTTGGACTCTATACGAGCAAAGCCGCATGGCTTAGTAATGCGCTAACTCAACTGCAGCCAAGTCAATGGTTCATCAAAAAGGTTTTTGGTCTGGTCAATATGCCTCAAGTTCACGGGTATAGTATCAACCAATTAGCTCGTATTGATGGTGTTGATATGTGGCATAGAGATAAGTTTTCAGGCTTGTCTAAATTAGATAAGCTACGCCACCCTGTGATAGTACAAGACGTATTCAGTAGTTGTTATGATTTACCACAAATGGAAGGAATTTTATCTTGTCTGGTAAATATGGGATTCTCCCCCCTTGTCATGCCAATGATGCCTTCGGGTAAGCCCCTTTATGTTAAAGGATTCTTAAAAGCGTTTGATCGCCAAGCCAGTAGGGTGCTTAAACAGTTAACCACTGTCATGGATCAGGGCTTTGAATTAGTTGCCGTTGACCCAAGTTTGGGCCTAACCTATCGTGATGAGTATCGGCAAAGGTTTGGTGTCAAAGAAGTTCCTCAGGTGCTGTTACTCCAAGAGTGGTTAACCAGTCATTTACAGGAGTTAAAGGTACCAAATAGATCGAATAACACGAAGCAAGTGGCCGCTTTGTTGGGGCACTGCTCAGAAAATGCCTTAGTCACCAATAGCTTAGATTCTTGGCGTAATATTTTTGCGAAATTTTCAGTAGATCTCGCTACACCTGCCGTAGGCTGTTGTGGAATGGCAGGCACATTTGGTCATGAGGCAAAGCATCAAGCGATATCTGCTAAACTCTACCAAATGAGTTGGCATAAGCCTGCAGAAGAAGCAATAATCAACACGGGTACCGTATTGGCAACAGGTTATTCATGTCGCAGTCAAATACGTCAAAAAACGGGTGCCAGCCCACAGCATCCGCTCAACTACCTTAATCAACTATTTAATCAAGTTGAGGATTAAGTGTTAGGCTAAAGTCAACTTTATTACCTTCTTCAAACTGCTTATTTGAGCCAATAAAACGGGTTAATAATTGCAGTTCATTATCATCATTATGAGTGAGTTTTGCTGAAAGATTTTGGAATTCAAACTCGCTAAGAATTTCTTGTAGATAGGCGGCTTTATCTGAAATGTCTGGATCGTCATTACCCTTATATTGAATAGTGCCTACTTTGCTGGTGGATAGGTTTGCGTTGGCCACCCCCCATGTTTGAGGAGATTCAGGGGTTAAATCTATTGTTATATTTACCCCACCGGAAACCTCTCCTGTTGCAGTGAGTGATGGAATCTTCGCTAACTCTACCAGGCGGCCCAGTGGGATGTCCTGTAAGGTTATGGGTAAGGTGTTTAAGCGTTCTGTGAGTATTGAAACCGCTGTTCCCACAGCGCGACCTCCTAGCCAACCTGCATTCATTTGTTCTATTTGATACTGCATGCCTGACCAGCCTTCAGTACTAAATGTTACTTCTGAGTTGAGTAGACTTTTGCCTTTGTCAGGAGCCCAGCTGACGTGATCCGCTTTAACCTGGTGTTGGCCTGAAGTTGTGCTATTAATGTTACCACTTTGCTTATCTTTGCTGCGGTTACGACTATAGTTAAAGTCACTTTGGCCTGTTAAACCTTTAATGTTTAGGTGAGTGCTGCGGGCATCTACCTTTGAGTAATTGATTTTTTGAATGCCTACTAACTGTTTCGAGTTCCAGCGCCAATCTGCTTCATAATTTGCTAACCCCGAGGTGACGTTAACTAATAGCGGAGCTGGCAGCCCGTAAGCGTTTTCAAGTTGATTAAGTTGAGGCATTAATGGAGGTAAATTTACTTTCTCTACTTTTACCAATAATTGGTGATCCGCGTTATCAGCATGCCAGGTATATTGGCCATTCAAAGCGCTGACATAAGGTGGAAGTTGAGATGTGAAGTTCACATTAAGTTGTCCATCAAGCCAGCTTAATTGACCCTTAGAGAGTGCTTGAAAAGCTGGCCAATTAGGTAGATTTACAGACGTAGGACGAAGTTCAAACGAACCCTCAATGGGTCTGTTAGTTAGTAAGGTTGACCCTTCACCAAGGTGAATTTCAAGACCTTGGCTAGGAATGGACTCTGGCCTTAAATAAACAGAAGCCTTTGACCAGGTCCAATAATCTTGATCTGGTAGGTACGCAAGGTTAATGCCTTGGTCATTAGTGAGGTTAAGTTTGTCGCTAGCAAACAGTTGAACTGTGCCAGCTTCACGGCGGCTTACCACTTGTGTTGCTGAGATTTTACTATTGGGCTGAACCTTAAACTGCCATTGTTTGGGATCAAAATCAAACGCTACGTTACTCAAAAATTGGAGTTGGCGCAAATCAATGGGGAGCTGCGCCATCCAGGGGTTAGCATCAGTTTGTGCAAGGTAGTAACCACTTAAATTGGCAACGCCCTGCCAATGGTTAAGGGCGTGTACCTGAAGTTGTGATAACTGGCCAAAGACTTGATACACTGAGTGGGTATTTTCTAATGTGGCATTAATATCGCCATGCAAGCGCAAGCCTGTCTTTGAACCCATTAAATCTGTTTTTTTCAAGCTTTCAATGACTACTGGGCTACCTGCACTAAACGTTAGTTGTGCTTGCTCCAAGCGCAGTGATTGGTACAAATTGGGATCTATTGTTGTATGATTCCAAGCGGGGGACACACGCACCATGCTGCCTTCGTTAATACGCCATTGTGGCGCATTATTAGGCTCTAGTGTTTGAGTTAGGCTTGCGTCAACGTAAAGTTCTTTCACATTAGGATTGCTAGCAGCCACTTGTATTTGGCTTTGCAGCTGGCCTTGGGCTTGGCTTAACCAACTCTCAAAATTGATATAATTATCCTCACCAGCGCCAGTGGGTAAGGTGATTTTCCAGTGGCTGTTAAGCTTGCCTTGGGTAATCGTAGTTTGTACCAGATCAAGGGGTAATAAGTCGATTAACAATTTCTGGGTATAGGCTAGGTTAACTGCGCCTTGGCCTTGCCAAACGTAACCTGTGCTTTGGCGCTTCATGCCTGAGGTGAGCTTTGCTACAGGCGCACTATTTTGCGTCGCAAATAACTTAGCTTCTACTTGATCATCTATGCCTAAGGTGGCATCTAGGTATAGTTGCTGTTGGAGCGGCGTCGAAATTTTGCTTAAAATACTTAAGCCCTCAGGTTGATTTTTTAATTGCCCAGATAATGCAAACTGTTGCCCTTGAGCAGCGAGATTTAAGTTAAATTTGGCAACAGTAAATTCTGGCCAAGCAGATAACCATTGGCTAGGTAACAATGCGATGCTGGGTATTAGAGACAGATGCTTTGGGTCTGTTTGAATCACGCTTTTCGCCACACCAATATCTAAGTGAGGCCATTGCCTGGCTCTTATTGATTGCCATGTATAGCTTAAAGATACATCAGTAAGGGAGGTAACGTAGCTACCAGCACCACCCTCTTGGCGCCAACTTACCTGTTTTATGTGCCAGTTGTCATGAGTCGGGTATGCAACACTTAATTCAATGTCTTGCCACTGGTAGGGTTGGAGTAACGCCGTTGCAAGAACAGGAACCCATAGAGGGATAGCTGCATAGCAAAGCAGTATAATTGCAATCAGAGGTAGTAGTGCATAACGGAACAAAAGCCTGAGCATAGGTCGCAGTCTTTGAATGGGTTTATGATAAATTGACGATAAGTATGGTTCAGTTTCGGGCAAATGCCAAGTTGTGATTATAAAAAATTATTCTGACGTTTTTTGTTTAAATTCGCAAAGGTCTTCTATGATACAAGCACCGCAACGTGGTTTTCTGGCAATACAAACATACCGCCCATGGAGTATCATCCAATGATGAGCATCCAACAAGTACTCCTTAGGCACAAACTTCATTAGCTTTTTTTCCACCTCAACTACGTCTTTGCCAGGCGCCACACAGGTGCGGTTAGACCAACGGAAAATATGTGTATCCACCGCCATGGCAATTTGCCTAAAAGCAGTGTTAAGAACCACGTTGGCTGTTTTTCTGCCAACTCCAGGTAAGGCCTCTAGGGCCTCTCTAGAGTCTGGTACCACACCATTATGTTGTGACACTAGTAAATGGGCAGCCTGAATGACATGGTTAGCTTTGCTGTTGTAAAGACCAATGGTTTTAATGTGATGCTTTAAACCTTCTAAACCAAGGTCGAGCATAGCTTGAGGTGTATTAGCGACTTTAAACAAATGATTAGTCGCCTTATTAACGCTCACATCCGTTGCTTGGGCAGAGAGCGCAACGGCTACCAAAAGTTCATAATGACTACTAAAGTTTAGCTCAGTCTCTGGATGAGGGTTATCTGCTTTTAGCCTGGCAAAAATTTCTTCACGTTTAGCTTTGTTCATTACTGCACCTAAGGTTTATGCGTTAAGCGATGGTTCCTGTCACCCGCACCCGCTTGCTGCCTGCTTCATTAAGGGGATGCGCTTTAAGTTGTTGCATTTTTTGGTATTGATCAAAGGTATTTTTTGCAGCAATGATTAACCCCATACCAACAAATGCACCTGGTGGCAGCACAGCAAATAAGAAACCTCTGTAGTCGTCAATAATAACTAAAGTCCAGTTTTGTGCCATTGGCCCGAGTAATAAGTGCATATCTGCAAATAAGGTTCCTTGACCAAGAAATTCACGCATCGCACCAAGTAGAATAAGTACCGCGCCAAATCCAAGGCCCATACTTAAGCCGTCTAGCACAGCTAAATGTGGAGGGTTCTTACGAGCATAGGCATCCGCTCTGCCTAAAATGGCACAGTTAGTCACAATCAATGGAATAAAAATGCCAAGTATCTGATACAGCTCATACGTTAAAGCTTGCATGGTGAGCTCTGCAATGGTCACTAGGGCAGCGATGATCATGACAAACACGGGTAAGCGAATATCGTCTGCTACACGGTTACGAATTAATGAGACCAGTAAGTTTGACCCAACTAACACAAGTAGTGTGGCAAACCCTAAGCCTAAAGCATTAACTACACTGCCAGTGACTGCTAATAGCGGGCACAGGCCTAATAACTGAACCAGTGCTGGGTTGTTGTTCCACAGACCATCCATCACTAGTTTTGTTTGCTCTGTAGACATGTTAATTCTCCTTTGCAACGGAATAAAGCACGCTTTGCTGACGTTGATGATACAACAGGCCTTGATGTACAGCGTTGACTACTGCGCGAGGGGTAATAGTCGCCCCCGTAAAACCATCAAACACGCCCCCATCTTTAGTCACAGCCCAATCAGCTGCTGGAGTATTGGCGAGAGACTTACCATTAAAACTGTCAATCCATAATGATTTTTTACGGTCTACCTTATCGCCTAACCCGGGTGTTTCCTTGTGTTCTATGGTGCGCACACCTTGTATTGAGCCGTATTGATCTATGCCCACTAACAATGAAATATCACCGCTGTAGCCATCCTTAGCAACGACAGGCAGCACTATGGCCTGAGTGATTCCAGATCTAATTGCAGCATAACCAACGGCCTCTGGCTCAAGGTTGAGTGGTGCGTAATCTACTAGTTTTAAAGGAGCAGATAATAAGCTTTGATCATAAAGGTGAGGTGGCATGACAGCTGACAGTGCACGAGCTTTAGCTTCAGCTTTATTGGCAGCAATACTTTCGCTGCCCGCAATGTAGGTGAGACTGATGGCGGTCGCAGTTATAATTGCAAATAAACCTAAGCTAATGGCGCCAGCGCGAATAGACGCCATTAAGCTAGTTGGGGCTTTTAAACTCATTACTTATCACCTTGGGAATGAGGTTTTTTAGGTTGGTGTCCGTAAGCTTTTGGCTTGGTATAAGTGTCTATTAATGGTGCAGACAAGTTCATCAATAGTATGGCAAAAGCAAAGGCGTCAGGATAACTTCCATAGCTACGAATTATAAATACTAAAATGCCAACTCCCGCACCAAACACTAGCTTTCCTTGACGACTAGTAGCCCCACTGACAGGGTCGGTGACAATAAAGAAAGCTGATAGCATGGTTGCACCGGTTAATAGATGTTGAGAGGCGCTTGGATAAAGGTCTGGCTCACCCATGTGAAACAGCCCAGCACAAAGCCCTAAACCAGCCAACATAGCCACAGGTGCGTGCCAGGTAAATGCTCTTATAGCTAGCAAAAACAGACCACCTAAAAGATAAGCCACATTAACCCACATGTTTGCTATCAGGCCTAAACCTAGCTGTGGGTTAGTGCTAGCAACTTCATTTAATGTGAGGCCTTTTGTATGGCGCATTAAATCTAGAGGCGTTGCTCTGGTCCAAGCATCAATGCCCCCATCTATCGACTCTAACCAAAACCACTGCCACTGTTGACCAAAGCTTAGCGTAGATTCTGTACCAGCCCACTGAGTCATTGATACAGGAAATGCGATTAAACACAACGCATAACCTACCATGGCAGGATTAAATGGGTTGCTTCCCAAACCGCCATAAAGATGTTTAGCAAAAACGATAGAGAACAAAACAGCTACTAAAGTTAGCCACCAAGGGCTGAACGGGGGTAGTGCCAAGGCTAAAAGAAAGGCAGTTACTAAAGCGCTGCCATCGGTTAGGTAGGGCATAATAGGCCGGCGTCGCAAGCCTAATACTATCGCTTCAAAACCAAGGGAAAGAACACTGGCCCACAATAAGTTGATTAAAGTGCCATAACCATAAAAGTAACTCTGCACTGCTAAACCCGGAAGAGTAGCCAGCAATACCCAGCCCATCAGGCGAGAAGTTTTACTTAAACCATGGTGATGGGGTGAGGATATATTAACTAAGGCCATGGCTATGATTCCTGAGTCGAGGTGGGTTTTTCTTTGGCGTTAGCCTGGTGCTCTTCTAAGGCAAGGCCAGCCGCTTCGTGAATTGCTTTAGCATTAAATATTTCTGCTTCTAACTGCTGCAAATCGTCTGCAGTGGCTAAGGATTTTTCCAATTTACGTACTACCCCATTAGCTTTTGCAACTGCAAGCTGTAAGGTCTTTTCCTTCTCTGGATCAAGGCCCAGTTTTACTTCATAAGCGTGTAACTCAGCTGCAGCTGCAGAAGCTTTGGTGGTAAGTGCTATAACCGTTTGTTGTAACTCCTGTGCTTGCTCATGGTCTTGGGCTTGCGCATTAGTTAAAGCTTTGCGGGTCTTATTAAGTTTAGTTCGAGTGATGGCTGCAGCAGTTTTAAGCTCTTTATACTCATCTTCAGGGCTTTTTTGCGCTGCAATATTAGTTTGGGCTTGCTTTTTTAAGTTTACTCGCGCCAACGCAGCAGCTATTGGGTCTTCCGCGGAAGGGTTGGCTGCACGTTTTGCCGCTTGGGCTGCAGCAGCAGTTAGGGCTCTAGCTTTACGTTTTTCTTCTTTAGCTAATTTTTCATCAACTAAACGTTGCTCACGGTTTTCAAAACGAAGGCGTGACGCTTCGGCCAATTGGGCCTCACTATTAATGGTCTTTAATCGGCCCTTAGCGTAACGATAATACTGAACTAAGGGGATTTGACTAGGACAAACCCATGCACAAGCACCACATTCTATACAATCAGATAAGTTATGATCCTGAGCCTTTTCAAACTCTTCAGCCTTAGCAAACCAAAATAGCTGTTGCGGCAACAGCTGAGCTGGGCATGCGACCTCACATTGACCACAGCGTATACATGCATGATGGTCAGCTACTGGCGCTAGTTCTAAGTCAGCCGCAGCTAGGATACAGTTACTGCTTTTTATGATCGGTGTGTGAGTATCTTGTATAGTGAACCCCATCATTGGCCCGCCCATGACTAAACGAGACGTTTTAGCAAGATCAACCTTGGCAAAGGCTAATATGTCTGTAACTTGGGTGCCTAAAAGCACCTCATAATTACCTGCATTAGCTGCAGCTTTTCCAGTGACCGTAGTAATGCGATTAATGAGTGGCTGTCCTAAAATAATGGCATCAAAAATAGCTTTAACAGTGCCTACGTTTTGGCACACCATGCCAATATCGGCAGGGATACCCCCATGGGGGACTTGTTTCCCTGTAAGGATTTCAATCAGCTGCTTTTCACCACCAGAGGGGTACTTAGTCGGAATAACACAGACTTCAATGTTAGTGTGTTGGTCAGCAGCATAGGTGAGTGCAGCGACCGCTTCTGGTTTGTTGTCTTCGATGCCAATGAGGCAATGAGGCTGATCAATGAGTTGTTGTACTAATTGAATGCCAGCAATAATTTGAGCGGCGTATTCACGCATCAAGCGGTCATCAGCAGTAATATATGGTTCGCACTCCGCACCATTAATAATAAGAGTATGAATGTTGCTCTTGGGTTGTAACTTAACTGCACTAGGAAAGCCTGCACCGCCCATGCCAGTAATGCCTGCTGCTTGTATTAGGTTTAGCAGGTCGGGCTTAGAAAGGGATTCTGGGTTAGCTGTGGGGGTTAGTGTGGCCCACTGATCTTTACCATCAGTATCGATGACGATACACGGGCCTGATAAAGCAGACTGGTGAGGCAGAGTTCGGTCTGCTATGGCACTCACATGGCCAGAGCTTGGAGCATGAACATTAGCACTGACGACACCCTGGGCACACGCAATAAGCTGTCCTTTAAGAACATAGTCACCAGTTTCAACTATGGCTTTTGCCACTTTGCCAATATGTTGGCTTAGGTGCATTGTCAATTGTGTGGGTATTGGCATTACGATAATCGGCAGTTGATTAGACTGCGTTTTATTTTCTACTGGGTGAACGCCACCGTGGAAGTTCCAGATTTTATGCATGATCAGATTCTCCGCGGCTATAGGGCAAGTTACTGGTGGCGATGAGTTGCGCTGGCTGTTGCCAGTGCCAGCTTGCAGAAGTGACTTCGACAGGAAGCATGTCGATGCAATCTACCGGGCAGGGCTCTAAACACAAATCGCAGCCGGTACATTCGTCAACAATAACCGTATGCATCTGTTTAGCGGCGCCAAGAATGGCATCTACAGGACAAGCTTGAATACACTTGGTACAGCCGATGCATTCGTCTTCTCGAATGTATGCGATGGTACGTATTGCCTCACTGCCGTGTTCTGCGTCCAGTGGGATAGCTTCTAAATCTAATAGGTCTGCAAGGGCCTTAATAGTGGTTTCACCACCAGGGGGGCAGCGGTTTATAGCCTCTCCGTTTGCAATGGCTTGGGCATAGGGCTTACAACCTGGGTGACCGCATTGGCCACACTGAGTTTGTGGCAGCAAACTGTCTATTTGATCAACGATGGGGTCTCCATCAACCTTAAAGCGAATCGCAGCAAAGCCTAAAATTGCACCAAAAACAATGGCGAGCAAAGCCAGAATGGCGATGGCAAGATAAAGAGTTTGCATTTATATAGCTACCAGACCAGTAAAACCCATAAAGGCCAGGGACATAATGCCCGCACTAATCATTGCTATAGCCGCACCCTTAAATGGCGCTGGTACGTCGGCAACAGTAATTCGTTCTCTCATAGCAGCAAATAAAATGAGCACTAAGGAGAAGCCAACAGCTGCACCAAAACCATATAAAATAGACTCTATAAACCCATTGGCTTTTTTGATATTAAGTAAGGCAACACCTAACACTGCACAGTTTGTAGTAATTAAAGGGAGGAAAATCCCCAGCACTTTGTGCAATAGAGGGCTGGTTTTGTGCACTACCATTTCCGTAAATTGCACTACAAAAGCAATTACTAAAATGAAGCTTATGGTTTGCAAAAACTCTAACCCAAAAGGTTCTAGTAGATATGTATAGGTAAGGTAACTGCACAAAGAAGCAAGAGTGAGCACAAAAGTCGTCGCTAAAGACATACCCATCGCAGTTTCTAAGCGTGAAGAAACGCCCATAAAAGGACAGAGCCCAAGAAACTGAACTAATACAAAGTTATTCACTAACACGGTGCTAACTAGGATGAGTAAATAATCTACCATTTTGTCTTTAAATCCTTAGTGCCCACAACAGGTTGGCAAGGGTAAAATCTGATCAAATTAGTCTAAGCCAATTGTAACGCAAAAAGATGCCTAAAACGCTACTTCAGAGCATTCATTTTGCAGGATTGTATATTCCATTAAAGTATAAGTAAATCAATTTTTAGTATTTAGTGTTATAAGAATATTGAGTTATTATAACGCCATAATGCCATAAAGCTTGCCCAGGACTTATAATGTACGCCTATAATCAATTCGACCAAACACTCGTTGACCAACGAGTGGATCAGTACCGTGATCAAACCCGTCGGTATTTAGCTGGAGAAATTCCAGAAGCCGAATTTCGCGTGCTAAGGCTCATGAACGGACTTTATATCCAACGCCTTGCCCCTATGCTTCGGGTGGCAATTCCTTACGGTCTGATGAAAAGTCACCAGTTACGTACATTAGCACAAATTTCACGGACTTATGATAAGGGTTATGGCCACTTTACTACACGGCAAAATATGCAGTTTAATTGGCCCACACTAGAATCTGTGCCAGACATTTTAGCTGATTTGGCTAAGGTGCAGATGCATGCTATTCAGACTAGTGGTGCCTGCATTCGAAATACCACAACGGACCCATTTGCTGGCGTGAGTGCTGACGAGATAGAAGACACTCGTCCTTGGTGTGAAATGATTCGTCAGTGGAGTACCCTGCACCCAGAGTTCGCCTACTTACCCCGTAAATTTAAAATTGCAGTATCTGGTTCATCGAGTGACCGCGCAGCTTCTCAGGTTCATGATATTGGTCTACATTTGTATCATAATGAACAGGGTGAAATGGGTTTTGAAGTATTAGTAGGAGGTGGTCTGGGCCGCACACCAGTTATTGGTAAAACGGTACGAAAATTTCTTGAGCCACAAGAACTGCTGTCATACCTAGACGCTGTGCTGAGGGTCTACAACCTTAATGGTCGTCGTGACAATAAATACAAAGCCCGCATCAAAATTTTAGTCAATGCTGTAGGCATTGATGCGTTTGCAGAAATGGTTGAAGCGGAATGGCAGTTTACTAAGGGTAAGGACTTGCGCTTGCCAACGGCAGAAATAGAGCGCGTAAAAGGCTTTTTTAAACCGCCTAATTATTTATCAGTTGAAAATGCCCAAAGCAGCCTAAAAGCTGAAATGGCAGCACACCCCCAGTTTGCTAAGTGGTATAAACAAAATACCCGTGATCACAAGCAACCAGGCTACCGCATTGTGGTAGTGGCTCTTAAAAATCAATTACAAGCCCCTGGCGATGTAAGCCACCAACAAATGGATGGCATAGCCTCATTGGCAGACCAGTTTAGCTTCGCAGAGTTGCGCTCAACACACGACCAAAATTTAGTACTAGCCGACGTAGCCCAACGTGATCTATTAAGTCTTTGGTTAAAGTTAACTGACTTGGGTATGGCCCGCGCTAATATAGGCACACTCACAGATATGATTAACTGTCCTGGGCTAGATTTTTGTAGCTTAGCCAATGCAGAAACCCTAATTCTGTCGCGCCAAATTAATGAAACCTTTGACGACATGGATTATCAGTATGAGCTTGGTGAAATCCAGCTAAAAATTTCTGGCTGTATCAATGCCTGTGGCCACCACCATGTTGGCCACATTGGTATTTTAGGTGTCGAGAAAGGTGGCAAGCAAGTTTACCAGTTTACTCTAGGGGGTTCTGCTTCTAACGATGCAAGTTTGGGTAAAACCCTCGGGCGTTCTATAGATCAAGATCAAGTAGTCGTGGTGATTGGGCAAATATTAGACGTTTATGTTCAGCAGCGAAAAACGGATGAAACATTTTTACAAACTGTGCGCCGCATTGGTTTTGCACCATTTAAGGAGCGTGTTTATGGCACTCATCAAAGATCAGCAGCTTAGCCTTAGCCATGCTGCAACGCCGCACATTAGGTTCGCCGATTGGCTTGATGATGACCTAGTGATAAGTGATGCTGTACTAACCAACGGTGCTGATGATTTAGCGTGCTTGCTAGCCAATGCCAATAAGTTATCTGTTATCGCAATTGAATTTGAAACCTTCGCCGATGGCCGTGGTTTTAGCATGGCCAGAATGCTGCGTCGAGACGGCTACCAGGGCGAAATTCGTGCAGTAGGGGATGTGGCCATGGACCGCATTGAGTTTATGCACCGAGTAGGTTTCAACGCCTTTGAGTTGCGAGAGGACCAAGACGCATTGCAAGCGCTAGCTAAGTTAGGTGAAGTTTCAGTGCACTTTCAACCTAGTGCAGATGGCAAGGGCCCAGCCTATATGAGATAAATCTTTACCTGCTTCAGTGCAGGGATAGCTAACGGGCGTTGGGTCATTCTAGCGCCCTATTTTCTGAAGCCTTTAAACAGGTGAAACGTTAGTAGCTTGCAATCCTTTTTCACCATCAGTAATAGTGAATCGTACTTGTTGGCCTTGTTCTAGGCTTTTGTAGCCTTCTGTTATTATTGCGCTAAAGTGAACAAACACATCTGCACCATCAGGCTGCTCTAAAAAGCCAAACCCTTTGGTATTATTGAAAAACTTTACCGTTCCTGTGATGAATTCTGACATAGGTAGGTATCCCTTAAAATGATTTCTGAAAAGCTGACACATACCTGTTTTATGTGTGCCTATCTGGGTAAATTTTTAACCAATAGCTAACAAAAATTGGTCATTTATTGGCAAAAATATTAACGTTATTGATTAAATGCGTCAATCTTAAATTGTGTCATAGTCAGTTAAAAATGAGGTAATATGCCGCGTCTAGATTTATTATTTAGTTAGCGGGTGGCCACATGACATTGGAATTTTCTTTAGCCTACTTTGTGGCTGTATTTATATTCTCTATCACCCCTGGGCCAGGTGTTTTTGCACTGATTGCTAAAGCCTTAAAAAATGGGGGACATGGCTGTTGGGGATTGGCACTGGGCATGACGGTGAGCGATATTGTGTATTTATTATTAGTCGTTTGGGGGCTTGCTTACCTTGCTAGTGAATATCAAATAATCTTTACGCTAATTCGCTGGTGCGGTGCCGCCTACCTATTTTATTTGTCTTGGCAGGTTTGGCATGCTCCTACCGACCTTAATACAGTAAACCTCGCCCCAATTCGTAATAAGGCTGCCGGGTTTGTGCTAAGTTTTGCTGAAGGGATGTTGATCTCAGCTACCAACCCCAAGGTAATGCTATTTTATATTGCATTTTTACCTACTTTTGTAGATTTAACCCTGCTAACCACTCAAGACGTTATCCTCGTTGTTGGGCTAAACTTTATTGCCTTAATGTTGGGGTTATTACTGATTGCCTACAGTGCAAGTAAGGCTCGAAAACTGTTCAGTCAAAATAGCGCTGTAAAGCGTTTAAACCAAGTTACAGCAGGTCTTATGGCAACTGCAGGGCTGCTTATCTTAACTCGCTGATTGCTCTAGGCCAGCATAAAGGTATTCATAAAGGCGCTTAGTAGCATCTGTTTGGTTACCTCTGTCATGCTTGAATACCAGTTTTACATGGCCCAATAGAGGGCTATCATGTATTTGCAGATGGCTTTGTAACCCATGAGGCACAGTGCTGCGGGCTAGGGCACTAATGCCTAGGCCAGCTTCAATAGCGGCTTGAATGCCCAATAAACTAGATGAGCTATAAGCAATACGCCACGCGATGCCGGCGGCATTGAGCTTGCTAATAATTTGTTGGCGGTAGCGGCAACCACTGGGGTAAACAACCAAAGGTACCGGTTGACCTTCAGACCAGTCAAAGTGACCGTTGGTAACCCAAACGATGGTCTCATAAAATTCATCACCCAAATCAATGGGTGGGGTTTCTACTAGGCTATCTGTGGCCAAAACTAGGTCATAGTGCCCTTGTTGAAAATCTTTTAACAACGTCACACTTAACTCACAGTTCACTTCCAGAGTAACTTCAGGGTGGGCTTGGCCAAACTGGCTCAGTAGTCGCGGCAAAAATGACACTTCAAAATCATTGGGTATGCCTAAACGTACTTGTCCAGAAATTCTACTTTTGGCTAAGCGAGTTACGGCGCTATCGTTGATGTCTAACAGTCGTCTGGCGAAACCAAGTAGCACTTCACCCTCTTCTGTTACTTCAAGACCGTTATTTCTTTGAAATACTGTGATATCTAGCAGTTCTTCTAGGCGCTTTACTTGCAAACTTATGGCGGGTTGGGAGCGCCCTAAAAACGCGCCAGCTACGGTAAACCCACCAAGGTCTACAATGGTGATAAAAGTGCGCAAAAGTTCTGTGGGGATATTTTTCATGATTAAATTATAAAACAAATTAATGCTGAATAAAAATTTATTAAAATGATTAATCCATTGAGGTTTAATAAAAACCAAAGTGACGTCATACTCTATAGCGGATAACAAATGAGTTTTAGTCATGCCATTGAACATAAAATCTTTACCTCCTCTAAATGCTCTAGTCGCCTTTGACGCGGCTGCAACGAGTGCAAGTTTCACTCAAGCTGCAGCTAAACTGTTTGTAACACAAGGTGCAATAAGTCGCCAAATATGTAGTTTAGAGAAAAGTCTGGGCATTGATTTATTTGATCGCAAAAAACGTCAAGTGCGCTTGACTGCGGTTGGTCGTGAGTACCATCAGCACATCGCTAATGCCTTAAATGAGATATCAATGGCAACGTTTGCGATTAAAAACCCCGTGCAAACTACACAAATTACTATTGCTGCTAGTCATGCTGTTGCCTCCTTGTGGCTTATGCCACGCATTACTGAGTACCTGCGTGCGTATCCAGATATTGATATACGTTTGTTAGTAGCCGATAACGTGTTAGAGGTGGACGCAACTGACTTTGATTGCAGCATCGGTTTCAGTGCAGTTGAGCCTATTGCGTATCGTGTAGATCACCTTTTTTCACAACGTGTGTTTGTGGTATCAAGTCCAGAATTTTTAGCCCAACATAAGTTGCTCTCTCCAAAGGATTTACTAGCCACAAGGCAGCTAGTGCTGGATAACCCGACCATTGGTTGGTTTAATTGGCCAGACTGGTTTAAAGGCATGGATATGTCGCCAGTAGTGCCACAACATAAAGTGATTTTTAGTCATTACAATATGTTGATTCAAGCCGCTCAGCAAGGCCAAGGTGTTGCACTGGCATGGGATCATTTATTGTCTGATTATTTGGCAACAGGTAGCTTAGTTAAGGCCTTTGACCAAACTTTGGATACTGAAGCTAGCTTCTATCTTATGACGTCTGCGATGGGTAGCAAGAAGCAAGCTTTAGATAATTTTCGCTTGTGGTTAATCAATAATTTATAACTTAATCTATGAGTTTATTTCATGAGATGAATGATAAATAATCGTTTGTTGCTGCCTCTGGTTTAAGGCATTGTGGTCGCATAATTTGCCTTACGTCAATTTAAGGACCACTAATGAACGCGTATGACCGTATCCCTCTCACAAGTCTAGAAAAAGCCATGCTTCCGATTGCAGAAGCCAGCGGCCTGCCCAGCCCCTTGTACAACGACCCAGACATGTTTGCTCACGAACGTGATCTCTTACTAGGTAAAACATGGGCGGGCGTCGGTTTTGCTGGCGATATACCACAGCTAGGCTATGTTAAGCCGGTTTCTTTTATGGGGTTACCACTGGTTATTATCCGTGATAATGACAATACTATCCGCGTGTTCCATAACGTCTGTAGCCACCGTGGTATGTTATTAATCAATAAAGAAGGGCCTATTAAGGGGAGTATCCGCTGCCCTTATCATTCATGGACCTATGATCTAACTGGTCAGCTCAAAGGCACCCCTCACATCGGTGGGGTAGGTGTACACAAAGTAGATAGCTTGGTATACGAAAGGCATGGTTTAAAGGAAGTGGCTAGCGCGGTTTGGTTTGATATTGTGTTTGTAAATCTAGATGGCAGTGCGAACTCTTTTGAAGAGTTTATTGCACCCATTGTGGAGCGTTGGCAGCCATTCATGGGAGATGCTGGCTATAGCCGTATGCGTAGGGAAATACCTAGCGAAGGACAAACCCAAGGTGAGTTCACCTTAAAAGTGGCATGTAATTGGAAGCTAGCTGTAGAAAATTATTGTGAAAGCTACCATTTGCCATGGATACATCCAAACCTAAATGTTTATTCACGCATCCAAGATCATTACCATATAATGTTTGCCAATGAGTTTGCTGGTCAGGGCACTATGGTTTATAACTTAGCCGATTCTGCAGGGACACGTTTGCCAGTGTTCCCCGAATGGCAACAAAACCGGATGAAAGAAGCCGAATACATTACCGTATTCCCCAATGTATTGTTGGGTATCCAAGCCGACCACACTTTTGCAATTGTGTTAGAGCCAGTAGCTAATAATCAAACTGTTGAGCACTTAAGGTTAATGTACGCGGGTGATGAGGCTATTACACCTGAATATAAAGGCTGCAGAGATGCTACTTTATCAGCGTGGAAGGAAGTTTTTGAAGAAGACGTCTTAGTGGTAGAAGGCATGCAGCTTGGTAGAGCGTCGCCTGGCTTTAACGGAGGTCAATTCTCCCCAGTGTTAGACAACCCTACCCACTACTTTCACAAATGGGCAGCGAAACACTTAATTGAAAGCATACAAACAACTGGAGTTTAAAGCTATGAATCAGCGTCAACAGGGCATTACCCATAGTACCAACTTTATTAATGGCGAATGGGTAGATAGCGATGACCGTATAAAGGTAGAAAATCCAGCCAACGGTATATTGGTAGGCACTATTGCGCGTGCTATGCCGACCCATGTAGATCAGGCAGTAAACGCAGCCCGGCAGTGTCATAATGATCGCCTCATAGCAGGTATGGCTCCCTATCAACGTATGCAATTACTACATGCTATTGCTGAGCAAATTAGAGCCTTAGCTAAACGTGGTGGCAAGCTTTTGTGTTTGGAAAATGGTAAACCATTAAGTGCAGCAGAGTGGGAATTTGAGGAAGCAGCACGTTACTTTGAATACTACGCTGGTATGGCAGACAAAATCGAAGGTCAATCTATTCCCTTGGGTGAGGGGCTAGTAGACTTTACTGAGTACGAGCCATTTGGTGTTTCAGCTCAAATCATTCCGTGGAATTTTCCAGTGTCCCTAGTGGCTAGATCCCTAGCACCTGCTTTAGCAGCGGGTAATAGTGTGGTGATCAAGTCACCTGAGTTAACGCCCTTAGCAGTAGCCTTGTTAGGAGAGGCTATGGTAAATGCAAAAGTGCCGCTAGGGGCGGTGAATATTTTGTGTGGTTATGGCCATGACACTGGTGCGGCATTAGCAGCCCATAGTGATATTGACCAAATCGTCTTTACAGGGTCTGTTGCAACGGGGCAGTCTATTATGAAGGCTGCGGTAGAGCATGTAGTGCCATGTGTTATGGAATTAGGTGGCAAGTCTGCTGGTGTTGTTTTTGCAGATGCCAATTTAGACCAAGTTATTTCCAGCGCTGATATGGGTAATTTATTTAACTCAGGGCAGGTATGTTCTGCCATGTCACGTCTTATTGTGCATGAGAGTGTTTATGAAGAGGTAAAACAGCGTTTAGTTGCCTGTTTCTCAACTAAGTCTGTAGGGGCAGGTATGGATGAAGCTGATGTCACTCCCATACTTACCAACATTCAGCTTGATAAAATTGCAGTCATGTGCACGCGGGCAAAAGAGCAGGGTGCACATTGTTTAGTGGGAGGCACGCCGTTGGATCAAGTGGGTTATTTTATGCCCCCAACTCTTATAGAAGCTGATGCCAATACAGAAATTGCGCAACAAGAAGTATTTGGGCCGGTACTGGTGTTAATGAAATTTAATACGCCTGAAGAAGCTTATGATATAGCCAATGGCACTGATTTTGGTTTGGTAGCTGGGGTATTTACTCAGGATTTGAGCTTAGCGTTGCGGTCTAGTCGTGCGTTAGTTGCTGGCCAAGTTTTTGTTAATGAATGGTTTGCTGGCGGTATTAGCACTCCTTTTGGCGGTGTGGGAAAATCTGGTTTTGGGCGTGAAAAAGGTCAAGAAGCTTTGTATAATTATGTCCGTACTAAAAACATAGCAATTCGTTTAACACCCTAGAGAATTTTGTATGTCTTCTGCTGAGCAATCTGTGCCTTATAAAAAATGGCTTTGTATTATTTGTGGTTTTATCTATGACGAAGCCTTAGGCTGGCCTCATGATGGTATAGCGGCTGGAACTCGTTGGGACGATGTGCCTGATGATTGGTTATGCCCTGACTGCCTGGTAGGCAAAGAAGATTTTGAAATGATTGAATTGCCTCCAGAGCCGATCCAATCAGGCGCAAATACCACTGCCGCAGCAGCAGTATTGTCAGCTTTAGATAAGCCTCAAGGCCCTATTGTTATTGTAGGGTCAGGCTATGCTGGTTATAACCTTGCCGAAGCTATTCGCAAGCTTGATGCAATGGTAGAGGTAGTTGTATTAACCCAAGATGCAGGTAAGCACTACTCCAAACCCGCTTTATCAACCGGCTTAACAATGCAGCAAACAGCTGAAAGTTTGGTAATAGAACTGCCGCTAGATCGAGCGAATCGTTTGAATATTCGTATTGTTACCCAGTGCACTGTTGAACGCATAGACCCCCAATCTAAACAATTATTCACTGATATCGGCCAGCAACCCTATGGCCAGCTGGTCTTGGCTCAGGGAGCGCAAGCAATTAAAATACCCTTTGAGGGTGATGCTAGCGCAGATGTTGTTAGTGTTAACAGCCTACAAGACTATCACCACTATAGGAACTTACTAGAAGATAAACAGCGCGTATTGTTGATCGGAAATGGATTGATTGGTTGTGAATTTGCTAATGATCTGGCTGCGGTGGGTAAAAAAGTGAACCTTGTAGGGCTTACCTCCTGGCCTATGGATCGTTTGTTGCCAGAAGCTGTGGGTAAGAAACTACAGGATTCATTATCAGAGATAGGGGTGAGTTGGTGGTTGGATAATGAGGTTAAGGCTGTCAATTATATTGACCCAATACACCCACGGGCTGGTTACTTGGTGACACTAAAAACAGGTGATGTGCTAGAAGTAGACGTCATTGTTTCGGCGGTTGGCCTAAAAGCGCGTACGAAACTTGCAATCAATAATGGGATTACCTGCGGTGTGGGTATCAAAACTGATGCTCGTTTAATGACCAACATGCCTCACGTTTATGCCTTAGGAGACTGCATTGAGTTTAATGGCCAGTTGCAACCGTATATTGCGCCGATTTACTGGGGTATCCAAGCTTTATCACAAACCCTTACTGGTGTGTTTACCGAGGTAAGTTATCCACAAATGACCGTAGTGGTTAAGACGCCAGTTTGCCCGATTACTTTACTACCGCCTCCACAAGGTCTCCTTGGCCAATGGCAGGTGCAGCATAGTGAAAAGGGCATGATCGCTCGATTTAATAACCTTGAAGGTAAAGTGTGTGGTTTTGTTTTACAGGGTGATCAAGTAAATCAGCGAACGCAGTTGTTGGACGAGATGATAAGCAACTAATGAGACGTTATTCTGTTAGAATAAGGGCCTTAATTTCCCCCTCAATAATACACGAGAATTCACTTGTCACAATATGATTTTGCCAGTTTGGGTTTAGACTCTGCCCTATTAGATAACCTTGCAAGCTTAGGCTACTCAGAAATGACGCCAATTCAGGCCCAAGGTTTGCCCCCTATTTTGGCTAACAAAGATGTTATTGCGAAGGCCAAAACAGGTTCTGGAAAAACCGCTACTTTTGCTCTGGGTTTACTCAACAAGCTTGATGTAAAACGCTTTCGTGTGCAAACTCTTGTGCTATGCCCAACTCGCGAGCTAGCAGACCAAGTGTCTGTAGAAATACGTAAACTGGCCCGTGGCATACATAACATTAAAGTACTTACACTTTGCGGTGGTATGTCTTTTGGGCCTCAAGTGGGTTCATTAGAACACGGTGCTCATATTATTGTAGGTACACCGGGACGAGTTGAAGAACACCTGCGTAAAGCTAACCTTAACCTTGATAACCTCACCACGCTAGTATTGGATGAAGCAGATAGAATGCTGGATATGGGTTTTCAGGAAGCCCTAGACAATATTATTAGTTACATGCCTACGAAGCGTCAAACGATGTTGTTTAGCGCTACTTATCCTTTTAAGATTGAAAACATTGCCAAACGCATCATGCAATTACCAGTTATTGTGGAAGTACAAGATAGCCACAGCAAACAAAGTATTGTACAAACCCTCTACCAGGTCGAAAGTGATGACACTCGCATAGAAGCAGTGCGGTTGTTATTGCAAGCACATCAGCCTGAGACAACATTAATTTTTTGTAATACCAAAGTTGAAACTGATCAGGTTGCCAACGAATTACGTGCAGTGGGTTATGAAGCTTTAGCGTTACATGGCGATTTAGAGCAGAAGCAGCGTGATCAAACCTTAGTGCGCTTCTCTAATCGAAGTGCTTCTGTGTTGGTGGCTACTGATGTGGCAGCGCGAGGTTTAGACATTGAAGCGCTAGATTTAGTGATTAACTATCAAGTGGCTCGTGAACTAGAAGTGCATACTCACCGTATTGGTCGAACCGGCCGCGCGGGTGCTCAAGGTTTAGCCTGCACTTTGCATACGCAAAAAGAAAATCACAAAATTGGTTTGTTAGAAGATTACTTAAAGCAAAAGCTTGAGCGTGACGACTTGCCGCCAATTAAGCTTTTACGCCAGCCAGCATTTTCCCCTGCAATGGTGACCATTCAAATTGGTGGTGGCAAAAAGCAAAAAGTTAGAGCTGGGGATATTGTCGGTGCATTAACAGGTGCTGATGGTATTCCAGGTTCAGAAATTGGCCGCATACAAGTGGGCGATCAGTGGGCCTATGTGGCGGTTACTCAAGCTTACGGCAACACAGCCTTTAATAAGCTAAGTGAAGGCAAGCTTAAAGGGCGCAATTTTAAAGTAAGACGGTTACGAGGTTAGCATGAGTTTAAATCTGTTGTTACGCATTAACAGTGCGTCCTGTTTAATCCTTGGCCTAGTAATGTTGCTCAAAACTAATGCGGTCAACCTGCTTATTGGTACTGAAAAGACCATGTTGATGCACTCCATTGGTATCATTTTAGTGGTTAACGGAGTTCTCTTGTTGGTTGCTTCGTTACGTCAACAGATTAAGCCCCATGAGATATTATTCTTTGTGATGGGAGGTTATGGTTGGACCGTGCTTACAGTTGCACTTATTAGTGCAGATGCAGTTATTATTGACCCACTAGGTATAAGAATGACATTTGTAATTGCTATGTACACTGCTGCGATTGCAGCATTGCAGTTTAGGCATTACAAGCTACTTAAGGGCCGTTCGTAGAGTTGCACTATTATTTTTATGATCAAGTCACTTGGCTATTTTATTTATATTTACTGAGATATTACTATGTCTGATTTACCTAAGTGTCCAAAATGTAGTTCCGAATACACCTACGAAGATGGTACGCAATACGTCTGCCCAGAATGTGCCCATGAATGGGCTATGGATGGGCCTGACGATGAAACAGATAGCCAAGAAATCCACGACAGCAATGGCAACCTTTTAAAGGATGGTGACACGGTTACCGTCATTAAAGACCTCAAGGTTAAAGGTTCTTCTTTAGTTGTTAAAGTCGGTACAAAAGTGAAAGGTATTCGCCTTGTCGAGGGTGATCATGACATTGATTGCAAAATCCCTGGTATTGGCGCTATGAAGCTCAAGTCTCAGTTTGTTAAAAAACAATAGCTGTGGCCCTAAGCGTTAACTTTGATAGCCAGCTATATGCCCTGTGCAGGCAAGATATTGGCCAGTGGCATAGGCCCAAGGTCTGTTTGCAAGGCAGGAATGTTGCCTGTGGGTATGACCAAGGCTAGAGTGAGTTCATTGGCGTATATCCGCTCGTCAATAAGAGCCTCATGTTTGTGGCACAAATGCTCAATGCGACCGCTAAGGTCATAAGGGCAAATTAACTTAATATGGCTAAGTTTGCGCTTAAGTTCTCTAGGGCAAGCGCCCACAACCAATTTTACTGCATCAGAGTAGGCTTTCACTAAGCCACCAGTGCCAAGCTTAGTGCCACCAAAGTAGCGGCATACCACCACGCTCACTTCACCAATACCGCAATGGCTAAGTACCTGTAGCATAGGTTTTCCAGCAGTGCCCGATGGTTCCCCAGCATCACTTAAACCCCAAAAAGTACTGTTTTCGGGTGAAGCTGCGACTACCGCCCAACAATGATGGCTGGCATCTGGGTATTTTTTACGCATTTCATTTAAGTGAATATCGCACTCTCCTCGACCAACGGTATGGCGTAAGTTAGCAATAAAGTGACTATTTTTGATGACTAGTGTCAATTCTAGGTCTTTGCCGTGTAATTGTGGAATCTGATAGCTCAAAATAGGCCTTAAATTTATTGTTTAAATACTTTCAAAATGCGCTGGTATTCTGGTGGTATGCCTTAACAAGAAGGTACAATACAGCTTAGTTTCATAGACATGCAATTTAATTAATGACTCAAGAGCAACAAGGTTTCGACGGCGTCGAAAGATTATATGGTGTTGAAGACTACACTGCGATTCGCAAAGCCCATATTTGCGTAGTGGGTATTGGTGGTGTTGGCACATGGGTAGCTGAGGCTCTAGCTCGTTCTGGAGTAGGACAAATTACCTTGATTGATATGGACGATGTCGCCGAATCTAACATTAATCGGCAATTAGTGGCACTCTTGTCAACTATTGATCAATCTAAGATTGATGTTATGGCTGATCGTATTAAAGATATTAATCCTCATTGTAAAGTTAATCTAATCGAAGATTTTGTTGGCGAAAATAACCTTGAGGCATGTTTGGATAGAGGTTATGACTACGTTATTGATGCCTGTGATTCAATTAAAGCCAAGGCTATGATGGTGTCTTGGTGTAAACATAGGCGTGTGCCCATTATTACTATTGGTGGAGCGGGTGGGCAGAAAGACCCGAGCAAAATTAAAATTGTGGATCTAGCCATGACCCGGGTAGACCCTTTGGCTGCGAAGTTAAGGTCTGTCTTACGTAGCCAATACGGATTTAGTAAAAACCTTAAAAGCCGGTTCCGTATTGAATGTGTGTGCTCAACTGAGCAGCTATATTATCCACAACCTGATGGTAGTGTGGACTGGGCTAAAAGTGCTAACGTTGCGGGAGCCAAAATGGACTGCAGCCGAGGTTTTGGCGCTGTGAGTTTTGTTACAGGCAGTTTCGCTTTTATTGCAGTGGCTCGAGTCTTAGATAAGATTGTTGCTAAGCAACAACGACTTCGAGCTGAATTATAGGGAATAATTATGTCTTTGAATAACAACCAAAGCAGCCAAATTGCTCAAATTATTGACACTGGTTTTAGTGAGTACCGAAGACAGTTTGAAGATATTTCATCGGGAGCAAAACAGCGTTTTGAACAAGCGTTATGGCAAGACGTCCAAGCAAGTGGAATGCAAAGAATTGACCTATATGGCGAAATGGTTAACGAAGTTACTGAAAGAGTGGACCAATTTCGTCGTGCTGAAAATATTGACCAAGAAAAAGCCCAAGAGTGGGAAGGTATTAAAGCTAAATTTGAACAGCTTATGCCCCAGCGCACAGACCCAGAGCTAGCGGAAACCTTTTATAACTCTATATTTTGTCGCACCTTTAGGCACCGTGCATTGCGTGAACAACGAATGTTTTTGTTTAGCTCTACAGATTCTGCACCTAAAGTGTTGGCTCAAGACATGTATCGTGAATACTATGCTGATAAAGGGGTTGTCCGCATGGTGAATCAAATACTAGAGGATTACAGCTTTAGCATACCTTATGCTAACAAACGCTTGGATGTCGTTAACTTAGTTCGTAATATTAAAGAAAATACTGATTTTCGAATGGCTATTAGTGCAGACACTCAGGTGCAGATTTTGAAGTCTGTTTTTTATCGTAATAAAGGTGCTTATTTGGTAGGGCAGTTAGTTAATCCACTTCATCATCAGCCTTTCGTAATCCCTTTGATGAATGATGAAAGCCTGGGTATATATACAGATACCTTGATTACAGATTCTGATGACGTGAGTATTATTTTTAGTTTCACGCGATCCTATTTTATGGTGGAAGCCCCTGTTCCTGCCGAGTTTGTTGGGTTTTTACAACAAATTTTGCCAGCAAAACCTTTAGCAGAAATTTATACGAATATTGGTTTTTTTAAGCATGGTAAATCTGTGTTCATGAGGGACTATCTGCAGCATATGGAAGATTCTGAAGATCAGTTTATTATTGCACCTGGCATCAAAGGTATGGTGATGAGTGTATTTACTCTGCCTTCATTGGACATTGTATTTAAGATTATTAAAGACAAGTTTGCGCCACCAAAAAATATGACTAAGGCTGTAGTAAAAGAAAAGTACCGTTTGGTGAAAATTCATGACCGCGTAGGTCGTATGGCTGATACTCAAGAATTTAAGCACTTTGCATTTGCTAAACACAGATTTTCTCAAGAGTTAATTGATGAGCTTCTGGCCGTAGCACCCAGCATGATTAGAATGGTTGATGAATATGTGGTGATTGAGCAACTCTATGTTGAGCGCCGCATGATACCGCTTAATATTTATATTGATACCGCCAGTGATGAACAGTTGTACGACGTTATTGATGAATATGGTAATGCTATAAAACAGCTTGCAGCTGCCAACATCTTCCCCGGTGATATGTTATTTAAAAATTTTGGTGTTACTCGCCATGGACGTGTCGTGTTTTACGATTACGATGAAATTTGCTACCTAACAGAATGTAACTTCCGTAAAATTCCAGAAGCAATGTACCCTGAACAAGAACTTGCTAGTGAGCCATGGTATTCCGTAGGGCCATTTGATGTTTTTCCTGAAGAATTTCATGTGTTTTTAGCTGGTCGGCCTCGAATTGCAAAAATATTCCGGCAAATACACAGCAATATTTTTGACGCTAACTATTGGAAGTCTTTACAGGCAGATATTGAAGATGGCCAAGTAAAAGACGTATTCCCGTATCGGCGTAAAAAGCGTTTTTTAACGACTTAATTTAACCCTTGTGCTGTTGCTTGCCTAATTTTTACTTGGGCTAGGCTAGCTTGTTTATCTTCTTTGGACATAATCATCCAATTCCGAACCTCATCTTGACTGCGATAGCAGCCCTTACAGACCAGTTCGCCTTTTTTAAACTGACACACTTTTATACACGGCGAAGGAATAGTGTTATCAATGTTGCGTATAGGGCGTGGTCGACGGCGCATAGTGAAGAATCTAGCTAATATTCAAGCTGCTATTATGGCCTGACTTAAGCGCACAGGAAAGACCTGTGTGTTAGAATACTCTGTCTTTTTTGAGTTTAGGTAGATTGTTAATGTTAGGTCGCATTGGATTTATGTGGGGCAGCCTTGGAGTGGTTGGTTTGCTGATGGCGTCTGCCGTTCGCTTGTCTAACATAGCGCTAGAGTTTTTCCTTTACCCAGTAAATATTTCGCATTGGTTAGCGCTAATAATGTGGGTTGCATTTATGGCTTATACCGAGGGCTATAAAGGCTTCCAGCAAGCATTTTCTCCCCGAGTCGCTGCCCGTTTGATATGGCTTAAACACAATCCGAAGGCTTGGCTCGTGGCACTTGCGCCTTTATATGCTATGGGTTTCATCTATGCCTCAAAGAAGCGTATTATTATTTCTTACAGTATTCTGATTATGGTTTTGATATTTATAACCATTGCTGTAAATCTTCCTCAACCTTGGCGGCCGATAATGGATGCGGGTGTTGTTGTTGGCCTCTTATGGGGTGCAACAGTGACTGGATGGTCTATCTTAGTTGCCATGCGCACGGGCGCGAGCCTAGTGAATCCAGAACTACCTAAATCTGCCCACTACCACTGATAGGAAACGACCATGCGCGCTGTGTTTTGGATGTTGGGCGCTATAGCCTCATTTTGCCTCATGGCTATCGCTGCGCGTGAGTTAGATGGAAAGATTGATAAGTTTGAATTACTAGCGATTCGTAGCCTGGTGGGTTTTGTGCTGTTGGTCATTATTATGAACGTTATCAAACGTCCTACTTTGATGTTCAGTCGGCGCATGAAGACCCATTTCTGGCGTAACTTTTTTCACTTTATTGGTCAGTTTAGTTGGCTTGTAGGCATCGGATTGTTGCCCTTGGCCCAAGTGTTTGCCATAGAGTTTACTGTGCCATTGTGGGTATTGATTATAGCGTCTATATTTCTTAGTGAAGCAATCACAAGGCGCAAGCTCGTCTCTGTCGCTTTAGGTTTAATAGGTGTAGCAGTTATAGTTAAGCCTGGTGTACAAATTATAGATGTTGGCGGTCTGGTGATGATCATTGCATCTTTGTGTTTTGCGGTGACTTTTATTTTGAGCAAGTCACTGCTCACCACTGAACATCCGCTTACTGTAGTGTTTTACATGACCTTAATTCAGTTACCTCTAGGCGCATTGATGGCTGGCCCTGATTGGGCCATGCCAGAACCGTGGATGTGGCCGTGGGTGATGGCTATTGCGTTAACTGGTTTGTCTGCACACTATTGTATGGTTAAAGCGATGCAGATTGCGGAAGTAAGTGTAGTTATTAGTCTAGATTTCTTGCGCTTACCTATTATTGCCATTATCGGTATGCTGCTTTATGGAGAACCTTTTGAAGTTTCAGTGATCTTGGGTGGTGGCCTAATGTTGCTGGCGAACTTAGTGAACCACTGGCGCCCTCAAAAGACTGTTTAACCCGAGTGCTGGTTATGGAGTGAGCTAGCTATAGTTTGCACAAATTCGCACTGATAACTTGTAAATAGCCGGCCTCTATATTGCCTAAAACGTTAGCGCTCATCACTGCTGCATTAGCTCCAAGTGCTAAAGTTGGCGTAAATGGGGGTGGTGCCTTTTGCTGACGGGTTTGCCGTATCCAAGTTAGTGCAGCGTCTGTATCATCCTTAAAATGGTCTACTTTGAAGCCTATAGCCAGTGCTAAGTTGTTAAATAGCTGCCAATGACACAAATGACTTTCACCTTTTTCGTGAGCCCACGGCGTTGGGTAAAGGATATCATTCTCACCAGCGTGTGGTTGTAACATAATTTCATGGATCAACAAGTGACCCCGAGGCTTAAGAACACTGTACAAACCTTTTAGTAAGACTTCTTTTTGCTTAATGTTCATGGTGGAGTGTTGGCTAATGACAAAATTGAAGCTGTGCTCTGGGAATGGGAGGTGCAGGCTGTTACCTGTCACAAACTGACACTGTGGTTCAGGTTGAATGCTTTGATTCAGCAGCATGGCAGCGCGGATATATTGATGATTAAGGTCTAACCCCACCATATTACAACCACGCTCATTAGATAACAGTCTGCTCGTGCCACCTAAGCCACAACCTATATCCAAGCCACTCTTAGCTCCATTTGGTAACCAGTCAAGTAGTGCAAGGGTTGCAGGGATTCCCCCAAGATGTAATTGATCAATGCCTGAAAAATCTTCAATTTGCCACTGTTTGTGTGGTCTTTTTTCAAGTAATAACGATAGCTTACTAAGCATTAGCCTTAATTAACTCAAAAGCTCAGGAAGGTTAACAAACAAGTCCAACGCCTCAGGATTAGCCAGGGCATCTTTGTTGGTCACTGCTTCGCCATGGATAACCTTACGAACAGCAAGTTCTACAATCTTACCACTGATGGTGCGAGGAATAGCACTCACTTGTATCACTTTTGCCGGCACGTGGCGCGGTGTTGTGTTGCTACGTACTTGTTGTTTAATGGTTCGAATTAAGTCCTCACTTAACACTAGTTCTGGCCGTAAAACAACAAACAATATAACTCTCACATCCTGCTGCCAAGTTTGGCCAACGACGATACTCTCTAATACCTCTTCAACAACCTCTACCTGACGATATATTTCTGCAGTGCCAATACGTACACCACCTGGGTTGAGCACTGCATCAGAGCGGCCATGAATAATGACACCCCCATGCTCAGTTATTTCACCATAATCACCATGTGCCCAGACATTTTTATACTGACCAAAGTAAGCATCATGGTATTTTTTACCATCTTTGTCTTGCCAAAAATAGATAGGCATGGCGGGGAAGGGTGCAGTGCATACCAGCTCGCCCTTGGTTTGGCGTAATGGCTGACCATCGTCGTCAAATATATCGACAGCCATAGCTAAACCTCGGCATTGAAGTTCCCCACGGTATACTGGAAGAATAGGGCAGCCCAGAGCAAAACATGAGACGATGTCGGTGCCACCAGAAATAGAGGCAAGGAGTAGGTCCTGCTTAACATCACGGTAAACGAAGTCGAAACTCTCATGGGACAGGGGCGAACCTGTAGAAAGAATTGTCTTTAAGTATCGTAAATTATGGCTTTGAGAAGGTTTAACACCTGCTTTTTCAATAGCAGCAATGTATTTGGCACTGGTGCCAAAAATAGTCACTTTTTCACGCTCTGCCATATCTATAAGAATGCTGGGGGTCTTAAACGGTGACCCGTCATAGAGTAATACGGTACACCCTAACGCTAGGCCACTAACCAGCCAATTCCACATCATCCAGCCACACGTTGTGTAGTAAAATAATACGTCCTTAGGGGTTACATCAGTATGTAAAAAGTGTTCTTTATTGTGTTGCAGCAACGTGCCACCGATACCGTGAACGATGCACTTAGGCACGCCTGTCGTGCCTGATGAATACATAATGTATAGAGGATCATCAAAGTGACAGTCAACAAAAGCAATTTCAGTAGCCGCCAGGTCTATAAAATCTTTAAGATGAACAGCTTTGCCAGGCACGGCATCATGTAATAGGTTTAAGTCTGCGGTCTTAGTTATATGGTCACAAACTACGATTGCTTCTATTGACGGCAGTTGAGCAGCAATGCCAGCTACCCGTTCTAGTGAATTTAGTGTTTTACCGTTATAAAAGTAGCCATCCGTAGTGAAAAGAATACGTGGCTCTATTTGGCCAAAACGATCTAGAACACCATTAATTCCAAAGTCTGGCGAGCAGGAACTCCATACTGCGCCTAAACTGGCAGTGGCCAACATCGCCACTACAGTATCGATAACATTAGGCATAAAGCCTGCAACACGGTCGCCAGGCTGAAGGTTATACTTTTCTAAACCGCTAACCAGCGCAGCTACTCTTTGATAGAGCGTTGCATAACTAATTTCTTGACGCCCTCCATCTTCACCACAGTAAATCAGTGCAGTTGAGGAATTACGAAATTTAAGAAGGTTCTCCGCAAAGTTAAGTTTTGCTTCGGGATACCATAAGGCCCCAGGCATTTTGCTACTGTCGTGCAGAATAATGTTGCCTTTATGACTTGCGACAAGGTTGCATTGATGCCAAATTTGCTCCCAAAATAGATCACTATAGTCAATGCTCCACTGGTGTAGTTGATGAAAGTCAGTAATGCCCAGTTGGTGTGTATTATTGATGGATTGTATAAAACGCCACAGGTTAGTCTGTTCAATACGGCTTTGACTTGGCTGCCACATAGGCTGAGTCATACTGCTCCTTAATTAGATAGAAAATTACGCATGTAAGCGTACTAAAGCCTGACAACTTGTACAAATGAAGTCATCAGCATCAAGATTAAAACTAACACGCTTGCCCGTTCAAAGCTTGACCAGCGTTTGAACCGTTGGTGCGGCCCAATAGATCACTAATGTTTTGGCCAACTCGCACTAATCGATCAAGGTGAATGCCAGTTTTTATACCTAAACCATGCAGCATATATGCTAAGTCTTCTGTGGCTAAGTTGCCGCTAGCGCCTTTAGCATACGGACAGCCACCGAGGCCTGCCACTGAACTATCAAATGTTGTGATCCCAGCTTCTAGCAGCATCAGCACATTGGCAAGTGCTTGGCCATAGGTATTGTGGCAATGGCCTGCAAGTTGCCCCACAGGCACATGTTGGCTCACCACATTAACCATCTCCAACATCCGCCCTGGTGTGGCCGTACCGATGGTATCGCCTAAAGACACTTCATAACAGCCCATATCGATCAGTTGCTCAGCCACATCGGCTACCATAGAGGGAGAAACGGGGCCTTCATAGGGGCAGTCTACTACCACAGATACATAGCCACGCACTTTTAGGCCAGCATCCAATGCCACCTTAGCCACAGGCTCAAAGCGCTCAAGTGCTTGGGCGATAGAGCAATTGGTGTTGCGTTGGCTGAAGCTTTCACTGGCTGCGCCAAACACAGCCACTTCATCTACACCAGCCTCTATCGCGCGCTCTAAGCCCTTCATGTTGGGCGTAAGGGCACTGTAGGAAACATGCTTATGACGAGTGATCAGTTGCAGCACCTGAGCGCTGTTAGCCATCTGCGGCACCCATTTAGGGTGTACAAAAGCAGCAACTTCAATGTGTGTAAGCCCAGCTGCAGCTAGCTGATCAATCAGATTCGCTTTTACACTAGCATGGAGCATTGGGCCAGATTCATTTTGCAGGCCGTCTCTTGGGCCTACTTCCACTACCTTCACGTGCTTTGCTAGAGACCTTGTCATGGTTGATGGGCTATACGTATTTAAAGGCATGTTATTTATTCTTCTTTATTATTTATTGTGTGTCTTATGACTCGTGTAAATCTAATAGTTGGGCATCTGCATCGACCAAATCCCCTACTTTAAAATAGATTTCGCCAATAACGCCATCTGAGGGCGCCACAATGGTATGTTCCATCTTCATGGCCTCCACTACCATAAGGGCATCTCCAGCCACTACAGATACTCCAGAGGTGACTAAGCAGGCTATCAGGCAACCATTCATAGGCGCTGTAATCTGGCCTGTATTATGGTCATTGTTATCTAAAAAATCATCAATTTTAGGGATTTTAAGAGACACCACAGCCTTACCTTGTGGTGTAAACAAGCTTAGCTGGTCTGCCATTAAGCAAAATCCTGCTTTATGTAAGCTGCCAGCATAATCTAACACTAATGAATGTGGACCGACTTTACCTAGAGTGTGGGTGGCAATTAAGTAGTTTTTACCTAGATACTGCGCCCGTAATGCAAGGCTTGTTCGTGGCATGTTCAGCCTTAGCCCTGCGCAATCGCCATAGGTTTTATAGGCCTGTGTGCCCAATATTAAGCCTGCCATGGCTAAGATTACCTGTTCATTTTGTAACGAAGGTGACAGGAGGTAGTCTTGGTGTTGATCTATAATGTTAGTGTGCAACTTTGCATCTTGAAAGTCTTGTAATCTGGCCAAACGGCGCAAAAAGTCGATGTTAGTGTGAATGCCTTCTAGGTGATAGTCTTGCAAAGCGATGTCTAGCTTGGCTAAGGCCTCTTCACGGTTTGGCGCCCACACAATGAGCTTGGCGATCATAGGGTCATAAAAAGGGCTTATTTCATCATCTTGGCCCACCCCTGTATCAATACGAATAGTGGCATCTTGCATAGGTGTGCGCAGATGCCCAATACGGCCAGTAGAGGGCTGAAAATCTTGGGTCGGGTCTTCTGCATAGATACGCGCTTCAAAAGAATGGCCTTGCAAGCATACTTGCTCTTGAGTTAGAGGCAAAGGCTGCCCGGCTGCTACTTTAAGCTGCCAAGCTACTAGGTCTATACCGGTTACCATTTCAGTAACAGGGTGCTCTACCTGCAAGCGAGTATTCATTTCCATAAAATAATAGCCACCACTACTGTCTAGCAAAAACTCTACAGTGCCAGCGCCCACATAATCTATCGCTTGGGCTGCTTCTACTGCAGTAGTACCCATTTTTTGACGCAAATCGTCAGATAAGCTAGGAGCAGGGGCTTCTTCGATCACTTTTTGGTGGCGCCTTTGGGCAGAGCAATCGCGGTCGCCAAGGTAAACGCCATGGCCATGGCGATCACAAAACACCTGTACTTCTACATGACGTGGGGCAATGAGGTATTTTTCTATTAACACATCACTGTTGCTAAAGCTGGCCAGGCCCTCGCGCCTTGCTCCGGCTAGGTGAGTAAGAAAGTCTTCAGGCCTATGCACTACACGCATGCCTTTACCGCCGCCACCTGCAACTGCCTTGATGAGTAAAGGGTAGCCTATTTGGTCAGCTTCATACTGTAACAATGCATCATCTTGGCTTGCACCATGGTAACCAGGCACCAAAGGAATGCCTGCTTCTGTCATAATTATTTTGGCCGCGCTCTTACTACCCATTTGCTCTATAGCAGGCACATCGGGGCCAATGAATGTGATGTTTTTAGCTTGGCATGCGGCTACAAAGTCTGCGTTTTCAGATAAAAAACCATAGCCTGGGTGAATGCAGTCAGCTTTACTTGCAAGCGCAACAGCTAATATTTTATCTGCTCTTAGGTAGCTTTGGGCGGCGGCGGCTGGGCCAATATGCCACGCTTCGTCTGCCTCTTTTACATGTAATGCGTTGGCGTCTGCATCCGAATAAACGGCAATGGTACGCATACCCATAGCCTTAGCCGTGCGCATTACACGACAGGCTATTTCCCCACGGTTGGCAATTAGTACAGTTTTTAGCATAGTATTTATTGTTTCCAAGGGGCGAGCGTTTTAGTAAGAAAGGACTTCAAACCTGCTTGACCACTAGCACTGACGCGGATTTTAGAAATAGCACTAGTGGTGAGCGCTGTAGTAGAGGCTAAGGATTCTTTAGTGATGGGAGAGTGGCTATTTACGCGATTAAGCAGCTGTTTAATCTGTGCTACTGCCTCTGGGCTATTGTCCATTGTGCCTAAAGTCCATTGGTCTTTAGCCTTTTCTAATTCACAGGCTGCCACTACCTCATGCACTAAACCCATAGCCAAGGCTTGATCTGCCGTAAATACCTTAGCACTAGTCATGAGGTGACGGCCCCAAGATATGCCGACCTTATTCATCACAAAAGGGCTAATAACTGCGGGGATAAGACCAATGCGCACTTCGCTTAAACAAAAAGAAACATGGTCTGCGCTGATTACGCTATCACAACAAGCGATAAGGCCTACCGCTCCACCAAATGCCGCCCCGTTAACAACAGCAAGAGTAGGCTTTGGAAACTCATTCAGCAGCTGCATTAATAATGCTAATTGTTGGGCGTCTGCAATATTAGCTGCCTCATCATAGGCTGCCATGCGTTGCATCCAAGCCAAGTCAGCACCAGCTGAAAAGCTTTTTCCGGCACCGGTTATAATAAGGCCACGCACATTAGTGTCTAAAGCCAAGCGTTGCAGCTGGGTAATAAACAGCTGTATCAACTGGTCATCAAAGGCGTTGTGTTTTTCTGGCCGGTTAAGGGTGAGCGTCGCAATGCCAGAAGGGCTTAGCGTGCAGCTTAACCAGTGTGCAAAAGGGTGTTTAGATATAGAAGAAGCTGTCATGTTAGGCGCCTTAAGTGAGGTACACATTACATACGAAACACGCCAAAGCGTGTGTCTTGTGCAGGTTTGTTGAGGGCAGTTGCCAAAGCGACGCTAAGTACGCTGCGTGTGTCTTTAGGATCGATAATGCCGTCGTCCCATAAACGTGCGCTGGCGTAATAAGGATGCCCTTGGTGCTCGTATTGTTGCAGCACAGGCTCGCGCATAGATTTTTCATCAGCGTCACTGAACGCTTCACCACGAGCAGCCAGCTGATCGCGTTTAACCTGAGTTAGCACGCCAGCAGCCTGCTCGCCGCCCATTACAGAAATACGACTGTTGGGCCACATCCACAGAAAGTTGGGTTCAAAGGCACGGCCACACATGCCATAGTTACCAGCACCATAGCTGCCACCAATAATTATTGTGAACTTGGGTACTTTGGCACAAGCAACAGCCATTACCATTTTTGCACCGTGTTTAGCGATCCCTTGTGCTTCGTATTTTTTACCGACCATAAACCCTGTAATGTTTTGCAAAAACACTAAAGGAATTTGGCGCTGGCAGCACAGCTCGATAAAGTGAGCACCTTTTTGAGCTGACTCAGAGAATAAAACCCCATTATTGGCGACAATGCCGACAGGATAGCCATCAATATGAGTAAATCCACACACTAACGTAGTGCCATATAGCGCTTTAAATTCATCAAACGCAGAGTCATCTACCACCCGTGCAATTATATCGCGAACATCAAAAGGCTTGCGCAGGTCTGTGCCCACCACACCATATATTTGCTCACTTGAGTAACGAGGAAGCGCACTGGGCCTACGTAACAAGGGATTGCCTGCAGTCTTTGGGCAGTTGGCAATACACTGGCGGGCGATCAATAATGCATGTTCATCTGATTGCGCATAATGATCCGCTACTCCTGATACGCGGCAGTGGGTGTCTGCACCACCTAGCTCTTCAGCACTTACTTCTTCACCTGTGGCGGCCTTTACCAAAGGTGGGCCCGCTAAAAATATGGTGCCTTGGTGCTTCACAATAATGGATTCATCTGCCATAGCAGGCACATAAGCACCACCAGCAGTGCAAGATCCCATCACTACAGCGATCTGTGGAATACCTTGGGAAGACATAGTGGCTTGGTTGTAAAAAATGCGCCCAAAATGGAGCTTGTCTGGAAATACCTCATCTTGTTGCGGTAAGTTTGCACCGCCTGAATCTACTAGGTAAATACAAGGCAGGTTATTTTGCAAAGCGATGTCTTGTGCACGTAAGTGCTTTTTCACTGTAAGTGGAAAGTAGGTGCCACCTTTTACCGTGGCATCATTAGCGATCACCATACAATGACGGCCATTCACTAAGCCCACACCACAAATGATGCCTGCACTAGGCACCGCCATGTCATACACTTGATGGGCAGCCAGTTGGCCCACTTCTAAAAAGGGTGAGCCTTGGTCTAGTAGGGCATCTATACGATGGCGCGGTAGCATCTTGCCACGGCTCAAATGCTTGGCCTGATAGGCTTCGCCGCCGCCTAGTTGCAGCTTCGCCACCTGCTGCTGTAGATCATCTACCAACACCTGCATAGCGTCAGACTTAAGCTTAAACTCTTCGCTTTGGGTATTAATACTGCTGGATAAAGTGGCCATGTTAGTGCGACTCATTAAACAATTCACGGCCGATTAACATACGTCTAATCTCTGACGTACCCGCACCAATTTCATAAAGCTTGGCGTCACGCAAAAGCCTGCCAGTAGGGCATTCGTTAGTGTAGCCTGTGCCACCTAAAAGCTGGATAGCATCTAAAGACATTTTTGTGGCAAGCTCAGCAGCATACAAAATGGCACCCGCTGAGTCTTTGCGCGTGGTTTCGCCACGGTCACATGATTTTGCCACGTTATAAACGTAGGATTTAGCAGCGTTCATTTGGGTGTACATGTCGGCTAGCTTACCTTGCACTAGCTGAAACTCACCAATGGCCTGACCAAACTGTTTGCGGTCATGCACGTAGGGCACTACCAAATCCATACATGCCTGCATAATGCCTAATGGCCCGCCAGAAAGCACAACTCGTTCGTAGTCTAGGCCACTCATCAATACGCGGACACCACCATTTAACTGACCCAAAATGTTTGCGACTGGCACTTCACAATCTATGAATACCAATTCGCAGGTGTTAGAACCGCGCATGCCGAGCTTGTCTAACTTTGGTGAGCGACTAAAGCCCGGGGAGTCTCGCTCTACAATAAATGCAGTAATACCTTTGGCTCCAGCTGACATATCTGTTTTCGCATAGATCACATAGGTATTAGCGTCGGGGCCATTGGTAATCCACATTTTGTTGCCGTTAAGCACATACTTATCGCCCTTTATATCTGCTCTAAGTTGCATGCTCACTACGTCTGAACCAGCACCTGGCTCGCTCATAGCAAGGGCGCCAATGTGATCACCACTAATTAACTTAGGCAAGTATGTGGATTTTTGTCGGTCCGTACCATGGCGGTGAATTTGGTTTACACACAAGTTAGAGTGCGCACCGTAGCTTAGGCCAATACTTGCTGAAGCTCGGCTAATTTCTTCCATGGCTATGGTGTGGGCCAAATAGCCCATGCCAGCGCCACCATATTGCTCATCACAGGTGATGCCTAACAAACCCATGTCGCCCATTTTTTTCCACAGCTCATTAGGAAACTCGTTATTTTGATCTGTAGCCTGAGCTAAAGGCGCGATTTGATCAGCAGCAAACTGATTGACGTGATCACGCAAAATGTCATTAGTTTCGCCCAGGTCAAAATTGAGGCTGGTGTAGGTGCTTATCATGCTTGAGTCTCCAGAGATTGAGTACTAGAAAGGGCGTTAGTGCAGCGCAGGTGTGCGGCATTCAGCTCATCTTGTAGGGCTTTGATATCTTCCATTTGTTGTTGCAATGCTAGTTTTCTAATATTTATTTTTTCAATAAAAACAATTAGTTGCTGGTCATTATTTGTGGAAGACGAGTCGTAAAGATCTAATATTTGGCTAATTTCAGCCAAGGTGAGGCCTAGGCGCTTGCCACGCAGTATTAGCTTTAGCCAAGTTCTGTCGTGGGCAGAGTAAATGCGTTTTTGGCCTTCACGCGCAGGCGACAGCAAACCTTGGTCTTCATAGAAGCGGATGCTGCGAGTAGTAATGACAAACTCTTTCGACAATTCGCTAATTGTGTATGTGGTGGCTGACATGGATAATGCGCCTTAGTTATAATCTATGATGCATATTTTGGTTGACGTTGACGTAAAGGTCAAGCAAAATGTTTATCCTGTTTAATTCGCTTTTATTGGAGCCTTCAAATGAGTCAAGACGTCTATATCCTCGGTGGTAGCCGCACGCCAATGGGAGGCCTTGATGGCAGCCTTGCAAGTCAAACTGCATCACAGCTAGGTGCAGTAGCAATAAAGGGCGCTTTAACACGATCAAACATAACCCCAGAACAAGTGAGCGAAGTATATATGGGCTGCGTATTAGCAGCAGGGCAAGGGCAGGCACCAGCTCGCCAAGCGGCTTTAGGTGCTGGGCTACCCAAAAGCACACCCGCCACTACAGTAAATAAAATGTGTGGCTCTGGTATGCAGACCACCATTATGGGTTTTAATGCAATTAAAGCAGGCTCTGTAGACATTATGGTATGTGGTGGCATGGAAAGCATGACTAATGCTCCTTATTTATTACCTAAGGTGCGCCAAGGTTTGCGTATGGGCCACGGACAAATGTTAGATCATATGTTTTTAGATGGCCTTGAAGATGCCTATGAAGGCGGCTTAATGGGCAGCTTTGCTCAAGCCACCGCTGATGAATATGGTTTAACGCGCCAGGCAATGGATGACTTTGCTATTAATTCATTATCTAAGGCCAACGCAGCAATAGCAGATGGTGTGCTAGAAGACGAAATTGAAGCTGTCGTAATGACCAGCCGAAAGGGCACCACTAGGGTGACCATCGATGAACAGCCTGGTCAGGCTCGTATCGACAAAATACCACAACTGCGCGCAGCCTTTAAAAAAGATGGCACAATCACAGCCGCTAACGCCAGCTCCATTTCTGATGGTGCGTCTGCACTTGTGCTTGCTAGTGCAGATGCAGTGGATCAAAACTACCTAACACCTATGGCCCGTATACTTGGTGTGCAAAGCTTTGCCCGTGAGCCTAGTGAGTTTACCATTGCGCCTATTGGAGCCATTACAGGGCTTTTGAACAGGCTAGATTGGCAAGTAGGCGATGTAGACTTGTTTGAGATTAATGAAGCTTTTGCCATGGTTACTATGCTTGCCACCCAAGAGCTGGGTATCGATGCGAGTAAAGTAAATGTATATGGCGGTGCGTGTGCCCAAGGGCATCCTATTGGCTCTACTGGCTCTCGCATTATTCTTACCCTTACCACTGCGCTTAAGAATAAAGGCCTCAAACGAGGTGTTGCTGCACTGTGTATCGGTGGTGGTGAAGCCACTGCTGTGGCGGTAGAGCTGGTTTAAAGCGCAAATAGTTAACTAGGATTAGACATGAATTTTGACTTAAACGATGACCAAATTGCTTACGTAGAGCTAGCGGCACAGTTTTCTGCCAATGAGTTAGCACCCCATGCCGCTTTGTGGGACGCAGAGGCTATTTTCCCTAAAGCCACGATCAAGCAAGCAGGAGAGCTGGGTTTTTGTGGCTTATACAGCGACCCAGAAGTGGGTGGGCTGGGCCTGTCTCGATTAGACTCATCACTTATTTTCGAACAACTAGCCATGGGCTGCACTACTACCACAGCTATGTTGACCATCCACAACATGGCCACGTGGATGGTATCAGCCAACGCCACCGAAACTGCAAAGGCACGCTTCGGTGAAATGCTTACTAGCGGCCGTTGGTTGGCATCTTATTGCCTCACAGAAGCTAATGCAGGGTCTGATGCAGCTTCCTTAAGGACTAAAGCGGTAAAAACTGGTAATGAGTATGTTATTACAGGTAACAAAATCTTTATTTCTGGCGCTGGCGAAACTGAAGTATTAGTAGTGATGGCCCGCACTGGCGAGCCAGGCGCTAAGGGCATTTCAGCGTTTGTTGTAGATGCAGACAGTGCTGGCATTAGCTTTGGGCGCGCAGAAGATAAAATGGGCTGGAACGCACAGCCTACACGCATGGTGAATTTTGACCAAGTGCGTGTGCCTGCAGCCAACCTATTAGGCAAAGAAGGTGATGGCTTTACAATCGCGATGAAAGGTTTAGATGGCGGCCGTATAAATATCGCTACAGTGGGTCTTGGGACGGCACAACAAGCCCTAAGTGAGGCCCTGGCCTTCGTGAATGACAGAAAACAGTTTGGTAAGCCTATTGCAGCTTTTCAGGGCATTCAGTTTAAGCTTGCCGACATGAATACCGAGTTAGTAGCTGCGCGCCAAATGGTGCGTTTGGCCGCCTTTAAGCTAGATAACAAACACCCAGACGCCACCACCTATTGTGCTATGGCCAAACGCTTTGCCACAGACATTGGCTACCAGGTGTGTGATGAAGCATTGCAGTGCTTTGGCGGCAGTGGTTACATTAAAGAATACCCTATGGAGCGTTATTTGCGAGACAGTCGAGTACATCGCATTTTGGAAGGTACTAATGAGATAATGCGCGTGATCATTGCCAGACGCATATTGCTTAAAGATTCACAGGCCATTTTATAACCGCTTGCTTGGCTTATAAACCTGCTAAAAGTCAGCTGTGGACCCAATTTAGGAATCAACCATGAACACATCAATACCACATACTATTGACGGGCACGTCGCTGTCATTACCATGTCAAACCCACCAGCCAATACATGGACCCGTGCAAGCCTAGACGCTTTGGCGGAACTGATACAAGCGTTTAACGCGGATAAAAACATCTACAGCCTAGTCATCACCGGTGAAGGGGACAAGTTTTTCAGCGCAGGAGCAGACCTTAAGCTGTTTGCTGATGGCGACAAACAAACCGCAGCAGACATGTCTACGGCCTTCGGCCGCGCTTTTGAAGTGCTAAGCCAATTTAGAGGCTTAAGTATTGCAGCTATTAATGGCTTTGCCATGGGTGGTGGCCTAGAAGTGGCGCTAGCCTGTGACTTGCGCATCGCTGAAAGCCAAGCCCAAATGGCCTTGCCAGAAGCTGCTGTAGGCTTGCTGCCGTGTGCCGGAGGCACTCAAAACCTAGCATGGCTAGTAGGTGAAGGCTGGGCCAAGCGCATGATTCTTTGTGGCGAGCGAGTCACCGCACAACAAGCGCTAGACATTGGCCTAGTAGAAGCGGTAGCCGAACAAGGCCAAGGCTTGGTTAAGGCGATTGAATGGGCGCAAAAGTCGCAAAGGCAAAGCCCGACTAGCATTGCAGCATGCAAACGCTTAATTCAAAACGCGCGTAAACAGCCTATGTTTGCAGGCATGGGGTATGAGCGGGATGAGTTTATTAACTTGTTTGACACCAACGATCAACAAGAAGGTGTGCAAGCCTTTCTAGAAAAACGCAAACCACAATGGACTAACTCATAATGTTCACCGAATTAAACCAGGGACCATTGCTGATCAAAGCCCACACCACAGATGCTGGGCAACACGTGGTAGAAGTGACCCTTAACACGCCAGAAGCCCTTAACGCCCTAAACGGCGACATGGTAGACCTACTATTGGTGCATGTGCCTGTATGGGAAGCTGATGAAAATGTGATCGCCATTATTATGCGAGGTGCTGGTACCAAAGCATTTTGTGCGGGTGGTGATGTACGCCAGCTGTATCATAAAATGGCCAAAGGCAGCCAAAACGTTGGGGAGATTTTCTTCAACCACGAATATGAAATGGATTTAATGTTGCACAAGCTATCTACACCTTTGTTGGTGTGGGGAAGCGGCTATGTGATCGGAGGTGGTATGGGCCTTTTGCAAGGCGCTGCTTTGCGTATTGGCACCCAGTCTAGCCGTTTAGCGATGCCAGAAATTACCATTGGTTTATTTCCAGACGTAGGAGCCAGTTACTTTCTACGTCAGGTGCCAGATAATCTAGGGCTATTTTTGGGTCTAACAGGCGCCATGTTAAATAGCACAGACGCCCGTGAACTTGGACTATTAGATGGTTTGTTAGATGATAACGATTACTCACAGGTCATACATTCACTAACCCAGATACCTAAGCAGTCTAACGCAGACACGCTAAGTCATCTCACACTACTAATCGCAGCCCTAGAGGCGAATGCAAGTGCAAATGCACCAGCGTCCAACCTAGCAGCACACAGGCAAAATATTATATCTGCTATAAGCCAAAACGACCTTGCTGCCATTGTTGCTAGCTTGGCAGGCCTTAAGGGCCAAGATAAATGGCTTGATAAAGCCCTTCAAACGATGGCTAACGGTTCACCTACTAGCTTGCATCTGTTTTATCGTGCATTTAATGAAAACTTTACCAACGTGGCAGATGCACTGCTGCATGAATACATAGTAGGTGTCAACGCAACACGCTTAGGTGAGTTTAAAGAGGGGGTAAGGGCGTTACTCATTGATAAAGACCGCAATCCTGCCTGGCGTTACGACACTGTTGAAAACACACCAGAAGCATGGATAGCAAAATTTTTTGTAACAGAGAATGTGGCTAAGGCCCATTTTTAGCGAAACAGGGTAATAATTATGACAAACATAGCATTTATAGGCTTAGGTAATATGGGTGGCCCAATGGCCGCAAACTTGCTAAAAGCGGGGCATAATGTTGTTGCCTTTGATTTAGTGAAAACTGCTTTAGACGAGTTTGTAACCATTGGTGGTGTGGCAGCGAGCTCTGCAGCCAGCGCGGTTGAAAATGCCCAGGTAGTGATCAGTATGTTGCCTGCAGGAAAGCACGTAGCAGGGCTTTATTTAGGTAATGAACAAGAAAAAAATGGCCTTTTGATGCTACTAACTAAGGGATGCTTAGTAATAGACTCTAGTACCATAGATGCGCAAACCTCCCGTAGTGTAGGCCTTTACGCCAATGACTTAGGAATAAAATTTGTAGATGCCCCCGTTTCTGGTGGCACAGCAGGTGCCAAAGCTGGCACCTTAAGCTTTATTGTAGGTGGTGAAGTGGAGGCTTTTGCACTGGCTGAGCCTATCCTCAATGCCATGGGCAAAAACATTTTCCATGCTGGCCCAGCAGGTGCTGGACAAGTGGCCAAAATGTGTAACAACATGTTACTAAGTGTGTTGATGGCAGGCACCTCAGAAGCGCTGCGTATGGGTGTAGAAAACGGGTTAGATGCCAAAGTGTTGTCAGACATCATGGTGAAAAGCTCAGGCCGCAACTGGGCCTTAGAAATTTATAACCCAGTCCCTGGGGTAATGGATGGCACGCCTGCAAGTAATGATTACCAAGGCGGCTTTATGGTCGATCTAATGAACAAAGACTTAGGCCTAGCGCTAGCAGCAGCCCAAGCGTCAGACTCTGCAGTGCCTTTGGGTCAAAAAGCAGCCGAGCTTTTTAAAGACCATGGTGCACAAGGCCACGGCAGGCTAGATTTTTCAAGTATTTATCAACACTATTCCAGTAAAAAGGTTTGATTCATGAAGGTTGAAGGCAAGGTATTTGTTATTACTGGTGGCGCACGTGGCTTAGGTTTGGCCATCGCTCAAGCTATTACTCACAAAGGTGGCATTTGTGCTTTGGTCGACTTAGACCAAGCCGCAGTCGACTTAGCGGTTGCTTCTTGTGGCACGCAAAGTAAGGGCTATGCCTGCAATATCACTCAAGAGCCTGAAGTAGAAATGTTATTTGAGCAGGTATTAGCCGATTTTGGTCGGTTAGATGGGCTAGTTAATAATGCAGGCCTGCTGCGTGACGGCATGTTAATCAAGTTTAAAGATGGCCAAGTGCAGGGTAAAATGAGCCTTAGCCAGTGGCAATCAGTCATCGACGTCAACCTAACAGGCACCTTTTTGTGTGGCCGCGAAGGTGCTATCGCCATGGCAAAAGCCGGCAATGGTGGTGTTATTGTTAATATTTCCAGCATTGCAAAGTCAGGTAACATTGGCCAAAGCAACTATTCCGCCACCAAAGCAGGCGTGGCTGCCCTTGTCACCACGTGGGCAGGAGAGCTTAAGAGGTTTGGTATTCGGGCTGTAGGTATTGCTCCAGGGGTCATCTCTACAGACATGACCGAGTCTATGAAGCCAGAAGCCCTAGAGCGCATCGAAAAGGTTATACCTGTAGGCCGCTTAGGTGACCGAACAGAGCTAGCCGACGCTGCTATGTTTATCATTGAAAATGACTATATGAACGGCAGGTTGATAGAGCTTGATGGTGGCTTAAGGTTCTAATTCTAGTGGCTAGGTAGCCTATACAATTAATTCGGGTTTATTCGCCACTTTATTAAAATGTCGACATTTTTATGAAATGGCGATATATTCATTCTATAGTCGGTAGACAAGCTAACTGACATAAATAAACTTGAGACTTAATCATGGCAACTCGTACCGAATTTTCTTGGCAAGATCCGTTTTTTTTAGAACAGCAACTGACCTCAGAAGAGCGCATGATTCGTGATGCTGCGCGAGAGTATTGTCAAGATGGGCTTGTAAGTAGAGTACTAAAGGCCAACCGTGAAGAGATTTTTGATCGCGAAATAATGACTGAATTTGGTGAGCTAGGCTTACTAGGCGCTACTATACCAGAGAAATATGGCTGTGCTGGCGTAAATTATGTGAGCTACGGCTTGGTAGCTCGTGAGGTAGAGCGCGTAGACAGTGGTTATCGCTCAGCCATGAGTGTGCAGTCTTCGTTGGTCATGCATCCTATTCATGCCTACGGCACTGAAGAGCAGCGTATGAAATATTTGCCCAAGCTTGCTACTGGTGAGTGGGTGGGTTGCTTTGGTTTAACTGAACCCGATTCGGGCTCTGACCCTGCCAGTATGACAACACGTGCGGTGGCCGTAGATGGTGGTTATATGCTTACAGGTGCCAAAATGTGGATTACCAACTCGCCTATTGCAGACGTTATGGTAGTTTGGGCCAAGCTTGAGGGTGTGATTCGAGGCTTTATATTAGAGCGTGGTATGAAAGGTTTAACCACACCTAAGATTGAAGGTAAGTTTTCTTTGCGAGCCTCTGTGACGGGTGAAATAGTCATGGATAATGTGTTTGTGCCTCAAGAGAACCTATTCCCCACCATTAAAGGCCTTGCAGGACCATTTGGTTGCTTAAATAAGGCCCGGTATGGCATTGCTTGGGGCTCACTTGGTGCTGCTGAATTCTGCTGGCATGCAGCCCGTCAGTATACTTTAGACCGCTCCCAGTTTGGCCGACCATTGGCAGCCACCCAGTTGATCCAAAAGAAGCTTGCAGACATGCAAACAGAAATTTCTATTGGTTTGCAGGGTTGCTTGCAGATGGGTCGTTTAATGGACGATGATAATTGTCCTGTTGAGCTTATTTCGTTAATGAAGCGAAACAACTGTGGTAAGTCTTTAGACGTTGCTCGACAGTCACGTGATATGCATGGTGGTAATGGTGTGAGTGATGAGTTTGGTGTTATTCGCCATGTGATGAATCTAGAAGCGGTTAACACTTATGAAGGCACCCATGATGTGCATGCGTTGATTTTAGGCCGTGCTCAAACTGGCATTCAAGCGTTTTACTAGGCCGTTAACTATGAGCATCACCACGCCTTTGCAGGGCATTAAAGTGTTAGATCTTAGTCGTGTTTTGGCTGGCCCGTGGGCTGGACAAATGTTGGCAGATTTGGGGGCTGATGTGATTAAAGTGGAGCGTCCAGGGGCAGGGGATGATACCCGCTCATGGGGGCCTCCTTACATGCCGTGTGCTGCGGGTTTTGAAGGCAGTGAAGCCCGTGAAGCGGCTTATTTTCAAACAGCAAATCGCGGTAAGCGCTCGCTATGCGTGGATATTTCTGCGCCAGCGGGTCAGGCGCTTATAAAGCAATTGGCCGCTAAGGCCGATGTGTTGATTGAAAACTTTAAAGTAGGAGGGTTAGCTAAATATGGCTTAGACTTTATGACGCTAAACGCCATTAACCCACGTTTGGTGTATTGCTCTATTACTGGTTTTGGTCAGTCTGGACCTTATAAGGACCGTGCAGGGTATGACTTTATGATTCAAGCTATGGGCGGTTTAATGAGTGTCACTGGCAGTGAAAATGGTGAGCCCATGAAGGTAGGTGTGGCAGTGGCTGATGTTATGACCGGTTTGTATGCCTCTAACGCCATCCAAGGTGCCCTCATTCACCAGTTGCGCACAGGGCAAGGCCAACATATTGATTTAGCTCTGCTGGACGTACAGGTGGCTACCTTGGCAAATCAAGCCATGAATTACATAGCCACCAATGAAAACCCTCTGCGCCTTGGCAATGCACACCCTAATATTGTTCCTTATCAGGCTTTTGCTACCAGTGACGGACATCTAATTTTGGCAGTAGGTAATAATGCCCAGTTTCAAAGATTTTGCCAAGTGGCTGGCAAAAAAGAGTTGGCAACTAGTACCCTATACGCAAGTAATGCACTTAGAGTCGCTAACCGAAATACACTGGTGCCAGAAGTGTCTGGCTTGCTAAAGCAGCGAAATACTCAATGGTGGTTAACCGAACTTAATAAAGTGGGTGTTCCTTGTGGGCCTATTTGCACTATCGACCAAGTGTTTGATAATCCACAAGTTCAAGCGAGGGAAATGAAAATATCCCTTGAACATACCCAACTGGGTTGGGTTGAAAGCGTCGCTAACCCTATTAAGCTGTCGGCAACGCCATTACAGTATAACCAAGCTCCACCGATGTTGGGAGAGCATACTCATGAGGTTTTACAGGACTGGCTGGCGATGAAAGAACCTGAGTTTAAAGCCTTGTTAAGTGCGCAGGTCATTGCTTAGCCTAGTCTAGCCCCTAGCTTACTGTGTAGCAGGGTTGGTAAACCTTGCTGCCAGGCAGTTTCATGCGATCCTGTGCTACAAAACTTTGCAATAATACATCTAGTTTATTAAGCATTTCAGCCTCTGCTTTAAGCTGGTACGGGCCATGTAAGCGTATTTGTTCCAATCCAAATGTTTTCACATTGCCTGCGACAATGCCACTCATGGCTTTGCGTAAATTGCTAGCAAGTGTTGCTGTGGGCAAGCTGGATTCAAGCTTAAGACCTGCCATGTTAGTGTGAGTAGGAATAAACGGACGTTGGAAATCCTCTTCGATGTGTAATTGCCAATTGTAGTGGTAGGCGTCACCAACTTTTTGCCTATGTTCAACCACGTCTTCCATTTGGGCCTTGATAGCGATAGCTACAGCGCTTGGGTCTTCAATAATGATCTGGTATTTCGACTGTGCTTTTGCCCCAAGTGTGGCCCCAATAAAGGCGTCAATTTGCTCGAAATATGCTTTTGCACTGGTTGGGCCTGTAAAAATTAGGGGCACAGTAAGTTGATCGTTTTTTGGGTGTAACAAAATGCCTAATAAATACAAAATTTCTTCCGCTGTGCCTACGCCGCCAGGAAACACGATAAAGGCGTGGCCAAGTCTTACAAAGGCTTCAAGCCGTTTTTCAATATCAGGCATGATGATGAGTTCATTCACCATTGGGTTAGGAGACTCAGCTGCAATAATGCCAGGTTCAGTAATGCCGATATAGCGGTAATCGTGACAGCGTTGCTTAGCGTGGGCTATATGGGCACCTTTCATTGGGCCTTTCATTGCTCCTGGGCCACAACCTGTGCAAATGTCATAACCTCTTAGCCCTAAATCGTAACCCACTTTTTTAGTATAGTCGTATTCTACAGTTTTGATGGAGTGTCCACCCCAGCAAACCACAATGTTAGGTTTGCGCCTTGGCGCCAAGGCCTGTGCGTGGCGAAGTATTTGAAATACAAGTGCCGTTAGCTGAGTGCCAGTGTGACTTTGATCGTTATGGAGCAGACTGTTGTTCAGATAAATAATGTCACGCAGCACTGAATAAAGGTTTTCCTTGATGCCTAAAATAATTTCGCCGTCTACAAAAGCGCTGATAGGGGCATTATTAAGTTGTAGTAATACACCACGGGTCTGTGGCACTACTTCTACGTCGAACTGTTTATTGCGCTGCAGTAATGCTTCTATGTCATCTTCTTCTGTGCCACAGTTTAGGATGGCAAGGCAGCACTGCCTAAATAGCTCATGTAAGCCAGTAGAGGCTGATTTGTGTAGCTGGTTGATCTCCTCTAAGGTGAGTATGTCTAAGCTTCCCTGTGGCGAAATTAGGGCGTCGATGGTGTGCATATGGTTCCTTTACTTCACTCGTGGTGAGTGAGTCTTGGTTTATGTGTTTGTCTGTGTGCTTTGGTCATTAGCATAACAGAGAAAAATACAAACATGAGGGCTTTTAAAACAAACATTTGGGCCCATTAAATGATGATCGAAGGTATATTACACAGGCTGGGTCAATGAACGAAGAATCAAACAAACCAGAATGGCAAGTGATTGGTAAATTAGTAACTAGTATTCAGGATGAGCAGCGTAGGTCGAGGCGTTGGGGTATCTTTTTTAAAAGTTTAGGCTTTATTTTTCTGTTTAGCATACTCGCAATCGCACTATCAGATGATGACGTTAAAACCTTGTCATTATCGCAAGACCATGTGGCAGTGGTGAACGTATTTGGCCCAATTATGGCGGGTGGTGAGGCCAGTTCAGAGCGTTTATTGCCGGCCTTAGCGGAAGCCTTTGCTGCTGCAAATGCTAAAGCAGTAGTGCTTAATATTAATAGCCCAGGAGGCAGCCCCGTGCAAGCGGGTATATTGTTCGATGAATTACAGCTTTTAAAGCAGGCTCATCCAGAAAAAACCCTTTACGCTGTGATCGGCGATATGGGTGCCTCTGGGGCCTATTACATTGCGGCTGCGGCAGATTACATTTATGCTGACAAAGCCAGTACTGTTGGTTCAATTGGTGTTATTGGTAGTGGTTTTGGTTTTGATCAGTTGATTGCTAAATTGGGCGTAGAGCGTCGAACGTATACCGCTGGTGGCAATAAAGATTTTTTGGATCCGTTTTTGCCAGAAAAAGCGCAACAAAAAGAAATGTTTCAGGGCTTGCTTGATCAAATTCATCAGCAATTTATCTCCCAAGTAGAACTGGGAAGGGGTGATCGCTTAATCCGTCATGAAGACTTGTACTCTGGTGCCGTTTGGAATGGCGCCCGTGCACTAGAGTTAGGTTTAATTGATGGGTTAGGTAGTTTGCATACTGTGGCAAGAGATCAAGTTGGTGGCGCTAATATGATATGGTATTCGCCCGAAAAAACCCCTCTTGAAGCCGTGATGGACGAATTAGGTGCACAAACCAAAACTGCGGTCACCTGGGGCTTAAATCAAACCTTGGTAATTCAGTAAACCCTTGATAAACGTAATATTTCCACACTTTTAGCATTAATTACAAAAAAGGCACCTAAAAAGGGTATATATTTTACTATTAATGGCTTTTTTCTTTGACATACGGAAGGTACATGAATATCATATCGCGCCATGTTTGAAACAGAATTACCTCGTTTTTTAGATCCGCGCAAGCTATGCGATGGTCAGCAAACCATTACTGGTGCCGTTGAATTATCAACGTTAACTGGTTTTTGTAGCTACCTACAATCGGACCAAGGGCAAGTGAGTGTGCAGCTGCACTTCTCACGTGATAATGCTCATCGCCCAATCATTAAGGGCAGTGCCGAAATAAAAAACGTACAAATTAGCTGTCAGCGTTGTCTAGATGCGGTTAGCATTGATATAATGGGCGACATGAGTGTGGCGATAGTGCTTAACGAAGAGCAGGCTGAGAAACTTCCGACTGAATATGACCCTTGGTTATTGGAAGATAAGAAGCTTGATATGCGTGAGCTTATAGACCACGAAATGATTTTGAATATACCCATTGTGGCCTATCATTCAGATTGCGAAGTTGCAATTGAATATGGTCACAAAGAAACCGTGCAGGAAAAGCCAAATCCTTTTGTGGGATTGCAGGCTTTACTGCAAAAAGATTAGTTTACCAATTAGGAGTTTTTAGTCATGGCTGTACAAAAGAGCAAAGTAACCCGTTCCAGGCGCGGGCAGCGTCGTTCACACGATGCATTAGAAACAGCTACTCTGTCTGTAGATTCCACCACGGGTGAGACGCATCGTCGTCATCATATAACTGCCGATGGTTTTTACAAAGGCCGTCAGGTAGTTAATCAAGACGCCGAGTAATTTGTCGTCGTATTACACCCTAGCAGTCGATGCTATGGGTGGGGACTTAGGTCCCAGCACCAGCCTCGAGGCAGCGTTAGCTAGCCTCGAGCGTCACCCCCGCTTGAGCCTTTTTTGGGTTGGACCTCAGGATATACTTGCACCTTTAATAGCTGCAGTAACTGACAAACAAGCGCCGCTCTTGCAGCGACTATACTTTATTGATGCGCCCCAAGTTGTGGAAAAAACAGACGACTTGATGGTGATTTTGCGTCAAAAACAAAACTCTTCCATGTACATTTCTTTATCGCTAGTGGCTCAAGGTAAAGCTAATGGGTGCGTTAGTTGTGGAAGTTCTGCAGCCCTTATGGCCCTCAGCCGACATTTAATAAGAATGTTGCCGGGTTATGAAAGACCCGCATTTGCCAGTCATATTCCTACCCGCAAGGGCATGTGTTTAGTGCTTGATATGGGTGCTAACCTTACTTCCACTGGCCAGCAATTGTATCAATTTGGTCAGTTAGGTCAGGCATTAGAAGCCAGTTTGCAACAAAACCCTAAAGTCAGTTTAAAACTACTCAATATTGCTACTGAGTCAGGCACTGGACAGGCCCAAGTACAAGCAGCTCATAACCTTCTCGAATCAGATGCTAAACTTAACTACCTAGGCTACATAGAACCACAGGAAGTCTTTGATGGTTTGGCTAGTGTCGTTGTTTGTGATGGCTATGCTGGCAATATTTTGATTAAATCAGGCGAAGGGGTGAGTAAAATGCTGGCTCACAGCTTTAGAGAAAATTTAACGAGCAGTGAGCTGGCGCCTGCTCAAATTAGCAAAATCATGCAAGCTTGGCAGCTACAGTTTGACCCCGACCGTTTAAATGGAGCGTTTTTACTAGGTTTACAAGGTTTAGTTGTTAAGTCACACAGCTATGCTAATGCCACTGCGTTGCTATATGCTATCGAGGCTACCCAGGATTATGTTGAAATGCAGGTTACAGCGCGTCTTCTTGATGCCTATTAGGCTTGCACATAAATACTATTAAATTTAGAAAAGGTAAGGTAATGAGCGCTAATATTGCATTTGTTTTCCCGGGGCAAGGGTCCCAAAGTGTTGGCATGTTAGCTGAGTTAGGCGCTAATCACCGCGTTGTTGTTGAAACTTTTTCCCAAGCTAGCCAGGTGTTAGGTTATGACCTATGGGAATTGGTGCAACATGATCAAAGTGAACAGCTTAACCAAACCCATATTACTCAGCCTGCGTTACTTTCGGCTAGCGTCGCCTTGTGGCGTTTGTGGTTGGAAAAAGGTGGCATAACACCCACTATGCTAGCTGGACATAGTTTAGGAGAGTATTCTGCGTTAGTGTGTGCCGGGGCGTTAGATTTCTCTGATGCTATTCGGTTAGTTGAAGCTCGTGGCCAATTCATGCAAGCAGCAGTTCCTCCAGGACAGGGTGCGATGGCTGCCATTATTGGCTTGGATAATGACGCTATTGTTTTAGCGTGTGAAGTTAGCGCGCAAGGGGAGACTGTAGCGCCTGTAAATTATAATTCACCAGGCCAGGTAGTAATTGCGGGAGCTAAATTAGCAGTAGAGCGCGCCATGGTCGTTTGTAAAGCGGCAGGAGCAAAGCGCGCTTTAGCGTTGCCAGTAAGTGTCCCCTCACACTGTGCGCTAATGTTGCCTGCTGCTGAGAAGTTGCGCACTATACTTGCAGGGGTAAAGATGAAGCTGCCCATCATACCTGTGGTACATAATGTTGATGCCAAATTAGCCTCCTCCAGTGAGGCAATTATTAGTAATCTTGTCGCTCAGTTACATCAACCAGTGTTGTGGACCCAGTGTGTCGAGTCAATAGCAGCCAGTGGTGTTGACCTTGTGGTAGAATGCGGCCCAGGAAAAGTTTTAAATGGTTTGACAAAACGTATTAACAAGACGTTACAATCTGCGTCCATTAATGATGCTGCGTCACTTGCAGCCACACTAAAATACTAAGACGGATTAAATTATGTTGGCAATTAATGGCAAGATAGCATTGGTTACAGGCGCAACACGTGGCATTGGTAAAGCTATTGCGCTACAACTAGCCTCCCAAGGTGCAGTCGTGATAGGCACAGCGACGTCTGAAGCAGGAGCTCACGCTATTTCTACAACACTCAATGCAGTGGGTAATGCAGGTATGGGAATGGTGCTTAACGTGTCGGACGCAGAATCAGTAACCAGTACGCTAAAGGCTATTGTTGAAGCTTACGGGGCACCTACTATATTGGTCAATAACGCCGGCATTACTCGCGACAACTTATTAATGCGCATGAAAAATGACGAATGGGATGATGTGGTTAATACTAACATGAGCTCGATATTTCGGATGTCTAAAGGGTGTTTGCGTGGGATGACCAAAGCGCGCTGGGGCAGGGTAATTAACATTAGTTCGGTCGTAGGGTCCATGGGTAACATGGGACAGGCAAACTATGCTGCAGCTAAAGCTGGTGTTGAAGGTTTTAGCCGCGCTATGGCACGAGAAGTTGCATCACGTAATGTAACTGTAAACTCCATTGCCCCGGGTTTTATCGCTACGGATATGACTGATGCGTTAGGAGATGAGCAAAAAGACACCTTACGTACGCAGATTCCATTACAGCGTTTAGGTACACCGGAAGACATTGCTCAGCTGGTTGGTTTTTTGGCCAGTGACGCAGGTGCGTATATTACTGGGGAAACTATTCATGTCAATGGTGGTATGTATATGAGCTAAACCACTAGGTTTGGCTTTTAGCGTTATTTAGTCATCTTGTGTCGCACATATTATTGTTTTAAGGTTGCTTTTTTGGCTGATTTGTAGATAATAGCACCACTCTATACTGAGTAGAAAATCGAAAGGTGTAGCGGAATTCTCCGGCCACTGTTTTCTAGGACATTCGTTGACATTTCTTTAAATGTTGATGGCGTATAAGAACCCATTAGGAAAAACTATGAGTATTGTAGATCGCGTTAAAAAAATTGTTGCTGAACAACTAGGTGTTAAAGCAGATGAAGTGACTAACACAGCTTCTTTCGTTGATGACCTTGGCGCCGATTCTTTGGACACAGTAGAGCTAGTTATGGCTTTGGAAGAAGAATTTGAAACAGAGATTCCAGATGAAGAAGCTGAAAAGATCACCACTGTTCAAGCTGCAATCGACTACGTTAACGCTAACCAATAAGCTAGCTTAGCTTTTGCACTTCGAATTGAAGTCAGAAAAGCCGCGCCACTTGGTGCGGCTTTTCTGCATCTATAGCTTTAAAAATAGATGTTTGATGGCTCAAAAATGTCATAATAGACGCATTACTTGCGTAATTAACCTAGGTTATTATTGAAAGGAGATTCATATGAGTCGTAAACGCGTTGTAGTTACTGGCATGGGTATGTTGACTCCTGTTGGAAACACCATGGACGAAACGTGGAGCAATATAATTGCTGCAAAAAGTGGTGTAGCAAATATTACTCATTTTGATACTGAAGGTTTTGGTACGCACTTCTCTGCGGGTGTAAAAAACTTTGACCTTAGCAACTACTTGCCACCAAAAGAAGGCAAGAAAATGGATTTGTTCATCCAATATGGCATGGCTGCAGGTATTCAGGCTATTAAAGATGCAAACTTAGAGGTGACAGAAAAAAATGCAGACAGAATTGGTGTTGCGATTGGCTCTGGAATTGGCGGTTTACCTTTAATTGAAAAGTGTCATGATGCACTTAATAAAAGTGGCCCTCGCCGAATTTCACCGTTCTTTGTACCCGGCAGCATCATCAATATGATCTCTGGCAATTTATCGATTATGTATGGCTTACGTGGCCCCAATATAGCCATTACTACGGCGTGTACTACAGGCACTCACAATATTGGAGCGTCAGCACGTATGATAGCTTATGGAGACGCTGATGTGATGGTGTGTGGTGGAGCCGAAATGGCTACTACACCATTAGGTTTAGGCGGTTTTGGTGCAGCTCGCGCACTGTCAACACGCAACGATAACCCTTTAGCCGCAAGTCGGCCTTGGGATGCAGACCGTGATGGTTTTGTTTTGGGTGATGGCGCCGGGGTGATGGTGCTGGAAGAATATGAACTGGCTAAAGCTCGTGGGGCTAGAATTTATGCTGAACTTACTGGCTTTGGCATGAGTGGTGATGCATACCACATGACCTCCCCACCAGAAGATGGTCGTGGTGCTGCAGCATCAATGCGTAATGCTATGAAAGATGCTGGTTTGAATGGTGAAGATATTCAATACATCAATGCCCACGGTACGTCTACGCCAGCTGGAGATATTGCTGAATCGAATGCTGCTAAATTGGTTTTAGGTTCTGCTTCAGAAAATGTGCGCATGAGCTCAACTAAATCAATGATTGGCCATTTGCTTGGCGCCGCTGGTGCTGTGGAAGCTATTTTCTCAGTTTTGGCGATCCGAGATCAAGTTGCACCACCCACCATTAATTTGGACAACCCTTCACCTGGATGTGACCTTAACTACGTTGCACATCAGCCACAAGAAGCGCAGATAGTCTCCGTAATGTCTAACTCATTTGGTTTTGGTGGCACTAACGGCACTTTGATTTTCTCTAAAATTTAACCGACAAATGAGGCTGGCGCTATGGATATAACAACCTTAGTTAATGGCCAGTTATCACCTGCGTTAGATGTTCGTGACCGTGGTTTAGCCTATGGTGACGGAGTGTTTGAAACCATTGCTTTAAAACAAGGTCAGGTACAGTTATGGCCATCCCATCGCCAACGTCTGGCCACTGGGCTACTAGCCTTAAGTATTGTTGCTGATGAAGCTGCTGCCCTAACCTTAGTCAATGCTATTATTAATGACATTAAAGTGGCTTACTTGTTATTTGGTCGTTCTGATGGAGTGATTAAAATCATTGTTACTAGGGGCTCTGGAGGGCGGGGCTATGCTGTGCCAATGTCGCCCCAGACCACGCGCATAGTTTATATGATGCCTGAGCCATCCGGTCGAAGTGAGTTATCTAGCGAAGGTGTTCGCGTTCGACTATGCCAACATCGTTGGTCTAGCAATATTGCTTTAGCAGGCATTAAGCACCTCAATCGTTTAGATCAAGTAATGGCCCGAAGTGAGTGGAATGATGCCAATATCCATGAAGGTATCATGCTCAACCAAGACGGTCTGGTCATTTCTGGTGTAATGAGCAACCTATTCATAGAGGCAGATGGCATGCTCATTACACCAAAGCTAGACCAATGTGGAATTAATGGCACTATGGCTGAATTAGTGGGCGCTATTGCTAAGCAATCTGGCATCAAGCTAGTCCAACGTGATGTGACCTTTGACGCCCTCCTCAATGCCGATGCAGTCTTTATCACCAATAGCCTCAATGGTATTTGGCCTGTCATAGAGTTTACCCCTGATACGGCACAGGCTGAGCCTAATGTAGTGACTACCTTTTGGCCTATATCTCCACTTATAAATAAACTTCAAAAAATTATTTCACAACATTTGTCGACCCAAATGACTGTAGCTGACTTATGATTAAGCAGATATGGTTTTGGGTTCTCATAATGCTCATTGTAGCGATGTCACTTTTCACATATGGCACGATACGCCAGGTACAGGTGTGGTTGTATGAACCTATGCCGTTAGCAGAACCCACACTAGTCACCATTACTGCTGGTTCTAGCTTAGGAAAAATAAGCACTAATTTGTACAAAGCAGGTGTTATTGCCCATGCTGATAGTTTTAAGTATTATGCCAAATGGCGACAGTTAGATCGTTTTATAAAGGCGGGTGAATATCAGTTCAATGGCTCTATAAATAGTGTGGAAGTTCTTGCGCAATTAGTCTCTGGTAAAGTTTTGGAGTACCAGTTTACTGTTCCAGAAGGGCTTCGCTATAGAGATTTTGTGACACGCTTAAGCCAACATCCAGCAATGATAGGCAAACCGGTTCCTGATGCCCAAGATTGGCTAAGTAAAATGCATAGCCGCTGGCAGCACCCAGAGGGTCTGCTGTTTCCTTCAACTTATCGGTTTGCTAGTCACAATTTGCCCATAGACATTATTGAACAGGCATACTTAAAGCAATTACAGGTTTTACAATCGGAATGGGCCCAAAGAGCAGAAAATTTACCCTACAAGACGCCTTATGAAGTGCTTATAATGGCGTCTATTATTGAGAAAGAAACAGGTTTGGCCAGTGAAAGGCCAATTATTGCGGGAGTGTTTGTAAGGCGTTTACAAAAAGGGATGAAGCTACAAACTGACCCCACTGTAATTTATGGCATGGGAGCCAAATTTAACGGTAACATTCGTCGTTCTGATCTAACTGAAGATACCCCTTACAATACTTATGTTCACCGTGGTTTGCCTCCTACACCCATAGCCTTGCCAGGCCGGGCTGCTATATACGCAGCGCTGCATCCAGCGGATGGTCTAAGCTTATTTTTCGTCGCAAGGGGTGATGGTAGTCACGAATTTGCGAATACGTACCCAGAGCATCTGCTTAATGTGCGTAAATACCAGTTAAAACACTAAGAGACTTTTCATGGCTGCATCATTTATTTCAATCGAAGGTGGAGAGGGCGTTGGCAAGTCTACAAGTATCGAGTACATCAGACAAAAACTCGAAACCTGTGGTATTGAATGCCTAGTCACGCGTGAGCCAGGTGGCACACCTATGGCAGAAGATATTCGCCAACTGTTGTTGCAGCACCGGGATGAAGTTGTCGACCCATATACTGAACTTTTGTTAATGTTTGCCTCGCGTCGGCAACATGTACAAAATGTAATTAGGCCAGCTCTGGCAGCAGGAAAATGGGTTATTTGTGATCGCTTCACAGATGCGTCATTCGCCTACCAAGGATTTGGCCGAGGCTTAGACAAGGGGTTTATTTCTAGTCTTAAACACTACGTGCATGGTGATTTAAATCCAAACATGACAGTTCTGTTTGATTTAGATATTACTATAGGCATGGCACGAGCAGGTAAACGTGCTAATTTTGATCGTATTGAAACTGAAACAATGAGCTTCTTTGAGCGTGTTAGGCAAGGTTATTTGACTCAAGCCGAAGCCGAACCAGAACGATATCGTATTGTTGACGCCTCCCAATCCATTGCTGACGTTGAACATCAGTTAAACCATTTTCTTGCGCCATTGTTAGTTGCTTCTGGAGACTAGCGATATGACTAAAGAACCCGATATATTATTACACACGTATCCTTGGCACCAAGATCAGTGGCATCAGGTGAACCAGATGATACGGCAGAAACGTTTGCCCCACGCACTGATTATCGGCGGAGTTCCGGGGCTTGGAAAATTAACTTTTGCTAAACGCCTCGCGGCTGCCTTGCTATGTCAGCAAGGAGAAATTAGCGATGCTTGCGGCCAGTGTAAATCCTGCCAGTTATTAGCAGCCAACAGTCACCCTGATTTTAGATTAATGCAGCCAGAAGAGTCGGGTAAAGCAATTCTTGTGGATCAAGTGCGAAATATTCAACACGCCATGGCAACTACTGCGCAGCAAGGTGGCGCTCGCGTGGTTATTATTAATGGAGCTGCAGACCTCAACCTTAATGCTGCTAACGCTTTATTAAAACAGTTAGAAGAACCCGGTGATAACAGCTTTTTTTTGCTGCTACATCAATGGCCAAAAATGCTTTTACCGACTGTTCGCAGCCGTTGTCAGTTGTTAGATATCATTATTCCTAGGCCAGAGCAGGCGTTAAGCTGGCTAGAGGAGCAGTTACCTGAGGATGAGGAAAACCCTAGGGCTACTGCTGAAAAGCTAATAGCACTGGCAAATGGAGGCCCACTGAAAGCACTGCAACTGCATGCCTCTAAAGCCCATGAGTTACGCCATCAAATGTTAGTTCAACTGACCGCTATTCTCAGAGGTAACGCAAGCACTCTAGAAGTGGCCCAAAGCTGGCACAAGCAACCACTAGAACAGATGCTTAAGTGGTGGATAGAGTGGATTAATGATCTGATTAAATTAAAAATGACGGGTAATACGGCACATTTAGCCAACCCAGATATTATTAAACTACTCCAAGCCGTAGCTCAGCGCAGCAGCATTAAGGCGATCTATCGTTTATTACATCGACTAACTGAGCAACTAAGCTTTATCAATCAACGGCGTAATTTAAATAACCAGTTGGTGTGCGAAGAACTGTTGCACCAATGGTACTTGCTAGTAAGGTCTGACACTTCACTATGATTATTGATTCTCACTGCCATTTGGATAAACTCGACACGAGTCATTATGAAGATGGTTTTCCAGGCCTAATTGCTGCAGCTCAAGCAGCCGGTATTTCTCAAATGTTAAGTATTAGTGTTGATACAGAGAACTTTGAGCCAATGATGCGCCAAATTGAAGCGTATGATTTCATCCATGCTTCAGCTGGATTGCATCCTTTGGGGGTTAAAAGTTTGGCCAATTTTAGCGTGTTAGAACAACAAGCCCAGCACCCTAAAGTAGTTGCCATTGGTGAAACTGGGTTGGACTATTTTTACCAAAAAGATAACATAGACATACAAAAACAAGCTTTTTTGGCGCATTTAAAGCTGTCTAAGCACCTAAAAAAGCCTGTTATTATTCATACTCGGGATGCTAATGAAGATACATTAGCGCTGCTTCGCAGTGAAGCAGATCAATCTGTAGGTGGGGTGATTCACTGCTTTACAGAGGACTGGGCTATGGCTGAAGCATGCTTAAACTTAGGCTTCCACATTTCTATTTCTGGCATCGTGACCTTTAACAACGCTTCTGCGTTGCGAGAAGTTGTTAAGAAAATTCCAATGGATCGCTTACTAGTAGAAACTGATTCACCGTACCTAACACCAGTGCCATATCGGGGTCAGCAGAATGAACCTAAGCATGTGCGTTTGGTAGCTCAATATGTAGCTGATCTCAAAGGGGTTTCTTTGGCTGAGCTCGCAGAACAAACAAGCAAAAACTTTAGCCAGTTGTTCTTAAAGACCTTTAGTTAACATAATTTATAAGTGATGGCGTTTTGAAGGTTTTATGACTATTATGTCTAGCATAGTCATAGCTAGACTGATTTATTCATCTAAAGGTACCGCCATGAATTGGGGCATTGCTGCAAAACCAAACATTCCTGCCTATTTTCCACGTGAAAAAGAGAACCGCAAGGTACGTGAATTTAAGCGCAGGGAAGAGGAAATACTAGAAACAGCTCTAGAGCTCTTTCGAGTGCATGGTGAAGACAAAGTGACTGTAGAAATGATTGCCGATAACGTGGGTATTGGTAAAGGCACCATATACAAACACTTTAAGTCTAAATCAGATATTTATATTTATTTATTGATTAATTATGAACTTCAATTAGCCAGTTTATTGGCAACAAAAGATTTCTCCGACCCTGAGTCTTTGTGGCGCAGTTACTTTGAATACCGGATGAATGATCCTGAGCAAGCGTTACTCTTTGACCGCTTAGAAGATCGTCTGATCAAGGGTGAGGAATATGATAAGGAAATTGCCGACGTTCACCAAATTAGAAATGAAAATATGCAGGTGCTCACCACCTTAGTTGAAAAACGTATTGATTCTGGAAAACTGGAGCAGGTGCCAGCTTATTTCCATTTATCTGCGTCTTGGGCTCTAGTTCATGGTGCCTTAGCGTTGCATGACTCTGGGTTCTTTAAAGAATTCATTCAAGACCGTGAAGCTTTTTTTGAGTTTCTGATGCAAATAGGTATGCGTATGGGTAACCGTGGGCAGAGTCGTCATACAGACTTATCAAAAAAGGTGCCCCATGACCACAATACTGCTGATCAAGACTAACTTAAAATGTTAGAACAGCTAGTCACTCAAGCCCAGAAATTGCCTAATTATGATTTAACCTCTTGGCAACCTCAATTTAATGGAGATATAGACTTAATCATTACTGCAGATGGTACGTGGTTCCATGAAGGTAGTGCTATTGTTAAAACTAAAATCATGCAATTGTTTGCGCGCTTGCTGCAGCGTCAAGCCAATGGTGATTATTGGATCATCACACCTACAGAGGCCTTCCGTATTACCGTAGAGGACCTGCCTTTTGTGATTGTTGCAGCAGACTACGTGCATCACGAGGGTGTTGACCTGTGGCAATTTACGACCAACACGGGTGACCAAATTTATCTCTCACAGTTAGACCAATTGGTTGTGACCTATAACTCAGAACAACCACAGCCAAGAGTGTGTGTGCGCGATGGTCTGTGGGGTCGCATTAATCGGGCCGTTTTTTACCAGCTTGCACTGGCCTGCGAAGTGGTTGAAACAACCCACGGGGATCACGCTGAGTTGACCAGTGGCCCTCATCGATACTATATTGGGCCAGCTTAGCCCACTAGGAAATACATATAATGCCAGTACATGAAATTCATCATCCCCTTATTTCACATAAACTTGCTCTTTTGCGCAAGGCACATGTGAGCACCAAACAGTTTAGAGAACTATCCAATGAAGTTGCCAGCCTACTGACCTATGAGGCAAGTAGGGGGTTACCCTTGGAAAAAGTTAACATTGATGGTTGGCAAGGAGAGCGTATCCCAGTACAAATGTTAGCCGGCAAAAAACTTACTATTGTGCCGATTTTGCGAGCGGGTTTAGGTATGCTTGAGGGCGTAATGCAGCTTGTGCCCAATGCAAAAGTAAGTGTTGTTGGATTATATCGCGATGAAGAGACTCTTCAGCCCGTTGCTTACTTCGACAAAATAATTGCCGATGTAGATCAGCGCACAGCACTAATCATTGATCCCATGTTGGCTACTGGGGGTACACTGTTAGCTACCATTGATTTACTTAAGCAAAAGGGCTGTAAAAACATTATGGGGTTATTCTTAGTGGCCTCACCAGAGGGTTTATTGAAGTTGTCAGAATTGCATCCAGAAGTGAATTTATATGTTGCAGCAATTGATGAGTGCCTAAATGAACAAGGCTATATTATCCCAGGCCTTGGTGACGCGGGTGACAAGATCTTCGGGACTAAATAGCACCTAAGTAAGCGTTATAAGGTTATTAAAGGAGAAGGTCATTAAGATCAGACTTAATGACGATAATGGCCTGCTACAGGGTAAATTTTATTTAGGAAAAGCTGACTCTGGCTTATAGTTTTTAAAGCTTTCTAAATATTGAGCATTTGCCTGATCTTGCCACGGTGTGTTTGGCTGTATGGCAGTAACACATTTATACGTCTCACGGTATCTAGTGGTGTTGTCATTTTCTTCCATAACAATAGCCACCATTCCTGCAACTACGCCCTGTTGTTGCTCAACTAGTTGCACTGCACCATGCATTGTTCCGCCGGTTTCTACCCATTGGTCAACCAATAGCACCCTAGTACCTGGGGCATACGCGGGGAGTCGCATTTCCATTGATTGAGTTCGCCCAGAATAATTTGTCATGGACGCACTATCTGTATCAACGCATAATTTTCCGGCTTTTCGAATAGGTAGAAATCCACAACCAATACGAGCAGCAATGCCCGCTGCTAAAACAAATCCCATGGCATCTAATCCTGCAACAACATCTATATCCTTTGGATCTATGTCAGCGCAAAGATCATCAAGTAAATCTTGATAGGCACGACCATTAATATAGATGGACGTTGGATCAAGCCATGCGAATTTATCCCCTTTTGTATTGGGTGCCATAATAGAGAAATACCATCGATCATTTCTTGGACCTTTATCTGAACTCATATGTTTCTCCTTAACCATTGATATTATTCATCAAGCTTTTTAACTTTTTTGGGTCTATATTATAAAAGTCATCTTTAGAGTTTATACCAGTGGCAACCATCAGCAAGTCTGCATCTTCAGCATAGTCTTTTACATTATCTAGCGTGATTCCAGATGCAATGGCCAGAGCTGTATCACCGCAGCTTATACGAAAAGTTTTGATTTTTTCAACATCGGCAGCATGGCCTGTGGCAATGCCAGACGTTACCACTACATCCATATAGCCAGTGGCTAATTGAGCACTATAAGCATACCCAGCTGGGTCAACTTCACGTTGTTTTTTAAACGCTGTTCCACCGATGTATAAGCCTTGCCAGCCGCTCTCTTTGCGTACTGTGTTAATTCTGTTGGCTTCTATCTGATCATTCTCCGCACGACGCTCGTCAATACACGCATCATCAGCCCAATACCCGTCAATGCAAATGCCTTCAGATTGCAGCGCGCCTAAAATTGGAAAGGCAAATTCACCAGTGACGGCAAGAAAGTTTATGCCAAGCCAATAGTCAGAAAATGTAGCCCGGATGCGCTTAATAATTGGTAATAGCTTTTCCTTTTCAAAATCATGATTGATTAGGAATACCCCTGGGCAACCACCTTCCATTGCGATGACAATATTGCGATGCGTTTGTTCATAATTCAACACATGGATCACGGGTAAAACAATGGGGTTTTTACTCCCAAATTTTAAGTGAAACTCATGTCGGTTCATTTTGTTTGTTCCAATTAAATGGTAGGCAATCTACTTAAGTTGCATTTTAAGTTAAAGCCTATTAAGTGGTTACACAGGTACACAATTTAGTGATTATGAATCATTAACCTAAATTGCGCTACCCAGCTTAAAAAATTACATGTTGGGGTAGTTTGGGCCGCCTCCACCCTCTGGCACCACCCAGGTAATATTTTGACTTGGGTCCTTAATGTCGCAGGTTTTGCAGTGGACACAATTTTGACTGTTGATCTGGAAGGTTTTGTCACCACTTTCGTTCTCCAGTACTTCGTATACCCCAGCAGGGCAATACCGTTGTGCTGGCTCATCCCACATGCTTAAGTTAATACCTAAAGGCAGGCTTGCATCCTTTAAAGTAAGATGACAGGGCTGGTTTTCCTCATGATTAGTACCAGAAATAAATACCGATGATAACTTGTCAAAACTGGTGATTCCATCAGGTTTAGGATACTCAATTTTAGGCATCTGGGCGGCAGGTTTTAACTGCGCATAGTCAGGGGTATTATCTTTTAGAGTGACCGGAAGCTTGCCGCCAAAAATATTTTGGTCAAACCAATTAAAGGCGCCTCCTAACCACATGCCAAACTTGTGCATTGCAGCACCAAAATTACGCGCTTTATAAAGCTCTTCATGTAACCAAGACTGCTTAAACTTCTCACCATATGCGAGTAAGTCTTGCTTACCTTGGTCACCGTTGATAATGGCTTCAAATAATGTCTCAGCTGCTAACATGCCGGATTTCATTGCCGTATGGCTGCCTTTAATTTTGGCAAAGTTCATAGTCCCTGCGTCACAGCCAATAAGTAAGGCACCTGGAAGGCTCATTTTAGGTAAGGCGAATAGCCCCCCTTTTTCGACAGCACGAGCGCCATAAGACACTCTAGAGCCGCCTTCTAAATGCTGTTTAAGTACAGGGTGATGCTTAAGACGCTGGAATTCGTCAAATGGGCTTAGATGTGGATTATCGTAGCTTAGGTCAATTATAATACCTACAGTCACTTGGTTATTGTCACCGTGGTATAGGAAAAAACCACCATTGGCCCCTTTGGTCAGCGGCCAGCCAGAACCATGGACAACTAAACCAGGTTGGTGTTTGGCTGGGTCAATATCCCATAGTTCTTTAATGCCAATGCCATAATGCTGGCTCGTTGTCTCTAAATCAAGATCAAATTTTTCAATCAATTGTTTGCCCAGATGACCCCGGCAGCCCTCAGAAAATACAGTATATTTTGCGTGTAATTCCATTCCTTGCATATAACTGTCTTTTTGCTCACCAGTTTCACTGACCCCCATGTCCCCTGTAGCAATGCCTTTAACACTACCATCTTGATGATAAAGGACTTCAGAAGCAGCGAAACCTGGGAAGATTTCGGCACCTAAAATTTCAGCTTGCTCAGCGAGCCAACGACACACATTACCTAAACTAACAATGTAGTTACCTTCGTTGTGCATTGGCTTGGGAATAGCAAAATTAGGCAATGACATACCACCTGTGGAACTCGTAAGAATATGCATTTCGTCTCTAACAACAGGCGCAGTGAGCGGTGCTCCCATGGATTGCCAATCAGGAAAAAGTTCGTTTAGGGCTGTGGGCTCTAAGATAGCGCCAGACAATATATGGGCACCTACCTCAGAGCCTTTTTCAACTACACAAACGCTCAATTCCTGGCCTTTTTCTTGGGCTAGTTGTAGTAGTTTACATGCGGTGGCAAGGCCAGATGGGCCAGCACCCACAATAACAACATCGAACTCCATTGATTCACGTTCCACTGCATATCCTCTTGTTTAGATTTAATTATACAAAGAGCCACTTTAACGCCTGTAAAAGTGGCCTACTGTTCATATACCGACTTATAGTGGCTGTTCTTAAACAGAGTTTCAATCAATACCGAACAGTCTTGGGTGATAATGCTTGAAAATCTCCACTTAGGGGCTAGGTTTGTTAAACTGTCGGTCTATACCTAAAGCAAAGAACCCACAATGCATATAGAAATCACCAGCACCACCACGCAGCAGCACGTGCACGATGAGTTAAGGCAATTGCGCGCAGGCGACCGTGTTCACTGCACCGATGTTGGGCAATTTTTATTTTGTAAGCGTTTGTTAGAACAATGGCGGTGGGGTGATGTGTTGCTGTTGATGATGGATGATCAGAAACAAGTACTAAAGCAGTTTAAGTACAAGCCCCCAGCCCATGATGAAATTCCACGTGACCGATTGCTTAAGGATCAAGAGCAGGTTGTGCACGCGCTGGAAAAGGTCTTTGCTCATTGCCATAAAGTTGGCTTACAAGTAGTGTCTTTCAGTGATGGTTTGGTAGTGGTACCAAAGGATCTTGCGGAAGATCCTATGGCGTTATGTTCTGCAGCAGCGTTAGGAATTAATGACTATGAGACCTATACCACCTTTGCTGAACATTTAGATTAAGCGACTTCTTCATCCGGTTCTTCTGGCTCTTCAGACATCACGCGCATGCCTTTATCAATGCCTTTTCGGGTTTGTGTTTTAGATTTAGCTTTTTGTAACTGGGTTTCTATTTTAGCGCTCAAAGAGTCGATCGCACTAAACATGTTGTTGCCTCTGGCTTTGGCAAATATTTCTTGGCCAGTATTGAGGTGAAGAGTGGCTTCAGCAAGGTCTTGGTTACCTTCTTTGTCCATAGTGACTTGAATGTTAGTAATATGATCGAAGTGGCTTTCATTTTTCTGCAGCTTGGCCATAATACGTTCTTTTATGGCATCAGTAGCTTTGGTGTCGTGACGAGCAGTAATGTTCATTTGCATAATCGATTCCTTCTTAGGGAGAGTTAAAAAAGTAGAAATAGAGTGTGGTTCCTCTTGGGTTAGTTGGGTTAAGTAGATAGACTTGTTAGCCGTGAGACCAACATAACTTAGGCTCCAAATAAGTAGATTCTTATGCTGCAGCCATGCTTTTAATAGACCACAAGTGGGCTTGGAAGGGAAGGGCTTTTATGGGGCAAAGGCAAATTAAGTTGACTAGTTTATTGATTAACGTAAAGGCTATTAGACGTGAAATGTGATTACGACATTGTGATTTGTGGTGGTGGTATGATTGGCGCTGCCTTGGCAACACTGCTTGCCCCACATGGATTTTCCATTGCCCTAGTGGACGGGCATAAGCCAGGTCGGTATGACTTAAGCCAGAAATTTGATCTAAGAATTTCTGCTTTAAGCCCTAAAAGTACGCAGGTAATGCAGCAATCTGCCGCCTGGGAGATCCTTCAAGGCATGCGTCTTTGCCCCTACAAGCGCATGCGTGTCTGGGAAGTTGCAGGCTTTGGAGACCTAACGTTTAGCGCTAATCAAGTGGGTGTAGCAGAACTTGGACATATTGTTGAAAACCGATTGGTACAGCTTAGCTTGTGGCAGGCTTTGCAAAGCAATGACAACGTAAAGATCATTTGTCCTGCATCGCCAGAACACTTTCATCGTGATGGTAAGACGATGCGTATAGACCTTGACACTGGGCAAAGTATATCGGCCCGGTTGGTCGTTGGTGCAGATGGTGCTCAGTCTAAGGTAAGGCAAGGCTTTGGAGTTGGCGTTAATCGCGGGCAATATCAGCAAGCTTGTCTGGTGGCCTCTGTTAATACTCAGCTGGGCCAGCAAGATATCACTTGGCAACGCTTTGTAAATACCGGCCCGCAAGCTTTTTTACCTCTGCTGGGTCAGCACGGTTCTGTCGTTTGGTACCACCAGACAGATCATGCACGAGCGTTAGCAAATTTACCTAACGTAGACTTGGCAGGTGAAATTATGTCACATTTCCCGGCTGAACTTGGCGCCATCGAAGTGACTGAAAAGGCCTCTTTTGGATTACAAAAACAACATGCTCAAAGTTACTGTATGGACGGCATGGTATTAGTTGGTGATGCAGCCCATGTCATTAACCCACTGGCTGGGCAGGGTGTTAATTTAGGTTTTCAAGACGTGTCTAGTTTGGCAGAAACCCTCAAGAAGGCTCGCAACTCTGGCGAAGATTGGTCCACAATAGGGGTGCTGAGTCGATATCAAAAGCAGCGAAAGTTAGCCAATAGCATCATGCTTCACAGTATGGATGCCTTTCACCATGGATTTAGCCAAACGGGTACCAAGAGCAAGTGGCTTAGAAATATGGTGCTGGCATCGGCCAAAGTCCCACTAATTAAAAAACAAATCATTCGGTATGCGATGGGTATTTAACTGGCTATTTAATGTTTCTGCTAAAGAAGACTTTTCTAGCACGGTGTTTCAAATTATACTTGCGAAAGATGCTAAAGTTAAAGGGTGTGGCTGAAGTCGCTTTTGCAACCCTTGCCGTTTAAAAGCTATAGCAGATAATAAAAATAAGGTTAATTGCGGCCTATTTTCGGTGTAAATGATGTTAACCACAGTCACCTGTGAAAATAGTAATGCAAGTCACTTTTGACTTGCCAGTGAACCCATAGCGTTGAGCGAGATGTGAGTTAACTTCTTGGTCCTATTAATGGCATGATCAGTTTCTACTGGTGGTGTCTTTTAAATCTATTAATTGGTAAAAATATGTCCGCAGCACCACAGTCCCACTCTGCATTTCGCTTTTTGCGCCAACAAACGATAGATTCGTTAAATATAAATATTCAACAGTACGAGCACGTTAAAACTGGTGCGTTGCATATTCACTTAGCCAGTGAACAAACAGAGAATGTCTTTTTAGTGGCGTTAAAAACAATGCCTCAGGATTCTTCAGGGGTGGCTCATGTGCTGGAGCATACGGCTTTGTGCGGAAGTGAGAAGTTTCCAGTAAGGGATCCTTTTTTCATGATGATAAGGCGTTCTTTAAACACCTTTATGAATGCTTTTACTAGCAGTGATTGGACTGCTTATCCATTTGCCAGTCAAAACAAAAAAGACTTTAATAATCTGTTAGAGGTTTATTTGGATGCGGTGTTTTTTGCTCGCCTTGATGCCTTAGACTTTGCTCAAGAAGGCCATCGTGTAGAGTTTGTTGATGACGAAGAAGGTCAACAAAGCCTTACTTTTAAAGGCGTTGTTTTTAATGAAATGAAAGGCGCTATGAGCGCTCCAGTTAGTCAGCTGTGGCAAACCTTAACCAAGTACCTATTCCCTAGCACAACCTATCATTTTAACAGTGGTGGTGAACCATCAGACATTCCTGACCTAACCCACGAACAGTTGTTAGCCTTTTACAAACGTCACTACCACCCATCTAATGCTATTTTTATGACCAGTGGTGATATTTCTGCAGCGACACATCAAGCCGCTTTTGAGACGCATGCACTGCATCGTTTTTCAGCACAGAAAATTGACCTATCTGTTGCGGATGAAAAGCGATACTTTAGCCCCTTAAAAGTACAGGAAAGTTACCCAGCTGCAGCTAATGACAAGCAGGCTAAAACCCATTTAGTCTTAGGTTGGTTGCTGGGCCATAGCACAGATCTAAGACAACAATTGAGAGCTAACTTGCTGTCCCGTGTATTGCTAGATAATAGTGCGTCACCGCTACGTAAGGAGCTTGAGACATGTGGTTTAGGTACTGGACCCTCGCAACTTTGCGGCTTAGAAGACTCTAATAAAGAAATGACTTTTGTTTGTGGTCTAGAAGGGGCGGAAATTACAGACTCGCAAGCCTTTGAAACCTTGGTATTAAACTGTCTCGAAAAAGTAGCGAGTGAGGGCGTACCGCAAAGCGAAATCGAAGCTGCTTTGCATCAGCTCGAGTTGGGTCAACGTGAAATAGGTGGTGATGGGTATCCATTTGGTATGCAGCTAATACTGAGTGCTCTGCCCGCAGCAATCCATGGCGGCGATGCTTTAGCCGCGCTAAATTTAGACCCAGTATTGACCGAGCTTGCTCAGGACATTAAAAATCGAGACTTTATCCCAAGCCTAATTCAAGACCTATTGATAAACAATAGTCATCAAGTAAGGTTGACGCTAGTGCCAGATGAGAAGATGGCAAACCGCAGGGACACTGCAGAAAAACAGCGTCTTAGTGGCATGCTTAGCGCCATGAATGATGAGCAACGTCAGAGTGTTATTGATGAAACAGCAGCACTATTGGATCGTCAGTCACAAGAAGACGACCCTGGCGTTTTGCCAGAGGTGACTAGAGCAGATATTCCAGTCTCCCAGTTTATTGCTAGTCCAACAGTGTCTAATAAAGATCTAGGCTGGGAGTTTTATGGGGCAGGCACAAATGGCTTGGTGTACCATCAATTAGTGATTGATTGGCCAAAAATTGATGCCCAAAACTTACCTTACCTTAATTTGCTTGCCCAGCTGATGACTGAATTAGGCATTGGTGACCGGGACTACTTAGCTGTTCAGGCTCAGCAAGCCGCCGTTTGCGGCAGCCTTTCTGCCTATTTATCTTTCCGGGGTCAAGCCACTGATGCTGACCACTTGAACGCCTACTTTGTAATAAGTACTAAAGGGCTGGTAAGCCAGCAAGAAGCCATTGTAGATTTACTAAAACAAACTTTACTGTCTGTACGTTTTGATGAGAAAAAACGTATCAAGGAATTGGTTGGCCAGTTACGATCACGTCGCCAACAAAGTGTCGGGCAATCAGGCCACAGTTTTGCTTTAGGTGCGGCTAGCCGTAATATGAGCGCAGGTGCAAACCTTCAATACAGTATGAGTGGCTTAAAATCTGTGGTTTGGCTACAGCAGCTTGATGACAGCTTGGAGGATGAGCAACATCTAACAGATCTATGCAGCACACTTGCAAAACTCCAGCAACAGTTGTGCGAACAGCCACTCCAGTTGGCTAGTGTAGGGGAAGTTCAACAAGAGTCTAATATAGAGGCCACTTTTACCGGCGCATTTATGGAGCATGTAGGTGCGTTACAAGGACGTTTTCAATGGCCATTTGACAAAGCCCATAGCAAAAATGATTATCGACCAGTGCATCAGTTGTGGACGACTAACACCCAAGTTAATTATTGTGCTAGATCTTTTCCAACTGTATCAAGCGCCCATCCAGATGCAGCTTCGTTGGTTGTTCTTGGTGAGGTTTTACGCAATGGTTACTTACATCGCGCGGTGCGTGAACAGGGTGGCGCTTATGGTGGTGGAGCAGGGCAAGATAATAATAACGCTTGTTTCCGTTTTTACTCTTACCGCGACCCTCGTAGTGAAGAAACCTTCGCAGATTTTGGCGCATCGGTAGACTGGGTATTGTCTGATCAACTACTAAACCAACACCTTGAAGAAGCAGTGTTGGGCGTTATTGGCAGTCTTGATAAGCCAGGATCGCCAGCAGGAGAGGCCTTACAGGCATATCAGAATCAACTTCATGGCCGCACTTCAGATGTTCGCCAGGCTTTTAGGGTTGCTATCTTAGCGGTCAGTCTTGATTCTTTACAAAGTGTGGCTAAGCGTTATTTGCACAATACCCAGCCTTCGGAGGCCGTCGTAGCGCCAGCAGAATTAAGTGGCCATGCGTATTTCAAAGATTTTGAGGTTTACAGTGTTTAACTCACTTTAACAGACTTGAAATCCTAACCATCTAGTCAGGTTTTTGTTGACGAAATATATTTTGCGGTTACAATGCTAGCAGTATTACATCTGAATTCTGGGATTTCATGCTCAATAAATCTAATAATAATGCACCAATGACCCTGTTACAGGTCACAAATATTAGCAAAAAGTTTGGTGACTTTTATGCTAATGACAACCTTAATCTATCGATAGAAACTGGTAAAGTACACGCCTTATTAGGCGAAAATGGGGCAGGCAAGTCTACCTTAGTTAAAATGATGTATGGTGCTTTGCAACCTACGTCTGGCAGTATTTTTTGGCAAGGCCAAGAGACCTTGATAGCCAGCCCAGCGCACGCAAGAGAGCTGGGTATTGGTATGGTATTCCAACATTTTTCATTGTTCGAAGCCCTTACTGTGGCTGAAAATATTAGCCTTGCTTTGCCAGTGCAGCTGCGCCAAGGTGACTTAAGCCAGCGAATAGCAGACCTTTCATTAGATTATGGCTTGCCCCTTAACCCCGCTGCATTGGTTGCAGACTTATCTGTTGGAGAAAGGCAGCGCATAGAGATTGTTCGTTGCCTGTTGCAGCAGCCTAAACTTCTTATTATGGACGAACCGACTGCGGTTCTTACCCCTCAAGAGGCCCAAGCTTTATTTTCAACCTTACGCCGTTTGGTAGAAGAGGGCTGTGCTGTACTCTACATTTCTCATCGTCTAGAAGAAGTAAAACAAATATGCCATGACGCGACTATTTTACGCCACGGTAAACTTGTTGCAGAAGTTGATCCTAAGGTGGAGACAGCTGCTACCCTAGCACAGCTAATGGTAGGCAGTAGTGTGCATCAGGTGACTCGTAATACTAACGGTGAAATAGGTGAGGTATTGTTATCTCTTTCTCACCTTTATCAAAGTTCGTCTGCTCCTTTTGGTGTTGATCTTGTAGATGTAAATTTGCAAGTTAAAAGTGGGGAGATACTAGCTATTGCAGGGGTTGCAGGTAATGGCCAAGGTGAGCTTTTTAGTGTAATTTCTGGGGAAGAACGTAACCCGCAGCAACACTTTATTTCACTACTAGGGCAGGTTAGTGACGGCCTTAATATTAATCAACGGCGGCTTTTAGGGGCTGCCTTTGTCCCTGAAGAGCGCATGGGACATGGTGCAGTAGAACATTTAAGTTTAACTGATAATATCCTTCTGTCTCGCCATGCGTGTAATGATACAGAGTCACCGTTAGATCGAGGATGGTTTGGAATAGATCGGCGTCAGCTAGCCCAGTTGAATAAGGCTATTAGTATCAACTACGACGTGCGCAAGTCTAGGGAAGATGACGTGGCAGGTTCATTGTCTGGTGGCAATCTGCAAAAGTTTGTTGTGGGCAGAGAACTTAATCGCAAACCTAAAGTTTTGGTTATTAACCAACCGACGTGGGGCGTTGATGCTGGGGCCGCAGCGTTAATCCGCCAAGCAGTCATTGACCTATCACGACAAGGCAGCGCTATTTTAATTATTAGCCAAGATCTGGATGAAATATTTGAGTTAGCCGATACTATTGCCGTCATATCTAGAGGGCAATTATCGCCAAGCTATGCAGCTAGTGAGCTTTCTCGAGAAAAAATAGGTTTAATGATGGCTGGTTCCCATGAACAAACTGCGCAAGCAGCTGGAGCTTAATGTGCAATTAATTTTAGAAAAACGCCCTCAGTCTTCAGGCTTAATGAATTTATTTTCTCCCTTACTAGCCATAGTACTTACCATAGTGGTTGGAGGGCTGATTTTTGCAGCGATGGGTAAACCCCCCCTTACTGCGCTATATTTATATTTTATAGATCCTTTGACCAGTTGGTGGTCTGTTGAGGAGGTATTAGTCAAGGCTGGACCATTAGTGCTCATCGGTGTTGGTTTAGCGGTGTGTTTTAAAGCTAACGTTTGGAATATAGGTGCCGAAGGTCAACTAACAGTGGGGGCCCTTATGGGCGCTATTATTCCCATATTATGGGGAGAGTGGCAATCGCCTTTTGCTCTGGTAGCCATGCTATGTTTAGGCGCATTAGGTGGTGCACTATTTGCCTTGATCCCCGCTTGGCTAAAAACTCATTTTGGGGTTAATGAGATTCTTACCAGTTTGATGTTAGTTTATATTGCTCAGTTACTTTTGGACTGGTTCGTGCGAGGCCCCTGGAAAGATCCCAATGGTTATAACTTTCCTAAGTCCGTATCGTTTGAAGGTTGGCATCTACTGCCCATGTGGGGTGATGGGCGAATGCATTTTGGTTTATTAGTGTCGTTGGTCGCTGCGTTAGTCCTGTTCTGGATAATGCGCCACACGCTGAAGGGTTTTGAGATTAATGTTGTGGGGAGTGCACCCAGAGCAGGCGCTTTTGCAGGGTTTTCACAAACTAAGATGGTGTGGTTCTGTTTTGCTCTGTCTGGCGGCCTTGCAGGGCTTGCTGGCTTGATCGAAGTGGCGGGGCCAATAGGCCAGTTACAGCCTCAAATTTCACCTAACTATGGTTTTACAGCGATTATTGTCGCATTTTTGGGGCGTTTAAACCCTCTGGGGGTCATCTTTGCCGGCATCTTGTTAGCAATTAGTTACATCGGCGGTGAAGGGATACAAATTGAATTAGGCATTTCCAGCAAAATTACTCAGATGTTTCAGGGCATGTTGCTATTCTTTATTTTGATGTGCGATACATTAATTCTATATCGGCTTAAATGGATAAGTACTAAACCTAATCAGTCTACTACAGGTCACGCGTCATGAGCCCATACGAAGCAATACTTTTAACCATTATCACAGCGTCTACTCCCTTGTTATTAGCCGCCATCGGTGAGTTGGTAGTGGAACGCTCAGGGGTGCTTAATCTCGGTATAGAGGGCATGATGGTAATGGGCGCTGTCTGTGGTTTTGCTGCCGCACATGTTACTGGTTCTGCCTGGTTAGGGGTCATTGCTGCTACCTTTGCAGGTATTGCCACGTCTTTATTATTTGGCCTACTGACGCAAACCTTAATGACTAACCAAGTTGCAACGGGCTTAGCAATTACATTATTGGGGCTTGGGCTTTCGGGTTTAATTGGTAGTGGATTTGTTGGTTTACCAGGGGTTAAGTTAGCTAACGTGTCCATACCATGGCTATCAGACCTGCCTTATGTGGGTCGATTAATCTTTGGACAAGATCCGCTAGTTTATGTGTCCATTGCATTAACTGCAGCTGTGGCTTATACGTTAAATCACACCCGAATGGGCTTAATTATCCGTGCTGTTGGGCAAAATCATGCCTCTGCTCACGCTTTAGGCTACCGTGTAGTTGCAGTGCGTTATGCGTGTATTGCTTTTGGTGGCGCCACATCTGGTCTTGCTGGGGCCTATTTATCTTTGGTTTACACCCCTCAGTGGATAGAAAATATGACTGCAGGCAGGGGGTGGATTGCTCTGGCATTAGTGGTATTCTCTACTTGGTTACCAGGTCGGTTAGCCGCTGGAGCCTATTTATTTGGTGGCGTATGGATTTTAGGGCTTTATGCTCAAGGTATGGGTGTTGGTATACCATCACAACTGCTATCTTCACTGCCATACGTTGCAACTATTTTAGCTTTGGTTATTATTTCTACTAATCGACGCTTATCTTTGATCAATACCCCTGCCTCTTTAGGGCAAGGTTTTGTACCCGATCGTTAAGCTTAGCTTAAGATCACTACTGCTGTAACATTTTAATAACAAGTCATCGTAATAGATGAGGAGAAGTTTTATGAAGAAGTTGCTCACGACTGCAGCCAGCATTGCGCTGGTCTCAGCACTATCCATTTCTGCTGTTGCAGCAGATAAGCTAAAGGTTGGTTTTATCTACATTGGTCCTCCAGGCGACTTTGGTTGGACTTATCAACATGATCAAGGGCGCCAAGCGATTGATGCTCGGTTAGGTGATCATGCAGAAACAGTCTTCGTGGAAAATGTACCTGAAGGCCCAGACGCTGAGCGCACAATTACTCGCTTGGCTCGTCAAGGTGCTGGCTTAATTTTTACTACGTCGTTTGGCTACATGGACCCCACCTTAAATGTTGCGGCTAAGTTCCCAGATGTTAAGTTTGAACATGCTACTGGTTACAAACGTACAGATAACGTGTCTACTTATGGCGCACGCTTTTATGAAGGCCGTTACGTCATTGGTCAAATTGCTGCCAAGATGTCTAAATCAGGTGTCGCTGGGTACATTGGCTCGTTCCCAATTCCTGAAGTAGTGCGCGGCATTAACGCGTTCTTATTAGGCGCTCAAACTGTTAATCCAGACTTTAAGCTTAAAGTGGTATGGGCCAACTCTTGGTTTGACCCTGGCCGTGAAGCCGATGCGGCTAAAGTGTTAATTAGCCAAGGTGCAGATATTATCACCCAACATACTGACTCTACCGCTGCAGTTCAAGTGGCAGAAGCGCAGGGTGTTTATGCCTTTGGTCAGGCCTCAGATATGGCTGCATTTGCTCCTAACGCTTTGCTAACCTCTATTATTGATAACTGGGCGGACTATTACGTTGATCGCACACAGGCAGTATTAGATGGATCATGGGTAAGCACTGATACCTTTGGTGGAATGGATGCGAATATGGTTCAAATGGGCCCATTCGTGAACATGCCAGCTGACGTTAAAGCTATGGCAGAAACCACCACAGCGGCTATTACATCGGGTGAACTTCACCCCTTTGCTGGCCCTGTATATAAGCAGGATGGTTCTCTAGCTGCTGCTGAAGGCGAAGTGGTTGATCTTGGTACTTTGCTAGGCATGGACTGGTATGTTAAGGGAGTTGATGACCAGCTATAAGCTGACCAACGCATAGTTAAAGTTGATTAGCGAACACAAAAAAACCCGCCTCAGGCGGGTTTTTTAATACCTATTGTTTAAGTTTAGTAACATTAACAAAGAGGCTGAGTTGCTGACCCGGCTGAAGGTATTTTTTCAGCGACTGGTTCCACTTTTGAATGTTTTTAACCGTGACACTAAAGCGATGTGCAATAACTGAGAGGTTGTCTCCAGAACGTACCTTGTAGGTGAGTTTTTTTACTAAGGTACGTTGTGCAGTGGGAAGTTTATTACTGCTGCTTCGTGGCCATATATTGAGTTTGTCACCAATTTGCAACACAGATTTAGAACTAAGTTTATTCCAACTTGCAATTTGTTTAATACTCACTTTATATTTTTTCGCGATCTTCCAAAGGCTGTCGCCACTTTTAACTCTATATTCAACTCGTTTGCTGGCTTGAGTTTGGTTAATTTGCTTTTGCCTGGCAATAACACGTTGCGCAGCACTTAAGGTATATGCTGCCGCATCTTTGCTAGCTATAGGTATCATGAGCGTTTTGCCCGCACGAATCATTGTGCCATCAATGTTATTAATAGTTCGCAATAATTCAACACTAACGTGATAACGGTTAGCAAGCCTCAGTAAGCTATCACCGGGCACTATGGTATATCTTTCCCAAGATACCCTTTTACTTGAAGGCAGTTTTGCAAGGTTGGAGTTAAAGGTGTTTAAGTGAGCAATAGGAATGAGTAGGTGGTGAGGGCCTTGTGGATCTGTTGCCCATTGGTTAAAGGCAGGGTTTAACCGATACATTTCATCCGTAGTAATATTAGCCATCTCTGCCGCTTGAGCTAAGTCAATTTGAGACCCAACATCTATGACGTTAAAATAGGCTTTATTAGCGATGCTGTTCAGAGTATCTGTGCCGGCTTGCTCGGAAATAATCCGCGCTACGGCTAATAGTTTAGGCACATAATTCATGGTTTCTTTAGGCAGATCTAATGACCAAAAATCAGTAGGTTTCCCCGCTTTTCTATTACGTTTAATGGCTTTCAGTACAGTTCCCTGGCCACCATTGTAGGAAGCAATAGCCAGTAACCAGTCACCATCAAACATTTTGTGTAATTGTAACAAGTACTTATGAGCTGCTTTGGTAGATGCCACAATATCTCTGCGGCCGTCGTACCACCAGTTTTGTTTTAGACCAAAACTGCGTCCTGTAGATGGAATAAATTGCCAAGCGCCAGAAGCGCGCCCTGAAGAATAAGCAAAGGGGTCAAAGCCACTCTCAATAATAGGAAGTAGGGCAATTTCAGCAGGTAGCGACTGGTCTAAGGCGCTATGTAGCATAAAATGGTAGTAGCGGCTGGCCCTGGTGGTTACTCGGTGCATATACGCTTTGTGTGAATTGTACCAGTTATAATGTTGGTCAATGCGGGCGTTGACAACGTTACCTAAACCATAATTAGCTACCGTCATTTGCCAAAGATCTAGATCTGGAATTATGTCTGGAACTATATCTATAGTTTTTTCTGAAACCTGTGTTGCCAACACATCTAATGGTGTGACAGGGTTAATATTTTTGTGGGGCTCTGCAAGAAAATGTGCAGCTTCAGAAGTGCTGGCATCAGAATCAATTTCAGACCAACCCAATAAGTTATCATTAACTATCTTTTCGGCAATGGCTTGGGCTGATGGATAAGCGTGTTCTTCAGCCCTGTAGCTAATTACATTCGATGGCTGTACTGGTTTTGCTATACTGATGACACTTTCTATGGGTGGGGCTAAGGCTCCAAAAGTAGCATTAGCCAAAGGAGTATCAGTGATCTTAGCCTTGGCCACTGCAGCAGTGCCAGGAGCCGCAACAACATCAGAAATTTTTACACCATCAGAGGCATTAGTACTGTCTGTCACATCAGCAATGTTGGCAACTTTAGCTGTATCTGGGTTAGATAGATGCGGTTGCAAAATAGGTGTTTGGCAGGCGCTAAGAAATACCGCTGCAGCCACATAAAATATGGGTTTAAGCTGGCGCTTAAAGGAATGGTGTAAAGAAATTCTTGTCAAGGCAGTGTTCACAATTAAAATATCAAAAGGCTGTTGATTTTAGCAGGCTAGCTGCGTAGGTCAATATAGAACCCTAAGTCTTGTTATAGTTCCTTAGTTTTTATCCTTTATAATCCCTAAAAGGTGTTTTTCCACTGTCGTAGTGCAGCAAAAACGTCACTAGGGCTATTCAAAGCTTGGCCCTTGTAGCACTCAGCACTGGCAATGACTGCTTTATCATGCGTGCGTACAAACGGGTTAATAGCAGATTCTTGCGCTAAGCAGGTAGGTAATGTAACTTCATTTTTAGCCCGTATGCGTTTACACATTTGTTGTGCCAATGTTAGGGCCTCATTGTTACCATCTACAGTCATAGCAAACTCTAAATTGGCTAAACTATATTCATGGGTTGGGTAAGCTTTGGTAGTTCCAGGTAACGCCATTATTTTACTCAATGAGTGATGCATTTGTTCTGGCGTGCCTTCGAATACTCGGCCACAACCGGCCAAAAATAAAGTATCACCACAAAATAATAGGCCTTGCTCATCACTGTGGTAGGCAATGTGGTCTAGCGTATGTCCAGGAATTTCAATGACCTTAAACTTTGAACCAAATACATTGACGGTATTACCTTCGACAACGCTCTGGGTTGTCCCAAAGTACGGACTATTAAGTGGTCCAAAAATAGGTAACTCTCCAAAATAATTCACCAGAGCAGCAATGCCCCCCGTATGATCAGCATGATGGTGGGTGACTAATATTGCAGACAACTTTTTTTCTATTTTTATTGCATGTTGAATAACAACTTGCGCATCACCTGGATCCACCACAATAAAAGTGTCAGATTTTACATCCTCAATGCACCAGATATAGTTATCTTCAAAAGCTGGTATAGGCGTGATAGTTAGACTTGAAGGCATTGTCTGCATGGTTTGGTCTTTTTTAGAGCTTTGTATGAATCATTAGAGTAGCGGTGCTGGCTAAATTACGCAAGCAAGGTGGCTGAGAATGCCTTATTATGAAGCATGACTAATTCTACTCACCTGAAGCCCTACCAATTTGAAGAACAGCAGTTTACTAGCTGGTTATGCAGTGCAAAAGGTGCCTCATTTATGGTGCAAGAGCAGCAACAACTGAATTCTTTAATGCCTAAAGCTTTTGGCCATTACAGCGTTTATTTAGGCCTGAATGCTAAGCTGAGTGCGAGCCTAACAAGCCCAATTAAAAATGCCATGGCTTTAACATCACATCGCCATTTAGGTGGCCACGCAGTAATGGATCCACATCAGTTACCTCTGGCTACTGAGACCATAGACTTGTTGGTGCTGCAGCATGTGTTAGATATGAGTGACAATCCTCATCAGATCCTTCGAGAAGCCGCACGAGTTATTAACTCAGGTGGCCGCCTTGTGATAACAGGTCTTAACCCTTATAGCTTTTGGGGCTTTTGGAGACGACTAAGACTCAAGCGTGGAGTGCCGTGGCGGGCTAATTTTTTAGCACAACACAGGCTTAAAGATTGGCTTACCTTATTAAGTTTTGGTGACTTTGATATTAAGCCTGTATATGATTGCTCGCCAGCTAAATGGAAGACTAGGCCCTGGCTAAGCTGCCTTGTGATTCCTTTTGGTGCTGGGTATGTTTTATCAGCAGTAAAGCAAGAGACGCGAGTACATTTACTTAAAGCACATTGGCGCAATCGCGTGGTCAATTCTAGTTTTGGTTTGGCAGGAGCGACTCGACAAACGAGTCAAAAAGAACAACCTTTGGAGATGAATTGATTGGCAACAGATCACATTGAATTATTTACTGACGGTGCATGCAAAGGTAACCCTGGTCCTGGTGGATGGGGCGTATTAATGCGCTTTAAAGAGCAAGAAAAGCGTTTATATGGTGGCGAACCATTAACCACTAATAATCGTATGGAGCTTATGGCAGCAATTAAAGGGCTAGAGGCTTTAACTCGTCCGTGCAAAGTTGATCTCACGACTGACTCTCAGTATGTGCGCAAAGGCATTACTGAATGGATCTTTAATTGGCGTAAAAACAACTGGCGCACTGCAGCTAAAAAACCTGTTAAAAATGCCGATCTTTGGCAAATGTTAGACCAAGCTGTGCAGGCTCATGAAGTAGAATGGCATTGGGTTAAAGGGCACAGTGGCCATGTAGAAAACGAAATTGCTGATGATCTTGCCAACTTAGGTGCCGCAGAACAAGCTGTATAATCTCTTAAGGAATAAACTATGCGATTAATAGTATTAGATACAGAAACAACGGGCTTAGAGCCCAAGCAGGGCCATCGATTAATTGAGGTTGGCGCATTAGAAATGGTTAATAGACGCCTTACTGGGAAGAGTTTTCACGAATATGTCCAGCCAGAGCGTGATATCCCAATGGAAGCCCAGGCTGTGCATGGCATCACTGAAGACTTCTTAAAAGGTAAAGCATTATTTTCTGCTATTGCTGATGACTTTATTGAGTTTGTCAGAGGTGCTGAACTGATTATTCACAATGCACCCTTTGACCTTGGGTTTTTAGACAATGAGTTGGCCATTGCGGGAAAAGCCGTGGGGCGAAGTTATCCAAAAATTGCGGATATTTGTAAAATAACAGATTCTTTAAAACTTGCCCGCCAAAAACATCCAGGGCAAAAAAACAACCTTGATGCGCTCTGTCGACGTTATGGCATTAACAATGCGCACCGAGAATTGCATGGTGCATTGTTAGACTCTGAGATCTTAGCTGACGTCTATCTGCTCATGACTGGTGGACAAACTGACTTAATGCTGGCTACCCAAACAGCATCTGCGGATGGTGGAGCCACCGCTATGAATAGTAAAGTGATTTTGCAAGCCGGCTCACTACCTGTGGTGTTAGCCACTAATGAAGAGCTCCATGCTCACCAAATTAAGCTAGAAACTGTGGCTAAAGCTTCAGAGGGCCAATGTCTCTGGTTGAATGCTTAGGAAGAATTAAGCTTTACTACTAGTTCTACGAACGTAATACAGACCTAAAAAGCCGCAACTTTCGCGGCTTTTTATGCTTTAAGGCAATAGCATTTAACGTTAGTGCAGTTAATAAAAAGCTAAATAGACCCCTGCAGTCTTGATAAAGCAGGCATATAGGCGGCTATTTAATTGGTATGTGTAGGGTATTAACCCATTTTAAATAATTGACTTAGCCGTGTGCCTAACATCACATCGCCTTCAGCTTGCAGACGCCCCCCCATGAAGGCAGCCATGCCATCCAACTCTCCAGATACAATCTCTGCAAGTGTCTCAGAATCCATAGACATCGTGATTTCTGGATCATCGTGATTGCCTAAACTGCTAGCACATGTGGCGTTGTCGATGGTGACATAGAAATCGTCATCGTCAGAAATGCAAAACTGAAATGTTGCTTCTAAGTCTTCAGCTTCGTGGGCGACAAATGCAGATTGCATCTGCTCCATAATTTGAGCTACAGCCATTAGTTTGATCCTTTTTAATTTTAGTCAGTTTGATTCTATGTGTTTTTTTAAGTTAAATCAAACGATCGTTTGAATTGTAGATTTGATGCATGTTTAATTATGGTTTTAAGGCCCACTAGACTAGAATAGACAGATATATTTTTGGTGTACACAAGAACCATATCTGGAGAGTTACGTGTTAGATTTTTTGTATGAGTACGGGTTATTTTTAGCAAAAGTTGTTACTTTTTGTGTTGCTGCCGTTGTGGTCATTGGCTTTTTAGTCATGGCGGGACAAAATCGCCGACAATTGAGTAAGGCCGGGCATATTGAGGTGAGAAACCTCAATGATGAGTTTGAAGACATGACCGACACCCTAGATCACGCAATGATGGATAAGTTTCAATTCAAGCAGTTGCGCAAGAGCCAGGAAAAAGCCGATAAGCTTCAGACTAAACAGGATAAAGCTGATGCAAAGAAACAGGCTAAGCAAATTAAAGCAGAAGGGTCTTCAGGCTTGGGTGAGGAAGAGTTACCTGCCACCAAGAAAAGGACGTTTGTACTAGACTTTGATGGCGACGTTAAAGCCAGTGCAGTAGAGTTTCTGCGTCATGAGATTAGCGCGATTATATCAGTTGCTAAAGTTACCGACGAAATTATTATGCGCCTCGACTCAAGTGGTGGCATGGTGCATACCTACGGTTTGGCGGCGTCACAGTTAGGACGTATCAATACTGCCAATATTCCACTTACTATTTGTGTTGACCAAATTGCTGCTAGTGGAGGTTATATGATGGCCTGCATGGCTAACCATATTACTGCCGCACCCTTTGCTCTGGTTGGTTCCATCGGCGTAGTAGCCGAGGTGCCAAATGTGCACAGGCTGCTTAAAAAGCACTCCATCGATGTTGAGGTGCTCACTGCAGGCGAACATAAACGCAGTCTAACTATTATGGGAGAGAATACCCGTAAAGGCCGTGATAAATTTGTTGAAGATTTGCAGCAAACCCATGGTTTGTTTAAAAGTTGGGTTAAACAACAACGTCCGCAGCTTGATCTAGAGCAAGTTGCTAATGGCGATGTATGGTACGGCCAGCAAGCTATAGATCTGGGCCTTGTAGATGCAGTGGGTACCTCAGATGAAGTGTTACAAGAAGCAGTAAAAGACAGTGACGTGTTGTTAATTGAGTACGTGGCTAAAAAAACGATGGGTGAGAAGTTTGGTATTGCTGCCGCAACAAGCTTAAGTTTGTTCAGTAACCGCATATGGTCTAAAGCTCGGCGGCACTCTATTACTCATTAAGACTGTTAAGGAACTACCCAATGAATTCTTTTTCAAATCTATGTAGGCCATTGTCTCCAGAATTTTTAACACCCAAGGACATGCCTGTGCGCATTGGGTTAGTCGTACTGGCCACTGATATGGTGCTCGAGATTGAATGGCGAGATTTATTTGCTGGGTTGCCTATTGAAGTTTTAGTAGCTCGTATAGCCTGTGCAGCTGAAGTTACTCCAGAAGCCTTATTAACCATGGCGCAACAGATCGGTCAATGTGCCAGCCTAATTTTGCCAGATGTGCCTCTAGACGCCATGGCATACGGCTGTACTTCTGGGAGTTTAGTGATTGGCGAAAATAAGGTGCATGAGTTACTTCAGCAAGGTAATTCCCTCCAAGTGACTAGCAATCCCTTTAGCGCTATTAAAGCCGCTTTAGTGCATATTAAAGCTCAAAATTTGGTCGTGTTGTCGCCATATTTGGCAAGCGTAAATAAACCGTTTTATCAGGCCCTAACCGATGCAGGGTACACGATTAAAGGTTGGGGAAGTTTAGATTTAACACTCGACCGAGAGATTGGCTCAATGAATTCAGAGCATCTGCCCGTTCTCATTGATCAGCTGTTAGGTGGGCTTGAATCTATGCCTGATGCTGTGTTTATCTCATGCACAAATTTTAAGGCGTTAGCTAAGCTAGACGAGTTAGAGCAACGTTATGGGTGTTACTTTATGTCAAGTAATCAAGTAATGGCTTGGCATGTGTTACACCAGCTCAATATTTCTCTGCCACAGACCAACGCTGGACGCTTACTTAATACGGTCTAAGTTATAGTTGGGGATAAACGGCCGCAGCCAAACACTGGTATCGTGAAATACAGCACCGCCATGAGGCAAGCCGGGGTCTGCACTGGTGAGCGCGTTGATACCCACATTGCCAACGAAGGCTTTGTTTGGCCATATCGATTCGCACACCAGGATACCTTGCTGTAATCCATCATACTCTTTAATAGGTAAGATCAGCTGTCCTCGACTATTGCCAATTTCAACAAGATCTCCATTCTTCACCCCCAAAGCTAAACAATCCTTAGGGTGCACCATTAAATCTGGTTGTTTCTCTAACCTTAAAGAGAATGGGGCTTCTGTAAAACTTGTGTTCAAAAAATGGCGTGCAGGAGCAGTGACTAAGCGCCATGGCTGCTTGGCAGTGGTGGGGTCAGTAATAGCCACATGATCAGGCAATGAGGACACATTAATTTTACCCAACAACAGCTCATCCCAGCCATGATGAAAGTGGAACTTGCCGTCGGTGTGAGCAAAACCATTTAAAAAGTGGGCGTCATCAAAGGGCAGTGCACAATCTACCCAATTGTTTTGCCATAACGTTGGCCACTCTACTGAGCCACCTTGAGTCACGCAGTCTTCCATGAGTTCTGCTGCTGACATGTCAAACCCTCTATGCTGACTACCTAAACGTCGGCCAAGCTCATTGATTACCCATAAATTACTTCGACATTGGCCAGGTGGTTCAATAACTTTGCGACTCAGTTGAAGGTGAGTATGACCACCACCTAAATAAATGTCATCATGTTCTAAGAACATGGTTGCTGGAAGCACTAGGTCTGCCATGGCAGCTGTTTCAGTCATAAACTGCTCATGCACACAAATGAATAGGTCATTCCGTTCAAAGCCCTGGCGTACCAAATTTGATTCAGGTGCTACAGCCATGGGGTTGGTGTTTTGAATAAACAGCGCTTTAACTGGGGGTTTTCCTTGCAGGTCTCTTGGGTTATTAGTGAGCACTGGACCAATGCGTGATTGGTCTAAAATACGAGTTGTTTCATCAATGCTGTCTAACCCTTTTATTAGGGTTAAGTTCACCGGGTACATGGCACTATTGCTATAAAGTGCGCCACCACCGAGGTGCTTCCATGCCCCTGTTATTGCTGGTAAGCAGGTGACTGCATGCATATTAAAAGCACCATTACGGCTGCGGCTGAAGCCATAGCCTAATCGAATAAAACTTTGAGCATGAGTACCATACCAATGTGCGAAGGTTTCGATTTCTTCTTCGGTTAAGCCAGTGATTACTGATGCCCAAGCGGACGTTTTGTATTTCAGATGACTCTCAAGACCTTGTGGGTCATCAGTAAATTGATTTAAATAATCCCAATCGGCGTATTTATCTCTAAATAAACAATGCATGACTGCGCACGCTAAAGCGCCATCAGTTCCTGGCTTCAGCATTAAATGTAGATCAGCTTTTTGTGCTGTGGCTGTGCGATAAGGGTCCACAACGACTAACTTAGCATTACTTTTAGTTCGAGCCTTATTAATGTGATCCATCACATTAATTTGTGTGTGCACTGGGTTGCCACCCCAAACAACAATAAGCGATGAATGCTGCATTTCCCGCGGATCGATGCCGCGCTTAAGGCCAGTGCCTGCAATATAACCAGCGTCAGCTAGGGTAGTGCAGATGGTAGACTTTTGACGGGAATAGCCTAAGGTGTGGCTAAGACGGTCAATGGAATCCCTTTGCACCAAACCCATAGTGCCAGCGTAGTGATAAGGCCAAATTGCCTCGGTGCCATATTGGTTGCTAATGGTATTGAATTTATCCACTATTAAGGCCATTGCTGTTTCCCAGCTAATTGGCTCGAACGCCTCAATGCCAGCACCTTTATCTCCAATGCGGCGCAACGGCTGTGTTAGGCGCTGTGGGTGGTGGATGCGGTCTTTATACCGAGCCACCTTGGCGCAAATTACGCCATTTGTGTAGGTTTGACTTTTGCTACCATAAACGCCACCAATGGTATGGCTGTCAATGCGCTCAACTTCTAATGCGCACACGCTTGGGCAATCATGAGGGCAGGTGGCTGCTATTCTTTGCATGTTGTTGTTCAGCGTCGTTTATTGTTGCTTCTGAGTGTACAATAATTATCACTTATAGCCACCAAGGATTGGACAACTTTGCGTTCCATTACCCAATTAGCTGATTTTCGCAAGCCATTATCGATATCTCAACAAGCTGGTCACCGCTTGATGCTGGTAGTGGCTATGGTGGAAAATCATGGACTAGCGCAGGCAAAACAACTGCCTGAGGTAGATGAACTGTGCCTATGGGTTGACGTGCCAGAAAAAAGACAAAGTCAGGCATCTGGGCACCAATACATCAGTGCAAACCAAGCTAATCAATATCTGGGGACGTCTAATCAATATGTGATTTATAACGCTCACCGAGGGTTTAATGCGAGCGCTTTATGTGCCCTGAGTGGCACTATTAAGGGTACAGGAGTGTTGATTTTGTTAACACCTCCCACATCTCAGTGGCAGAGCCATTTTGATTCTCAACTAAAAGCCTACGGTCAGTTAGAGCGTCATGCCCATTCATATTTCATTCAATGGTGGCAGCAACAATGGCAACATCATAGTGCTGTGTATGTCTTGCACGAAGAAGTCAATCAAGTAAAAATTACCCATTGGCAACCTTTAACTAAATTGCTTAAACAATCGCCTTTGTTAGAACCCACAAGGGAACAACAAAGTATAATAACGACTTTAGTTACGGCTTATAACCAGCAGTCCAAGATCGTGTATACCATTGAAGGCCATAGGGGAAGGGGTAAGTCTGCCTGTTTGGGTTGGCTGATTAAAACGATAGGTAAGGAGGATAACCACGGCCCTGTTGTCGTTACAGCACCCAGTAAACGCGCCCTTGGCTCGATGACACAAACTGCAGGTATGCAAAAGGTAAATTTTTACGCTTTAGATGCACTGTTAAAACAGCGGCCTAAAGCTGGTCTGGTCATTGTTGATGAAGCCGCAGCAATACCGTTGTCACAACTTACAAAGCTGGTTAAGCATTATAAATTGGTCGTTTTATCATCCACTCAAGACGGTTATGAGGGCAGTGGCCAAGGCTACAGATTAAAATTGCCCCATATTATGAGTACTCTAGGGCTAACCAGCAAAGCAATAACATTAACGCAGCCAATGCGCTGGCAGGCTGATGATCCTTTAGAAACATTTATTCGCAGTAGCTTCTTATGTGACGTGAGGATACCTGATGCCACGCTAGATTTACCTACTGATGATTTACAACACGTTAGGTACAGGTTAATGACTGGAGAAAAGCTGGCACAGAACAACGAGTTATTAAAACAAGTCTACGCGTTGCTTATGCTGGCGCATTACCAGACCACACCCCAAGACTTAAGGTTACTATTGGATCATCCTCAGCATACAATTTACTTATGCTATGTTGATGACTGCCTTGTTGGAATGGCTTGGGTTGCTCAAGAAGGCAACTTAGGCAGCACTTTAGCGCAGCAAATTTCACTTGGTAGGCGTCGTATTCAAGGTCATCTTTTGGCTCAAATTTTGGCCCAACAAGCTGGCTTTTCCATCGCTTGTGAAATGCGTAGTTGGCGCATTCAAAGGCTGGTAGTTTTGCCTAGGTTGCAGGGAAAAGGATTTGGTTCAGCACTTTTAAGCCACATTTATGCATGTGGAGAAGCGCATCAGATTGATTTTATTGGAGCAAGCTTTTCAGCAAGTAATAATACCCTTTGTTTTTGGCTTGCGAATAACTTTACCCCGACATGGCTTGGTTTGCGTCCAGATACAGCGACTGGGCTCAATAGTGTGCAAGTGATCCAACCCATCAGTCACGGGGCTAAAGCGTTAAAACACCAGCTAAAATGCCACTTTAAAGGTTATTTAGATTTTGGCAAAGGCATGTGGTTTACGTCTGTAGATGCTGAAACTTGGCAAGGTATCTATCCTAAATTTACACATGCTACGGCTGCAATGCTCAATGTTGAGCAACAGCAGCGCTTGTTAATTCTTTTGGCAAAAGGACATGCTGGGTTTAGTGGCCCATTGCACTTACTTTATCAGCAACAACTTAATGATAAGGATAAACAATTGGTCATGCACGCAGCACAAAATAATACCCACAAAGGGTTGCAAAAAGACGTTAGGCGCCTGGCATTGTCGCTATTACCACCAGAATCTGAGCAATGATCCACAGCATAGTCCGGATAAACTCGGTATACTTCAATCTTTGTCTATTTGTCTGATTATTCATGAATACAGTTAAACTTACCCAATATAGTCATGGCGCTGGGTGTGGGTGCAAAATCTCACCAAAAGTACTCGATAAAATGCTGCAATCCCAGTTGCCAAAATTCTCTCATCCAAACTTAATCGTAGGTAACGAAAGCCGAGACGATGCAGCTGTTTTTGATTTGGGTGATGGCACAGGTATTATCAGCACCACAGACTTTTTTATGCCTATCGTAGATGATCCGTTTGATTTCGGTCGGGTCGCTGCTACTAATGCTATAAGTGATGTCTACGCGATGGGCGGCCAACCTTTAATGGCGATTGCAATCTTAGGATGGCCAATAGACACACTGGCACCTGAAGTAGCGGCTATGGTAATAGACGGCGCAAGAGATGTATGTGCTAAAGCTAATATTTGTCTTGCTGGTGGCCACAGTATTGATGCACCAGAGCCCATATTTGGATTGGCTGTAACAGGAAGAGTGGCCTTAGAGCACCTTCAACGAAATGACCAAGCTCAAGCAGGAGACCGACTCATGCTGACCAAACCATTGGGAGTCGGTATTTTAACCACTGCTGAAAAACGCGGTATATTGCGGCCACAGGATGTTAACTTGGCGCGTGATAATATGGTTAAACTTAATGACATAGGGGCAAAGCTGGCACGTCTGGCTGGCGTTCATGCGATGACAGACGTAACAGGTTTTGGGCTTATGGGGCACTTGGCAGAAGTATGTGAGGGGAGCCAATTACAGGCTGAAGTAGAATTTGACAAAATCCCCTTATTAACTGACCTTCAGTACTACCTAGACCAAGGCTGTGTGCCTGGGGGAAGCGGTAGAAATTTCGACAGCTATGGCCATAAACTAGGCGCACTCAATGAAGACCAGTTAAATATTCTCTGCGACCCGCAAACCAGTGGCGGCTTATTAGTGGCTGTAGCCAAAGATCAAGTGACTGCAGCTGAAGCCCTTTGCCGTGCCGCAGCGCAAGACTGTGTTTGGATCGGACACTTATCTGCACCAAAAGATGCACAAAAACACTGGATTTCGGTGCTATAGGATGTCTAATAAATCCCTATTAATATGCATGCCCGAGCCAATTCAAGCGGTACAGTTTGATGACTTGCTATTAGGTCAACGGCCCATGTTTGACGTGCGAGCACCCATAGAATTTAATAAAGGCGCTTTTCCTAATGTAATCAACTTGCCCTTAATGAGTGATGATGAGCGCCACCAAATAGGCAGCTGTTATAAAGAACAAGGCCAAGAAGCTGCGATCGCTTTAGGTCACCAATTAGTCAGTGGTGCAACGAAAAACCAACGGGTTGAACAGTGGCATGCGTTTGCAAGCCAGCACCCCAATGCAGTGCTATATTGTTTTCGGGGTGGGCTTAGGTCTAAAGTGACGCAGCAATGGCTAGCCGAAGCAGGCATTGCCATTCCGTTTGTCGAAGGTGGGTACAAAGCACTTCGTACGCACTTGATAGAGCGCTTAGACAAATTGGTAGAAGATGTCCCGGCATTTGTACTTAGTGGCCGCACTGGTACAGGTAAGACAGAGATACTGCCTCAGTTTGATCGGCCGATTGATTTAGAAGGTATCGCCAAGCATCGTGGGTCTAGTTTTGGTAAATACATTGAAGAGCAGCCAAGTCAAATTAACTTTGAAAATAGTCTAGCCATTGCTTTAATGCAGCTCAAAAAGGCCTCTAATAATCCAGTTATATACGAAGACGAAAGTCGTTTGGTGGGGTGTCGTTTACTCCCACTAAGCCTCCAAGCTAAACTTAGATCCTCTCCTATAATGGTTTTAAGTGATTTTTTTGATGCCCGTGTTGATCGTATTTTTGGCGAGTATGTAGTAAAGGCTATCGCTGCATGGCAGCAAGAGCTTGCTGATCCCAACGATGCTTTCTTAGCTTTTGGTGATAGCCTTTTACAGAGTATTAATCGTATTCGTAAACGTTTAGGTAGTGAAGCTCATACGCATCTTGTTAAACTGCTTGAAAAGGCTTTAAATCAACAGTCAAAGCGTAATAATTTAACTCACCATAAGGATTGGATTAGTTATTTACTGATTCATTATTATGACCCAATGTACGACTACCAACTTTCCCTTAAGCAGGATCGTGTGGTGATGCAGGGAACCTCAAGTGAAATTGTCAGTTGGTATAAAACTAACAATTTTTAATTGACCTAATCAACTTTAAGGACACGCTATATCATGAAATCAAGAGCTGCTATTGCCTTAGCTAAAGGCCAACCATTAACTATTTCAAACATTGATGTAGATGGACCAAAAGCAGGTGAGGTGCTGGTGCGAATGGTTGCTACAGGTGTATGCCACACTGACGCATTTACCTTGTCTGGTGCTGATCCAGAAGGAATTTTTCCATCTGTTTTGGGCCATGAAGGTGGTGGTGTAGTAGAAGAAGTTGGTGCAGGTGTCACTAGTCTTGCTGTAGGTGACCACGTTATTCCTTTATACACACCAGAATGTGGTCAGTGTAAATTTTGCTTGTCAGGTAAAACTAACCTTTGCCAAGCCATTCGAGGTACCCAAGGTAAAGGTCTAATGCCTGATGGCAGCAGCCGATTCTCTTTAGACGGCAAAACTTTGTTCCATTACATGGGCACTTCTACTTTTTCTGAGTACACAGTTGTCCCCGAAATTGCCCTTGCGAAAATCAATAAAGCTGCACCACTGGATAAAGTATGCCTGTTAGGCTGTGGTATAACCACAGGTATTGGCGCAGTACTTAATACAGCTAAGGTTCAGCCAGGCGACTCAGTTGCCGTATTTGGTATGGGTGGAATAGGTTTGAGCGTAGTCCAGGGTGCTGTGATGGCTGGTGCTAGCCGCATTATTGTTATTGATATTAATGAAGATAAATTTGAAATGGCAAAAATGTTGGGTGCTACAGATTGCATTAACCCAAAGAACTATTTAGATGCTATTCAGGACGTTATCGTAGACCTAACCGATGGCGGTGTAGACTTTTCGTTTGAATGTATTGGTAACGTAGACGTTATGCGTTCAGCTTTAGAGTGTTGTCACAAGGGTTGGGGTGAGTCAGTAATAATAGGAGTCGCTGGAGCGGGTCAAGAAATCAGTACCCGTCCATTCCAGTTAGTCACTGGCCGTGTCTGGCGCGGAACCGCTTTTGGTGGTGTTAAAGGCCGCACACAGTTACCCGATTACGTAGAGCGCTATATGGCTGGTGAAATAAAAATAGACCCAATGGTGACACATACCATGGGTTTAGAAGACATCAACACCGCTTTTGACCTGATGCATAGCGGTGAAAGCATCCGCTCTGTTATCATTTTTTAGGAACCATCTGTCATGTCTTTAAAACAAATTTCAGAAGTCAAAGTCAGTGGTGGCCGCCTATTGCGGGTAGAACATTTGTCTGTGGTGTGCAACGGGAGCATGACCTTTGCTATATTCTTGCCACCACAAGCAAAACAGGGCACTGAAACAAAAATGGTGCCAGTGCTCTATTGGTTATCGGGCCTCACTTGTAACGATGAAAACTTTAGCCAAAAGGCTGGTGCATTTAGTATGGCCACAAAATTGGGTATGGCTATCGTGATGCCGGATACTAGCCCTCGTGACGCTGCCATAGAAGGCGAAGACGAAGCCTACGACCTTGGCAGTGGTGCAGGTTTTTACGTCAACGCCACTCAGACGCCTTGGTCTGATGCTTACAACATGTACAGTTATGTTACAGAAGAACTGCCAAGTATTATTCAAACCCACTATGCTGTGAGTGATCAGGCAGCTATTAGTGGCCACTCCATGGGAGGTCATGGGGCATTGATCTGCGCTTTAAAAAACCCAGGTAAATACGCCTCAGTATCAGCTTTTGCCCCCATTACGTCTCCATCGCAGTGCCCTTGGGGCCGAAAGGGCCTTACAGCATATCTGGGAAGCGATGAGGCCACATGGGCAGATTGGGATGCTAACCACCTGGTACAAAAAAACTATGACGCAGGCATTATACCGCAAGCTATTTTGATTGATCAGGGTGCCAGTGACCCATTTTATACTGATCAGCTGATGCCAGAATTATTCAACGCAACCTGTGAGCGTTTGCAACACCCAGTCGACTATCGTGAGCGAGAGGGTTACGACCATAGCTACTACTACATAAGCAGCTTTATTGATGAACACCTTCAGTATCATGCTGCAAACCTTGGAATAATGGCATAAATAATGACAGAAAAAAAGCGTCAAACTCGCCATGGTCATATGGCTCGTGTATCAAAGCTAGCCCTAGGTGATCATGCTTTACCCGTCCGTTTTATGTACAAAACTATACCAGAACACAGTAATGATACTGGCTGGCGTTTGTTCACAGGATATGAAACTCCAGAATTTTTAAACGAGTTCTCAAACCTAGAACCTTTCCCATTGGAGCCTATGTGCGAAGCTGATTTAACCCTAGACGCACTGCTAGATAGTAATGCCGGTACTGTCTGGGAAAGGGCTCCAGAAAAATCATGGCAACAAGTTCACGACTTTGAAATTCCCGTGGAAGAAGTTGATGTTGAAGTGAGCTAATGCTGCTCAATATGTTTCAATTTAATCCGACTGGCGGTCACCCATTAGTCGTTTTACATGGATTATTTGGATCACAGGACAACTGGCGCAGCCAAGCTTTAGAGTGGGCACAAGGTCGCTGGGTGATCACCATGGACCTACGTAATCATGGAATGTCTGGCCATCACCCATTAATGAACTATGCCACCATGGCAGAAGATGTGTGTGGTACGCTAGATGAGTTAGGTTTAAAAAGAGTCGACCTTTTAGGTCATTCGATGGGGGGTAAAGTGGCGATGCAATTAGCCATAAATCAACCGCAGCGCGTTAATAGCTTAGTGATAGCTGATATTGCCCCAGTGGCGTATCAACCAAGTCACCAAAGCATATTGGCAGGCCTTAACAGCATTGATCTAGCCACATTAGCGTCCCGCAAACAGGCGCTAGGCTTACTTATAAAGTATCAACCAGATGTGCAGGTCTGTCAGTTTTTATTGAAAAGTTTGTATAAAAATGATGCAGGGGAGTTTGCACTGCGCTATAACCTCAAAGCCATTAAAGATAACTACCAAGCTATTAGTGCAGCGCCTACATCATCTATAAAGCTGCCATGCTTCAGTGGCCCGGTATTAATACTTAAGGGTGCAGATTCTCATTACATTTTAGCTGATCATAAGGAAGCGTTTGACACGTTATTGCCCAATGCAGAGCTTAAAATAATGACTGGCTGCGGCCATTGGCTTCACGCTGAAAAACCAGAGTTGTTTTGCCGTCTGGTGACCCGTTTTCTAGATAGCCTCGTTTAAGTCGTGCGCATATTATTACTTTCAGCTTACGACGCAAAAAGTCATCAGTACTGGCGTGAGGGTCTAGTTGCTCAGTTTCCAAACTATGAATGGACCCAATTAGTGCTGCCTGGGCGTTATTTCAGTTGGCGCATTCGTGGTAACAGCATGCAGTGGGCTTTGGGAGAACGGTCTACGTTAGAGCAGCCCTATGATTTAGTGATTGCAACATCGATGGTGGACTTAGCATCCCTAAAAGGGTTTGTAGCTAATTTAGCAAATATCCCAAGCATTCTCTATTTCCACGAAAATCAATTTGTTTACCCGCCAAGTCAGGCTAATGCTAAGCACCACTTAGATCCTAAAATGGTGAGCCTTTATGCAGCTTTAGCAGCGGATAGATTAGTATTCAATAGTCAATACAACCAGCAAAGCTTTAGCACTGGGGTGGAGGACTTGCTCAACCAACTGCCCGAAAAAATGCCGGTAAACGTGGTTGAATTGTTAGGTCGGAAAAGTTGTGTGTTACCAGTGCCTATTGCATCTTTGGACACTACATCTATGACTCTTAAAAATAATGAGCCTCAGCAAACCCCTTGGCCCAAACCAGAAGATGGGTCACCCTTAAGGTTAGTCTGGGCGGCACGGTGGGAATACGACAAAGGCCCGCAACAACTCCAAGCCATATTACAAGAATTGCGAAAAAGAGGGGTAGATTTTCAGTTATGCGTGCTGGGGCAAAAATTTCGCCAACAACCAATAGAGTTTAATCAGATAAAAGCTGAGTTCGCCACTAACCTCGTTCAATTTGGCTATGCAGCCTCTCGCCAGCACTACCTAAACTGGCTGGAGGGGGCAGATATGATCTTATCTACTGCACTGCATGAGTTTCAAGGACTCGCTGTGTTAGAAGCGGTTCAGCTAGGTTGTATCCCCATATTGCCACATCGTCTAGTGTATGCTGAAATGTTTGGCTTAAAGTATGTCTATGAGTCTACACCTGAAGACCGTCAAAAAGAATCTATTGCAGCAGTTAACCTGATACAAAAGCTGGCACTAGGCCAAAAGCAGGGTAATTTAGCTAAGACGGTTGCTCAGTCCTTAGCGTGGCCCACCATGAAACATAAATATCACCAATTGTTGAATTTTAAAGTATCTAAAGCGCCAGAACGTATTACTTTTTAAGGTTTTATTTAAACTGTTACTTCAAGGGTTTTCAATACGTACTGCTATTCTGGCACTTTAAGTTTATTAATGGACGAGCAGATTTTAACGTTGCAACAAATACCAGAGGTAAACACAAATGGGGCTCGAAGCGTGTTAAAATAGGTCTATTAGACGACTCAACAACTGCTATTGAGCAAAACCAACTATGACCCGTGCCAAAAAGAAAATGCCTGCTGTAGCTGGGGTAACCTTTAGCCCCAACAAGAAGAAAAAGATTGTTGCTAAATCTTTTTCGCCTTCAAGTTATCAAGCACGTAAACAAAAAGGCTTAGCCACCAAAAAGAAACAAACATCTGTATTTCAACAACACCAAGACGAGGCCTAGTTTAATGGAGACTATAACCAGCTACATTGCCGCATTATTCCCAGATCATGGCTGGAATTTATTGGCTTTAGTTTGGTTTATTTTTGTGGTTCGGGGTTATCAAGCTTATGCTATTAAGGCTTCGCGAAGCAAAGATTCCTTAGCAGGAGTGCTACATGCATACCGACAACGATGGATGATTCGCATGATTGACCGTGACATGCGCATGGCAGATATTGGAGCTGTTGCTAATTTAGAGCGTTATGTGACTTTATTTGCGTCCTCTAGCTTGCTTATTTTAGCGGGCCTTGTGACCTTAGTTGGCTACACTGATGACGTGGTTCACATTGGCCGGGGTATTCCATTTTTACCTCCTCAGTCGCCTTTAGAGTGGCAATTTAAGCTGTTCTTTTTGATATTGTTGTTTGTGTATGCTTTTTTTAAGTTTACATGGAGCCTCAGGCAATACGGTTTTGCCACAGTAATGATCTCCAGTGCGCCAGTAGCCCATGGCGATATCTCTGATAATAAAGACCTTATGGACCATGTTAATCGCTCTGCTAAGGTGCTATCCATGGCAGGTAATAATTTTAACTTTGGCCTGCGAGCCTACTATTACAGCCTTGCTGTGTTGACGTGGTCAATACACCCATTGGTGTTTATGGTGACTACCTGTGTGGTGGTATACATTCTCTATAGCCGTGAGTTTAAGTCAAGTTCACTGGCAGAACTCAGGGGTTCTAACGACTCCAAGAATCGAAAAACATTAGTAGACTATCATCTAATATAGTTATACTAAATTAGGCAAGTTTTATGGATTCTAAAGAACTCTTGACGCAAGGTAATAACTTTTTACAGGTGTTACCTCATTGTAAAAAGCTAGGAATGAAAGTAATCACGGCTTCAAAGGGACAGGCGACAATAGAACTCCCGTATAATCCAGAAATATTGGGTATAGACTCACACGGTTATGTGCACGGCGGTATCTTAACCACCATGATGGATACTGTGTGTGGGTTTGCGGTCACTTCAGCCCTGCCGGCACAAGAGTTTTGTCCTACATTAGATCTAAGAATGGATCACATGCGTCGAGCAAGCGCAAAAGGCTCAATTTTTGCCTGGGCGCAGTGCTACAAAATTACTCGCAGTATTTGTTTTACACGGGGTTACGCCTACCAAGATGACCCTGATGACCCAATTGTTCACTGTGTGGCTACTTTTGTGCGCAGTGGAAAAGCTTGGGGTAAGGGCGGTTTTGTAAAGCTGGGTGCAGAGGACTTATTACTATGAAACTTAAACAGCTCATAGAATCATCCAAACTACAGGATGATTACTCTGCCCTATTAGATTTTATTCCGTATGCTAAATTTATCGGTGTGACTATTACACAGGATAAAAATGGTTGGTTATTTACCCTAGCGACTGAGCCTAACAATATCGGCAACCCAATTACGCCTGCTCTGCATGGGGGTGTGATCGCTGGCTTTATGGAAGTGGCTGCGGCTCTGGGACAGATGTTAACAAGCCAACATCCAACCATTCCTAAGATTATAAATTTTTCTATTGATTATATTAGGGCTGCGGGTGTTAAACCTACTTATGCTCGATGCAGCATTGTTCGACAAGGTAAGCGAATTGCCAACATTACGGTGCTAGCTTGGCAAAAGGATGAGTTTCAACCCATCGCTACAGCTAGAGCGCACTTTTTATTAGGTGAAGAGGTATAAAGCAAGTGATATAGCTTGAAATTACTCAAGCCACCCCCATAATTGCCTCCTTAACCACTTTACTAGCGCTAATGCCCAACCCATGTTTTCCGGAGAAATAACGCCCTATGAGCACTGATACTCAAACTGAGACTTTAGGTTTTCAAACAGAAGTTAAACAGCTTTTACACTTAATGATTCATTCCTTGTACAGCAATAAGGAAATCTTTCTTCGCGAACTAATTTCTAATGCATCAGATGCGGCAGACAAAATGCGTTTTGCTGCAGTTTCAGATGGCAGTCTTTACGGTGATGACAGTGACCTTGCTATCCGTATCAAATTTGATAAAGACGCCAATACACTAAGCATTAGTGACAATGGCATTGGCATGGACCGCACCGATGTAATTGACCACCTAGGTACGATTGCCAAGTCGGGCACTTCTGAATTCTTACAAAATCTAACAGGTGATCAACAAAAAGATTCACAGTTGATCGGTCAATTTGGTGTTGGTTTTTACTCATCCTTTATTGTTGCTGACGAAGTTGAAGTAATTACTCGTAAAGCCGGCTCAAAAACCTCTGAAGGCGTATTATGGCGTTCAAAAGGTGAAGGTGAGTTTGATATTTCTCAAGTTGAAAAAGAAGGCCGCGGTACAGAAATTATCTTGCATCTCAAAGCAGATGAAAGTGAGTTTGCAGAAGGCTTCCGTCTACGCAGTTTAGTGCGTAAGTACTCTGACCATATTTCAATTCCTGTCATCATGATGAAAGAACATTATGGCGAAGATGCAGACAAGCAAGATCCAGAAGAAGAAACAGTTAACTCAGCCACAGCTCTTTGGACTAAGTCTCGCTCAGAAGTGAAGGATGAAGAATATCACGAGTTTTATAAGCACGTATCACACGACTTCCAGGAGCCTTTGTCATGGGCCCACAATAAAGTAGAAGGTAAGCTTGAATATACTAGTTTGCTATATATCCCAGCCAAAGCGCCAATGGATATGTATCAGCGAGAAGCAACCCGTGGTCTAAAGTTATACGTTCAACGTGTCTTCATTATGGATGAAGCTGAGCAATTCTTACCCATGTACCTACGTTTCATTAAAGGGGTAGTAGACAGCAACGATTTGTCTCTTAATGTGTCTCGAGAAATTTTGCAAAAAGACCCCGTCATTGATTCAATGCGCGCAGCACTAACCAAACGTGTGCTTGATGTGCTTGAAAAAATGTCTAAAAAGCAGCCTGAACAGTACGCTACTTTCTGGAAAGAGTTTGGCCAGGTTATGAAAGAAGGACCTGCAGAAGACCACAATAATAAAGAGAAAATAGCTAAATTATTGCGTTTCTCTTCGAGTACTGATGACAAAACAGAGCAAGTGCATAGTTTGGCTGAATACAAAGCCCGCATGCAAGAAGGCCAAGATAAAATCTATTATGTGGTTGCTGATAACCACAACACTGCAAAGAATAGCCCTCATCTGGAAATCTTCCGCAAGAAAGGCATTGAGGTTCTGTTATTGTCAGAGCGTGTAGACGAGTGGTTGATGTCCCATATGATGGACTTTGATGGAACCCAGTTGCAAGACGTTGCCAAAGGTACGTTAGATCTTGGCGAAGTTGAAGACGAGGCCGAAAAGCAAGAACACGAAGAACAAGCCAAGCAATATGAAGGCCTAGTTGAACGGGTAAAAACTTTACTGGAAGGCCAAGTAGAGAATGTGCGTATCACCCATCGATTGACTGACTCACCAGCCTGTTTGGTGGTTGGCGAAGACGATATGGGCATGCAGATGCGTCGTATTATGGAAGCTGCTGGCCAAGCAATGCCATCTACTAAACCCACCTTTGAGCTTAATCCTGAACACCCATTAGTGGCCAAGCTAAATGATGAAGCTGATGAAGACCGTTTTAGTGAGCTAACACGCGTACTATTTGACCAAGCCCAATTAGCTGAGGGTGGTCAATTGGAAGACCCCGCAGCGTACGTTTCGCGACTTAATAAGTTATTGCTAGAACTCACTACTTAATTAACTTAAGTAACTTAAAGAGCCCCCGTTTAGAATGCTAGCCGGGGGCTTTTTTATGGGCTAGAACTAATAATTAAAATTTAAACCGTTAAAAATAACCACGCTGGACGTCAATTTTGCTAAGCTGAGATATATCGACCTTTGCTACCCTAATTGTAAATGAGATTAATTGTTATGTGATGAATAAATTACTCCCATAGTCAGTTTAGTTATAGGCTAATAGTGGTACTTATTATGATGATGAAAAAGCAATAAACATGATTGGAGGCTCGTCAATGAACTCAAAGCAACAAGGCCTGGCACGGTTAAAAAACGTATTTGGAGACCAATACAGTGACAATGCCACTGCTCGTGAACAACATAGTTGTGGTGAAAGCTTTGTCAGTGAACTTTTGCCTGACGCTGTGCTGATGCTTAATTCCACTAAAGCGGTAGCTGAGGCAGTATGCATCTGCAGTGAGCACAGCATCCCAATCATTGCGTTTGGCACAGGGACATCGTTAGAGGGGCAGTTAGTCCCTGTTAATGGAGGTGTGAGCTTTGATTTAACGGGTATGGATAAGGTGCTTGAAATCAATGCAGAAGACTTTGATGTAAAGTTGCAGGCGGGTGTTACCCGTGAAGCCTTGAATTATGCGTTAAAGACTAGTGGTCTATTTTTCCCCTTAGATCCCGGTGCTAATGCCAGCTTAGGTGGCATGGCCTCCACAAGAGCCTCTGGAACAAATGCTGTGCGTTACGGCACTATGAAAGAGGTGGTTCTTGGGCTTACGGTGGTGACGCCTAATGGTGATGTGATACAAACTGGAGGCCGATCAAGAAAGAGCGCAGCAGGTTACGACTTAACCCATCTTTATATTGGTGCTGAAGGCACATTAGGTATTATTACAGAATTAAGGTTACGTATTTTCCCAGTTCCAGAGCAGATTCGGGCAGCGGTCTGCAGTTTTAGTAGCGTCAATCAGGCTGCTCAATGTGTCATTGAATGTATGCAACTGGCTGTGCCACTGGCCCGTATTGAATTACTTAACAGCTGCCAGATGGGCGCCTGTATTGAATACTCTAAGCTACAGGGGTTTACTGCACAACCAACCTTATTTATGGAGTTCCATGGCTCAAAATCCAGTGTTGATGAGCAGGTTGCTTTGGTTGAGTCCGTAGCCCAAGAATACAATGGAGATGATTTCCGTTGTGCCGAAACCTTAGAGCAGCGAAATGAATTATGGAAAGCAAGGCACCAAGCTTATTTTGCTTGTTTAGCACTTAACCCGGGCGCTAGCGTTATTAGTACTGATGTGTGCGTGCCTATTTCTAAGCTCGCTGAATGTATTGAGTTGTCAGAAGCCAAGGCTCTAGAGTTAGGCTTTAACTGCCCATTAGTGGGCCATGTGGGTGACGGTAATTTCCACCTTATTATTCCTTTTTACCCAGACAACCAAGAACAAGTTGAGGCTGCTAATGCGTTAAGCCACTATCTGGTTCAGCAGGCATTGGCAATGCAAGGCACATGCACAGGGGAGCACGGAATAGGCTTAAGAAAGAAGGCTTACCTACTGGAGGAACATGGCGCCCAAGCTGTTCAAACTATGAGGTTAATAAAACAGGCTTTGGACCCCAAAAATATTATGAACCCAGGTAAAATATTTGACTTGGCTTAATTTAACTTAAGAACAGTATAGCTCATGTAACGTTTTTATAACTTTTGAAGCGCGCACGTCTGACAGCGAATAATAGATGGTCTGGGACTCTCTTCGAGTTTTTACCAAGCCATCTTTGCGTAATACGGCTAAATGCTGTGACAGGGCAGATTGACTTAAGTCTAACTGTTCATTTAGCGCTGTAACAGAGAGCTCTTTACCTTCTAGATTGCATAAAATAAGCAAACGACTTTCATTGGCAATTGCCTTAAGCATGGTAGATGCGATTTTGGCATTGGCTTTCATCTCTGCGGCTACATCTGCGGCGTCTTGCTTAGGGTTAGGCATGGATGGTTTTTCTCCGCCTTTAAACGGCTTTATTGTGTCAAATTTATAACTACAATCATTGTATACTAATTTTAATTAGTATTAGTGCATCGTTTTACTATTATAAGTAAAAAGTCAGTTTATTAAAATTCACTTGACGCTTTAGGTTAATATTAATTGCGCAAAAATTGGGCAATGATCTGATGGTTTTTCCATTCCCCGTATATGGTAATCTATTCCTGCCTCTTTACAACAGTCTATCAGCCCTTGAGTTAGCAGTATTTGGTCAATGCGCAGGCCCCGCTTAGGTTCGCGTTCAAACGCTCTACTGCGGTAATCAAACCAGGAATAGTCTTCTAACTCAGGGTGTAATTGACGGTAGCTGTCAGTTAGTCCACATTGACGAAGATCACTGAGCCACTGGCGTTCTTCCGGTTGAAAGCTAGCTTTGCCTGACTTAAGCCAACGCTTTCGGTTGTCTTCTCCGATACCAATATCAATGTCTTGTGCTGCCACATTAATATCTCCCATTACCACTAGATGCCCAGAGCCGTTAAACTCTGTATTTAAAAGCGATGTAAGGCCCGCATAGAAATCCCGTTTAGCTGGAAACTTACTCACGTGTTCAATGTTTTCGCCTTGAGGAAAGTAGCCATTGAATACTGTCATAGTGTCGCCGTTGGGTAACTGTAAAACGGCACCAACTAGCCGGCGCTGAGAGTCTTCATCATCACCTGGTAAACCTTTAATCACCTTTAATATGGGTAGGTTAGTCATTAGCGCCACACCATAATGGCCCTTTTGACCGTGAATAATTGTTTCATACCCAAGTCTCTTCGTCTCTTCGATAGGAAACTCTAGATCTTGAACCTTGGTTTCTTGTAAGCCAATAACGGCTGGCTGATATTGCGCCACAATCGCTTCCAATTGCGGAATACGGGCCCGAATGCTATTGATGTTGAAGGAAACTAAATACATATTTCAAACTCGATTAAGGTGATGTAAACCAACAAACACTTTGGAAGGCTGATAAACTTGACACTATTGTAATGGAAATAGTGGTCGGTTAGAACGGTCCAACTTTGGTTTATGTTGGTTTAGTTAGCGTAACTCACCTAAATAAAGAGATTTATCCTGATGGAATTTGATTTTGATGTATTTGTGATTGGTGCTGGTTCTGGTGGTGTAAGAGCTGCAAGGATGGCCGCTGGTGAAGGAGCAAAAGTGGCTATTGCTGATGACCAGGCGTTAGGGGGCACTTGTGTTAATGTCGGCTGTGTCCCGAAAAAGCTCTACACTTATGCCAGTCACTTCAGCCATGATTTCGAAAACGCCAAGGGTTTTGGTTGGAACTTAGGTGCAGCTAAATTCCACTGGCCTACACTGGTGGCCAATAAAAAAATAGAAATTAGTCGACTTAATGGCATTTACGCTAAGCTTCTGAACAACTCCGGTGCACAAATTATTCGTGGGTATGCCCGCCTCAAAGACTGCAATACTGTCACTGTGGAAGGAAAAGACTACACAACGAAGCGTATTGTTATCGCAACCGGAGGTGCTCCTAATATTCCTGATGTTGACTATGCTGACCTACTCATTAGCTCTGATGAGATATTTGATCTTGTAGAATTTCCAAAGCGCTTGTTAGTAGTGGGTGCAGGTTACATTGCTCTTGAGTTTGCTTGTATTTTTCAGGGCTTAGGTAGCCAAGTGCACGTATCTTACCGTGGTGACCTGATCATGCGAAGCTTTGACGATGATGTACGTCAGTTTGTTGATCAAGAAATGCGCAAACAGGGCATCAAAATAAATTATCAAAGCCAGGTGAATAATGTTGTTCGTCAAACTGATCATAGCTTATTGGTAACCTTTGCAGATGGTAGCCAGATCGAAGTTGACCAAGTGCTTATGGCCATTGGACGCCAACCTCGGGTGGCAGGCATCGGCTTGGACTCTTTAGGTATAGAAACCACTCTCAAAGGCACTATTGCAGTCAACGACAAATTTCAGACTAATATAGCTAATATCTATGCTTTAGGTGATGTCACTGGAGGTATTGAACTGACCCCTGTGGCCTTAGCTGAAGCTATGGTATTAGTGAATCATTGGTATGGCGATGGTGTCAAAAAGATGGACTATGAGCTTATTCCAACAGCTGTATTTACTCAACCAAACGTTGGCACTATTGGCTTAACAGAGCATCAAGCGTTGGCAAAGCATAGCGAAATAGCGGTGTATCGTTCAGACTTTAAGCCGATGAAACATACCTTAAGCGGTAGTGATGAGCGGAGTTTCATGAAACTGATAGTCGACATATCCACAGATCGCGTTATTGGGTTACACATAGTAGGAGAGGGGGCTGGTGAAATGTTGCAAGGTTTCGCTGTGGCTATGAAAGCGGGAGCAACCAAGGCCGATTTTGACGCCACTATTGGCATCCACCCCACTAGTGCTGAAGAGCTAGTCACCATGAGAACACCAAGCTAAAAACAGAGGGTATCAGGCTAAGCTGTTTATACTCTCATTGATCAAGCTCCAACGGTTTGTCTGCTGGGGCTTTTTTAGTCGTGTCTTAAATGATCTTTAACTGCTATAGGTGACTTGAAATTCCATACCACAAGGTAAGATGATGCCACAAAAGTAATAATTGCTGTGGCTTGTATTAATAGTGAGGCAGATTCACTGATTAACATGCTGGAAGCTGCCAATGTAGCAATTAAAATAGAAAATTCACTAGTTTGGCCCAACCTAAAACCCACTTCCCATGATGTTGCCTTAGAGTTGCAAATTGGCCTGATAATCCAACCAAACACAATAGGTTTTATAGTCACCACTAACGCGGCTAACACCAAACATTGAAACCAAATAGAGTGCATGAGAGGAAAGTTAAAGCTTGCTCCTATGGAAAAGAAAAATAACACCAAAAAGAAATCTCTAATAGGCTTTAAGTTAATTGCAATATATTGGCTAATAACGCTGGAAGCTAAACTAACTCCGGCAATAAAAGCACCAATTTCGGCAGACAAACCGATACTGTGAGCTAGTTCAGCTAAGCCTAAACACCAGCCTAAAGCCAAAAGAAAGATATACTCATGGAAACGGTCAAATCGTTTAATGAGAGGCAGCAACACCCAACGCACAAAACCCAGTGCAGCCAACATTATCAAAGGCAAGGCCGCAAGGCTTATTAATAAATCAACGTTTAATGATAGTTCTAATCCCGCACTAAATTGCTGTCCTAATGTGGTCAAAAGGGTTAAAAGAATAATCGCTAATAGATCCTGCAATAACAACAAACCCACTACGAGTTCACCTGTTTGTTTATGATGCAAGACAGTGGTGGGTAGTAGTTTAATGCCAATAATGGTACTGGAAAACATGGTAGACGCGCCGATAATAAGGCTATCTATCATACTAAAGCCAAAACCATACCCAACAAAAAATCCTAATAGAGCAAAAGCTAAAGAACTTATAAAGGCTACCATATAGCCTTTTCTCAACATTTGTAATAAATGGCTAGGTTGCATATCAAGGCCAATGAGGAATAGTAAAAAAATAATTCCAATGTGGGAAACATCGGCTAAAAGCTCTGTATCAACCACCCACGCCAAGCCAAAAGGCCCCAATATTGCGCCTAAAATGATATAGGCCAAAAGCAGTGGCTGTCGAAAATACAACGATAAGGTAGCTAGCAGTGCAGCACCTGTAAAGATCAAGAAAAATGAAAATATGACCGACTCAGTATGCATTCTTATTCCTTATTGAGTGAAAACGTTTGGTCTGTAGATAAACGCTTTATATAACGTCGCCAAATGCACCACAGTGTTGATACCGTAAGTATTCGATAAACAATATGCAACCACCACACGGCCATAAAACCATACGTTGGCGCTAACCAAGCTAAAAGTGGCAAGAAGAGTAGCCATTGGCTGCCAGTAATGAGTATAAAACCAGTTTTGCGTTGGCCCATTAATAACACGAAGCGGCTTAAAATTATGATGCAAGTTTCAAAAATCATGGCCATGGCATACCATGGTAAAGCGGTTGCTGTGAGTTGTTGTAATTCCCTATTAACCAATAGCAGTTGCGCGAACCAAGGGGCCATAATGCTAACTACCACAGCCAGTATGAGGGCAGAAACTAGCCCAGTAGCTATGATTAATTTACTCCAGGCCATAGTGCTAAAGGAATCTTTGTTGGCCATTGCTGATCCCATTAGAGACAATGCAGCTTGACCTAAACCAATGGCAGGCAGAATAAGCAGCATGCCAATATTGAGCACAGCAAAGGAAGCAGCCATTACAGAAGCACCAAGTTGGCTTAGTATCCACAAAAATAAAGCTAAGTGTAATGCAAATGCTAGTTGTTGCAGCATAGGGGGCCAAGTGAACCGCAATAATAATAACCAATTTGTAATGCTAAATTGGCAAGTAAACGCTTGAAACCTTGAGCTGTTTTTAAATAATAGAAATAGTTGTAATAAAACACCAAGCCAAAGCGCTATGCTGGTGCCAAGGCCAGCACCTACTGCACCCATGGCAGGCACCCCAGCAATGCCATATATGAGCCCATAACTGATGGGTACATTAGCCAAGTGAGCGAGTAAAATTATTTTGGTATATTGCCAGGGTGTCCCAAGTTCACTCCAATAGATTCTAGCAGCTATGCTTAAAACAACAGCGGGTAAAGCCCAAAGTCGAGATTGAGCATAGTAGGCGGCTAGGCTATTTATGCGATCATCCAATACAAATACATCGATCACGTCATCCAGCATCAATGCACCTAATGCGCCTAGGCCAATCGAGATAAAGACGCCGTAAACTAAACCCAGTCCCATCAAGCCACCATGAGACAGGGAATGCTGTGATACTAGGCCATGCCAGCCAGTGCCCAATCCGGTAATGATAGCCACCAAAATAAACACCAGATAACTACCAATACTCACACTGGCTAGAGCCAAACCACCCAAGTGCCCAACAAGGGCGGTGTCAACTAAGCTTACTGCAGCCTGGGATAGCATAGCGCCACTCAATGGCACCGCAATAGGCCATAAATTGGCTAATGTAGGTTCACACGAGGAATGTAAATGGGGTGTCTGAGATTTGCTCATGAGTTGCTGGGTCAAAGATGCCTAAATGGTATGCTAATCAATTGATCTGCTATTATATGCTTTTTTGCCGAGTCTTTAAAATGAATACCCAAGTAAAACACTAGGGTATATAATAAGCTATTAGTTGAGTGCCTGCGGGTTGCTCATGTGGTTGGTAAAAAAGGAAAATACAGTGGATTACATAGACATCACCCCCAGTGCCCAGGACTATCTAGCAGAGTTGCTTTCAAAGCAAGATGTAGAAGGGATTTCAGTGCGTATTTTTGTCACTGACCCTGGTACCCCAAACGCTGAAACGTGTTTAGCATACTGCCGCCCAGATGAAGTAAAAATTACCGATGAATTTTCAGACTTAGAGAAATTTCGGGTTTATGTTGATCCTGCCAGTGTAGACTATCTGGACGACGCTTTTATTGATTACAGTGCAGACCGTATGGGAGGCCAGCTCACAATTAAGGCTCCAAACGCTAAGATGCCTCAGGTGACTGCAGACAGCCCACTAGATGCTCAAGTTAATTATTATCTATATACAGAAATTAATCCTAGTCTAGCCTCCCATGGTGGTGATGTAAGTTTGGTTGGTGTGGTGGCAGAAGAAGAAGGTAACGTGGCTGTATTAAAGTTTGGTGGTGGTTGTCAAGGTTGTAGCTCTGTTTCCTTAACTCTAAAGGAAGGCGTCGAAAAAACCTTAATGGAAAGGATTCCTGGCATTGGTGCAGTTCGCGATGTCACTGATCACTCAAACACTGAAAACGCTTATATGTAGCGCGTTTCTTTAAAGCAAAAAAAACCAGCTCCTATTGCTGGTTTTTTTTGCTTTAAAGAAACGGTTTAAGCGACCCGAGATCGTTTCGGCAAGCTCTGCCTAAGTTTACTGGCCAGTTCACGCATGCTCATTTCTGTTGTATCCCAATCGATACAAGCGTCAGTGACAGAAACACCATATTGTAATTCAGATAGGTTTTGTGGAATAGATTGGTTGCCCCAATTAATGTTACTTTCTATCATCAGGCCAACAATAGAATCGTTACCTTCATTAATCTGTTGGGCAATATTGTCCATCACCAAAGGCTGGATAGATGGATCTTTACTTGAGTTGGCGTGGCTACAATCCACCATAATATTGCCAGACAAACCATCTTTTGCAAGTGCTTGTTCACATAGAGCTACATTCACAGAGTCATAGTTCGGCTTGCCACCGCCGCCCCGAAGCACAACATGGCCGTACTGATTTCCACTAGTGCGGGTTATAGAGACTTGTCCATGTGGGTTAATACCCAAGAAAGAATGAGGCGACGCCATAGATTCTAGCGCATTAAAGGCTACTGTTAAGCCGCCGTCAGTACCATTTTTAAAACCAATAGGGCAGGATAAGCCAGACGACATTTCACGGTGAGTTTGGGATTCTGTGGTGCGTGCACCAATTGCTGCCCAGCTCCATAGGTCTGATTGATACTGTGGTGAAATAGGATCCAATGCCTCTGTCGCTAACGGTAAACCCAGAGCAGATAAGTCCAGCATGAGCTTACGACCAATGTGTAAACCTGTTTCAATATCAAAGGTCCCGTCTAGGTGTGGGTCATTAATTAGCCCTTTCCAACCCACTGTGGTGCGTGGTTTTTCAAAATAAACCCGCATAACAATATACAGCGTGTCTTTTAACTCATTGGCTAATACTGCCAAGCGGCGTCCATAATCTAAAGCGGCTTCTGTATCGTGGATAGAGCATGGGCCTATCACGACAAATAATCGGTGGTCTTTACCATCTAAAATATTTTTTATAGTTTGACGAGCCTGCATTACACCATCAGCAATCATACTGGTAGTGGGTAGTTGATTTTTCAGATCTTCAGGGGATGTAAGAACCTGTTGGCTGGCAATGTTCAGGTCTTCGATGCGACGGTCTGTCATAGTTGCTCTCAATAAAATAACTAATTGTAAAAACGGTAAAAGATTGGCTTATGGCAAGGTCTAAACGCTATAATCAAGCCGTCCTTTGTAACACAAATAAAGGCCCACAAACAAATCAATCTCACCTAAATCGTGTTTGAGAGAAAAGGACCATGGCAATACTGGTTATAAATAGTCGTTCATTCTTTGCTGGGCAAACTTTTGCTATGTTTGTAGGGTTGCTTTTGTCAATGCAAGCCCACGCCGCTTTGTTTGACACGGTCAAGCACCCGCTTCCAGCACAGCAAGCCTTTGCTGTAACAGCTCAACAAGATAATGATCGAATTGATGTCATTTGGACTATAGCGGATGACTACTATCTGTATCAAGACAAATTAGTTTTTACCACCTCTAACAACCAATCTTTAGAGCAGCTAGTGCTGCCGCCAGCTGAGGAAAAGGAAGATCCCATATTTGGCAATACTCAGGTTTACTACGATGAGCTCCATGTAATAGGTAAATTACCTAGCGCGGCCAATGCGGCTACCCACCTCATTATACATTACCAAGGTTGTTGGAATGGAGGTGTGTGCTACCCACCACAAACGACAAGCATCTTACTCAGTGCCGTCAACCTTGTTGCAGCGCAAAGCAAACCAGTAGCTATTGAAACTACGGACTGGTCACAAACTCGTGGCACTAATGCTAACTGGTTTATACAAAATCTAGAAAACACGTCGATTGCCACCTTGACGGTCATTTTCTTTTTAGCGGGCCTAGCTTTAGCCTTTACACCCTGCGTATTACCTATGGTGCCCATTTTGTCGAGCATTATTGTAGGTATTAGCCCCAAGCCCAGCCCATTGAAAAGCTTTTTATTATCCTTCATTTATGTGTTGTCTATGGCAGCGACTTATAGTGTGGCTGGGGTTTTTGCTGGGCTAAGTGGCGCTAATGTACAGGTTGCTTTGCAGCATCCTGCAGTAATAGGAACCACCGCTGCACTATTTGTGCTGTTTGCAGTGGCTATGTTTGGCTGGATTAATGTGCAAATGCCTCAGGCTATTCAAAACAAAATAAACTTAATGAGTAATAATCAATCAGGTGGGCAATATACCGGTGTAGCAGCCATGGGCATATTGTCTGCACTGGTGGTAGGGCCCTGTGTGGCTGCACCATTGGCTGGAGCGCTATTGTTTATTGCCCAAACTGGGGATGCAGCCACGGGTGGTTTGGCCCTATTTGTTATGGGTTTGGGTATGGGCTTACCATTACTTTTGGTGGGAACATCTGCGAGTAAGTGGATTCCCAAAACAGGCCCTTGGATGCATCGAATAAAAGTTGGTTTTGGTTTCTTAATGCTGTTTATGGCCTTGTGGATGACCGATCGTGTTTGGTCAGGTGCAACCCTGATACTGGTTGCGATATTAGCCATTATGATTGCCTTAGTGTTCGCCTTGAATCATCGCTGGCAACCACCTTTAGAGACAGTGTCTGCTGCGGTAATTAGCTATACCTTAGCCATGTTTTTGGGTCTTTATGGCGCTGTTTTGGCTGTAGGACAATTCGCTGGTACTGGGAGCTTATTGCAACCACTAGGTAACCTGGTCGTTACCGAAAGTAACAGTATGGTTCAAGTTGAGGCGTCTAAGCTGAACTTTATTAAAGTGTTGCCAGCTGCAGTAGCCCCCTTGTTGAGTCAAGCAAAACTGGATGAGCAACCGGTAATGTTAGATTTCTATGCTGATTGGTGCATCTCCTGTAAGGAGTTGGATAGCTTTGTATTTACTGATGCACGCGTGAAGCGTGCACTATTAGATTTTAAAGTGATTAAAGTAGATGTTACTGTTAATAGTCCAGCTGCACAGCAACTGATGCAGGAACTGCGTTTGGTCGGGCCTCCAGGCTTGGTGTTTTATGATGCCCAAGGCCAGTTAAATTCCGAAACTGTGGTGGGTGTTCCAGCCATTGAAGATTTAGTTGATCTCTTACAAAAGGTAAATGCACTGTAATTCTACCCATATGCTTTTTTGTTATATGTGGTACTATTTGCCAATAAATTTGTAGGGTCTAACGCGCTTATGAAGTTACAACAGCTAAAATACATTTGTGAAGTAGAAAAGCACAACCTTAATGTGTCGGCTACAGCGCAGAGTTTATTCACCTCACAACCAGGCATAAGTAAACAGATTCGTTTACTAGAAGATGAGCTTGGTGTTGAGATTTTTGCTAGAAGTGGCAAGCACCTAACCCATGTTACCCCTGCAGGAAAATCTATTTTAGAGTCTGCCCACGATGTTCTTTTAAAGGTCGATGGCATTAAACGTAAGGCTCAAGAATATACTGATGAGACTAAAGGTTCTTTATCGATTGCCACGACGCACACTCAAGCACGTTATGCCTTACCTAAGGTAATTAATAACTTTATTGGCCAGTACCCTGACGTTTCATTGCATATGCAGCAGGGCACACCTAAACAAATTGCCAGTTTAGCCTCAGATGGTGAAGTTGATTTTGCTATTGCGACCGAAGCTATCGATCAGTTCAGTGATTTACTGATGATGCCCTGTTATCACTGGAACCGGTGTGTTGTTGTGCCAAAAGACCATCCTCTTGCCCAGGTGTCAAAGCTGTCTTTAGAAGAACTGGCAAAGCATCCTATTGTTACTTATGTATTTGGTTTCACTGGACGGTCTAAACTAGATGACGCGTTTAAAAACGCCCATTTGGAGCCCAAGGTGGTGTTTACAGCAGTGGATTCGGATGTCATTAAGGCTTATGTTAGGTTAGGGCTTGGCGTCGGCATTATTGCGTCTATGGCCTATGAACCTGATCTTGATGGCGATTTAGTAGCCTTGGATGCAAGCCATTTGTTTGCTCACAGCACTACCAACATTGGCTTTAGAAAGGGAACCTTTTTACGGGGCTATATGTACGATTTTATAGAAGCCTTTGCACCAAACCTCACCAAAAGCAAGGTACATGAAGCGCAAGAGTGCCGAACACAGCAAGAACTTGATACCTTGTTTGAACGCAAATCACTACCCATAAGGTGAGTTTTTCAAACCACTTCTGATTTAAAGCGCGCGTAATCCATTGAGTAGGTTGTCGACTTTAACGAAGGTTTCTTGGTATTCAGAGTCACACTCAGAATCTGCAATTAAGCCACCGCCAGCCCAACAATAAATATGTCCACCACCATCACCCTTGGCGTTAGTCACCAAAGTACGAATGCAAATATTAGTATCCATACGCCCATTACTGCTGATGTAACCGATAGAACCGGTAAAACCATTGCGGCGGTGAGGTTCTAATTCTTCAATAATTTCCATTGCCCGCAACTTAGGTGCTCCAGTAATTGAGCCACCAGGGAAGGCCCCTTTTAACAAAGGTAAAATTTGTTCGCTAGATTCAAGCTCTCCAGTAACCGTAGTAACAAGGTGGTGTACGTTGCTGTATGTCTCAATGGCAAATAAACTTGGCACCTTTACAGAAAACGGTAAACAGTGCTTGCTAATGTCATTGCGCAGCAAGTCAACGATCATTACATTTTCAGAACGATCTTTAGGACTTGCCGCCAATTCTTCGATCAACTGCTGATCTTCCGCGTCTGTTTTGCCTCTTGGCCGGGTGCCTTTAATTGGTTTAGTTTCTACCTTGCAATTATCTACCTTTAAAAACCGTTCCGGTGACAAGCTTAATAGGGCGCCTTCAGGTGTTTCCATATAGGCACTAAATGGCGTAGGAGAGACTAGCCGAAGTTGCTTGTAAGCTGCCCACGGGTTGCCCTTATATGGCGCATCAAAACGTTGCGCTAAACAGACCTGATAGCAGTCTCCAGCATGGATATAATCAATGACTCGGTGGAATTTTTCGGCATATTGTTCACGCGTCATGTTGGAAACAAAATCTCGTTCTAGAACAAACTCTTTGTCTTGGGTAGGCGTAGCTAGAAGAATGTCTGCTTTTAACGCTTGAGTACTTAATTCATCAAGCTGGCTCACTAGGTAGGTTGATTGTAGCTCATGGTCGGTAATAATTGCCCAAGGGTAAATGCCAATGCACAGGTCCTCCATTGCTATGTCTGCAGCAGCAGTTGAAGGGATTACCTCTATGGAGCGTCCTAGATCGAAACCAAAGAGTCCGGCAGCACCTCCAGTAAACGGGATGCCTTGGGCCTGCGGAAGCTTGCTGGTATCTACCAGTAACTGACTTTGCAATTGACCAATTAGGCTAAAGGGGTCTACGTCCGTTGTTTTAGTGGTGTTATTCTGCTCAACTTTAGTCACGCCGTCTTTGTGGCTAATCACTGCTAACGGTTCAGCCATAGCGATGTCATAGCGTCCAAAATGACTCGCTGGGCGGCTAGAATCCAGTAACAACGGCATAGACAGATGCCTTATGGTTTCAAAATAATGACAGGCGTTTTCTACAAAAGGTAGGTTGGCTATATACACATTAAGCATCTTAAGACTAATAGTAGTTCTATTCTAACTGTCCAAAGGGAGTGGCACTAGGGCTTTACTCTAATTAGCAGCATAAATTTAACATCATCAACAACCAAATAACAATTTATATACCATATTGTCTACAATATTAGATTAATGTCTAATTTGACGCCCCTATAAAGGTAGAATATAATAGTTTTACTCTAAATGTGTAGACAATATATTATGCAGGAAGAAATAACTACCTTAGCCAAACAGGTGTGTGAGCGTATCGTAAAAGATATTATTACTGGCACCATTGCCCAAGGTCAAAAGCTTAATGAGCCTGAACTGGCCCGTATTCATGGGATAAGCCGTGGCCCACTGCGGGAAGCCATGAGTAGGCTTGAATCTATGCGTTTGATTACCCGTACACCTAATGTCGGTGCAAGGGTTGTAAAGCTATCTTACCAAGAGCTGTTAGAGATTTATCAAATACGAGAATCGCTAGAGGGCTTGGCCGCCAAGCTGGCGGCTCAGGCCATGTCATCAGCAGAGAAGTCTAACCTTAGATTACTGCTTAATAGCCATCGTAAGCACATCCTAGACACTCAAGGTCAATCTTATTTTCAACAAGAAGGTGATGTCGACTTTCATTATTGCATTGTTCATGGCAGTAAAAATAAACGCCTTATTGACATGCTTGCTGGGGATTTGTATCAACTCGTTCGCATGTACAGATACCAATTTAGCGTGTCTAGCAACCGACCTCAACAAGCTTTAAAAGAACACGACCAAATTTGTAGCGCTATTGAAGAAGGCGACGGAGAGTTAGCCGAGTGGTTGATGAAGCGTCACATTAATAATGCTCGAAAAAACATCATGCAACGCATGCAAACACAATCAACTACCCAGGATGGAAATAACCCATGAGCAAGACAGTTAGAATGAGCCAAGGTGCTAAATTCCGTGCAGCAATTAGTAATAATGATCCACTGCAAATTGTCGGCACAATTAATGCCTATAGTGCAATGATGGCGGAAAAAGTTGGCCATCAGTCTATTTACCTTTCTGGCGGCGGGGTAGCTAATGCCTCGTATGGTTTACCTGATCTAGGCATGACTAGCCTTAACGATGTATTAGCAGACGCTAGGCGAATCACCGCAGCTAGCGAACTACCTCTATTAGTGGATATTGATACGGGTTGGGGTGGGGCTTTTAATATTGCCAGAGCTATTAAAGGCATGGAGTCTGCAGGTGTTGCTGCAGTGCATATTGAAGATCAAGTGGCGCAAAAACGCTGTGGCCATCGCCCCAATAAGGAAATTGTATCTACTCAAGAAATGGCAGATCGCATTAAGGCCGCAGTAGATGCCCGTGTTGATGATGATTTTTTTATCATGGCAAGAACGGACGCTTTCCAAAAGGACGGACTACAAGCCGCTATTGAGCGCTCTCAGGCCTGCATAGAAGCGGGTGCTGATGGTATTTTTGCTGAAGCTGTGCATGAATTGACTGATTATGAAGCTTTTGCTAAGGCCATATCTGTACCTTTATTAGCTAACATTACCGAATTTGGTGCCACACCTCTATACAACAAAACAGAATTGGCTAATGTTGGTGTAGATATGGTGCTTTACCCACTGAGTGCATTTAGAGCTATGAACAAAGCGGCGCTTAATGTCTACGAACACTTATTAGTTGATGGTGATCAAAAGGCAGTCATCGATACTATGCAAACCCGTATGGAACTATATGATTTTTTAGATTATCACTCGTTTGAAAAAAAGTTGGATGAATTATTCGCAGCTGGTAAAAACCTGTAACTACACCCTTAAAGGAACAATACAATGAGCACTAAACCTATATCTGGAGCCGGCCTAAGGGGTCAATCAGCTGGATCTACCGCATTATGTACTGTTGGCTTAACCGGGACAGGCTTAACCTATCGTGGTTATGACATTAGCGAACTGGCTGAAAAGGCTAGCTTTGAAGAAGTCGCCCACATGCTGCTAAAAGGTCATTTACCAAATCAAGCAGAGCTTGAAGCTTATACCAAAAAGTTACGGGGTATGCGCCAGTTACCTAAAGCCTTAAAAACTGTACTGGAGCAAATTCCTGCTGATGCGCACCCAATGGATGTGATGCGCACTGGTTGTTCTATGCTAGGTAATTTAGAAACTGAAATCGACTTTTCCATGGAACAAGAGGTTACAGACCGCTTGCTAGCTCTATTTCCTGCCATCATTTGTTATTGGTATCGGTTTAGTCATGAAGGTGTGCGTATTGAAACTGAAACTGATGATCATTCTATTGGTTCTTACTTCTTACATTTGTTACATGACAAGAAGCCCAGTGAATTGCACGCTAAGGTGATGAACGTATCTCTCATTTTATATGCCGAGCACGAATTTAACGCGTCCACGTTTACTGCAAGGGTCTGTGCGTCAACCCTTTCAGACATGCATTCATGTGTTACCGGAGCAATTGGTAGCTTAAGGGGCCCTTTACATGGTGGTGCAAACGAAGCGGCAATGGACATGATTGAAAGCTGGTCAACACCAGATGAAGCAGAATCTGCCATTATGGGTATGCTGGCCCGTAAAGACAAAATCATGGGGTTTGGCCATGCTATTTATCGTGAGTCAGACCCACGTAACGTGATCATTAAAGGCTGGTCAGAAAAGCTTGCAGACTCTATTGGTGACACTCATTTATACCCAGTGTCTGTGCGTTGTGAAGAAGTCATGTGGCGAGAAAAGAAGTTGTTCTGTAATGCTGATTTCTTCCATGCATCAACCTATAATTTTATGGGTATTCCAACCAAATTATTTACGCCAATTTTTGTCATGTCGCGGCTTACCGGCTGGGCAGCTCATGTCATGGAGCAACGTACTAACAATCGGATTATTCGCCCAAGTGCAGACTACACAGGCCCTGAAACTGCCCAATGGGTCGACATATCTAACCGAGGTTAATAATGATGAACACCAACTACCGCAAAGCCTTGGTTGATACTGGGTTAGATTATTTTGATATTCCATCGGCTATTAATGACATTAGTGCGGGTGCCTACGCCAAACTACCTTATACCTCCAAGATATTAGCGGAACAGTTGGTACGACGCTGCGACCCTTTTACGTTAACGGCTTCTCTTGAGCAATTAATTGAGCGAAAACAAGATCTAGACTTTCCTTGGTACCCAGCACGTGTGGTATGCCATGACATTTTGGGCCAAACCGCTTTGGTAGACTTAGCCGGATTAAGGGATGCTATTGCAGAGCAAGGCGGCGATCCTTCAAAAGTGAACCCAGTAGTCCCTACGCAACTGATTATTGACCACTCATTGGCTGTAGAGCATGCCGGTTTTGACGCTGACGCGTTTGAAAAAAACCGTGCCATTGAAGACCGTCGCAACGATGACCGCTTCCATTTTATTGAATGGACTAAAACGGCGTTTAAAAACGTTGATGTGATCCCTGCTGGCAACGGCATTATGCATCAGATTAATTTGGAAAAAATGTCTCCCGTGATTCAGAACCGAGATGGACTAGCATACCCAGACACCTGTATTGGTACTGACAGCCATACACCACACATTGATGCCTTAGGTGTGATCGCTGTTGGAGTAGGTGGGTTAGAAGCAGAAAACGTGATGCTAGGCCGTGCCTCTATGATGAGGTTGCCAAATATTATCGGTGTAGAGCTGAGCGGCAAACGGCAACCAGGTATTACCGCCACAGACATGGTTTTGGCGCTCACTGAATTTTTGCGTGCCCAAAAAGTAGTGTCGTCATATCTTGAGTTCTTTGGAGAAGGCGCTAATGGTTTAACCATTGGTGACCGAGCTACCATTTCCAATATGACTCCCGAATACGGAGCCTCTGCGGCGCTATTTTATATCGACCAGCAAACTATTGATTACCTTAATATAACTGGACGCGAACCAGAGCAAGTGGCTTTGGTTGAAACCTATGCCAAAACCAACGGTTTATGGGCAGGTGATATGGTTAACGCCCAGTACGAACGAGTATTAACCTTCGACTTGTCTAGCGTTGGCCGGACTATGGCTGGGCCATCAAGCCCACACCTGCGTTTACCGACCTCGACCTTGGCTGAACGAGGCATTGCCAAAGCCTATGACAATTCGGACGTTGATGGGTTAATGCCTGATGGTGCAGTAATTATCGCCGCTATTACTAGCTGTACTAATACCAGTAACCCACGCAATGTGATCGCCGCGGGTTTATTAGCCCGAAATGCTAACCGCTTAGGTTTAAAGCGTAAGCCTTGGGTTAAGTCCTCCTTTGCTCCTGGCTCTAAAGTAGCCAAACTCTATTTAGAAGAAGCAGGGTTGTTAACCGAAATGGAACAACTTGGTTTTGGTATTGTGGGTTATGCTTGTACCACTTGCAACGGCATGAGTGGTGCTTTAGACCCACAAATTCAGCGAGAGGTAATGGATCGTGATTTATATACTACAGCCGTATTATCGGGCAACCGTAACTTTGATGGCCGAATTCATCCCTATGCCAAACAAGCCTTCTTAGCTTCACCGCCATTGGTAGCTGCCTACGCCATTGCTGGCTCCATGCGTTTTGATATAGAACAAGATGTGTTAGGACAAGACCAAAAAGGTAATGACATTTTGCTTAAAGATATTTGGCCTGAAGATGACGAAATAGACGCTATCGTCGCTAAATGTGTTAAACCGGAGCAGTTTAAACAGATTTATATTCCAATGTTTGATCTAGGTAAGATAGAAGAGGCGGCAAGCCCTTTATATGATTGGCGCCCTAATACTACCTATATACGTAGGCCTCCTTATTGGGAAGGTGCTTTGGCAGGTGAACGCACCTTAAAAGGCATGCGCCCCTTAGCCATACTAGGTGACAATATAACCACTGACCACTTATCACCTTCAAACGCTATTCTTGCCAACAGCGCGGCAGGGGAGTATTTGACCAAAATGGGGCTGCCAGAGGAAGACTACAACTCGTATGCTACCCATAGAGGCGACCATTTAACCGCACAAAGAGCCACTTTTGCTAACCCTAAGCTCCTGAACGAAATGTGTCTAGATGAACAGGGCAATATACAGCAAGGATCACTTGCCAGACTAGAACCCGAAGGCCAGACGCTGCGTATGTGGGAAACCATTGAAACTTATATGGACCGTGCTCAGCCATTAATTATTGTTGCTGGTGCAGATTACGGACAAGGTTCATCCAGAGATTGGGCAGCTAAAGGCGTGCGCTTAGCCGGTGTAGAAGTAATAGTAGCCGAAGGGTTTGAACGTATACATCGTACCAACCTTGTGGGTATGGGTATTTTACCTCTACAATTTAAAGCGTTAGAAAACCGAAAAAGCCACAGGCTAGATGGAACAGAAACCTTTGATGTGATCGGTAATCCTAGCCCTGGTTGTGACCTAACTTTGGTGGTTAATCGTGTGGACGGTAGCTTTGATAGCATTACCGTTACCTGTCGCTTAGACACAGCAGAAGAAACTTTAGTTTATTCTGCTGGTGGTATCTTGCAACGCTTCGCCCAAGATTTTCTTGAATCAACAAGTGCTACTAGGACTTAACATGAGCTTTAAACAGCAAATAAAAATCCCAGCCACGTATATGCGTGGTGGTACCAGCAAAGGCGTATTTTTTAACCTTTTGGATTTACCTGCTACAGCGCAAGTGCCTGGACCAGCAAGGGATGCCTTACTGATGCGAGTGATTGGTAGCCCAGATATATACGGCAAACAGATAGACGGCATGGGTGGAGCAACATCAAGCACCAGTAAAACGGTTATTTTAAGCCCATGCACCCAGCCAGATCACGATGTCGACTACCTGTTTGGGCAAGTGTCTATTGATAAGGCTTTTGTAGACTGGAGCGGCAACTGCGGTAACCTGTCATCTGCAGTAGGGGCTTTTGCGATTAGTTCTGGTTTGGTCGACCCTAGCCGTATCCCTAACGATGGTATGGCTATCGTTAGGATATGGCAAGCCAATATTAACAAAACCATCGTTGCTCATATCCCTATGGTTAACGGACAAGTACAAGAAACGGGCGACTTCCAATTAGACGGTGTAACTTTTGCGGCCGCTGAGATTAAGCTAGAGTTTATCAATCCCTCCGCCACAGACGCTGATATGTTTCCTACGGGCAACTTGGTAGATCAATTAGAAGTTCCCTTTGTTGGCGGCATAAGCACTTTGGATGTGACTATGATTAATGCCGGTATCCCAACCATGTTCTTAAGGGCGCAAGATTTAGGGTATACAGGCACGGAACTACAAACTGACATTAATACTGATCAAGCGGCATTATCCAAGCTAGAGACCATACGTGCTTATGGTGGCGTACGCATGGGTTTGTTTAAGCACATAGATGATGCCAAGACTCGTCAACATACACCAAAAATAGCCTTTGTAGCCCCCGCAAAAAGCTATACCTCATCAAGTGGTAGCATGGTCAGTGCTGACAAGGTTGATTTGTTGGTGAGGGCCATGTCTATGGGCCAGTTACACCATGCCATGATGGGCACCGCTGCGGTGGCTATTGGTACGGCTGCCGCCATACCTAATACCTTAGTCAATATTGCCACAGGTGGAAACAGGTTGACGCAAGTTACGTTTGGCCACCCATCAGGCACCTTAACTGTAGGCGCTGAGGCTCATCAAGATAATGGAAAGTGGCAGGCAACCAAGGTAACCATGAGCCGCAGTGCGCGGGTTTTGATGGAAGGTTGGGTTAGGGTGCCTGATGCCTGAGTTTCATGTTGATGTAACTGACTCATCAATACCTGCCGCTGAATTACTCAAACAGCACAGCGACTTATCTAAACAACAAATAAAACAGGCCATGAAAAAGGGCGCCGTTTGGGTAAGTGAATCTGACACCGGCCACAAGCGACTTAGGCGAGCAGATAAAATTCTTAACGCTGGCCAACAGCTTCACCTGTATTACGATACAGGCGTTTTAGGCTTACAAGTAGACGCCGCCGTTTTGATCGCCGACGAAGGCGATTACAGTGTTTGGTGTAAACCTTACGGCATGTTGAGTCAGGGTTCAAAGTGGGGGGATCATTGCACTATTAACCGCTGGGTAGAACAACACCATCAACCTCAGAGGCCTGCGTTCATCGTTAATCGTTTAGATCGGGCAGCACAGGGATTGATGTTAATTGCCCATACAAAAGCTGCAGCTGCAGCTTTTAGTGGCTTATTCGCCAAACGGACCATTAACAAGCAATACACCGCATTAGTTCTAGGTTTGTTCCCTAATCAGATCAAACTAGATGAACCTATTGACGAAAAAAATGCCATAAGTCACGCTAGCTTGCTGACTTACAGCCCTATAACTAAGAAATCCTTAGTTATAATAGAAATTGAAACAGGCCGTAAGCACCAAATACGTAAACATTTGAGTGGCGCGGGTTTCCCGATCATTGGAGATCGCTTGTATGGCCCAGAGGTAGATGATAAGACCATCAATTTATGCCTTGTTTCTACATATTTAGCCTTCAATTGTCCCATCACTGGCCTTGATAAAAGTTATCGCCTTAAGGATGATTACTTGCCTCAAGTTGGTTAGACTTACGGTATAGATTAGGCTCAGGATTACTTTTTATGCACGATTTATTACCCGAATTATGCGACCAGTTTGAAGACCTAGTGCAGGTTGTAGAACCCATGTTTAAGAGTTTTGGGGCTAAAGAGCGCTTTTGTGGTGAAATAGTCACCCTTCAATGCTTTGAAGATAACTCTAAAGTTCGTGAACTTGCAGGCCAAGACGGTACAGGAAAGGTTTTGGTAGTCGATGGAGGTGGCTCACTAGCACGTGCTTTGCTTGGCGATATGTTGGCCAAAAAAGCTGCAGCCAACGGATGGGAAGGCATGGTGATCTATGGCTGTATTCGAGACGTAAATGCCATCGCAACCATTAACTTAGGTGTTCAAGCCTTGGCTGCACACCCCATGAAGACTGAAAAGCGTGGCTTAGGAGACATAAACAAAGACGTTCACTTTGGTGGGGTTACCTTTGTCCCTGGGCATTACATTTATGCCGATAATAATGGCGTTTTGGTTGCACCACACCCCTTATTACTTGATGGTTTATAGGGCACCAACACAAACTACTCATCGGCGAAGTAGAGGTACCCTTGGTTGTGCAGGATAAGTAACATAGCCTTTGCTGCGTCCTTTTTAACCAAAGGATCTAGTTCATCCACTGCTATCAACCACTGATTAGCGATAGCTTCAACAAAAGCAGTGGCATCTGGAGGACAGGGTAAAGCGTCACCTTGCACAAATAAAGTCAAACCGCCGTCACCTTGCCAGGTATAAGCTAAACGCACGCCTTCAGACACCCTTAGCACGCCGTAAGCATCATTAATAATGCTGTCTAGTTCTGCTAAGTCCATAGCTTCTTCTGCCATGTCTAAACCAGGGTGCTTGGCCTCTGTGCTGTGTTTGCCAAACCATTGAGCCACATTTTCTGGAGTAATTTGGTCTTGCATTAACTGCATCAAACCCTCAACATCTGCCGCACTTATTTCGCCACTGTTAGCCGCAAACCCATGGTCTTTAATGCGCAGGTCGGCACTAATGTCCATACTACGTTCATCTGCAAAGGTGGTGAGCACGTCGCCATGTGAAGGAGAACGAAAGCCTACAGAGTAAGTAACGCAAACATCAGACATCGCTACGCCTTTATGAGCCAACAATGGTGGGATATAGAGCATATCTCCTGGGTTAAGAATAAACTCTTCACTCAATTTAAAGTCTGCTAACAAACTTAGATGATCGTGGGCCATTAAGGCTGAATTTTCGTTACAGGTTTGGCCAATTTGCCATTGACGTTGGCCCTCACCTTGAATCAAAAATACATCATAACGATCGTAGTGTGCGCCAACGCCGGCACCTTTAGTGGCGTAGCTGATCATCAGGTCATCTACACGCCAGCTGGGTAAAAAGCGAAACTTAGCTAAAAAGTCATGCACTTCTGGCACAAAACAATCCACGCCCTGAACCAATAGAGTCCAGGGAAAGTCTCGTTCTTTATTAAAGTCATCTTCGGTTAATGGGCCATGAATTACTTGCCAATCTTTTAGGTCACCTCTGTTTTCAATTAAACGTGACTCTACCTCAGGCTCCAGTGCTAAACCTGCTAACTCGTCGACAGCAATGAGCGCTTCCTGAAAGGCAATACCCTTACGGATACACACTGGCTTTTGCTGCCAGTAGTCAGCAAGGAACTCTCCTACTGTTAACTCACCCAAATGGGTCAAGGGCGCCATTGTCATTAGATTGCCGCTGCTTGGGCTGCGGCGTTACCAATATAGTTGGCCGGAGTTAGGGTTTTAAGCTCGTCTTTAACCGATTGTGGCAAATCTAGGGTGTCTATAAAGTCTGCCATAATAGCTGCATTAATGATTTTACCACGGGTAAGGGCTTTTAGTTTTTCGTAAGGCTCTTCAATGGCATAGCGACGCATTACTGTCTGAATCGGCTCAGCGAGCACTTCCCAAGCATTATCAAGATCGGCATCCAAACGTTGGGCATTAAGCTGTAATTTACTAATCCCTTTCAAAGTAGACTGATAAGCGATCAAACTGTGAGCAAGGCCTACCCCTAGATTACGTAACACAGTGGAATCTGTAAGGTCCCGTTGCCAGCGAGAAATGGGTAGTTTGCTAGCTAAGTGTTGCAGTAACGCATTAGCAATGCCTAAGTTGCCTTCTGAATTTTCAAAATCGATAGGGTTCACTTTATGGGGCATGGTTGATGAACCAATTTCTCCTGCAATTGTTTTTTGCTTAAAAAAGCCCATAGAAATATAACCCCAAATATCACGGTCAAAGTCTAATAATATGGTGTTAAAACGAGCGATGGCGTCAAATAATTCGGCAATGTAATCGTGTGGTTCGATTTGGGTCGTGTAAGGATTCCACGTTAAGCCTAAGCTTTCTACGAACACCTGAGCATTAGCTTGCCAATCAATTTCTGGGTAAGCGGTATAATGCGCATTGTAGTTACCTACTGCGCCGTTAATTTTGCCTAGAAATTCCATTTGTTTAATCTGCTTCAGTTGGCGTTCTAAACGAGCGGCAACGTTGGCCATTTCTTTACCCATGGTGGATGGAGAAGCAGTTTGGCCATGGGTGCGAGACAACATAGGTTGGTTTTGGTGGCTGTGGGCTAGATGCTTAATTTGCGCCAATACCTCAGTCATTTCCGGCACCATCACTTGCTCTAAGCCTTGCTTAAGCATTAAACCATGAGACAAGTTGTTAATGTCTTCCGAAGTGCACGCAAAATGTACATATTCATTAATAGCGTGTAGTTCTGCATTATCTTTGAACTGCTCTTTAATGTAGTACTCTACGGCTTTTACATCGTGATTAGTGGTGCTTTCAATGTCTTTAACACGCTGGGCTGCCGTTTCATCGAAATTATTAATCAAGTGTTCAAGCAGGGCGTTAGCCTCGTCGCTTAACGGTGCTACCTCACCAATTTGTGGGTGCGCAGCAAGGCGCTGCAACCAACGAACTTCAACCAACACGCGGTTATAAATAAGACCAAATTCACTAAAGTAGGGGCGAAGTGCAGCGGTCTTGCTGCCATATCGACCATCTACTGGAGAAAGTGCTGAAATTGACGATAAATGCATAACGGAGTCCTGAGTTGGGTTAATAACTAAGCTGGTTTAAGCTGACTAAGCAATACGTCTAATTCGCGTTGCAAGGAATTTTTAAATACGACTAACTGCCACTTACGGCCACCTAATTGGCGCCACAAGGTTGTTGCACGAATACCCGCAAGAAGGTAGCTACGTACACGATTAGTATTCATGGGTTGCTGCAAGTACGTGGGGTTGCCAGTCACTTGGATACGAAATCGAAAATTACTTAACGTAGAAGAATAGGTTTCCGCAACGCTTGCAAACACATTAGGGTGAGTTAGCTCATACAGATCAACTTGTCTTTGGCTGTGGCTTAACTGTTTACTAATGTCATTGAGCATTTCTGGGCGCTTACGTAATTTGCCTTGTAAGTGAGTTAATCCCAACACATAGCGAGTAATTTCTCGTGCGCCTAGGCTTTGATCCTGACCCATAATAGCCTTTAAAGTTACTAAACCTAAACGTAAATTGTTCACCGCTTCGCCACCACCAAATACGTCTTCGGTGCTTTCTGGGGAGGTTACAAAAAGTGACGCAAGGCAACAACGGCTAGCGTTTTCGTCAGCTTGCCCTGTGCTTGCAACTTGATGCACTAACGCTGCAGCTTGGACTAGAGCAGCTAAGGCCATTACCCGTTCTTGGTTAGAGTTTAAGCGACTAATCAATGACTGCTCCTCCAAGGCATACATCACCCTCATAAAACACAATAGATTGACCCGGTGTGACGGCTCTTTGAGGCTCTAAAAATGCCACACTTAACGTTCCATTAGACAAGGACGTTAACGTGCATGCTTGATCTGCTTGGCGATAGCGTATTTTAGCCATCAATGTAACACCCATGTCTTGGCTTAAATTTGGACCTTTGCCGTCTACCCACATCAATTGTTGGCAGGTGAGAGAGGGTTTAAATAACCGCGGGTGATTTTTGCCTTGGGTGACGATCAAACGGTTACGGTTTAAATCTTTGTCAACCACGTACCATGCAGATTCATTATAATTAGCTAAACCTCCAATCCCTAGGCCTTGGCGCTGACCAATGGTGTGATACATCAAGCCTTGATGGTCACCAATCACGTCTCCGTCTACAGTTTCAATTTTGCCAGGTTGAGCAGGTAAATACTGTTTTAAGAAGTCTTTAAATCTGCGCTCTCCAATAAAGCAAATACCTGTGCTATCTTTTTTAGCATGATTAGCCAAACCATGGGCTTCGGCAATGCTTCGCACTGCTGGTTTTTCCATGGCACCGATGGGGAACATCGTTTGACTTACCTCTAGAGCACCGACAGCGTGCAAAAAGTAGCTCTGATCTTTATTGCTATCTAATCCCTTAATCAACTGACATTCAAGGCCTTCGCCTTGACGCTGCACGTAATGCCCCGTGGCTATATAATCTGCGCCAAGAGTTTTAGCATAATCTAAAAAGGCCTTAAATTTAATCTCACGGTTACATAGAACATCTGGATTTGGCGTACGGCCAGCTTTGTATTCTGCTAAAAAGTGTTCAAATACGTTGTCCCAATATTCTGAGGCAAAGTTTGCCGCGTGCAAGGGAATGCCTAATTTATCACAAACTCCTTGAGCATCTTCGAGGTCCTGTTTAGCTGTGCAGTATTCTGTGCCATCATCTTCATCCCAATTCTTCATGAACAGGCCTTCAACGTGGTACCCTTGCTGGATAAGAAGCAAAGCAGAAACGGACGAGTCAACACCGCCGGACATACCGACAATAACGCGTGTAGAAGTGGTTTCACTCATAGATTTAATTCAAGCGATAAACAGAATAAATAATAAGCGTCAATTTTAACCGAACCAAGCCCTCACGCCTAGGCTTATAGAAAGATTCCAAGGATTTTTAACTGCATGAAAACGAATGACCTTATACGTGTGCAAGAAGCAGATTTCGACATCAGTGAGCATTACCAACAATTGCGTCAAATAAACCCTGCTGGCACAGGCGCAGTAGTAATATTTGTTGGGTTGGTAAGGGATTTAGATGACGCTAAGGTGGAAGCAATGGAACTTGAACATTACCCCGGCATGACTGAATCTTGTTTAGAACATATCGTAAGCGAAGCGCACTCACGCTGGCCTCTAAAAGGCGTTCATCTGGTCCACCGAGTTGGTAAGCTATTACGTCATGAACAAATTGTATTTGTGGGGGTTGCTTCACGTCATCGAACTGATGCGTTTAATGCTTGTGAATTTGTGATGGATTATCTAAAGCAAGATGCACCTTTTTGGAAAGCTGAACTTACCGAACAGGGGAAACGCTGGGTCCAGGTTAAAGCGTCTGATCAAGATGCTGATAAACGTTGGTAAACCCCTGTTAATGTTGATCACCGTAAGTTAACTTTTGGGTGTAGGCTATTTGGCACTTGGCATATTAGTGTCTTCCAGGCGCCACTCACCAACCCCCAATCCTTTTAACCTCCAGCTCCCAATCGCTATTCTAACTAGCCGTAAGGTGGGTAAATTGACCGCCGCAGTCATGCGCCTTACTTGTCTATTGCGTCCTTCACTAATGCGAATTTCTAACCACTGGGTAGGAATGGATGCACGCTTTCTAATCGGTGGAATACGAGGCCAAAGTTTTTCTGTTTGAGACCCCAAAAGTCTCACTTTAGCCGGCTGCGTGGGGCCATCCTTGAGCATTGGCCCTGCACGCAAACATTTTAACTGATGTTCCTCGACACAGCCCTCAACTTGAACCCAGTAAGTTTTTTCTACCTTATGTTTTGGGTTTGTTATTTGATGCTGTAATTGCCCATTATTGGTTAACACCATTAAGCCCTCTGAGTCATAATCCAGCCGCCCAGCGGCATAATAGTTTGGCATATCAATGTAACCTGCTAAGGTTTTACGGCCTTGATCGTCATTAAATTGACTCAATACTTGATAAGGCTTGTTGAAAACTAAAATATTAGACACGCAGTGATTTCCTTATTGGTTCCATGAATTGTTAGAATTTTGTAAAATAACTACATGATTCCTTGGGCCTACAGAAGCATTCGAGCTATAATAGACCTCGACTACAAAAGCGACTTTTAAGGTCACTTATCTACGCAGTAAGACTATTTTATAAGCATTCGGAGACTTCATGACATATCAGCACATTACAGTACCAGAGCAAGGCTCTAAGATTACTGTTAACACCGACCTTTCCCTCAACGTGCCAAACGATCCTATTATCCCTTATATTGAAGGTGATGGCATTGGTTTTGACGTTTCACCAGTAATGCTTAAAGTGGTAGATGCTGCGGTAGAGAAAGCCTTTAATGGCACTAAAAAGATTCATTGGATGGAAGTATACGCTGGTGAAAAGGCTACCGTAACCTACGATGCAGATACTTGGATGCCAGAAGAAACCTTAGCTGCATTTAAAGAATATAAAGTAGGCATTAAAGGGCCTTTGACCACACCAGTTGGTGGTGGCATTCGTTCTTTGAATGTAGCTCTTCGCCAAGAACTAGACCTATATGTATGTCAGCGCCCTGTTCGCTGGTTTACAGGCGTACCCAGCCCTGTGCTAAAGCCAGAAAACGTAGACATGATTATCTTCCGTGAAAATTCAGAAGATATCTATGCAGGGATAGAGTGGCAAGCTGGCTCTCCCGAAGCCATTAAGGTGATCAAATTTTTACAAGAAGAGATGGGTGTTACCAAAATTCGCTTTGATCAAATGTGTGGTATTGGTGTTAAACCTGTGTCAGAGGAGGGAACTAAACGTTTAGTTCGTAAAGCGATTCAATATACTATTGATAATGATCGTGATTCGTTGACCTTGGTTCACAAGGGCAACATTATGAAATTTACAGAAGGCGCCTTTAAAGAATGGGGTTATGAAATTGCCCAGCAAGAATTTGGTGCAACACTCATAGGTGCAGGACCATGGTGTGAAATGACTAACCCAATTACTGGGAAAAATATCGTCATTAAAGATGTTATTGCTGATGCCATGCTACAACAAATTCTTTTACGGCCAGAAGAGTATGATGTTATCGCCACACTGAACTTGAATGGTGACTATTTATCTGATGCCCTCGCAGCAGAAGTTGGCGGCATTGGAATTGCTCCTGGTGCCAACCTAAGTGACGACATTGCTATTTTTGAAGCGACCCATGGCACAGCGCCAAAATATGCTGGCCAAGACAAAGTGAATCCGGGATCGATTATTTTATCTGCTGAAATGATGCTGCGCCACATGGGGTGGTTTGAAGCTGCAGATTTGATCGTTGCTGGTACCGAAGGTGCCATTAACGCTAAAACGGTCACGTATGACTTTGAGCGTCAAATGCCTGATGCTACTTTGTTGTCATGCTCAGAATTTGGTGACGCTATTATCACCAACATGTAGCTCATAGATCGATGCATTAAAAAACCAGCTTAGGCTGGTTTTTTTGGCTCTAAAGTCTTGGCAATACCAGCTTTAATACATATTTAGCCCCCACATCTGTGTCTGTTTAAGTAAATTTACAGCCGTTTACAATTCTGCTCTGGAAAAATGCAGACATAGGCCCAATAGTAACGTTATGATGAAAACAATATTTAAATCAAGAGTGCTCTAATGCCTGTTCTATCTGCTCACCCTAACGATGACATTGATAACCCAACTTATAAGCCTGCACTAATGAGTCAGGACGACTCCAATACGCCAGATGAAAACCACGATTTGCAGGTTATAGAGCAAACTCGCCCTAAGATAGCGCAACCTTCGTTATATAAGGTGATCTTGTTAAACGATGACTACACACCCATGGAGTTTGTCATTGATATATTAGCGCGATTCTTTAATCACGATGAAGAACAAGCAACACAAATTATGTTGGCAGTGCATACCCAAGGCAAAGGGGTATGTGGCATTTACACCAAAGATGTTGCTGAAACCAGAGCGATGCAAGTAAACCAGCACTCAAGACAACACAAACATCCATTACTATGCGAAGTTGAATCTGCTTCTTAGAGGAAATAGACAATGTTAGACAACGATTTAGAACGAAGCTTAAGTGAAGCCTATAAACATGCAAGTTGGAAGCGGCACGAGTTTATGACCGTAGAACATTTATTGCTGTCACTGCTTAACAATCCATCCAGTGCAGAAGTACTGCAAGTGTGTGGAGTGGCACTTGATGACTTGCGAACACCTTTAGAAAAGTTCATTAACGAAACTACGCCTTCGGTAGATGAGTCTCACGGTAATTATGAAGTACAGCCAACCCTTGGTTTTCAAAGGGTGTTGCAGCGGGCCGTATTTCATGTGCAATCTTCGGGTAAAGGAGAGGTGTCTGGCGCTAATGTTCTGGTTGCTATTTTTAGTGAAACTGAAAGCCAGTCAGTCTATTTACTCGATTTATTAGACGTTGAGAGGGTAGACATTGTTAATTATTTATCCCATGGAGTAAGCAGAACAGAAATGGAAGGTTCTGAAAAGGCGGTCGAAGGTGAAAGTGAAGAAGCAAGTCACTTAGTTAAATACACCACTGATTTGAACGCTGAAGCTAGGAACGGAAATATTGACCCCTTAATAGGCCGTGGCAAAGAGTTAGAGCGTTTGGTTCAAGTATTATCTCGGCGACGAAAAAATAACCCACTATTGGTGGGCGATGCAGGCGTTGGTAAAACAGCCATTGCTGAAGGTCTAGCCTATCAAATTGAACAAGGTAATGTGCCCCAGGTGATTGCATCATCCACCGTCTATTCGCTAGATATGGGCTCATTGTTAGCCGGCACAAAGTACCGTGGTGATTTTGAAAAGCGGTTAAAAGGCCTTTTAGCTGATATTGAAAAAACTCCTAATGCAATCCTGTTTATTGATGAAATCCATACCATCATTGGTGCAGGTGCAGCATCAGGCGGTTCTATGGATGCATCCAACTTATTAAAGCCAGTGCTAAGCTCAGGTAAGTTGCGTTGTATTGGCTCAACCACGTTTACAGAATTTCGTGGTATATTCGAAAAAGACCACGCTTTAGCCCGTCGATTCCAAAAAATAGATGTGGATGAGCCTAACATTGCTGATACTCAAGCTATTTTGCGTGGTTTAATTTCCCGCTATGAAAGTCACCACCAACTTGAGTATACGCCCGCTGCCATAGATGCCGCAGCAGAACTTGCAGATCGCTACATTACGGATAAGAAGATGCCTGATAAGGCGATCGATGTGATTGATGAGGCAGGGGCATATCAGCAGCTATTTGCACCTTCAGATCGTAAGTCGTTTATTGATGTTCCTGAAATTGAGGCTGTGGTGGCGAAAATAGCCCGCATACCACCTAAAAGCATTTCTGCAACAGATCGAGATCAGCTACATTCCCTTGAACAAAATCTAAAGAGAGTAGTCTTTGGTCAAGATAAAGCCATTGATACCTTGGCTAACGCCATTAAACTTTCAAGGGCAGGGCTTAATTCAGCTCATAAGCCTGTGGGTAGTTTCTTGTTTTCTGGCCCTACAGGGGTTGGTAAAACTGAAGTGACTCAACAATTAGCACGCGTTATGGGCATTGAACTTGTGCGGTTTGATATGTCGGAATACATGGAACGTCACACAGTGTCTCGCTTAATAGGTGCTCCACCAGGTTATGTTGGCTTTGATCAAGGTGGTTTACTCACAGAAGCCGTAACGCAAACTCCTCACTGTGTGTTGTTGTTGGATGAGGTTGAAAAAGCTCACCCAGAAGTGTTTAATATTTTGCTTCAAGTGATGGATAACGGCACCTTGACAGATAACAATGGCCGCAAAACAGACTTCCGTAACGTTATTTTAGTGATGACAACAAATGCGGGCGCAGAACAAATGAGTCGCAGCTCCATTGGTTTCACTAAACAAGACCATAGTTCTGATGGAATGGGCGCAATTAAGCGCTTATTTAGCCCAGAGTTCCGAAATCGCTTGGATGATATTATTCAATTCAATGCGCTATCCAAAGATGTGATTCTTGACGTGGTAGACAAATTCTTAGTTGAGTTACAAGTTCAACTTGAAGATAAAAAAGTTCACCTGCAAGTCAGTGACGCTGTCCGCGCATGGCTTGGCGAAAAAGGTTATGACAGGGATATGGGTGCACGACCCATGGCGCGACTTATCCAACAAGAGCTGAAGAAGCCTATGGCAGAAATACTTTTGTTTGGAGATTTAGCGGCTGATGGAGGCAAGTTGTTAGTGGACTTAAAGGATGACAAGATTAAGTTAACCAGCAAGCCCAGTAAACGCTCGGTCAAACTTCTAGACCCTGCTTAAGTGCAGATGCTTGCTTTGGACGCTACTTTTGTGCCGCCCTAAGCAAGCTTATTTTCCTTGTGTCTATTACATTCTTTGAGCCCTCTCAAGTTAAGTAAACACGTCTAAACTAATGTTGCTCGCATTATTTGTAGCAACATTGCTTATAATCTGGGGTTTACATAGGTCATGTCTGAAAACAGAATTGATACACAAAGGCCTGATGCACCCTTTTTTTCAGCCTATGGAACCTACTCTGTGGGTGTCAAAACCCTAACTCTAATACACAAACATCAAATTGACCTCCTTCATATTAATGGCAGTAAAGCTAATACTAATGATTGGCCTCGCTATGATCGTCCTTTAGTCACAGAGGTGTGGTACCCAGCTTTAGCTAACTCTCAAGGAGAAAAGGGTTTAAATGTTGTTATAAGAGATGGTAAAACCAGAGTAATCCTTAAGGGTAGGGCCATTCGTGATGCAAGCCCTATAGCTTCTGGCCAATCTTATCCCCTAGTTATTATTAGCCACGGCTACCCTGGCAATCGGTTTTTGATGTCACACCTTGCCGAGAATCTAGCATCCAAGGGTTACGTAGTGATTGCTCTGGACCACGCAGATTCAACCTATGCTGATGCTGCTGGATTAGCTTCAACACTTTATAATCGAAGATTTGATCAACTATTTGCCATTGATGAAGCGCAGCGACTTAACACCCTCAAAAATCAGTTTTTATATGGTCTAGTTGATACGAGTCAAACAGGAATAATTGGTTATTCGATGGGCGCCTATGGCGCAGTCGTTACAGCAGGTGGTGGTCTTACCCAGTCATCTGTGGACTCATCATGGGCAACTCCCTCTGGCCTTATTGAAGCTCATAAAAGCGGTTCAAAGAACCATCTAAACCTTATAGATAATCGAGTGAAGACTGTGATTGCTATTGCGCCATGGGGTATGAACCATGGTTTTTGGGATGAGCAAGGCCTACAAACAATTACTATTCCAATGTTGTTTGTTGCAGGGTCTGGTGATGATATATCTGGCTACGAAAATGGAACCAGAGCAATTTGGCAAGCAGCCTCAAATACCGACAGGTCGCTACTAACGTTTGATGACGCCGGTCACAATGCGGCCGCACCATACCCGGCACCCATCGAGGGGCGTGCGTTTGATAAAGATATTGGATTTGCGCCTTATGAGCATTATGCAGATGCACTCTGGAATACGTCTAAGATGAATAATGTTCTGCAACACTTTGCCTCTGTATGGATGGCAAAACATCTTAAGTCTGACAAAAGTATGGCGCCTTATTTAAATCTTTTACCCTTAGGCAATGAAGGGGTTTGGTCCAAAGGGGAAGATGAGAGTCCAAAAGTAGATCACACTTATTGGCGGGGGTTTAAGCAGTTCTCTGCAAAAGGCTTACGATTCGAAACTCTCAGCCGCAAAAACCAAAAAACAACTGACTGAAACAAAAAAAGAGCACTAAATGCGCTCTTGTTTTATTTATAGCCGAAGCTCAAGGTTCTGGGGCGTTAAACGCATCCTACAGCCAGCAAGATTAACGGGCGCGGTAGGTGATACGGCCTTTAGTTAAATCGTATGGCGTAAGCTCTACTTTAACTTTGTCACCCGTTAAAATTCGAATGTAGTGTTTGCGCATTTTCCCGGAGATATGTGCAATAACCACGTGGCCATTTTCCAATTCTACGCGAAACATGGTGTTTGGTAAGGTATCAATAATGGTACCTTCCATTTCAATCTGGTCTTCTTTAGCCATTAAAGCCTCAAGGGTTGTTACAGAATTTATCATATTTACATTGCGCGACATTATGCCGTACTGATGTACAAAAAGCGAGTAAAACACCTATATAAGCCTAGGGTACTATCAACTGCTGCCAGATTAAGTCGTCAAACACTTGCAAAGGTTGATATTCAGCCTTATAGGCCATTTTTTGACAGTCTTTTACCCAATAACCGAGGTAAACAAACTCCATCCCCTTAGACTGAGCCCAGTGAATCTGCCAAAGTACAGCAAGCCGGCCTAAGCTTCTTGCTTCATAAGCAGGATCAAAGAAAGTGTAAATGGCTGACACTCCTTTAGGCAGTATATCAACCACAGCAACCGCTAATAATTTTTGTTCTAATCTAAAACTTACAAACCATGTATTACTCGACGGGGGTGAATGACACAAGAAATCTTTAAATTGCTCTAGGGATGGCGGGTACATATCGCCATCACTGTGCCGCTGGTTAATATAGTTGGCATACAAGCTGTAGATTTCTTCGGACGAAGAAGGCAATTCAAAACTAACGTGCAGGTCTTTATTGCGGTTAAGCACGCGTTTTTGGCTTTTACTAACCTTAAAACCTGCAAGAGGAACACGAACAGACTTACATTCACCGCAGCCTTCGCACCAAGGCCGGTATATATGTTCACCACTGCGCCTAAAGCCCATGTCAGTAAGTTGCATATAAATTGATTCGTCCAAGGTCTGGTCTGGGCTTAAGAAAATTGACCTCGCTTGGCGATTATCCAAATAACTGCAGCTGTGCTCAGGTGTTGGGTAAAACACTAATGTATTAACATCAATCGATGAAGAAATGGAAAACCACCACTTTATTCAGGTTAGTGAAGGGCACTCCTTAAGACTGTACCACCAGATCCCATAAACTATCCACTCCATAAGATAGATTTTTTTCTAGGTAGTTTTCAAATTCTGCCATCGGGATTTCTTGGGCACCAAGACTAGCTAAGTGCGGCGTATGCATTTGGCAATCTATAAGCACAAAACCCCACTGCGCTATCCGTTGAGCCAGATGAATAAACGCTATTTTAGATGCATTATCTGCTCGACTAAACATAGACTCACCAAAGAACATCCGTCCTAACGCAACACCATACAGACCGCCTACTAACTCACCGCCATGCCATACTTCAACGCTATGGGCGTATCCTCTGCGATACAATTGCGTATAAGCATGTTGCATGTCTTGTGTAATCCAGCTTTCTGCCGAGGTTTGATCCGCTCTTGGGGTAGAACCACAAGCTTTCACTACGCGCTCAAATGCATGATCAAAAGTGACTATAAATGGTGTCTTGCGGATAACTTTAGCCATGCTTTTAGAGATATGAATTTGGTGTGGATTGATGACCATCCTAGGACTTGGGGCCCACCAAAGGATAGGATCGTGGTCAGAAAACCAAGGAAAAATACCACATTGGTAGGCATGTAACAGCCTTGATACAGATAAGTCACCACCAACGGCTAACAACCCTTGAGGGTCATCAAGGGCTTCTGAAACTGGTGGAAACCAATAATCATCGTCATCTAGTTGATAAACAGGCATAAGTTAATGATACATCAAGAGGTTAACTCTCAGTAAAATACCCTAGCCTAAAATACAAGATTAAAAGGCGTGCATTTTTATTAGTGTCTTAGTTAGAGAAATAACAAAAAAGTTAGTATTTGGTTATAAGATTCTGCCTTGTTCATGGTTGTTGTCATTCCATGGCGCTGCAGCCTAAAGTGACCCTAAGTATATGATGCCAAGGGCCTGTTGCAAACGGGACAACTCAACTATTTTGTTGATAAAGGCAATAAAATGCAAGTCTACGGCCTGTTAACTCAATGGCCTGACAACTAGAACATCATTAAGCTTGGTTCAACTATCAGGATTGCGTATCATAGGCTAAGTTTGCTCAATCAAACACACGCACAAGGAAATCGTTAGTGGCCACAATAAACCCACGCACATCGTCAAAGGTAGGCAACAAAGAAGCTTCAAGCTGGATACAGCGTTTAAGTTGGCACGGTTTCCATTTGGCACTATTGGCCTTTAGTGTTTATTTGTTAGTTGTACTTGTTACTTTTGATGCAAGTGACCCAACCTCTACTCAAGCGTTTGATGTGTCTAACATTCATAATGCTGGAGGTACTTTTGGCGCAGTATTGGCAGATTTGTTTTTTTGGGCTTTAGGTTTAATTGCTTACCTTATACCACTGTTACTCATACAATATGAGGTCATACGTTTTATTGGTCAGTCTCGCTATACACATTATGATCCTGACAACAATGTTTGGTTTAAAATGCTCACCCTTAGCGCTTTGGTTATAGCTGCGTGTGTTTATGCTTCCATTCACATATCTAATACCGACTTAACCTACCCACAAGGCAGTGGAGGCTTGCTGGGGTTGACTCTAGGATTACCACTTAATAAAGCCCTCGGTATGACGGGCACCAATATTTTACTCCTAACCACGTTGATACTAGCGATTAGTCACTTTTGGCAACTTCGCTGGGGCACCATTACAGAAACTATAGGTCGGCATAGCATTTACTGGTGTGAACACTTGCGTCAAAGTTTGTTTGGTGAAAAGCCCCATACCCAAGAGCTTAAAACGCCCCGCGAGGCAGCCGTAAGTCCCGCCAGTTATGGTGATCCAGCCCCTAAACTATCCTTAGGGTCAAAATTAGCTATGCCAATAACCGCAACTTGGCGCTTGATAATAAATCTTTGGCCATTTAAACGTGCCTCCAATAAGCTTAACAAGTTCCCCCTTAAAACTGTTAAACCAGTCCACAAAAAACCAATTATTCCTGCAGCTTATGAGCAGACCTTGACCAGCCATGCAACCGACTTTAGTGTCCATGATGTTGCTGCTGCACTTGACTCAGCGCCCACCAAAAGCAAAGCTTCTGCTACAAGCCAAACACCTACACAATCCAGTACGCCTGCGACTTCTGCAACAAGCAGTGGGCTGGAAGCTGATGCTGTTAATACGCATAGAGCCACACCTATAACGCCTGTACCGAGTGTAACTAAACCGCACGTTTCACCTGTCGCTAGCGTTAAAGAAGTTAAAATAGTGCCTTTGTCTGAAATCCATAAACAAGATACTGGTACCTCTCAAACAGAGCAACATGGGAAAGTGACCAAACACAAGAACTTACCCCCATTAAGCTTACTTGATCCACCAAATGTTAGCCTTAATCCAACCATTACCTCAGAAGAACTGACCAACTTAAGCCAACTTTTGGAAGCCAAGCTGCTAGATTTTGGAGTCATTGCAGAGGTGGTAGAGGTAAACCCAGGGCCTGTTATTACGCGCATTGAAATACGCCCGGCACCAGGCACAAAAGTAAGCAAAATAAGCAATTTATCGAAAGATTTAGCTCGTTCAATGGCTGTTATGAGCGTGCGTGTGGTTGAGGTCATTGCCGGAAAATCTGTCATCGGCATAGAAATTCCGAACCAACACAGAGAAATGGTGCGTATTAGTGAGGTTATTGGCAGTAAGCCTTACTTATCTTCAACTAGCCCACTCACTCTCACTTTAGGCAATGATATTGCGGGCAAACCAGTTGTAGTGGACCTCGCAAAGATGCCACACTTATTAGTTGCTGGCACTACAGGTTCTGGTAAGTCGGTAGGCGTTAACGCTATGATTATGAGTATATTACTAAAATCAACGCCAGACCAAGTTCGTATGCTGTTAGTTGACCCCAAAATGTTAGAGCTGTCGATTTATGATGGGATTCCGCATCTACTAGCTCCTGTAATTACTGACATGAAAGAAGCTGCTGGAGGCTTGCGCTGGTGTGTTGCCGAAATGGAAAGACGCTATCGTTTGATGGCTTCCCAAGGCGTTCGAAATCTTGCAGGGTTTAATACCAAGATTACTGCAGGAGACCCTATTTTAGACCCCATTTGGGTGCCCGATGAAGCCAATGGTGAAAATATGGATGATAGACCCTACTTGGATCCACTGCCTTATATCGTAGTTGTAGTCGATGAGTTTGCTGACATGATAATGGTGGTAGGCAAAAAAGTAGAGGAGCTCATTGCCAGGATCGCTCAAAAAGCCAGGGCTGCGGGCATCCATCTTATACTGGCAACGCAACGTCCCTCTGTAGATGTTATCACCGGACTAATTAAAGCCAACGTTCCCACTCGCATTGCCTTTCAAGTGAGTTCTAAAATTGATTCTCGCACCATACTTGACCAAGGTGGTGCAGAAAGCCTTCTGGGTCATGGAGATATGCTTTATCTACCGCCAGGTAAAAGTATGCCGGAACGCGTCCATGGCGCTTTTGTCAGTGATGATGAAGTTCATCGAGTCGTTGATGCTTGGAAGCAGCGGGGTGCACCTCAGTTCATCGAAGCTATCGTAGAGGGCAATTATGATCAGGAAGCTGGTTTTGGCTTGGCGTCTTCAGAAGGTGCCTTTGAAGAAGACAAGGACCGGTTATATGATGAGGCAGTAGCCTTTATTACCGAAACTCGCAGGGCTTCGATTTCTTCTGTTCAGCGGAAGTTTAAAATTGGCTATAACCGCGCAGCCCGAATGATTGAAGCCATGGAGGCTGCGGGAGTGATTACTGCACCAGCCCATAATGGTAGTAGAGAAGTCCTTGCTCCACCTCCACCTCGCGATTAATTGTATAGAAGGATGTATCATGCGTTTAGCCATATTTCTGCTTAGTATCACCATAGCTAGTGCAAGCCTGGCGCAGACCGCCGCTCAATCCCTAGGCCAGCAGTTGGGCCGCCAGACAAACATTGAAGCAGACTTTGTGCAGTATGTTTTGGATGCCAGTGGCAGTCGCTTACAAGAAACCCGTGGCCATATGGTATTAGCTCACCCCAATCAGTTTTGGTGGCAGACGGCAGATCCATTTGCACAACTGCTAGTCAGCAATGGAAAGCGACTGTGGATTTATGATAAAGACCTAGAGCAGGTCACTGTGCAAACCCTAGATCAACGCACCACGAGCACCCCAGCATTGTTACTCAGTGGCAATGGCACAGACATAGGGGCCGAGTTTAATGTTGTAATGAAACGTGGGGACAATGGTTTAGTGTTCTACCGACTTACGCCTAAGGATCCTGAAAGCCTTTATCAAACCCTGAGGCTCAACTTCAAAAACAACCAATTACTCGAAATGCAGTTAGAAGACGCAATGCACCAAAAAACGAGCCTTACTTTTAGTAATATGGTGTTTAACCCTCTAATTAAAGATGATTTATTTAATTTTGTAATTCCTGAAAATATTGATGTGTTAGAGATGGACCAGTTTTGATAAACGACTTGTTTAGTCATGAAACCGCAGGTTATCAGCCGTTAGCTAGCCGAATGCGGCCACAACTGCTGAGCCAATACGTAGGTCAATCGCACCTTTTAGGTGAGGGGAAAAGCTTGGGTAAAGCGTTAACTCAAGGATTACTCCACAGCATGATTCTGTGGGGCCCACCTGGGGTAGGTAAAACTACTTTGGCACGGTTAATGAGCAAAGTAAGTGATGCTCACTTTATGACTTTATCAGCAGTAATGTCTGGTGTTAAAGATATTCGCGCGTCTGTTCAAGAGGCCCAACAGGTTCGCGCTCAGTCTGGGCGAGATAGCGTATTATTCGTTGATGAGGTACACCGATTCAATAAGTCTCAACAGGATGCGTTCTTACCTTATATTGAAGATGGTACCTTTATTTTTGTGGGTGCTACTACGGAGAATCCGGCCTTTGAGCTCAATAATGCATTAATGTCTCGGTCGAGGGTTTATGTTTTAAAGTCTTTGTCTGAAGATGAGCTCGCGGCATTATTACAGCAAGCCCTAAGTGATAAAGACAGAGGTCTAGGTAAGCTCGATATTGATATAAAAGATCCACATCGCAAGCTTTTATTGCAAGCAGCAGATGGTGATGCTCGCCGATTACTTAATCTGTTAGAAATAGCCACAGACCTAGCAGAAACACAAAATGGTTGTTTGGTTATAGATAACAGTGTTTTAGAACAAGTGTTACAAACAAGCCCCAAACGTTTTGACAAAGGCGGCGATATTTTTTATGACCAGATTTCTGCCTTTCATAAGTCCGTTCGCGGATCTGACCCCAGTGGTTCCTTATATTGGCTAGCTCGCATGATTGATGCTGGTTGTGACCCACTTTATGTCGCTCGGCGCCTTCTTGCCATTGCGTCAGAAGACATTGGTAACGCCGACCCAAGAGCATTGCAAGTGGCGGTAAATGCTTGGCAGGTGTTTGAAAGAGTAGGGCCAACTGAGGGTAATCGTGCCATTGCCCATGCAGCTGTTTATTGTGCTTGTGCCGCAAAAAGTAATGCCGTTGATACTGCGTTTAAAGCAGCTATGAAACTAGCAAGAGAAGAACCTAGTTACGATGTACCCAACCACTTGCGCAACGCACCGACAAGCCTAGCGCATTCTTTGGGCCATGGGGCAGACTATAGGTATGCTCACGCAGAACCTATGGCTTTTGCGGCCGGAGAAAACTACCTGCCAGAGGCACTTGCACACCATGTTCTGTATCACCCGAGTGATCGTGGTGTTGAAGTAAAAATTGGTGAAAAGTTAGAAAAACTAGCCAAGCTGAACCAAAATAGTGATCAACAGCGTTATAAATAGCACCTTTTGTAAGCTATAATAGTGTTAGATAAAAGTAGGGGAGAGTCCAATCGTCGGTCAATTAGTTGCTATCGCCTGTGGAGGTGCTATTGGTGCGTTAAGCCGCTTTGGCCTGCAGCATTGGTTAGGAGCTATTTATAGTGGCCGCTTTCCATTGGCTATATTTCTTGCCAACTCCATTGGTTCGTTCTGTTTAGGCCTACTTTATGTACTTATCATTGAAAAAGGCCTAATCCCTGATATTTGGCGGCCGTTGTTAATCATAGGTTTGCTTGGTGCATTCACCACTTTCTCTACCTTTTCGTTAGATAGCATTTTGCTTATTGAACAGGGTGAATGGTTTATGGCATTAGTTAATGTTTTTTCAAATGTTTGTGTAGGATTAATAGCAGCCATTATTGGTATGTACATTGGCCGCTGGTTATAAAATAATTTTTACCTGATACTTCGTGTCGTTTTACTCTAGGAATACTTCATGTTAGACCAAAAATTGGTTCGTAATTCGCCACAAGACGTGGCTGATAAACTGCTAAAAAAAGGCTTCACGCTAGATTTAGAGAGGCTTCATAATTTAGAAGAAGCCCGTAAAGAATTGCAGATTGATACAGAAAACTTACAAAGTGAACGCAACTCTAAGTCTAAAGAAATTGGTAAGCTTAAAGCTCAAGGCCAAGATACCACAGCAATTATGGCTGCAGTAAGTTCATTTGGTGCCCAACTTGATGGTAAAAAAGCACAATTAAAAATAGTGCAAGACGACTTAAATGCGATGTTGATGGCAATACCTAACATCCCCCATGACACTGTTCCAGCTGGCGCTGATGAGGATGATAACCAGGAAGTGTTAGTTTGGGGCGAAAAACCAAGTTTTGATTTTGCTGTAAAAGATCACGTTGATTTAGGTGAGGGGCTAGGAGGGTTAGATTTTGGTGCAGCCATTAAGATTACAGGTGCTCGTTTTATGGTGCTTAAGGGCCCACTTGCCCGCCTACATCGTGCGCTCATTCAATTCATGCTAAATAGCCACATTCATGAGCATGGTTATGAAGAAGTTTATGTGCCTTATTTGGTGAATGCAGAATCATTACGTGGAACTGGGCAACTACCCAAGTTTGAAGAAGACTTATTTAAGGTGCCTGGGGAGCGAGACTTGTACCTTATACCTACGGCAGAAGTTCCAGTGACTAACCTGGTTCGTGATGAGATTATAGATGCACATCAATTGCCTTTGCGCTTCACCTGCCATACACCCTGTTTCCGCAGTGAAGCAGGAAGCCATGGCCGGGATACCCGAGGTCTGGTGCGTCAGCATCAATTTGAGAAAGTTGAAATGGTACAAATGGTTAAGCCAACCGACTCAACAGCGGCCTTAGAAGAGCTTACAGGTCATGCAGAATACATCTTAAAGACCTTAGGTTTAGCCTATCGAAAAGTCATTTTGTGTGGTGGTGACTTAGGCTTCTCGGCCATAAAAACATATGACCTTGAAGTATGGTTGCCGGGGCAAAATAAGTACCGTGAAATTTCATCTTGCTCTAATATGGGAGACTTTCAAGCTCGCCGCATGCAGGCTAGGTGGCGAAATCCAGAGACTGGAAAACCAGAACTGTTGCATACGCTTAACGGTTCTGGCTTGGCTGTAGGGCGAACATTACTGGCAATTTTAGAAAACTACCAGCAACAAGATGGCAGTATTGTAGTGCCAGAAGCACTCGTGCCCTATATGGGTGGAATAACGCTACTTACGCCAGCGACTTAGTCAGGCTACTCTAGTAAGGTAAAGGAAGCAGTTAGAGGCAGTTTGTCGGTCTAGGAAGGCCGGCGATTTTGGCGGCTAGTCTTGCTGGACTGTCAGGAAACAAGGTTAACAAATGTATACTGTTACCTTTCTCTAGGCTTACTCTTTGCTTTACAATTTTAACGAGTATACGCATTGCAGGAGAAATTCCGGTATCAGCGTAAAAGGCTCGTAATGCATTTATCACTTCCCAGTGTTCAGCCTCTAAAGTGATACCCTCGCTGTGCGCTAGCCACTTTGCAGTGTCTGGGTTCCAGTCACTTAAATGGATTAAATACCCGTCTTTATCCGTTTCTAACTGCATATCACCAACTCATAGAAGACGTATAGCGTGTGGTTAAATTAACCAAGTCTGTCATATTGATCAATGTTACAGCAGGGCTGTGGACTTTAGAAAGTCCACGTTCTTCCACATGAGCTGCAAAAACAAATACAGGCCTGACACCAAAGGCTAATAATTCTTTACTAAGCTGCACATATACACCGTCATCAATGAATACATAGCCATCATTAGGATTAGTTCGTGCGACTAATGTGGCTAGGGCATTAGAATCAAGGTTTTTGGCGATTATGTGAAGGATTGCCATAACTAAAACACCAAGTGCTGATGGTATTGAGCACAGAGTTGCCCTAGGCGGATACGAGTAACAACGTTGACAGTTTGGCTGAGATCGTCAATGGCCAGGCCAAATTGATCCAATGACTCTTGTTCTACCCAAAGCTCATTGACATCATACATCTCTAATGCGCTTAGAATTTTCCCAATGTGCTTGTGGGGAGAGGGTATTTGGCTGCCTGGAAGGAGCTGTAAAACGCCCTCATCAACAAATAAGACTGCTGGCTGTTGTTCAAAAGCAGACAAAACTAATGCCACATCTAAGGATTCCTTAGCTACCTGTGAGCCATACGGTGCATGGCTTAGCGTGATTAAACAGGACATTAACCCCCTCCAAAACTAACAAGTCGGTCACACTCAGCGCAAGCAGCCGCTAGCTGACCAAGCCCTACTAAGGAAAATTGCGAAGCCAAACTATCACTGCCAAGTTCATACCGGTTGGCTTCTTGTTGGTTAGTAATCCCAGCCTGTAACGCCGCAGCAATGCACACGCCAAGGTCTAAGTCATAGTCCAGGCTCAACTGCTGCCACAAAACCGTTAAATTCAATTCATCCTGTGGAACCACCCTTAAGCCAGAAGCGGTATGCACGCCTTGCTGGTAAAAAAACACACTCAGCACTTTATGCCCTTGCAACAATACCTCTTTGGTAAACTGAAAGGCAGACAAAGCCCTACTTTGCTGGTGCGGGCCACAACGGACAACAATGGCATAGGTTAACGATGTTAGATCCAGAGAAGGTGAAGCAGCCATATTTAAATCAGACATATACGAAAACCCCGCCAAACGGCGGGGCTCCCTGATTACTTCGCCTCTGAGCCAAAGTTAATCGTCGCCACTAAGAGCGCCTGTAAGGTGCAGCAGCATAAGAAATAAGTTTAAGATATTTAGGTACAAACTTACTGTCATCATCACATAATTGGTTTCACCACCGTTTACCATACGGCTTGTGTCATACAAAATAAAACCAGAAAATACCAATACACCCACTGCACTTATGGCCAAGGACAAGGCTGGGATAGCAAAGAAAATATTCGCCAATGACGCCACAATCACAAGGATTAGGCCAATCATCAAAAAGCCGCCCATAAAGCTGAAGTCTTTACGGCTCGACACCGCATAAGCAGACAAGCCTAGGAAAGTAATACCTGTCATCGATAGGGCAGTAGCCACAATGTCTCCACCATTAGCCATTCCCAAGTAAAAGTTTACGATGGGCCCAGTGCTATAACCTAGAAATCCCGTAAAAAAGAATACTAGGGGTATAGACCATACTGAATTTTTTAATTTGTTAAGCGCATATAATGTGCCAAACAACACCACCAATTGAACGATGAAGTTAACCGGTGCGGCATTGCTTGATATCGCCATGGTCGCCATAGCAGCACTAAAGATCAGTGTCATAGAAAGTAGGGCGTAAGTGTTACGTAAAACTTTATTTGTGGCTAAAGTAGATTCCTTAGAATGGCTGGAAAGCTGAACTTGTTCTTGCATTAGTATCATCCTTATTTAAACAATTCCGATTATTGTAGTCTAACCAGCACAAGAAGCTAGGGTATTTACGAAATATTTTGTAAATATCAGCACATACAAGGACTTAATAGTTTGCAGTGGCGTATTTAGCAGCACATATGAGCTTAATTTTGCCCGTTAAAACCATTTGTATAAGCGCAAAGACACTTTGTGGAGCCTGATTAAAAGGCGTATAATCATGCCTCGATTTAGAAATGAGTAGGTAATTTAATGCAAGTCTCTCACGCGCAATTTAACATTGGCCAAGTAGTGCAGCATAAGCATTTTGGTTTTCGAGGGGTTGTGTTTGATATTGATTTTGAGTACTCACTCGATGAGCCCTGGTTCCAAGAAGCGTGCAAGGCCATGGCCAGTTTAGGCCAGCCGCCCATTGAAAAGAAGCAACCTTTTTATCACCTCTTAACGGATGGCAGTGAACACGAGTCTTACGTATCACAGCAAAACCTTTGTGCCGCTGATAATATTGCTCCAGTGAAACACTCCGGCCTAGAGGCGTTATTCACGCTTACAGACGGACGATATATCCATCGTTACAGCGTTAATTAATTCTCATCTACAAGCTGTATTCGTGGCTTTTGGCGGCTTTTTCTATGGTACGCCATTTTACTTTCGTTTTAGTAGCTATTCTTGGGCCAGCTAATATCCAAACTAAAGCCCAAGCAATACTGGGCTGGTTGTTTATAGATTAAAGTTAATGCGCTTTACTAAGCCTCGCACTAAAGATTGCTGGTCATTCGACAATGACGCCATATCGAGCAGCAATTCAGCCTCCGTGTCATTAGCATAAAAATACGGTACTGGTACATCCAAGACTAATGCTAATTGGCACAGAGTGTCATAGTCTGGCACATGCTTGCCACGTTCATACTGGTTCATTCTGGCGCTTGCAGACGCAACATCAATGCCAGCAGCAATACCCAAACTACGTTGTGAGAGATCACGCTGAACCCGCGCATGCTTTAGGCGCCTCGGAACTGGGCAGGACATATCATCGGCTGAGTTGTTCAACATAGCTTTAACCAAAATAATTTTTTCAAAAGTGCACATAGTGAGGTGACTAGTATACCCAGAGCATCATTTATAATCCATATTTAACTTCGCATAATGTATATTATGTTAAATTATACTAAAACGGGTTATTTGTTTTGTCAATCAACAGCATAATTGGCTAGTTATTCCATGCAACGAGCCCTATACTGTACGCACATACAGTAGATCAATTTACGGACACACCATGGCAATTCGCACAGTACATCAAGTCATTAATAGAACAGATACAATTATTGGAGAGTTCATGGATATTAAATTAGCAAAGGATTTGGATATTCGAACTGACGTCCTTTACTTCATCGCAGACCTAGTTGAAACTGCAGGTATTGATGAACGTACTGCTGAGAAAGTTGCAGAAATAATGATAGACGACACAACACGTAAGCAACTCGTTAACCAACTAAAAACTGTTAAAGACCTGCCCTCTGCTATAAACGAGACCAACGACTAGTGCCACACCAAAGAGAACAGCTTATTAACTGGGCCTTACTTTTAACCCTTGTGGCTTTATGGGGAACATCTTTTTTAACCATAAAAGTTAGCCTACAAACATTCTCACCAGATCAGGTGGTGGTATTGCGGCTGACTATAGGTGCCATTGTGCTGTCAGCCTTTATGGTGGCAAGGGGCAAACGGCTTCCTAGGGAACCTTTATCTTGGCTGCACTTTACAATCTTAGGCCTGGTTGGCAACGTTCTGCCCTTTTGGCTGATTGCCAAAGGCCAAGTCTATGTAACATCAGGCATGGCGGGCTTATTAATGGCAATTATGCCATTGATGACGTTGATATTGGCCCACTTTTTTATCGCAGGCGAAAACCTAAATCGTAATAAGCTGTGGGGGTTTGTTTTTGGAATTAGTGGTATTACATTAATTTTAGGCCCATCAATATTAGGCTCTCAAAACAGCTTAGTTGGCTGCTTGTTGGTATTATCTGCGGCCATTCTCTATGCTACAAATACCATTATTGCTAGGCGTCTACCCACATACAGCTCTGCCGTAGTCAGCACCGGTGTAACTATCTGTGCTGCGTTGATTAGTTTGGTGATATGGCCCTCTGTGCTCAATATAGATTGGCATTCGGTGCCTATGTTGGCCATCCTTACTATAGTTTGGCTTGGTATTTTTCCTACTGGAGTTGCTGCTATTATTTTCTTTGTGCTAATCCGTCGTGCTGGGCCTACATTCCTGTCCAATATTAACTATTTGATTCCACTAGTCGCCTATTTTATGGGAGCTCTAGTGTTAGGAGAGCTGGTCGTTTGGCACGACATGGTCGCATTAGTCGCTATTCTATTTGGCATCGCAGTAAGCCGAAGACCTGTGCCTAATAAGCTACGTACGTTATAGGTTTGTTTAACCTTCAATAATGCCTTGCAAAATTGCAAATTGGACAATATTAGCTGTGGTTTTTAGCTTAAGTTTTTTCATTACATTGGCACGATGGCTATGGATGGTTTTATGGCTTAAATTCATATCTTCACCTATTTCGACCGCCGTGCGCCCTTCCGCTATCATTGAAAAAATTTGGAATTCTCTTGCGGTCAGTCGGTTGATTGAACTCTCTTCTGCGCCAGGTGTTTTACTCATCTCGCGAATAACCTGACTAGTGATGAAAGTACCACCGCTATGAACACTCCGAATAGCGCTAATCAGTTCTTGAGGTACACAACGTTTGCTTAAATAACCTCTAGCGCCAGCTGTTAGCACGCGGGTAGGGAAAGGTTCAGTTTCATGGACCGTAAGCGCAATAATTTTGATTTTAGGATTCCGCTTACAGAGACGCGAAATTGCTTCTAACCCACCAATACCAGGCATATTGATATCCATGATAATGATGTCTGGCCTCAGCTCATGCGCTAAATTGTAAGCACCTTCTCCGCTGCTTGCCTCTGCTATTACGTCAATATCGCTAGTAGTCTCAATTAAACGCTTAAAGCCAACGCGGACAATTTCATGGTCATCAACTAACAATACTGAAATTGAATGCCTATTAGCCATTTGAGCTACATTCCTTTTTTGAGTTGAGACCATGCCGCTGATAGATATAACATCATAGACCACAAAGTAAGGGCTGCTGCAGCGTATAGCATGATTAACCCAAGAGTTGAAATAAGTGTACCAGGAGGTGTGGCCAATAAGAAAACGATAGAACCCATTTGCATGGTCGTTTTTACTTTACCAATATAAGACACTGCCACATGAGCACTTTTACCTGTTTCTGCCATCCATTCGCGTAAAGCAGAAATGACTATTTCTCTACTAATAATGATAATTGCAGGCACAGTTAACCACAGCTCCGAATAGGATTCAACCAACACTACCAAGGCAACGGCTACTGTTACTTTATCTGCAACGGGGTCTAAAAATGCCCCAAACGGGGTCGTTTGATTGAGTTTTCTTGCTAGAAATCCATCTAGCCAATCTGTAGCAGCAGCCAAGGCGAATAGCCCAGATGCCCATAAGAAACGACTTTCTGAAGGCCAGTAATAGGCAACCAAAATGAAGGGGATTAACACCAAGCGAAAAAGTGTTAGCAAATTAGGAATATTTAACATAATCAATCATTTAGTATAGTAGAGGTGTTTGAGACATCATTCTAGCCTATCCTTCTTCGCCCCGTAAAGAACGATAAATGGTATCTGCCATATCAGCGCTAATACCCTTCACTTTAGCCAACTCATCAACGCTAGCTTTGGTTAAATCTTGCATACCACCAAAGTGAGTAAGTAAAGCTTGGCGACGTTTTGGACCTACCCCATCTATCTGTTGAATATTTGATTGGGTACGTTTCTTATTCCTTCTTGCTCGGTGGCCGGTGATGGCGAACCTATGGCTTTCATCTCTTATATGTTGCAATAGATGAAGCGCTGAAGAATCATCAGGTAAGGCTATTTCTTCGCCTGTCCAACCATTAAATAAACGCTCAAATCCGGCTTTTCGAGTATCGCCTTTTGCTACTCCTAAAACATAAAGGTCTTGTAGCTGAAGCTCTGACAGCACCTGTATCGCTTGAGTAATTTGCCCCTTACCGCCATCAACAATTAGCAAATCAGGCATAACACCATGATTCTCCTTTAATCGGGTATAACGACGCGTAATGGCTTGTGACATTGCTGCGTAGTCATCACCTGGAGTTATTCCTTCAATATTAAAAGTCCTGTAATCAGCTTTTTTGGGACCACCTTGGTCGAATACAACACACGAGGCGACTGTTGCCTCTCCGCTGGAGTGACTGATGTCAAAACATTCAAGGCGCTCTGGCATTTGTGGCAAATCTAGTGCTTCTTGAAGGGCAGTAAAACGAGCAATTTGAGTTTGCTTATTAGCTACGTAACTAAGCAGTGCTTGATCTGCATTGGTCTGAGCGAGTCTTAGCCATTGAGCCCTAGGCCCTCTTACATTACTAATGATCTTGAATCCATGTTCAGCCCGCTCGGCAATGGTTAATGCTATAGCTTGCTGAGCTTCTTGTGCATCGCTCA